>Ga0181606_10001225_pt1 | contig 22440 bp, 21 predicted proteins | sample 041ome_10_FD_132994 | JGI IMG/M metagenome (GOLD analysis project Ga0181606, IMG submission 132994) | Coastal salt marsh microbial communities from the Groves Creek Marsh, Skidaway Island, Georgia - 041412US metaG (megahit assembly) | ecosystem: Environmental > Aquatic > Marine > Intertidal... | reverse complement strand
TGCCTGCCAACGTCACGCCACGGATGATGAAGGGAATAACGGTCGTCGGCAGTTTCGGCCCCCCAGCGAGACCACAAGCCGCTACAACGCCTTTATACTTCATCGCTGTCAGAACACCGGCGAGCAGATCACCGCCAACGGTATCAACGGCACCAGCGAAACGTTCAGACTGCAATGGACGCTTAGCCAATTCAGTTAATTCTTCGCGAGCAATCATGCTGCTGGCACCAAGGTCCGTGAAATAGTCCGCCAGTTCGGCACGGCCAGAGCCTGCCGTCACCGTGTAGCCCAACTTGCCAAGGATCGCGACAGCGACACTGCCGACGCCACCGCCAGCACCCGTCACTAGCACTTCGCCAGACTCTGGCGTCACGCCGTGCTTCTCAATCGCCAATACACACTGCATGGCCGTGAAGCCAGCTGTACCAATGGCCATCGCTTGAATATCGGAAAGGCCATCCGGCGCTTTCACAAGCCATTCAGATTTCAGGCTGGCATGGGTCGCATAACCACCCCACCAGGCTTCACCAACCCGGTATCCGGTGCAGATCACCCGGTCGCCTTTGGCAAAACCAGCGGCCTTGCTGTCCTCGACAATGCCGACCAGATCGATACCTGGCACATGTGGATAATTCCGAACAAGGCCGCCTTGGCCCTTCAGAACCAAACCGTCTTTGTAGTTCAGCGTGGAATAGAGCACGCGGATCTGCACATCGCCTTCTGGCAGACGTGACCGATCCAATTCCTGCAGGCTGGCACTGACGCCATCTTCGCCCTTTTCGAGCACAATGCCCCGTACGTCACTCATACTTCTCGCCCCATTTGGATAGATATCAGCGCAACCAGCGAATCCCCTGGCGACTGCGCTCAATCAATTTCACCGGCTTGTAACAAATACGGTGCGGGCAGGGAAGTTGTGGCGGAATGCCTTGGATTTAGCCATCTCCGCCAGTCTAGCACGGCGCTTGCAATAGTCCGTATGAGCTGAATGCCACATTGGCGGAAATCCTAGGATTTTCGTCTGGCGCTAGGCAAGTTTCGCCGGGACGGATTGACCGACCGGCGCCCATGCAGGGGAAGGACGACCGAATATGAGCAAGACTGATGATATTGATACACCCGTTATTACTGGCGATTACCGGATGATGACCGCCGAAATCGTGCTTGATGGCGCTACTGAGGACGGTGAGGCGATCACTTGGCGGGATTACGACCGCACGCCAGGCTTCCCAAGGCTGCGCGCATTTCTTTCCCGATGCCGGGATAGCATGGACTATCAGGTCCGTTCCGTGACGGTCACTGAGATCACGGAGTCGCAGCTACCAGCGTGCCGCTTTTCGCCTTCATCGGTGATGTTGCACTAGAGCGCCGTGCGTCGCTTGGCCATGCAGCCCGGCGCTTTATCACATTGATTGCGGGCAATTTATCCCGACTAATCTGATTCAGATTGATCGGGAATTGCCCTAGTATCGAACAGGGGCCTGTAACTTTGGCCGCATCATCCTATATCCTACTTCGCGGGCGGGCCTCGCCCCGGAGGGATATGGATGCTTGCGGAAAACTCAAAGATCCTAAGTTTCGCACGACGCCCAGACCGCGCGTTCGTTCGTGTGACAGGCGATGAGGCGGCAGAATTTCTGCAAGGCCTGATATCCCAAGACACCCATAAAATAACGCTGGATCATGCAGGTTATGGCGCGCTTCTAACGCCACAAGGCAAGTTTCTGCACGATCTATTCTTGACCAAACTTCCCGATGGATTCCGTCTCGAATGCGAGCGGGAGCGGCGGGATGATCTCGTCACGCGGCTGAAGCGCTATCGCCTTCGCGCCAAGATAGACATAGCGCCTGATGATGACGTTGCCGTCGCTGTCCTGTGGGGCAATGGCGCGAACGATGCTGTGGGATTGGCGGGACAACCGGGCTCAACCCTCATTGAAGGCACGCGCACGTCTTACGTTGATCCTCGACTTGCCGTTCTTGGCGTGCGGATCATTGATATGCCAGATGCACTGACTGCCCCGTCGGCCGCAACAGAATCTAGCCTTGATATTTTCCGAGCTTACAGGCTGGCGCTTGGCGTTCCTGAAGGCTCCGGCGATATTCTGGTTGATCGGGGTTTTCTGCTTGAGAACGGGTTTGATGAACTGAATGGCGTCGATTGGCAAAAAGGTTGCTATGTCGGACAAGAGCTAACGGCGCGCACCAAATATCGTGGCTTGGTGAAACGTCGGCTCATGCCTGTCCGTATTGAAGGAGAGGCACCGGAACCAGGCTCCAAGATTGAGGCTGATGGCCGTGACGCTGGCGAAATCCGTTCCGTCGCTGGCGAATGGGCCTTGGCGCTGATCCGGCTGGATGCGTGGCGCGGTGGTGGACCAATGACCTCTGGCAGCGCGACCGTAACCCCGCAAAAACCTGATTGGGCGGCGTTCGAGTAAGCAGCGATGAATGGCCCATCGACCAGAATGGCGCTGCATCAGGGCGACATCACCAAGCTTCGCGTCGATGCCATCGTAAACGCTGCGAATTCGTCTTTGCTAGGCGGTGGTGGGGTTGATGGGGCCATTCACCGTGCTGCAGGACCAGATTTGTTGAAAGAATGCCGGGAACTTGGCGGATGCCCCACGGGAGAGGCGCGAATTACGGGCGGATACAACCTTCCTGCAAAACACGTAATTCATACAGTTGGGCCGATATATTCAGGGGCCAGGGATGATGATCCAGCCCTTGCTGCTTGTTACCGCACCTGTATCCGGCTTGCTGTGGAAAACGACTGCAAGACACTTGCCTTCCCAGCAATTTCAACGGGCGTTTATCATTTTCCTTTTGACCGTGCCGCCCGCATTGCTACTGCAGTCACCATGATGGAACTTGAGCGGGCACCTTCCATTGAGCAGGTCACATTCGTGCTTTTCAGCGATGCTGACTTTCAACGGTTCAGCAATATTTTTATAGGCGCTACTTCGTCCTAATCGGCGCTTGGCCTGCTGCAACCACCCAATCATCAAAGAAAGGGCTGTCAGCGAGGCCTGCGTCCGAGAATGGAAAGTCTGCTTCGACGCGGTAGCTCGGTGCCGGTGATCTGAGTTCAGACGAAAACACCGAGAATCCAGATATTCGGATCGATTCTCGATGGAAGCGCGCGTACCGCTCCAAGAATCGACTAACGCGTTTGATGTTAGAATAACCGTCAAAGCGCGCCAGTGTGATGTGTGGCTTGAAGGTCCGGCTTTCAGGCTGAAAGCCCGCCCTGCGGCAGGCGCGTTCGATCTTTGCATTGAGGTCATGCAAAGGCTCTTCCGGCTTCATGCCCATCCAGAGTGCACGCACATCGCCTTTGGACTCGAACACCCCAACTCCGCTTGGCGCAATGTAGAAGGAGGGCATATCAATCCGCCCAAGTTCGCCAGCCAGGTCATCCGCCTGACCGCCGTCGGTTTGCCCCAGAAAGCGCAGCGTGAGGTGCATATTCTCCTGCCAGACCCAACGTGCACCTGGCACGCCGCCTCGAAGCTTTACCAGCTCCTTACGAAACCATTCCGGCAGTTCTAGGGCGATGAACAGGCGCATGGTCGGAAATTCCCTTAGTCGCCACTCAGGCTCTGTGCCTTAGCCAATGCGTGCGCTGCCGTCGCTGCATCTCCGCTGGCGCTAGCCGCATCAGCCAACCGCCGCCAATCAAATGCACTTCTCGGCCTCAGGCTGGTACGCTCTGCCAACAGGGCTTTGGCTTGTCGGGTGTCACCGGATCGGATCGTGGCATCGATTAATATCTGCTGGAAGACATCGCGCTGGGCGTGACTCCCCCCAATCGCGCTCCATTTGTACCTAACAGACGAAAGTTTAGCGGCGGCACTTGCGTAATCGCCAGCACCGTAGGCTGCGATGCCATCGGCCATTGGTCTAGCGATGTGACGATACACAGGCCCCCAAGTGCCGCCAGTCGCTCCGCCATGGCTCGCAATAGAACTGCAGCTCGACACGGCCTTCGCGTCCTCTCCGGCACCGCTGAGCGCCAGCATGATATGCAGATCATTGAAGGGCAGTATGTGTTCCTCAGCCTTGGTCGCTGCCACATCTGCCAAGCGATCCCAACGGGAGCCACAGTCCACATCGCGGATTTTAAGGCGCGTCAGCATGGCGGCGGCATTGGCGATATCCAAGCCATCGTCCGTTTCTTCCGAACGGAAGGCGTTGTCGTATAGGTCAAGCACTGCGTCATGCTCGCCAAGCTCCAAGTGGTAGAGCGCCTTATGCCACCACACATGGTTGGCGAAATTATGGACCTTACCGGCCCAATTCGGTTCCTCACGCTCAATCCAGTGAATGCCTTCACGGGCGCGGCCCTGCATTTCCAAAACATGGGCGACGGCATGGACGGACCATGCATCGGTTGGGTCAAGCTCGACAGCGCGTCGACCAATGCGTTCCGCTTCGGCGTAATGCCCGGCTTCCTCCAGCCCAAAGGCCCGCATGCCCAGAACATTCGCGAATCCAGGCGTGTCGTGCGTCCATGCTTGCATAACGCGGGCGACTGAATCCCGGTGCTCCGCGATATTGCCCAGATAGAAGTGCAGGTAATGGACCAGCTTCAGCGCTGCGATATCAAGGGGCCATTGCAGTAGAACCAATTCAAGCAACCGCGCCGCTTCGCCGATTTCTCCATCGGTCCAGGCTGCCAGTGCTGCAGCGTGCAATTTCTCGCGGGCATTGCCATGGGATTCAGCAAGTGCCGTAGCTTTCGATGAGGCTGCAGCCGCGCGCTCCAATAACGGACCAACGACCATCAGATGGAAAATATAGCCTGCCATGCACTGATTCATGGGGGCTTCCGGATCTGCCTGCATTGCTGCCTTCAAGCGCGGGCCTGTGTCTTGCCGAAACCCGATATACCCATCGACCAAGTGGTCGTGCGCGGTAGCAGCCGCTTGGTTTGCCATAGTCAGCCGAAGGCCGCGCTTGTCATGAAATTCCGGCATCGCTTCAGGCTCCGCTAGGCTGTCGTTTGCCAGCAGCCACTTTAACAGATGTCAGGCTATTCTGCATGCCGTTGAGCGCCAGTGATCGCATAGGCGTCGATCTCAATCAGAAGGCCGGGATCGATCAGGCTGGAAACGCCAATTAGAGCGGCAGCCGGCTTATTCCCGCCCATTGCAGCACTGTGAGCATCTAGGAACGCGGCAGACTGGCTCATATCCGTGATGTAAGCGGTAATACGAACGATGTCGGCCATTTCGGCGTCACATGCTTTCAACGCTGCTTCGATCTTCTGATAAACGGCTGTTGTTTGGGCCCCTACATCATCACCGGTATATCCGCCTGTGCCGTCCAATGATGTGGTGCCGGACACATGCACTGTATCACCCACCCTGACTGCGCGGCTGTAGGCGCCAGTTTCTGTCCCGTCTGAAACATCAATGCGCGTTTTCATTCAACCGTCCATTGCGAAAAACCTGTTGAGCGTAGACGCGCCCGAATTATACGGCGACCATTGTCTTCATCCGTTTGGCCTCGTATGCGATGGGGCAGTATAGACAGAACCTTCGCCATCTAGGAATCCGCAGTATGCCCAAAGCCATGTCTCCCGAGGAACGCGCCCTTCGTCAGCAGGTGATCGACGCCTGCCTTGAAATGAATGCCAGCGGGATCAACCAAGGAACCTCTGGGAATGTCTCTGCGCGCTGGGAGGAGGGGCTACTGGTCACTCCATCAGGCGTGCCGTATGTGGAGCTAGAGCCAGAAGACATCGTCTATATGGGCCTGGATGGTTCTTATGAGGCGAAAGACGGTCTCAAGCCTTCTAGTGAGTGGCGCTTTCATGTGGACATCATGGCAGTGCGCCCAGACGTGACCGGGATTGTCCATACACATTCCATGTATGCGACGACGATTGCTATCAAGGGTCTAGATATTCCAGCTGTCCATTACATGATTGCTGCGGCAGGCGGCTCCACAATCCGCTGTGCACCCTATGCCACGTTCGGCACAGCGGAACTTTCTGATCATGCTGTGAAGGCCCTTGAAGGGCGACATGCCTGCATTCTTCGCCATCATGGTGTCATCGCCTGTGGCCCAAACTTAAAGCGTGCGCTTTGGTTGGCCGGAGAAGTCGAGACATTGGCGAAACAGTTTCACCTGTCCATGATGCTAGGCGAGCCCTCCATCCTCCCGGACAATGAAATTGAGAAGGTGATGGCAAAATTCGGGACCTATGGTCCAAAATCGAAAAACTAAGGGAGCACGTGCTATGCGGTTAGAAGGCAAAGTAGCCCTGATTTCAGGTGGCGCTCGCGGCATAGGTGCTGCAATGTCCACCCGGTTCGCCGCAGAAGGGGCCCATGTGTGCATCGGTGATATCGAGGATGCTGCTGGCCTCGCATTGGCCAAAATAATCCAATCCGCTGGGCAAGACGCGCGCTTCATGCGGCTTGATGTGACGGACAGTGCCGCATGGCAAGCCGCTGTTGATACGCTTGTGGCTGACTTTGATGGCGTTGATATCCTGGTCAATAATGCCGGAATTTATGACCGGCGCCCGCTTGAGGAGATCAGCGAAGAGGCTTGGGACCGGGTGATGGATGTAAACGCAAAAGGTCCATTTCTGGGTGCCAAAGCGGTCATACCGGCAATGCGGATGAAAGGTGGCGGGTCAATCGTCAATATTTCCTCGACCGCAGGCATTCGTGGCTCCGTCGCGTCCCACTATGGCGCATCCAAAGGCGCTGTTAGGCTGCTGACGAAATCTATCGCTGGGACATATGCGAAGGATGGTATTCGCTGCAATTCAGTGCATCCAGGCCCAGTTGAAACGGAAATGGGCTATGCGGCTGTACCGGAGGCCGTGCGTGCCGAGCGCTTTGGCCGCATCCCGCTCGGGCGGTTCGCGGATCCTTCCGAAATCGCGAATGCTGTCCTGTTCCTCGCGTCCGATGAAGCATCGTTCATGACCGGGTCTGAAATGGTCGTCGATGGCGGGTCAACCGCAGTCTAACTAGACGTGCTGCCCGCCGTTCACATGGACTTCGGCACCGTTCACATAGGATGCAGGGCCGGTGCAGAGGAAGTAGATTGTGGCTGCGACTTCTTCTGGTGTGCCGAGACGGCGCATCGGAATTTCACGCTCGACAATATCTTCGGTCCCGGGCGATAGAATTGAGGTGTCGATTTCACCGGGCGCAATCGCGTTTACGCGCACGCCACGTCCACCAAATTCCGCCGCCATTTCACGGGTAAGGGCGGCGAGGGCTGCTTTGGACGTAGAATAGGCGACGCCGGCAAACGGATGGACCCGCGTGCCAGCAATAGAAGTCACATTCAGGATGGCGCCCTTCGCGGCTGTCAGCTCATCAATCAGCCCGCGCCCAAGCATGGCGACAGAGAAGAAATTCACTGCAAATACGCGCTGCCAGGCATCCATATCCGTATCGAGCACGCCCATCCGGCCGCCATCTGAAAGCTTTGGCGATATCGCGGCGTTGTTGACCATGGCGTCAAGCCGGCCCTCAGGAAGCTTCTCCCGTATTGCTTCAATGGCATCGGGTAAGCCGTTAAGATCACTTAAGTCCAGCTGGATATGGTTGTCCTTCCCGCCATCCCACGGGCAATGCTCTGAGAATTCATGGCGGGAAACGGTGAGGACACGCCATCCGGCCGCGCCGAAGCGTTTTACCGTCGCATGGCCAATACCCCGGCTGGCACCGGTTAAAAGCAAAGTCTTCGTGGGTTGGTTATCCTGCGCCATCACGCATCGTCTCCAGCGGGCGTATGAATGGCCTAAGGCATACTCCTATTCCAGGATTCGCGCCACAGAAGCTTTATCGAAGCCTGCGACCTGTTTGTACTGACTGGATACGGCTTCAAGTTCCGCTTGGCTGATCACATCTTCCAATCGCTCAAACCCATCAGGTGCACGCTCCTCAACCATCTGCATAACCTGCTCAGGCCCTTGGCGACGGTTCGCAGCGACCAGGGCCGCAGTTGCTGGCAGACGCATGGCTTCATAGCGCTTCAGCGCACCGTGGACATCGCCAGCCCCATCTGCAAGTGATTCAGCCAAAGCCCGGGCATCAAGGATGGCTTGGCTGGCACCGTTTGATCCCACGGGATACATGGGATGGGCGGCATCCCCCAGAAGCGTCACAGGGCCGAAACTCCAGGCCGGAACTGGATCACGGTCCACCATCGGGAACTCCAGCGCTTCCGGCGTTTTGGCCGCAAGGGCAGGGAAGTCCAGCCAATCGAATGACCAATCCTTGAAAGCTGGCATGAAGTCTTCAAACCGCCCGGGCTTGTTCCAGCTTTCCCGCGATGGCGGCAGATCACCCGGCTTGCCTATCCTGATTTCAGCGATCCAGTTCGTCAGACTCCGGCCCGCCTCAAACGCCTTTTGTGAGATCGGATAGACGACCAATTTCTGGTTCTCATGGCCAGCCATGATCATACTGCGACCAGAAAGAAACGGTGCGTCCTCAATGGCCGCGCGCCAAAGCACTGCGCCGGACCAATGCGGTGGGCCTTCGTCTGGATAAAAGCCTTTGCGCACAGCTGAATGAATGCCATCCGCACCGATCAGTGCATCCGCGACTACGGGGCCATACAGGTCGCCGCTCGTACCGGTATCAAACCAAACGCCAACGCGGCCGCTCGGCCAAACGGTATGGCGCACATAGGTGTAGCCTTCTCGCACGCGGGCAGGGCCGAGGCGCTCTCGCACAGTGTCCAATAACAACATCTGAAGCTCGCCCCGATGCAGGGAGAACTGCGGGACGGGATAACCGGCCTCAAGCCCACGCGGCTCGCGCCAAATGCGTTGGCCAAATTTGTTGAAAAACAGTAATTCCTGGGTCTCAATGCCGATCTTTGCCAAATCATCCAACAAGCCCAGGTCTGCCAGGACAGATACCGCATGAGGCAGCAAATTGATGCCGACCCCCAACGGCTGTAACTCGGGGGCGGCTTCATACACAGTGACAGAATGGCCTTTTGCATGCAGCGCCAGCGCCGCCGTTAGTCCGCCAATGCCACCGCCTGCAATCAGAATATCCATAAGGCTTTCATAACCCTTGTTTAGGTGACGCCACCGTCGAATAGGTTTAGCTTAAGCCAAATTCTGTTGCTAGGAGTGCGAACCTGATGTCCGCCATGAAACCCGCCCTTGCGCTAACGCCCGTTCCAAACCGTCGCCGGGCTGTCGTTGAAGCTGTCCAGAAGATGGAAGAGAAGGGCTATGCTGGCCTGTATTGCCCATCAACATTGGGCGGCATGTCCCTGGTTGAAGCACTGGCTTGGCAAACGACGTCCATACCATTCGGCGTGACGGTGGCACCAATCTATTCCCGCGTGGCGGAGGATTTCGCTGAAACCGCAGCGTCGTTGAACGAAGTGTCCGGCGGGCGTTTTCGGTTGGGCGTTGGCGTTTCCCACGGCCCGACCCAGGCAAAGTTTCGTGCGGCTGTTGGTAAACCCATTGGCGATATGCGTGAATTCGTTGAGCGCTATAAGGCTGCGACCGGTGCTGGTGAACCGGCCCCCCTAACGCTCGCTGGCATGCGGCCCCGCATGATTAAACTGGCGGGAGAGGTTGGCGACGGGCTTGTGTTCGCCAACGCAGCACTAACGAAAGCTAAAGAATCATTGGCGCTTCTGCCTCAAGACAAACTGGATGATCCAGACTTCTTCATCGGCAATATGATGCCCACATGTATTTCGGATGATATCGAAGCCGCCAAAACCGTCCATAAACGCACGCTCTCCCGCTATGTCCAACTGCCCTATTATCGCTCCTATTGGCGGGAGGCTGGATATGCTGAGGAAATGGCGGAAATTGATGCGCTGATTGAACGCGGCGATACCGCCAGTATTTCTGACCGGCTGTCTGATAAATGGCTGGATGACATCACCCTGTTCGGCTCTGCCTCTAGGGTGCGCGAGCGGGTAGAAATGTGGCGGGAAACGGGTGTAAGGACTCCAATTCTCGTGCCTTCATCTGCCAATGGGAATCAGATGAAAGCTGTTGAGGAAATCTTTGAGGCTTTCGATTGAGGCGAAAAATGAAATCCATTCCTGCCGCGATCGTCCTCGCGGTGTCGGTTTTTCTGGCGGCACCGGCGCTCAGCCAGAAAACGCCAGACCAGCGCGGGACGTGGAGCTTCACACTTGAGAATGACATCATCGCTGGTACAGACCGCGACTATACCAACGGCGCGCTGATTTCATACGTCAGCCCTACGAATGATCTACCGTTCTTCGCGGACTGGGCACCAGCCCAACTGACATGGCTAACCAGCGCCAAGAAATGGCATATGACCTATGGCATTGGTCAAAATATGTACACGCCGGAAGATATCACGCTCGACCCGCCGGACCCTGCGGACCGGCCTTACGCTGGCTTTCTTTACGGCACAATCGGCTTGATTGCGGACGAACGCCATTCTGATGGCGAGCCCCGACAGCTTGATGTCGTTGCATTAGACATTGGCATAGTGGGCCGCCATTCGCTGGCTAAGGAAACCCAGAAACTCGTCCATCGCGTGATTGGCGATACCGACCCTAGAGGCTGGGACTCGCAGCTTGGCACAGAGATTGGCGTGCGCTTGCTCTATGAGAGAAGCTGGCGGGCGAGCCAGAAGTGGGATTTGCCTGTTATTCCGCTGGAAGGCGATATAACGCCCTATGTTGGCGCAGCGCTTGGTAATATTGAAACCTACGGAACTGCTGGCATTTCATTCCGCTTGGGTGAAGATTTAGGCGATGATTACGGACCGCCAAGGGTGCGTCCAGCGCTGTCTGGGCCAGGATTCTTCAAGAATGTTGATGGCTTTTCCTGGTACGTATTCGCTGGTGCGGCGGGTAGAGCGGTTGCGCGTGATTTGTTTGTGGAAGGCAGTACGTTCGAAGTCAGTCCGGGACTAGATTTGATGCCATTCCAGCTTGATCTTCAAGCCGGACTCGCAGTCCAAATCGGGCGCGTTGAACTGGCGTTCACGCATGTCGTGCGGTCACCGCAACACACCAAGCAAGATCGCTGGAGCCGTTTCGGCTCCAGCAACCTGCGGACACGCTTCTAGGGCGTGTGAACGGCTTCGATCTCTAGTAATTCCAGAACAGCTGGCGGACCCTGTGTCTGCGTTGCCATCATAATGTCTATGATGGGGATTGGATCAGTCTTAGCCGTTGTCACTTTAAGCGACCCGCCTTCGCGCAGAAACGCCGCAAGGGCTTTTCCAATTGATGCAGCCCGTACTGAGCCAAGCTGTGCTGCCAATTGCTCGGCCTGCGCGGCAAGGCCCTCTGCAATCTGATCCGGCGTTCCACCGCGTTGCTCGCTAAAGGCCTTAAGTGCGACCGCGCGCAGCCCTTCATCCTTCGCTTCAATCGTGAGGCCGCCAATGCCAGATTGCATCAATGGCCCGGCCCATTCCTGCTCTGGTAATTTGCGAAGGTCTTCAACGTCTATCCCGCTGATTTTCCCAGAAATATTGACTACCGCAAGCTCCTTCAGCGCGACAGAGAGATCATCAATATTGACCGTCCCCGCTTCTGGGCTGGCCGTCACATCAATCCCATAGCCAAGCGATAATTGCTTAATCCCTTGCGCCTGTAGCATTGCGAGCACGGCACCTGCACGCGGATCACTCTGCGCCAATTTATCCATTGGTAGGTCAATTCCAGAAACGATCGTCGCGAACTGCACTTGGCCGCTTGCGTCCGCGCGCATTGGGACCATTAAAACATCACCAATCACAATGCCGGTGTCATTCGGCAAGGTTATGTTTTGATTTTTTAAACTCCAACGTCCAAATGTGATCGCTGGAATGGCCGCTGCAATCGTACTGTCGCGATAGTAATTTTGAGCATGAACCAAGCTATCCGGCGTCACCACGTCACCTAACACGGTGCGCAGATATGCAGGCAGCGCGCTCAAGTCAGCCCCTTCATACGAGAGGGAATCGATAGACGTCGTGGCACCAACTGGCGTGGTCTGCTTAACGCTGGATATTTTCATAAAGCCAACTTTGAGGCCCCTATAATCCTGTGCCGAAATTCGCTCAATCGTCTGCGTTTGAAGCTTTGGAACATCAATGACGAGGTTGGTCATCTCGAATACGTCCATGCCCGTATTCTTCGCGACGACATCCTCCATCATCGCAATGAAAAATTCAAAGACTTGGGCAATTTCCTCAGGCTTCGGCTCGCCAGTGGGGCGCTTCAATAGTTCAAAAAATTTCGGGTAGATGTTGAAGACTTCTGGATTCAAGTCAGCGTTTTCAACGAAATACGTATCGTAGCTGAAATTGCCTGCAACAGGTTCGGCGGCGCCGCCAGCGCGGTTAGGTGCGAGAATATTGAAGCGGGCCTTCGAGGAATTTGTCTCGGCACGCTGCACAGAAACAAGATCACCAATTTTCAGGTCTGTAAGGGCCAAGCTTCCCCAATCCATGCTGAAGTCGCCACTCACCTCATCTTTAGCAAAGGTGCCGCCAAGCGATAGATTGCTGATGTTAAGCGCGCTGAGGCCACCTGACCGGGCATCGCGTACGGCAAGCGCGCCTAAGCCAGCTTTGATCGAGTCTGTACCCTCTTGCCAATCAAAGCGAACGTCCGCTTGTTTGATGTCAGAAAACTCTGCACCGATCGTTCCAAGAAGGTCATTGAGATCAAGCTTGTCTGCTTTGACGCCGGAAAGCGTGCCAGCTTTTCCTGTCAATTTACCGCCGCTGGCCTCGTCGACCATTGTGAACCCTGACCATGAAATCCGCTCGGCCAGTTGTTCTATCTTGCCATCTGCGCCCGCGGACGCTGTGCTTGCAGCGTCGAGATCATAGCCTTCGATGACCAAATCATTGAAAGTCACGAGCATGCGTAGCGTCTCACCGCCAACATCAACCGTCACGACATCCGTAACTGCACCAACTTCAGCCTGGTCCTTCCAATAATCCAGCTTGGCGTTCTGATAGCCCGTTCGCTCATCCGTCTTGCCCGCGAAATAGCCATCAAGCGCGCCTTTGAATTCACCATCTGCATAGACAGGGATACCGAACCATGCGCCGACAGCTGCTATGAGCGCGGCAACTCCGGCAATAATAAATTTCTTCATGGTACAAGCTCCTGCGGACGGATATTGAGATTTAGCGTACTTGAACTAACGCAACCGTTAAAGCGGGCGCGGCCAAATCTTGGCCCATGCAATGCCCAAGGGCGCGCGTCAGTTCGGCGCGCTTTCGAATGGCCCGAGCGCCCTATACCTTATGCAAGTGATTACGGTTTCAGGAAGGCGATGGTGATGAGCGGATTGTTATGGCTTCTAATCCCGCTGGCGATTGCAGCAACGGCTATCGTGCTGATCATCGGCATTGGCGGCTTCGCAGGCGGTGGCGAATTCAACAAGAAATACGGCAATAAGCTGATGCAAATGCGGGTGCTGTTGCAGTTTATTGCGATTCTCTTGATCTGCGGCGTGCTCTATCTGGCGAAATAACCGCCCATGCGTCGCTTCAACGGCTCGCGGCTGCTGTAGCGGCCCCCATGGTGATCAACGCGCCTCCGCCAATCCTTGTCAGCCATTGAATGACCGACGGGCGCTGCAGCTTCTGGCGCAGCTTGTCCGCGAGGAGCGCGTAGGTCAGCGCATTCATCGCTGCGAGCCCCACAAATGTCGTGATCATAAGTGCAAATTGTGGGGCAAGCGGCGCGCTTGTATCCACAAACTGTGGGGCGAAGGCTATAAAGAATGCGATGGACTTGGGGTTTAGCGCCGTCACAGCAGCCGCATGAACAAAAACACTATTGGCGCGAACGGCAGGTGCCTCTGTAGAGGCTTCAAATCGCGCACCTCCAGCACTCCGCAGAAGCTGAACGCCAAGATAGACCATATAAGCTGCACCCACCCATTTCAGAACGGTGAATAGCTCCGCTGACGCCAAGACAAGAGCGCCCAGCCCAGCCAAGGATGCCGTCATGGCCACGGCATCCCCCAATGCAACACCGGCGACAGTCGCCAATGCCACACGCCGACCTTGTGTCAGTGCATAGCTCAGTACCAGCAGGACGGTTGGGCCTGGCAGCAGCAGCAGAAGTGTTGACGCCGCCACGAAAGCTAGCCAGGTCGTGATATCCATAAGCCGCAGTCCGCTTACATGTAGTCTTCAGCCAAAGCCTGGGCGATCTGCACGGAATTCCAGGCCGCACCCTTGCGTAGATTGTCAGAGACAATCCACATATTCAGCCCGTAAGGTACGGTCGTGTCCTCACGAAGGCGGGAGACGAAGACGGCAGTATCACCGGCAGCATCTTTCGGCGTGATGTATCCAGCAGCCTCACGGCGATCCATAACGACAACGCCATCAGCGTCCTGGAGCAGGTCAACAGCTTCCTCAAGTTCCAGCGGCGATTCGAATTCCACGTTCACAGACTCGCTATGGCCAACGAATACCGGCACCCGAACACACGTGGCGGAGACTTCAATCTCTGGGTCTAGAATTTTCTGGGTTTCGACCACCATTTTCCACTCTTCGTGGGTGGAGCCGTCTTCCATAAAGTCGCCAATATGGGGGATGGCGTTGAAAGCAATCGGGACCGGGAATGTTTTCGGGTGGGCTTCCTCCATCTGGTAGATGCCCTTCGTCTGTCTGTAGAGCTCATCCATCCCAGCTTGCCCAGCACCACTAACGGCCTGATACGTCGAGACCACGATACGCTTGATGCGCGCGGCGTCGTGCAATGGCTTAAGTGCGACGACCATCTGGATCGTTGAGCAGTTCGGGTTCGCGATAATGTTCCGCTCCCGGAAGCCTTCAAGCGCATGACGATTCACTTCCGGCACGATCAGGGGCACATCAGGGTCCATGCGGAAATGGCTGGTGTTATCGATAACGACACAGCCTGAATTCGCAGCACGCGGCGCATGCTCAGCCGATACTTTGCCGCCCGGTGAGAAGAGGGCGATGTCAAAGCCTTCGAAATCAAATTTCGCCAGCTCTTTTACCTTGAGCGTTTCATCGCCGAACGACACCTCTTTACCGATAGAAGCGGAGGAGGCGAGGGCGACGACTTCATCAACCGGAAAGTCGACCTCATCTAATGCTTCAAGAATGGCGTGGCCGACAGCGCCGGTCGCACCTGCAACAGCAACCTTGTAGCCCATGGCGAAGGGTCCTAATCAAATACTCAAGAATGGAAGGAACGCGTGAGATAAGGCGATCCAGCGCGTTTAGCAAGTGAGGCCGGAACATGACTGAGCAGAATATGGACGGAAAATACAAAACATACACTGAATTCTGGCCCTATTATCTGTCAGAACATCGAAAGCCTGAGACCAGGGGCCTGCACTATTTCGGTACGGGCCTTGGCATCGCTTTGATGATCGCAGCCGCCATTCTACTGGATTGGACTCTCATCCCAGCAGCCCTGATTAGCGGTTATCTATTCGCCTGGATTGGACATTTCTTTGTCGAGCGTAACCGACCAGCCACTTTCACCTACCCGCTCTGGTCAATCGTGAGTGATTTCCGCATGCTGGGACTTTGGTTAGTAGGTAAGCTTGATGCCGAATACGCCAAAGCTGACATTGACGCGTCTTAGGGTCAGGCCCCATAAAATTGGTCCGTTTCGTCCATCATAGAACGTCCGCGAGGCGCTGTGCTAGGCTTGAGAAGGCATCCAGCCTGCGCTGCGCCTAGCACAGCGCCTCGCGGACGTTCTATGATGGACGAAACGGACCAATTTTATGGATCCTGACCCTAGAAGGTTCAACCACGATGAATACCAACGCCAACGCCATGCGCGTTCTATACTTCACCCGCCCGATGGAAAATTCGTTTCTGGATGTATTGGAAGCCGATGGTGGTTTCACTGTCGAACAACGTCATCTGACGGATCCTGAAGACACCATTTTTGAGGCGCTCAGCCAGACGCATGTCTACAGCATCTCCAGCGCCAAAGATGAGCTGCCTAAGCAGTTTTGGGGCGTGGACTCATTATTTGAGCGCTGCCCGAACATTCTGATGCTGTCCACATATGGCGCTGGGTACGATGTGTGTGACCTGGAAGCTGCAACGCGGGCAGGGGTCGCCGTTGTCAATCAGGCTGGCGGTAACAAGGAAGGTGTAGCCGAACACGCACTCGCCATGATGCTGACTGTTTCGAAGCGTCTTATCGAGTCAGACCGGGCCGTTCGGCGGGGTGGCATCACAGACCGTGATGCTTTTAAGGGCACGGAACTTAAGGATAAAACCGTTGGCATTATTGGCCTTGGCCATGTTGGCAGCCGATTAGCGGATCTCTGCACGGGGCTCTTCAACTGCCGCATCATTGCCTATGATCCGCTGCTCACTGCCGAAGAAATCACGGCCAGGGGCGCTACGAAATTTGACAGCTTGCATGAGATGGTCGCGGAAGCTGATTTTGTTTCACTGAACTGCCCACTTATTCCAACAACACGGGGGATGGTCGACGGATCGGTTTTTGAAGCCATGAAAGACGGCGCGATCTATGTCGCGACCGCTCGTGGCTATATTCACGACGAGGATGCGCTGGTGGCAGCTCTCAAGTCCGGCAAGCTTGCTGGTGCCGGCATTGATGTGTGGGACATTGAGCCGCCGCCGACGGACCACCGATTGCTGCAAATGGATAATGTTTGCCTGTCGCCACATACAGCGGGCATTACGGTCGAGAGCCGCCGCAATATTGCTAAGATCGGTGCCGAACAATTGGTGCAGGTACGCAACGGTGAAAAACCACCCCGCCTGCTGAACCCGGAAGTATGGCCGAAGTTCCAAGACCGATTTGAAGCCGTGTTCAATATCCGTCCGGAAGACTAATTCTGCCAAACTAGGCGATTATGTGGGCAAGGGGGCTCAGACGATGCTGACCAGAATGCAATTCCTGGCCACGCGCTGGGCTCTCACCGCCGCTATGCTCATGACTTTACTAAGTTTGGGCATATCCTATGAAGCTTGGGCGCAGGCGATCCATCCGGCCCAACGCGCCATTGCTGCCGCCAATACCGAGAAAGCCAGCGAAGCCGAAATTGATCCTGCCAAGCAAAGCCTGGAATCGCTGATCGCGCCCATCGTGCGGGACGCGGTTCAGGCGGAACTAAAATCTGCTAAAGCAGCAAAACCGGCTGGTGACCCAATGGATCAAACCAGCAGTGCTGATCCATTTGCCGACCTCATCGAGAATCTGCGTACAAGTGTCGGCCAAATCGCCGGTAATTTTAACCGCGTGATGGTCATCGCGAGCAATCTCGAAGGCCACGCCAACCGCGCCTTTTTGCTGTTAACAGACCTTGAAGGCTGGCCAGTCGCTTGGGCTGGCCTCCTAAATCTGGCATTGATGTTGGCAGCAGGGCTTGCTGCCGCGTCGTTCGCTTACCGTAGGCTAGAGCGGTTTATCCGTCCCAAACCATGCGAAAGCTTTCACTTAATCCCAAGGCTATCTGCGTCCCTTGCAGGCCTTGCGCGCGATGGCTTGGGGCTGGCCGTATTTGTACTTGTCGCCTTTGCCCTCAGCCTCATATGGTTTGAACAGAATGCGCCCATCCGCATCCTTTTGCTGGGCGGGCTGGGTGCCGCAACGACAGGATATGTAGGCTGGATTATCGGCCGCTTTTTATTGGCCCCCCACGCACCTGAGCGCCGCCTGGCGCATGTATTGAACGCCTCAGCCCTTCGCACATCCAGATGGCTGACAGCGGTTATGTTACTGGCTGGGTTCATGACCTTCGCTGGCGGCGTATTCAACCTAACGACAATGCCTCGTGGCGCATTCGCCTTGTTGCTCATGCTTGGTGGTTTAACTATTGCCTTATTAACGGCACGGTTGGTTCTGCGAAGCGGTGGACGTTCAGATGACGCCGAATACCCCACACTCAGCAGAGGGGTGCGGTTTTCGCTGCTGATCGGTCTACTGCTGCTTACTCTTTTGTGGACGGTAAGCCTGCTTTCCGGCGATCTTAGTAAGCCAGTCGCTGTTCTCATGGTATTCGCGGCAATCGCGGGGGCGGTATATTTCGCCGCGATCAAAGCCCGCCGCGTGCATGTGGTTCATCATACGGCTACAGATATCCCGGTTGATCCAGAAGATATCGCCGAGATGGGTGACGCTGCGGATCAAACTGCCCCAAAGCCCGATACACTTGAAGTCGAATACAGCTCTGCCTGGCTGGCGAAAGTGTTGGAATACGTACTATTCGGCCTGGCTGGCTTGGCGCTTTTGCATGTGTTTGGGGTGGACATGATCGCCGCGTTGAATAGCTCTATCGGCCTCAAAATTGCTGAAGCTGCTGGGAAAGTCGCCACGATACTTGTTGTTGCGGCGGTCGCGTGGACATTGGTCGAGCAAAGCATCGCGCGGATTATGGAACGTGAGGAGGCCCTAGCCCGCGCTAATGCTGGCGATCAGGCGATTGATGAGGATGGCCTTGGCGGCCTGGTCACATCCCGCTTTGGTACGCTTTTGCCACTGATGCGCGGGTTTGTTCTTTCGGTGCTGGCGATCATCACGATCATGGTCGTGCTGTCATCAATGGGCATTGATATCGGGCCAATGCTTGCAGGTGCTGGTGTCGCAGGCATTGCAATTGGCTTTGGCGCCCAGGCCCTGGTGCGGGACATCATTTCCGGCGTGTTCTTCCTGATTGATGATGCCTTCCGCGTTGGCGAGTATGTAGAGTTTGGTGAGATCCGAGGGCAGGTGGAGAAGATTTCCATCCGTTCCATGCGCCTTCGCCATCATCGTGGTGCCATCCATACCGTGCCGTTTGGTGAATTGCGGTCCATCACCAACTACAATCGCGACTGGGCGATTTATAAGCAGGAATTCCGCCTGCCTTATGACACAGACACGGAAGTCGTCCGCAAGATTATCAAGAAGGTTGGCTTAGCCTTGCTTGAACACCTGAGCTTGGTGAGAAGTTTATTCAGCCACTGAAATCGCAAGGTGTGTTTAGGATTGAGGAGGGCGCGCTTATCCTCCGCACCAAGTTCATGTGCAAGCCGCGCGAGCAGTTTGTCATCCGTAAAGCCGTATTTCAGGACGTAAAGAATGCGCTCTACGCTGCCGGTATCGAGCTGGCGCAACGCCGCGTTCAGATCGAATGGAATGGACACGGACAGACAGAGGACGGCGGCCAGCCAGCTGGGCAACCATCGGGCCAAGCCATCGCCGCAGCCGGGGGTGCCGGTCTTATAGCCTCGACGGGTAAAGCGAAATCCGCATATCCTGATGAGCCATAAGCGGACGCAGTATCGTAAAGATCATTAAAACTAGGAGGACCCCATGCAGGGCATCGTATTTCTCGGCGATCGGCAGGTTGAATTGCGGCAGTTTGATGATCCCACCCCCGGTCCTCGGGATGTAATCCTTGAAATCAGGGCTTCTGGCATGTGTGGGACGGATTTGAAGGCCTACCGCCCAAAGTTTGAACCAGGCGTGGTTCGCGGCGGCATCAAGCGCGCCTCCACACCCCAGATCGCGGGCCATGAGCCGTGCGGCGTCGTGGTGGAAGTCGGCTCTGCCGTAACGGAGCGGGAGGCCCGTATAGGCCAACGCGTCATGGATCACCACTACGATGGATGTGGCGTGTGCCGTCATTGCCAATCTGGCTGGTCACAAATGTGCGACGATGGGGCGATCGTATTCGGCTCCGTCGCCCATGGTGCCCACGCCAAATACATGCGCGTCCCAGCGCACACACTGGTGCCATTGCCAGATAGCCTTTCGTTTGAAGCGGGTGCTGCAATCTCCTGCGGCACTGGTACGGCCTACGGGGCGTTGAAGCGTTTGGGCTTAGAAGGTGATGAGACGCTCGCCGTGTTCGGGCAGGGGCCAGTTGGCCTCTCGGCGACACAGCTTGGCGTCGCTATGGGGGCCCGCGTCATTGCCATTGATATCTCGCCAGAACGCCGTCAGATGGCGTTGGATATGGGGGCCGATGAAGCATTGGACCCAATGGCGGTTGATCCCGCAGAGGCCATCAAAGACCTAACCCATGGTGAGGGTGCGCACAAAACCTTGGATAGCTCCTCCTCACCAGACGCCCGCCGGGCCGCCGTACGCGTCACCCGGGCATGGGGCAGTGCATGCTTCGTTGGCGAAGGAGGTGAAGTGATCCTTGAAGTCTCGCCAGACCTGATCCGCCGCCAGGTAACGCTAATGGGCCACTGGACCTTCTCCAAAGTTGGCCAAGCCGATTGCGCCCGCTTCGTCTCCGACCGCAAAATCGATGTCGACAGCCTCTTCAGCCACAAATGGTCGCTCGATCAGGCAGATGAAGCCTACAAACTGTTCGACCAACAGAAGACCGGCAAAGGCGTATTCCTACCGCAGGGCTGAAGTTCATGAATAAGCTCATATATTTAGGTCTCTGCGCCTGTCTGCTTTTCGGCTGTACTAATAAATACCGAATGAAAGATGTGACTGGTGTTGGACGCCTGGACCTTCCAGCTATGACTTGGAAGCAACTCACTGCATTCGCCGCCAGCCCGGGAGCAATGTATATGTCCGTGGATCCACAATCAGGCGGTACCTATTTCGCAAGGTGTCCGGAGGCACCCTGTATCGGCGGCGATACTCTGCGTTATGTGATCGATCGCTGCTCTAGCAAGTACAACGGGCAATGCAAACTTCTCTCGGCCGGCCGACAGATAGCCTGGGACGGACCAATATACGTAGCAGATCGCCTTGTATGGACACCTGAAATTGGGCGTCAGACCGAAATAACGTGGAGGCATGCTGAAGCGATTAAACGGAAGCGGCTCGGCATTATTTTGAATATCCATTATCAAGCCACTGACCGTTCCAGCGCGAGCAAATGGCGGCGCGGAACGGCTTGGATGCGACAGTCATCAAGCAGCCCAACGCTATTCGTCGAGTTGGAAGGCAGTGCTACCTGTGATGTTAGTCTAATGCCTGAAACCAGTTCAAGCGGCCGTGTGACCCCACTCAAAGGAGCTATCAAGGGCGAGTGCTTCGATAATGCGGGCGCGAAACTCATGAGCTTAGAAGGGCACTATGAAAGCAAAAAGCCTTTTAACGGTGTGGTGAAAGCAACGGACCAATCCGGGCGTAAACTTGAGATTTGGTATAAGCGCCGGATTACCTCTTCCTTGCACTCTACTCCCTGCTGTTTCCCGAATCCTCACAAGCGCCTTGGTGCTCCCGTAGGCCCCCGGCATCATGCAAACGCTTCTACATCGCTGAATAGCAGCCTTAGGCCTATAGTTCCGTTTACGGATATACAATAGGTAAAACGCCCCACCGCATATTGATATCAAGCTGCCACATCAGGTTGATAGACCGCAGAATAAAAGCGTCAAACGATCTGATTGCGGAGGTCGTTGCCCGCGGTCATTCTTTCCAGATTGTCCATCAGGATGTCGAGGACGTTGTCTTCGTACATTCGGGTTTCGCCACCGGAATGCGGGGTGAGCAGGATGTTTTCCAGGCCCCAGAGTGGCGAGTCTGCGTGGAGGGGTTCGGGCTCCGTCACATCAATGCCTGCCCCTGCGATCTGGCCATTTTGTGCGGCTGCGACCAGGGCATCGTGGTCAACGCAGCCGCCACGCGCGACGTTGACGAGATAGCCGGTTTCCTTCATTGCAGCGAAAGCCTTGGCGCCCATCAAATTGCGGGTTTCTGCCGTTAACGGGCAGGCCAATACGACGATATCAGCACGCGGCAGCAGTGACACAAACTTATCAGTTGTATGAAGTTCATCGACGCCTTCAACGGCCTTGGATGGGTCACGCCGCACGCCAATAACATTCATGCCAAACGCCTTTGCCAGTCGTGCAATCCGGCCGCCAATCTGGCCCGTGCCATAGATCAACAACGTCTTGCCCGGCAGTTCTTCTTCCCGGCGGGAGATGTCTGCGATCATCGGGCGCCAATGGGCCTTCCGCTGATTATCCCGTGCAATATGGGTGAGGCGGGTCATGCCGAGGATAAGCGCCAGTGCATGATCGCTGACGGCATTGGCGTTTACGCCAGCTGCGTTGGCCAGCTTAACGTTGTGCGCCTTGACGGCAGCTTGATCGAACTGGTCATAGCCAACGGCACAGACCTGGACAAATTGCAGGGACTTGGCTTCATCCAGGAATTCATTTTTCCAGAATCCAGACGCCACAAGCACATGCCCTTCGCCAATGCGAGCGCGGGTATCTTCCGGCGTAAATGTCTGAAAATGCTGAATCCCTGTGCCACGCGCTGCAAAACGATCAGCGAGTTGATAGGCGCTGTGGGCAAAGTGGATATTGAGAGCATCGCGGGCTGGAAAATTGGTCAATGGCTGGTCCTTGGGAAACGGATATCCGGTGCCGAATAAGGTACAGCAGGATAGGGCATGGGCCAAGTAAGGCCTCCAATTTGCAACAACAAGCGTCGCGCCTTGCAAACTAGGGTCTCGACAATAGGGCCCTTGCCCTGAAATTAATTGTT
>Ga0181606_10001220_pt1 | contig 22487 bp, 16 predicted proteins | sample 041ome_10_FD_132994 | JGI IMG/M metagenome (GOLD analysis project Ga0181606, IMG submission 132994) | Coastal salt marsh microbial communities from the Groves Creek Marsh, Skidaway Island, Georgia - 041412US metaG (megahit assembly) | ecosystem: Environmental > Aquatic > Marine > Intertidal... | reverse complement strand
GACCTCCACCTGGTCGGCTATCGCACGATCTGGATCGAGCTCATGACTCACGCGATCGGTGGGCTTTCGGAGAATGACTTTATTCTGGCAGCGAAGATCGATGCCATAGCCCCAGCAGGCGACTGACACCCCGCCAGATTTGCCGCTCGCAGAGTTTCACTTTGCAAGAATCCGAAGCGACCGCAGCATCCGTTATGGCAGTTCAACCACTCGGATCTTCTTGAAGTAAAAAACACTGCCAGGATCATGAGCCTGCAGCGCGATCGCCCCGCCCTTGGGATCGATCAGCCGTTTGGCCCGTGAAGGCTCGCGTTGGGGCTCGGTCGGCTCGGTGTAGTCCACCACCTGTTGGTCGTTGACCCACACCCCAATCTGTTTGCCTTCAACGCGAAATCGCAGCTCAAACCACTCGGTCTCATCGACCGGTGACGTGTCGACATCGACGATTGCATACAGGCTGCCTGTCTTCCGCTTCTCCGCAGCAGCACTGTTGAGCTGAACCTCATACCCCTTGTTGAGATACTTCCCGTTCCTCAGTTCACGATCCGTGTGAAAGAAGATTCCTGAGTTTGAGTTCGGCTCCGAGCGAACCACCACGGTCATCTCAAAGTTGCGGTACGTCACATCCTCACCGGTGTCGCCAACGTAAAAAAGATGGGACATCCCGCTCTTACCATGGACCTTCAGCAACCCGTCAACGACGGAGAACGAGTCGGGGTGGGTATTCGCTTCCCAGCCGGCCAGATCCTTCCCATTGAACAGGTCAACTCCGCCGGCTGTTTCGGCAGCCACCACTGAGGCAAGGCCCGCCAATACCCCAGCCATCAGTGTGAGCACAAACGCGTTGACTCTCATACCAGACCTTCCATCCTGTGAAGATAAGGACATTTCTCGTTGCGGTCAGGCCCATGTCGCCCAGCCTTTGGCATGGGCCGCTGAGAAACACTACCCTAATGCCCAGCATCATTCATGGGGGGCAAGGGGGAACGTGGGAAAATGCGTCTCGCGCCCGTGTCCAGCAATCGCCATGTCTCTACGGCCTGTCAGGACTTTCATGCATCACCTACGAATCATCCCCCTCTTCCTGCTCGCCTGCCTCGTGTGTGCAGCGGGCGGTACGGCCAACGCAGACCAGGCACCAACTCCGCCAAACATCGTCTTCTTCTTCGCAGATGATCAGACAAGCAGCTCCCTCGGCTGCTACGGCAATCAGCTGATCCAGACGCCCACCATCGACAGTCTCGCAAGCCGTGGCACCCGCTTTGAAAATGCCTTCGTAAGCCAGTCGATCTGCTGGGTTAGCCGCACGAGCATCCTCACGGGCCGAACAGGCCGCAGTTATGGCACTCCCGGCAATCATGAGCTCGCACGGGCCGAAGTCGTGGCCACTCTCTACCCGGATCTCCTCCGCGAACATGGCTACCGCACCGGCTTCTTCGGCAAGTGGCACGCCAAGATGCCCGCAGGCTACCGCCCCCAAGATCACTTTGATGTCTTTGAGGCCATCAGCAGAAATCCCTACTACAAGCAACAACCAGACGGCAGCCTGCGTCATGAGACAGAGCTGATCGTTGACCGCGGAATTGATTTTGTCCGCTCACAGCCGAGCGATCGTCCCTTCGCGATCAACCTCTGGTTTAACGCCTGCCATGCCGAAGACGCCGACCGTCGCCCAGGCATCGGCCATTTCCCCTGGCCACGGGCGGTCGCCGGCATGTATGACGACGTCACCTTCCCGCCGCCACGCCTGAGTGACCCGGCGATCTTTGACGGCCTTCCTGATTTTCTCCAGACGACGATCAACCGCGAGCGGTTCTTCTGGCGGTGGAACACACCGTACAAGTATCAGACGAATATGCGGGCCTACGCCCGAATGGTCAGCGGCATCGATCAGGCCATCGGCCGATTTCTTGAAGCGCTCGAACAGGCTGGCCTCGCCGACAACACGATCATCGTCTACACCGCCGACAACGGCTACTTCGCCGCGAATCGCGGGCTCGCCGGCAAGTGGGCACACTTTGAAGAATCGCTGCGAGTGCCTTTGATTGTGGTCGATCCGCGGCTTCCTAAAGAAAAGCAGGGCCAGGTGTCTTCTGCGACCGCTCTCAACCTCGACCTACCGTCGACCTTCCTCGACTGGGCGGGCATCGAGCCGCCGGCTGACTACCAAGGCCGCAGTTTGGAGCCTGTATTGATGGGCCCGACACCAGAGGACTGGAGGACCGATTCGTTTCACGAACATTTTGCTGTTCGCAACCGCATCCCTGCGTTTGAGGGCATCCGCACTGACCGCTTCAAGTACGTACGGTACATCGATGCCGGTGGCTTTGAGTTTCTCCACGACCTCGAGAATGATCCAGATGAACTGATCAACCTGGCAGCCGATCCAGCACACGCTGAAACGCTCGAGCAGCTCCGCCGTCGTACGGCCGAGCGTGTGTCTGAACTCGGCGGCCCGCTCCAGCCCCTCAAAGGCCCCTTCACACCTTCCACGGTGCCCTACCCCGAAGCATCGGGAGCCGTTGGCACGCGGCCAGACGAGGATGGCTTCATCAGTATTTTCAATGGGCGAACGCTCCAGCACTGGACGGGTGACCCGCAGTTCTGGTCTGTGCAGGACGGAGCCATCACGGGCGTGACCGACGGCACACTCGAGTCAAACCGGTTTCTCTCCTGGAAGGACTCAACAGTTCGCAACTTTGAGCTCCGTGTGAAAGTCAAAGTCACCGCTGGCGGCAACAGTGGCATCCAATACCGCGGCCAGTCGAGACCAGACCTCGGGATCGACATCGTGACCGGCTATCAGTGCGACGTGGTCGCCAACACGCCCACCTACAACGGCATGCTCTATGAAGAAAAGGGGCGACGCATCCTGTCTCATACCGGCGAGCGGGTCATCATCGATACCGACGGGCAGCCATGGGTCGTAGGTACGATGCCGGTGAAGGAGTTTGCTCCTGACAGCTGGCACGACTATCGCGTCGTCGTCGAGGGCAACCATCATCGCCACTGGATCGATGACCATCCGACCGCCGACCTGCTTGATTTCGACGAGACCGGTCGTGCTCTCGAGGGTGTGCTGGCAGTGCAGGTGCACGTCGGACCTGAAATGAAGATCCAGTACAAGGATTTTCAGATCAAACACCTCCCTGACGATCTTCCGCTTCAAAACGCTGCAGACCACCCCATTCCAGCAGACGCGTATGGCGTCCGCCCACAGGGCCGGCTCCCCAAAGACTGGAAGCCGCCGATCTACGGCAACCGCTGACCCCTCCGAGTCTGATCCATGACACCACGTCTCCTTCTCGTACTTCTCGCGTGCGGGCTCTCGACCGACCTGTGGGGAGCACCGCCGCGGCCCAACATCATCCTGGTGATGGCAGATGATCAGGGCTGGGGGCAGGTTGGCTACAACGGTCATCCGGTCCTGAAGACGCCACACCTCGATGCGATGGCCGCCAACGGCCTGCGGTTCAACCGTTTCTACGCAGCCGGCCCGGTCTGTTCACCGACGCGGGCTTCAGTGCTGACTGGTCGAACGCACACGCGAACCGGCGTCCCGTCACACGGGCACAACCTCTGCCTCCAGGAAAAGACACTGCCGCGAGCACTTCAGCAGGCCGGCTATGCCACAGCGCACTTTGGGAAGTGGCACCTCAACGGGGTGCGGGGGCCGGGGGTGCCGGTGCTTGGTGATGATGCCAATCACCCGGGCCGCTATGGCTTCGACACGTGGCTGTCGGTCACCAACTTTTTTGATCTCGACCCACTGATGAGTCGCCAAGGCGAGTTCGAGCAGCACCACGGTGACTCGTCAAATGTGATCGTGCATGAGGCGATCTCCTACATCTCGCAGCAGACCTCTGAAGACAGGCCATTCCTGGCGGTGATCTGGTACGGATCGCCACACAGTCCGCAGCGGTCACTGGCGGAAGATCGGGCGGGACTTGGTGACACACAACTGGCTCACCACCTCGGAGAGATTGCTGGCATTGACCGTAGTATCGGCGTCTTACGAAAAGGCTTGCGCGATCTCGGCATCGAAGACAACACGCTCGTCTGGTACTGCAGTGACAACGGAGGGCTGACGCTCGACCCCGATGCAGTCGGCACACTCCGTGGACACAAAGGGGAGCTCTTTGAGGGTGGCATCCGAGTGCCTGGAGTTGTCGAGTGGCCGGGGCACATCACCCCGAGCGTCACCGACTTTCCCGCCTCCACGATGGACATCTTCCCAACTCTCCTCGATCTGCTCGATCTACCGGAAGAGGAAATGCTTGCCGTCCATGATGGCGAAAGCATCGCACCGCTGCTGGCTGGCAAAACACCCAGTCGAACCCACGGCATTCCATTTCTCTTCCAGACACAAGCAGCCCTCATTGAGGGTGACTACAAGCTCATCAGCCGAGGCCGTCAGCCTGCCCAGTGGCAACTCTTCAACCTGCAAAGCGACCCCAGCGAGACAAACGACCTCGCCTCTGAAGAAACCGACCTCTTTCGTCGTCTGCGAACCGAAGCCGAAGCGATGCTGCAGTCTGTCGAGGCAAGTGCGGAGGGCGATGACTATCCCGAAGGCCGGGTGCTCCAGCCTCCCCGCGACGACTTTTGGCGAGAGATGCCTGAGTACCGGCCCTACCTAAATGTGATCACCAACGCGTTACCTGATTCGGGCCGTCCCGCGAGACGCCGCCGGCAAGACGCCTCCCGCTAAAAAGGACCTTCTGGCCTCGTCACGCACACTATGAGCTGTGCGTGCTGACTCATTCGATCGCCTGGAAGCCGTTCGAGGTATTATTTTTTGAAGAACGCCCGTCCACTCACCGTTCGTATCCCAGCCACACTGCCGAGACGACCACAATGAAGCGACTTACCATAGCAGCCATCGCATTCCTTACCCTTCTGGTGATCTCTGTAGAAACCGTCGATGCCAAAGGTTTCCTCAGGCGACTACCACTCCTTCGACGCGTTGGGTCGTATCGCCAAAGCCTCGAGCTCAAGCAGCAGGTCGCCTCCCAGAGTCATGAGATCTCTGATCTCACCGGAACCGTTGCTGAGCTCGGCGATTCCGTGACAGAGCGTGACGCCGAGATCGCAGAGCAAGCGTCCCAGATCTTGACCCAGCAACACTCGCTCGACGATCTCAACTCAAGCGTGACGAGCAAGGACGCCAAGATCGCCGAACAACAGCAGGCCATCGCTGAACTGAAAAAGCAACTCGCCACCGCACATGAGCAGTTGGCCAACAGCCAAAAGCAAAATACCGCCACCGCAGAAAAGCTCGCGGCAGCTGCGGAGGCCAACAAGAAACTGACCGAGCAGAATGAGCAGCTCAGCACACGCGTTTCCATAGCTGAGCAAGAGCGTGACAAGGCTCAAGCGACCTCTCAGGCAGCGATGGAAAAACTGAGCAACACCGAACAGCAACTCGCAACTGCTACAGAACGTATCTTCGAAACAACACAGGCCCTCGCTGAGTCTGAAAAGCAGCGTGAAGACTCAGAGAAAAAACTTCGTGAACTCACCGCTGCAGCGGCACTCCGCGAGGAGCCCGCGGCCGCGAATGCGGAAGACGAGGCAGGCAGCGACGACGGAGAAGACGAGCCACAGCCCGTGGAATGAGCGAGCCTCGTTGAAAAAGGCTTGCAGACGCGACGCTCGACTCATCATCCGGTATGTCTCGACGGGGGCTTCATTGGCAACTTCGTTGTCGCTCACCATCGCAACAAGAGCCTGACCAAACGCATGGTGTCGGGCAAAAGGCTCTCGCCTACCTCTCTGGGCGAACGCGTGCTGCCATAGGTAGCCGCGACGTCCGTTTCAGCGGAATCACTTCGTGAAACTTCCCACTTGCCGTCAGGCGGGGAGGCTCCTGGCTCCTCTGGATTGAAAAGCCTGACGCCCCGTTTTGGCGGAGCGTGTTGGCGACAGAACGGCCCACCTCATCGAAAACTCGATCACGATGAGCCTCATGTCGCACCTCACAACGCAGGTCAAACTCGCGCTCACCCGTTTGCACCAACTGCACTCGCTGTGCGTCCTCGTGATCGAGATCAAACACGAGCGGCGATAGCACAACGTCCCCAATCTGAAGCAAGGTCGCCTGACGGCCGATGACTTTGAAACTCCGAAACGCCGACCCGCAGGGGCATCGATCAGGATAGAACTGAATCTGATCGCCCAACTCATACCGAATGAACGGCTGAACCGTGTTGGTCAACACCGTCAGTAGCGAAGAACTGCTCATCACGCCATCCGGCACCGGCTGCAAATCGGCATCGACCGCCTCCAAGACGACCCAGTCCTCTGGTAGATGCTTTCTTCCGCACGCACATTCCACAGAGAGCATTAGGCACTCCGTGCAGGCGTACGCGTCGATGAGTTCCGTTGTCTGCGCTGGGAACACCTTCCGGACGTGATCGCGGAGTGCAGGCGTGAGCGTCTCACCTGCAACTTTGATCAGCAGCGGATTCATCTTCAGCCGCCCAGCTTCCATTTCTCGCAACAGAATGGACAGCGTGCTCGGATAGGTGAGGATCACGGCGACATCCCCAATCTGGTTAAGCTGCTGCACGATCTGCTCGATCGGCTGCTCCGCTGCGATATGAAGAGCGTGGCTGGCGGTCATCCCAAGCCATTGCGGATAGCGCCGCGTGAGATGCCCGATCAGCGGAGCGAGTCCTGAACCCACAAAATGACCGTTGGCTCCAGTGATCGTGACGTTGGCTCCGGATGCGTGTAACTCAGGGAGACGCTGCAGCTGCGAACGACTTAGCCGTGCAAGCATGATGCCGAAGAGACACTCGATGTCCCGAGAGGTCAGCACCACAACGGCGGGCTCACCCGATGTGCCTGACGTGCGAAAGACAGCGACATCTCCGCAGGGCAGGCCAATGTTTCCCAGATCACTCATGAACGCCCGCAGGTCAGCAAGCTTCAGGGAGCGATCAGTGACCCAGTCATCAAACTGGCCCATCAGCTGCGGCTTCGAAGTCACCGGCAGGTCGGGTAGCGTCAGCCTGCGTGTTTCGGGAAGGCTTTCGTAGAGCCTCCGAAAGAACGGCGAGTCGCGGCGGGCCTTGGCCACCAGCTTTCGCAGGTTACGAAGCTGCTTTCTTTCGATCCTCCGTCGCCCGCCCCAAGCTGTCCAACGGCCTCCGAGGTAAAACGCGGCAACCTTGAAGAGACTGATTCGCATCCCCCGCTTCCTAGGCATCGACATCTCCAATCAGTGCGACACCATCACCTCGATCTTCACCAACGTACCACTGCCACCGTAGCAAGCGCTCGCTATTTACTGCACGTTCAACAGCTTCAGCAACTCGACGGCATACCGGTCAAAAGAGTGCTCGCCGACGTAGCGATCTCGAGCAACTGAGTGGGCCGTTGAATCCCTGCGAACGTTCAGCAGCTGCTTCAGCGCAGCAGCCACCTCACTGCCAGTGGGATAGTCACTGACTGCAGCGACGTAGTCAGGAGCAGCCAGTGCCGTAGCGAGATCGCGGTTGGCAACGGTGGGGATTCCTGCAGCGATGCAGTCGAGCAGGGCACCAGAGAGCCCTCCTAAGAAATGCGAACGGAGCTGAATGCCAAGGTCGGCAGCAGCCAGAAACCCTCGATAGACCGTTTCATCAGCCCAGTCGCCCGTGAAATGAATCGCGTCAGCAGCATCAATACCGGCAGCCTGTTCGGCGAGCCGCTGCTGAACGTGCGGTGCTGCACCTCCCACGAAGTAGAGGTGGGCGTCGACACCCATCCGCCTGAGTTCACCGACCGCGGCAACGCACGTGTCAGGCCGTTTCTCATCCGAAACATATCCAAACGTCACGATCACAGTTCGATCGTCAACGATGCCAAGACGGTCTCGGTTCTGAGCGGCTGAGTGATGATCCTCACCGAGGGTGAGGTCTCGGTAGACGCAAAAGGGAAGATACTCGGACCGGTGAGCACTGAGTCGCTCAAGGTTCGCCTGGATGCCGCGGCTGTGTACGATCAACGGCTGGGCTTTGGCAAGAAGCTCATCAAAAAACATCAGCGGCAGTGTGCTTGGATCATGAATCCACGCCCGCACCTCAGCCTTGGTCACGTCTCGGGAGAGCCGTTTGCTGGCAAGCTGCCGAACATGCTCGTCCCCCTTCCAATGACAGAGCATGTCGAGCAGCCGATTGTCGTGCACGATGCACGCACCGCCATACCGGCAATGCCAGTGATAAATCTTTTGATGAAAGTCCGCATTGTTTCCAACGACTGCAACCACACCGTCGTAGTCAGGCCGTAGCCAGGCGGCGGCAGAAACGGGGTAAAACCCGCGCACTCCAGGCGTCACTTCCGGATTCACTTGATCGGTATAGACGTCGACGTCAGCGAGTTTGCTTAGCGCGATCACCGTCTGCCGCGAATAGTCGGCCACTCCGGATCGATCGGGGGGAAAAGGAGTCACAAAAGCAATGCGAGGCTGAGTTTGACGTGGTGCTGGCGACGCACGCAGGCTCGGCTCCCGTAGGGCCTGCCACACGCGGCTGCCAACAGCACCAGCCGTGAACCGCTCGGCCACTGGCCTTTGGGCATCGCGAAGTGCGTGTCGGGTGGTGGGGTTCGCCAGCATGTTCTCCAGAAGCCCCGCCAGGCCATCAGCATCGTCGGCAGCAAACCTCGCGTGCGGATCGGTGACCAGTTCGCGATGGGCGGGAATGTCAGAGACGACAACAGGGCATCCACAGGCCATCGCCTCAATCACTGGTATCGAGAAGCCTTCCGCTCGTGAGGCCACCACAGCAAGACTGGCCATGGAATACCGCTGAGCAAGCTGCTCATCAGAAAGTCGGTCATGAAAAAGCAGGCTGCCATTCGGAACGCGTCCCAGCAACACACGATGAACGTCCCGGGGATAGTTGCCGACAACCTCAAGGATCGGCTGTTTCCCTCGGGCGGCCAGCATGCACATCGCATCGACTACCGCGTCAAGATTCTTTCGGGGGTCCCCTCCCCCAACGAAGAGAACACGAGCACGAGCGTCTGCATCCTCCGGAGCCCGCTGTATAGACCGCCTGAGCTGGGCTTCAAAAACAGGCCGCAGTGCAACGCCACTGACATAGATGCGATCAGCAGGAATACCAAGACGCCGGTTGGTTTCCTCTGCCACGCATGAAGAAATCGGCAGGAAGCGTTGGTAGCTGCTGAGCCACTGCAACGCGGCCGCATACGCGTAAAGCCCCGCCCGCTCGGTGAGATACCGGTGCGGAAACTCCAAGGGAATGAAATCGTAGATAACGGATACGGGCGTCACGCCTGATCGACCAACGATCGCAGCTACAGGCCGTGTGTCATGCGTCATCGGCGAGAGCTGCAAAAACACCGCTGGCCGATCCGCTGCTGGAACCCGAAAGGTGGGTCGAAGAGCATCGCACAGGGCAGCATGTTCAGCCTCAAGCGGACCGATCTCTGGGTCGATCAGCCCGATAATCCGAAGCTCAGAACCGGCATGCTGACGAACAGCCTGCAGCAGAAACTGAGCATGCGAACCGACGCCACGCCTGGCGTAGTTGTGATCCTGAAGACAGCGGATGTCAGCAAAGATGAGCACGAATGAAGGCGTTCTCGTCCGCGTGTCGCTTGCCGTCGAGGTGCATCCGTTCGAACGGTCACGAAGTTGGAGGAATATCAGTGTCGAGCAGCGATCTCAATAGTCCGCTAATCTCATCACCCGGTTCATGCCCCGCGACCATCACGACAGCGTCGGCGCTGTGTTCACCGCCAGGAGTAGCAGCCTGACGGCGACGGAGTTCGGTACGAGCTAGCGCCACGACGAGTTCTTCGAGACGATCGCGTTCCTGTGGCTGCGGCTCCCCACACCCTGGACTTTTCGGAACCTCTGGGCCTTCCGAAACGGCCCTTTCCACCACGACCTTCGGACGTCGTCCTTTCAGTCGGTGTACGAATGGCCGAAGAATGGTGCGTTCGAACTCCCGCAACCTCGCTTGAATCGCATTCATAACGTCGTGGCGTAGGGCCGTTGACTAGGCCGCACGTCTCGTCGGATGAGGGGCTGCAACGAAATCCACAACTGGCAGGGGGAAAATCATGCAGCCACCATCCTGGAGGTAGGCCTGCTCGCGTTCCAGGATCGAACTGCGGAAGTGCCACGGCAACACCAGCAAAGCATCGGGTTTACGACTCCGAACCTCGGCCTCAGACGCAATCGGAATCAGCGTGCCAGGGGTAAAGCAGCCGTACTTGTCTTCGTTGACCTCGGCGATCAGAGGAATGTCGGCAGCCGTGAGGCCACAGTACTGCAGCACGACATTCCCTTTCGTCGACGCGCCATACCCGTAAAGCGTTTTCCCCTCGCCCTGCCAGCTTCGAATCGCGTCTAACAACCGGTCGCGATGCAGTTCAATCCGCTCGCGAAACCGATCGTAAACGACTCGCTCACCGTAGCCATCAACCCGCTCGCGGTCGAGAAGCTGATCGGTCCGCTCGCTTCGCTCCGCGAGCTGCCCTCCCCGCTTTGCAACGGTCACACAGAAGCTGCCACCATTTATGTCATTGAGCTCAACATCACGAATTTCAAAGCCTGCCTGACGCGTCATCCACTCAATCTGTCGCAACGCGTAGTAGCTCACATGCTCGTGACAGATCGTGTCGTAGGCATCACGCTCGACCATCAGTGGCAGATAGCTCTGCTCGAAGACCCAGATTCCGTCATCGGCCAGCACGCTATATATCTGCCGCATGAAGTCGAGCGGATCCTCAAGATCGTAGAACATCGAAATCGATGTCACGATCTTTGCCTGCTGGTCACCACACACGGATCGGTAGGACTCAGCATGAAAGAAGTCAGGAACAGCGCGAATCCAGTCTGGGTAATAACGACGAAACTTCGCCGCTGACGGATCAATGCCCACAAGCCTGAATCCGGCATTGCCATAGGCTTTTAGCGTCGTGGCGTCATTACTGCCAATGTCAAGGATCACATCACCCGGCTTGGGCTTTGCGATCTCGCGGGCTTCTCGCACACGTCGCTCGAGGTGGGAAACCATAGAGCGGTTCAGACCGGAGCGATAGCCGTAGTTGTCCCCATACATCTCGCTCGGCTCGTGCGAGTGCCGCAACTGCACGAGACCGCAGCCTCCGGTTGCCTCATCACACTTCACGAGTTCCAGCGGCCCCACAGCCACCGGCTCTTCGCGAGACCGCGGAAAAACGCCGGTAAGCGACTGCCGTCCAAGATTCACGACATCGTGAAAATCCTGATGACCACAGATACGGCAGGCATTGATGGCGTGATACATGGTGAAGCGAACACCCCTGCACTCTGAAGAACAGCACGTCTGCCCACCAAGCCGATTAGTGGGTGGAGGCATCGCAACACCACGAGCTGCTGCCCGAGTACTGTCCCCGCACCCAGCAGGCGAATCATCTGAGCAACAGCCCGTCGCTAGGCGGCTTCTCGACCCTGTCGCTGTTGGTAACCAGACGTGCCCAACCGATCCCGATCGGCAAGAGCGAGATCCTCCAAAACCATCATCGTCACCAGTTCGTCAAAACTTTTCCGGGGCATCCAGCCCAACCGGTTACGGGCTTTCGTCGCATCGCCCCGAAGGTATTCGACCTCCGCGGGGCGGCAGTAACGAGGGTCAATGTCGACGTAATCCTCATAGTCGAGATCGAGCCTCGCGAAGGCCATTTCACAGAACTGCCGAACCGAATGAAGTTCATTCGTGGCAATCACATAGTCGTCAGCCACGTCTTGCTGCAGCATCAGCCACAGGGCCTCGACGTAGTCGCCAGCAAAGCCCCAGTCCCGCTGGGCATCGAGATCACCGAGCGTGAGGCGGTCCTGCAGACCGAGTTTGATTCGAGCTGCCGCTCTCGTGATTTTGCGAGTCACAAACGCTTCACCGCGACGGGGGCTCTCGTGATTGAAGAGAATCCCGCAGGAGGCGTGCAGGCCATGGCTCTCGCGGTAGTTCACCGTCGTCCAGTGGCTGTAGAGTTTGGCGACGCCGTACGGGTTTCGCGGTCGAAAGGGCGTGGTCTCCCTTTGGGGTGTCTCGACAGCTCTGCCAAACATCTCTGAACTCGATGCCTGGCAGAAGCGGATCTCCCTGCCGGTGTGATCCCGTACATGGCGGATAGCCTCGAGCAGTCGCAGCGTACCGACAGCGTTCACATCAGCAGTTGAGACGGGCAGTTCGAGACTGACGCGAACGTTGCTCTGGGCAGCGAGGTTATAGACCTCGTGAGGAGCGACTTCCCGTACCAGCCGTGTTAAACCATCTCCGTCTGCCAAGTCGCCGTCATGCAGATGCACATTGGCTGTGTCACCGAAACGACCGTGCTCGCTTCGGAGAGCCCTCAAGCCTCCCCCACTGCGACTCAGCCCGTGAACCTCATACCCCTTCGCAAGCAACAGCTCTGCTAGGTATGAGCCATCCTGCCCCGTAATGCCAGTAATCAACGCAGATCGACCCGTGCACTCGCTCATGTCACACCTGTTCGGCGAAGTCGCTCAGGATGCTTGAGCCAAGCCTTGATCGGCTGGAAACTGCAGGCTTGTCGCACTGTTGGCGTCTACAAAAGCCATCACGTCCTCGCAGTAGTCGCTCCAGCTGTGCCAGCGGGCCTGACGGGCTTCTTCAGTCAACCGAGCGAGTTCGTTTCGGTCGCTCACCAGCATTGCCAGAGACTTGGCAATGGCATCTGGTGAATAGGGGTCAACCAGGCTGCATCCTCCGAGTTGTTCAGCGATCTCCTGCATGCTGCCCACGCTGCTCGTGAGACAGGGCACGCCCGCCATCACGCTCTCCACAATCGGCAAGCCAAAACCCTCGGCAATGGAGCAATACACCGTCAAACTTGCCGTGCGATACAGCTGAGCGAGAGCCTCGTCAGAGATGTTTTCGTAGAGTTCAACCTGAATACCGCGAGCACGAGCCCGCTGAAGCTCATCGCGGAACTGCCCATTGAGCCAGCCTGCACTGCCAGCGAAGACTCCTCGAAACCGGTGGCCATCCTGCTGAGCGGCAACCATTGCCCGCAGGATCCGGGTCTGGTTCTTCCGTGGCTCGATGGTGCCCACGCAGAGAACCACCGGCTCGGGCTGAGACGATGACGTTGCTACTCCTGTCGTCGACGGGCGATACCGGAAGTCACCGGTTAGCAGATGAGCGGCAAGGCGAGGCGACGGCTTTGTGCGGGGAATGGCCTTGATCAGCGACTCCACCTGATTGCGGATGGTGCTGCTAATACAGCTCACCTGATCGACATGCCGCAGAAGCGTGAGGTACTGCACGAAGCCGGCAGGGGCCTCATTCTCAAAACACTCCGGATGCGTGATGGGCAGCAGATCGTAGACAATCAGCGTTGATCGTAGTGGTGCGGTTGCGAGAACTGACGCGAGCACATCGACCTGGATTGGATTTCCGATCAGTTCAGGCACAAGCAGGTTCGCTTGCCAAAAGAAGCAGGCGGCAGCAGGACGACAGACCACTGGATCTGTCACGAGCTGAGGCCTCGTCTTGAGCCATCGCCGAAGCTCGCGCGAGCGGTCACGAAAAACGCGGGCCAGCTGCCGCACTGGCTGCCCGAATCGTGTTCGCCCAGCCTTCTTACGCCATTGCTTAAACCGGCTCGCCTGACGTGGCTCTCCGGTCTTTTTCGTTGCAAACGTGCAGAACTTTTCCCAGTCGAGAAGCTGCTCCAGCTCAGCTGCGTTGAGCTCTCGATATCCACGAAGTTGCGGATCGAAGAGAACGAACGTGTGCCGATGCGTACTGGCTGACAATGCCTCAGCAAGCTGCCGTACAACTCGCTGGATCCCGCTGTTCCGCTTTGTAAACACGGTGTGACTGACATCGACATACGTGACGTCGGCGTCGGTCGGTGCCAGGTGCATCTTGGCCGCCAGCTCGTTGCTTGCCGGCCATGCTTTGAGGCTTCGATCCACCTCTGCTGGCGATTCGTGAGCGAGCAGTTGCGCAATCCGCGACGACTCTTCGGAAGTGGCAATCCGCCCGAAATAGGCAAAGCTCACAAGATAGGCGGCCGCCTGGTCAGCACGGTCACCGTAAGCCGTCGCCCCGATCGAATCGCCAACGGCTTGAACATGCCTGATGAACGGCTCGCCAACAGCCTGTGGCAGCCCGACAGCCTCACAGATGACTCCACAGCGTTGAGAAAAAGGGTCAACGGCTGACGAGGCCGGCATCACTGTTGGCATCGGTTATCCCACGAAATGGCTTCATCGTGACACGATGCCCCGGGGGGAACGATCTGCCTGAGCACCAAGCAAAGGGCCGCCCTCAGAGGCTATTTCCTGGGCGAAACCAAGCCCTCGGCCTGCCCAGTCGCGCCTACGAGCACGAAACGTTCCTTGAGCGCGCACCGCGTCTGGGATGACATCGGCTGTGATGAGGCGAGGGGATGAGGGGAAGCGGCCCGATGCCGGCGAACGGGCTGCAACGCGTGAGCACGTCTCCATCTCTGCTCCGGGAAAATTCGTCACCGTGCACGGGATCGGAACTATGCTTCTCGCATTCCCCCTCTCGGAGCCCTTGTCGATGGCTGCCCCAAACCATCTCCTCAACCGGTTTCCCTTTCTCGATACCCGAAGCCCGTACGACGCCCGCAAGAAACAGCGTCAAGTCTGGGGACAGTACACCAATAAAGTCGTCGGCAAAGCGGCGTACCATCTCCTCCACAACCGTGCCACCCTGAACAGGTCAGCAATCGACTACCTTGCCTGCTCGACCAGCGTCCGCTCCGAGTTTTCCGAGCCCCATGACTGGTACTGGCTGCTGCTGCCAACATCTGGCTTTCTTGAGATCACCCTGTGCGGCAAGTCATTTACGGCAGACACGACCTCAGCCCTCCTGCTGGGGCCCTGGCAACGGATGTGCTTCCAAGCGTCTCGGGCGACAGCAATCTTTTATGGCATCGAGACGTCGTTCATGGCTGAGCATCTCCCGGAGGAGCACCGCGATCGTCCGGGCTTCCTGATCCGGGGAACCTACCGCAACCTTCTTAGGCAGCTTCTTGAGGGATTTGCAAACGGGCTCGATGACTGGGCGACTGGACCGGTAGGTAAATCTGCACATCCTTCATTCGTGCACCACATGGAGACTGCCGTCTGCAGCACGATCGCCGAGGCGGTGACGGATGATCTGTCGGGCGGTTACGGCGGCGGCCGAATTGGCGGCATGCCCATCACCGCAATCCACACCTTTCTCAATGACAACCTCTGCGACGACCTCTCGATCAAAGAGATTGCAGAAGCCGTGGGAGTCAGCGTGCGGAGCCTTCAGACGGGGTTCTCCGAGCACTACTTCATGAGCCCGATGCAAATGCTGAAGAACATGCGACTCGACAAGGCTCGTGAACTGCTGAAGTCAGCAACGAAGGGCATCACGATTGGTGATATCTGCCGTCGGGTGGGCATCAACCACGCCGGCAGGTTCTCAAAAGAATACGCCGAAAGGTTTGGCGAATCGCCTTCTCAGACGCTCTCCGGCCAGGGCACCTCCCCTTGCGAGACGTCTCTCTAGCGACATCCGGCCAGCGGCGAATCGTCGCTCACTGAGTTCCTGCTCGCCGTGCACGTCTCTTATCCTCGGCTGCAGAATCCTCGCTGCGCTCATTGGATAACCACCCACAACGATCGCCATCTCGTCGCGATGCGGCTGCTGCGCTTCGTGGATAAGCGAGAAGCACGCCGAACGACCGCTGTTTCTGCCCGTATTGATGCTGTGCCCAATCAATCATGCCTGAGCACACCACCGAACACCTGATCTTCCGGGCCCATCAAGACTCGTCGTGTTGCTGGGCACCCCTTCCCCCCTTGGCTTGGCCCTACCCGAGCCAAGGGGCTTTTTATTGAGCGAGCGCCTTATTGAGCGAGCGTCGAACTCGCAACTCCGCATTGACGACCGGTCATTGTTGTGAGCGACGGAGGTCCACGATGCCAACAGCCAACCGCTGGTCGGTCTGATAGGGATCGCCACCGCCGTTTTTTCCGCTTCGTTCTGGCTGAAACCGATCCACCCAGTAGTAACCATCGATCGTGTCGGCGGCGACGGCGTCAAGGAGCAGCTTGTCTCGCTCCTTATCGATCTCTGGGCTTATTTTATGGGTAAACCCGCCAGTCGTACGGCTTATTTCAACTCGCTCGTCAAACGTTGCCGAGCCAAGCCACAGGGGGCGGCCCTTGTCGTCCACGGCACGAGACCGCCAGAAGCGAACATGGTGCCGCTGGTTTGGACTAGTGCCAACGGGCTGCTCGAACGCTGCGTCTTGCACACGCCCCCACACGTAGAGATTGCTGACCGGGGCATGGGCATACGGCTTCTTAAGCACACAATCCGCAGCAATCCGCACAGAGGTTTTTAGCGTAATTGCATCCGCCGCGTACCAACCTGCGACCGCGAGGGCACGATGCAGGTCCTCCTCGCTACCGACGAACGCTATGTTGATCGCGTCTCCCTGTCGACCCGATGAGGTGGTGGCATGCCTGGGAGACTGGGCGAGGGCAGGATGCCCTGCCATCGTGCCTGTGGGCTCATTGCCAAGTTGATCCGCGGCACTCACGAAAGAAGCTGCACACGCGAGAAACGCGGCTATGAGCGATCGCCGAGCGAACACGCGTCGGCTGTCTGCACGGCAGAAAACGAACCATGGCATGAACTGAAACACGTGCCATCCTCCACGGGGCTTCGACGAGGACACTACCGCCACAAAGCCTGGCCCTCAAGGTCGTTTGCCAAAGGGCTCCGAGGGCCACAGAGGAAGACCGAGACTGGACTGACGAGGCGAGCGTGTCGGGGGCAGCTCAAGCTGCCTGCCGCGATTGCTCATTGGCTCAATGACCAAGGAGCGATTTTGTTGCGAGAGCAGCATACGCCGCCGTATTCCTGATAGGATCACGGATCGTCGCAAACGCCTGCCAGCGGCCCTCCTCACCCGACCAGCGGTCATGGCGCCTGTTCTGGCACTGCCCGCGTCCCGTTCACCCCGAAAAAGAAACACAGACATGAAGTGGCTGCAAACACTCGCATTTACAGCAACTGCGATCGCATTGGTGGCATCAACGCCAACCTGGGGCCAGGAGACTGTCACAGTTGACAACTTCGTCAGGGCCGAAACCGACATGACCCTGAAACGCTATGTCGATCAAGGCGCTTTCGGAAAACTCCTCCACCTTCGACAGCCAACGCCGATTGACAAACAAGATGTGATCAGGATGAACCGGGACACCTTGTATTCTTTTGGCGTGTTTGATTTGGATGCAGCACCGGTAACGATCCTGAAACCGGAGTCGAAGGGGCGTTTCCAGTCGATGCTCATCGTTAACCAGGACCATTCCATGCAACCGGTCGAGCATGGGAATGGATCATTCACGTTGACAAAAGAGAAAATCGGAACGCGGTACGTCATCGTGGGCTTTCGGACGTTTATGAACGCAAACGACCCCAACGACATCAAGGCAGCCAACGCACTCCAGGACAAAATAGAAATCGAGCAAGCGAAGGTCGGATCCTTTGAAATACCTGATTGGGATGAAGGTTCGCTAACAAAGGTCCGCGACGCAATAAACGTACTGGCATCGACAAAAAACGATGCAAGCGGAATGTTTGGGGACAAGTCGAAACTGAATCCCATCAACCATCTTCTTGGCACGGCTTACGGCTGGGGCGGCAATCCTGAGGAGGCCGCTATCTACGTGAATGTCGTGCCCGAGAAAAACGACGGCACGACACCCTACACACTCACCATCACTGAGAAGGTGCCCGTTGACGGATTCGTTTCTGTCACCGTCTACAACTCCAAGGGGTTTCTCGAGAAAAACCCCCTGGACGCGTACTCCATCAACAATGTCACCGCGGAAAGCAACCAAGATGGCTCGGTGACCATTCATTTCGGAGGCGACACAGCCAAACCGAACTACCTGCCTATCACTCCTGGCTGGAACTATATTGTTCGGATGTATCAGCCGAAAGCAGAACTCCTTGACGGATCCTGGAAGTTTCCCGACTGCAAAGCCGCGGAGTGATGATCAAGGCCAATAGCTGCCCAAGTTTTGAGGTTCACCGCGGTCTTCAGCGATCTCGTACCCTCAGCGGGTGAGTGGCCGGGCCGCAGAACCATCGCCTTCCAGTCGCGATGCGGCCGGGGCATCAACTTGGTACACCGTCGTGGTGCCGCTTACCTCACTTCCCACGATCAGAAGCGGAACCCCGACGGGACTTGATTCGGCCGGCACAAAGCAGAAGCCTTCCGGACCATAGTCGCCATCAGGATCGCCGAAGGCTTTCCCCTGCTTGGTGATGTCGCGGTTGTTGACATACTCCACAAACACCGGGCTGGCTGGAGACGAGATGTCATAGACCATGATTCCGCCCATCCGCTCCAGGCCGACGAAGGCATAGGTGCTCTCGCCGACGCGGCCCACTGCAATCGCCTCGGGCTCGCAGCCTTTGGCGTCTGAGCGGCCATCTTTCTCGTCCTCGGTTTTCTTGTTGTCGTTGTTGAACTGCAGGCCGTAGCGATCCGCCGTAATCACGGCAAAGTCATGGCCACTGTCCCAGACCTGCTCTCCACTCACAGTCCAGATCGAGAAACTACGGCCACCAAAGCACCGCCTGCTCTCAAAGGTGCCGTCTCGATCTGCGTCATTGGTGATCGTGGTCACCAAGTCGCCGACGCCGTTCTTGTCGGAGAAATCAGCTCCGTCGATGATCGCGGCTCCATCAGCATCGCCCCAAACGACATCACGAAAAGCGGCCTCTTCGGTGAAGCCGTCGTAGGCCCGCGCGTCTCCCTCGTTCGCCGTCACGAGAAAGGTCTCGTCTCCCGTAGTAAACGTCACGATCGAGTCCGGCTGATACATGCCCTGCACCGGCCAACAACGTATGTTGACCGCTTCGTCACTATCCGACGCATCCAACTCGTTTCCCGGCAAGCTGTGGTCTTTTGTACCGAGCGGCCGGATGGCTGTGATCGTATCGCTCTTCAGGTCGATCACGGCAACGGCATTGTTTTCTTGCAGGGTGACAAACGCCATTGTGCTGTCTTCAGACACGGCGATGTACTCGGGCTCAAGATCCTGCGCCACAGAGCTTTGCCCATCGTGCAGAAAAACCTTGAGTGTGCTGGCATCGGCGGCATCGCCCGGCGTGTACGTTGCCTCATCGTCGAGAGGCCGCGTGAACGTGACAGCCGTGCCACTCACCGAAGCCACTTGATAGGCCAGAGGCTCACCATCTGCCGCTGCCACATCAGGCGTGATGGTGACCCAGTGACCCTTTTTGATGCCAGTGGCGTCACTGACAGCCAGCGTAGCCTTGTCTAATCGCTCAGAAACGCTCAGCTCCGTCCGTCCGAAGTTGCCAAAAATCCGGACGCCCTCGGGCAGTTCGTCGGCACGCGGCCCGCGGCGATTGAATGCCTCAAAGCCCAACTGGGTCGCATCATCACCAGGCACGCCATCTTGGATAGCAATGAGGCTGATCGAGCCTTCCGGGTCGATGCTGTAGTCCGCATTCGGCTCGCCCTCATTGGCGGCGAGTGCTTTCCTTCCATCGGGCGTGAAGGTGACCATGTCGGGCAACGCCCCCGCCACCACCCGCTTCACAAAACCACCATCTGCTGCGTGAAAAAAGTAGACCCACCCAGGACTCTGCTTCTGGTCATTCTCGACAGCGACCGCAATCAGACCCTGCGAGACGGCAACGCTGTTGGGGGAACCGTAGTCGGCAAATGCTCCTCCCCCACTGAGATCCAGTACACCGGTTTTTTTCAGGTTTGAAACATCGCGTGCATCGAGTACATCGACCGCCTTGGCCATGCCATTGACCGTGAATATCTGCTGAGATGCTGGATCAAAGGTCACGATTTCGGCGGCGCTCGCATCCCATTCTTCCGCCTGCTGTGCGGTGTGGTGGAAGCGGCCAACCTGCGTGAGCATCCTGCCTGCTGATCCGCTCGTGTCATCAGCAACACCACCAGCTGATTCCCCATCAGCATGCTGCGAAACCTCCGCTGTGATTCCGTTGGCGGGTGCGTCACATGCCGCCCCACATCCGGCCAGCGAAAGCACGGATACCACGGCCGCAGCGAACAGGGCGAGAGGACCTGTGGAGAAGACGTGCATAGAGACTCCTAGAAACGCGGAGGACGCGAGCAGTCGCGCGGTCATGCGATCAGAAACAATGCTCGGGTGAGGCCGCACTCGATGCCGCCCCACGGCACCTCATTCTGTTGTCTCCCAGGCTTCAGGCAAGGCTGCCGGAAATGCTTCGGCGCCAGCGGACCGATGGCCGGCGAGCCTTATGAGGGAAAGAACGGCTGGTAGCCTCCGCCTGGAGAGCGGCGTTCGCCAGACTTGGTTCTGCAGAGTGAGTGAGCTCCGATGAGACTCACTCACTCTGCTTGCCGGATAGTGGTGGGTCGACTGTTCTGGCTCCCTACAGCTGCCGGAGGAGCTCCGGCAAGTCAGCCACGCTCTCGATTACGTGATTCGCACCGTTCTCAAGCAGTGTGGCGGTAATCGTCGCCAGACGCGGCTGCAGCTCGTCTTCGGGCATCGCTTCGGTCTCGGCGAGCGAGAGTCCGAGCAGGTTGCCGCTCCGCGACACCCCGACGGTGGTGCAGCCCGATCTCAGCCCCGCCTCGATCCCCACGAGGGTGTCGTCGACCACCACGACCTGCGGCGAAAGAGGGATGCCCAGCCGGCTGGCAGCCAGCTGATTGAGCAATGGCTCGGGTCGGCCGGCGGCCACCTCGTCTGCGGTGCAGATGCAGTCGGCGACATAGCCTTGGGCGGCGGCGATCGGCGCCACGACATCCATCAGCTCGCGTGTGTAGCCGGTGGAGGAACCGATCTTCACTCCGAGTTTTCTCAACTCGGCCACTGCGCTGGCCACGCCCGGAATCACATCTGAGCGATCGCTGAGCACCTGCTTCTGCAGCGGCAGGAACTCGGCATACATCTGATCGACGTCTGCGGCACTGCAGTCGCTGCCGTGCTGCTCACGCCAGGCAGCAGCCACCCGCGGCATCGCGGCGACAGTGGCAATGTGGTCTCGCTTGGCGCGGCCCATCGGCTCCCTGGCCTCGCCGGTGGTGATTTCCACGCCACGGGCTTTGAAAATCGCGCGGAACACCTCGGCGGGCCCGCAGCTGCCGTAGTCGACGGTGGTGCCAGCCCAGTCGAGCAGGACGGCGGTGGGAACGAGGCTCATGCGGGGGCTCCTGAAAGATCGGTGTGAGGGTTCCACTCCCGTTCGGCCAGTCCGAAGGAGAGGGTCATGCCAGCCCCGCCGGGGCCGGTGCGAACCGAAACACCCGGCATGGGCTCCGCAGCATAGTGGGTGGCGGTGGGGTGCTTGGCATAGATCCCATGCCAGCGACGGCTGATCGTCCAGTCGGGGAGCACAATGCAGCGACGCAGTTCCCGCAGGATCAGGTCATCGATTTCGGTCGAGTCGAAGGGACTGATTTCCTGCTCATACTCGTGTGAGTCGCCGAGGATCACCTCACCACGGCTGTTTTGTGAAGCCATCACATGGATGCCGTAGCGGTCGAGTTCGGGGGTTTCGTCGGCGATCCGCTGCCGCAGTCTGCCAATCGAAGGACAGACTTCAAAAGCGCGGTAGTGCCTGAGCGTCAGGCCACTGGCGATGTGTGGCCCCAGTCGCCAGCCGTCTGCCTGGGGGATGGTAGCGAGCATCTGCAGCTTGCAGCGGGTGAGGCCGGAGCCAGCAAACAACGCGGGGAAGAGCGTCTCAAAGTCTGCTCCGCTGCAGATCACCACGCGGTCGCAGGCCACATGGCGACCGCTGGCAGTCACCACGCCGCTGCTGTCGGCCGAGACCACCGCGGTGTTCCACTCAAACACGACGCCATACCGCTCGCTGAGCCAGGCGGCGATCGCGGGCACGGCAGCGACTGGATCGACGGCGAGTTCGGTGGTCGTTCGCAGCCCTCCAAGCAGGCCGTGAGGATTGGCCACGGTCGTTGCCTTGAGAACGGCTGCGGGTGTTAGCAGTTGCACGTCGTAGCCGAGCGACGGAGCTCTCTCCGCAAACTCCTCCAGCACCGCCACCTCATCTTCGCGATGAGCAAGGTGGATGGAGCCACACGGATCGGCCATGAGGCCCGTCTCCTCCGCCAGCTGGAGCCAACGGCGGCGGCTGATCAGAGCGGCCTCCAGTCCCTCGCCCGCGGTCTGCCCGATTGGCCAGACCATGCCGAAGTTGCGGATCGATGCTCCAATCGCTTGCGGCGACCGTTCAAACACCGTTACGCGGTGTCCCTGCTCCGCTGCCATCCACGCATGGGCGAGGCCAACGATGCCCGCTCCGACAATCCCAACCGCAGCCTGGTCTGCCATCACTCACTCCTTGTGGTCGGTTACCCTGTGCGTCCGCAGGTGCTGAGCGAACTGTTTTCAGCCGTTGATGAGAATTGTGTGTGGGGCCGACGGTGTGGCCTCG
>Ga0181606_10001218_pt1 | contig 22502 bp, 21 predicted proteins | sample 041ome_10_FD_132994 | JGI IMG/M metagenome (GOLD analysis project Ga0181606, IMG submission 132994) | Coastal salt marsh microbial communities from the Groves Creek Marsh, Skidaway Island, Georgia - 041412US metaG (megahit assembly) | ecosystem: Environmental > Aquatic > Marine > Intertidal... | reverse complement strand
TGGCCCAAGAGGTATTGGAAGATAAAGAGGACACAGAGAAATGAGCGTAATGGCAATTGCATTTTACCTGTTTGCACTCTGTACGATTGCGGGTGGACTGTTCACAGTCATCAGCCGCAATCCGGTGCATTCAGTGCTCTGGTTGATTTTGGCGTTTCTGTCATCTGCGGGGCTATTTGTTCTGCTGGGTGCGGAATTCGTCGCTATGTTGCTGATTATCGTTTACGTTGGCGCGGTTGCAGTTCTGTTCCTGTTTGTTGTGATGATGTTGGACATTGATTTTGCGGCTCTTAAGGCAGAGATGGCGCAATACCTGCCTTTGGCCTTGTTGATTGGTGTGATCTTGCTGATGCAATTGACGATGGCATTTGGAGCATGGGATTTCGCAGAACATGCGCAGGATCATTTGGGCGCACCCACACCAAGCGATGCGCACAACACAGAGGCACTGGGTCTGATCCTGTATGATCAATACTTCCTGTTGTTCCAATTGGCGGGTCTGATCCTGTTGGTTGCAATGGTGGGTGCGATTGTTCTGACGCTGCGCCATAGAAAAGATGTGAAACGGCAAAATGTGCTGGCGCAAATGTACCGCGATCCAGCCACTGCCATGGAACTCAAAGATGTGAAACCGGGGCAGGGCCTTTAAGGTCTGCTAGGGAACAAGAACAAGGAAACCGAGGAAAATATGATTGGTTTAGAACACTATCTGACAGTTGCGGCGACGCTTTTTGTCATTGGTATCTTTGGGCTCTTCCTGAACCGGAAGAACGTCATCATTCTATTGATGTCGATTGAATTGATGCTGCTCGCTGTAAACATCAATTTGGTCGCCTTCTCCAGTTATTTGGGCGATTTGGTTGGGCAGGTATTTACGCTGTTCGTCCTAACCGTTGCCGCCGCCGAGGCCGCTATTGGCCTTGCGATTTTGGTCAGCTTCTTCCGTAACCGTGGCACAATCGCGGTGGAAGATGTGAACGTAATGAAGGGGTGAAACCATGGAAAAGATTATCCTATTTGCCCCATTGATCGGCGCGATTATTGCGGGCTTTGGCTGGCGTAAAATTGGAGAAAAGGGCGCGATGTATGTCACAACGGGTCTGTTGTTCTTGGCCTGTTTGCTAAGTTGGATTTTGTTCCTAAACTTGGGACAAGACATACAGCATTTGCCACTCTTGCGTTGGATTGAAAGTGGTGCGCTTAGCACCGATTGGTCCATCCGCATGGATCGTTTGACCGCGATTATGTTGATTGTTGTCACATCTGTGTCTTCGTTGGTGCACCTCTATAGCTTTGGCTACATGGATCATGATCCAGCATGGAAAGACGGCGAAAGCTATAAACCACGTTTCTTTGCCTATTTGTCGTTCTTTACTTTTGCGATGTTGATGTTGGTGACATCCGACAACCTTGTACAAATGTTCTTTGGCTGGGAAGGGGTTGGCGTTGCCTCATACCTATTGATTGGGTTCTATTACCGCAAACCAAGCGCGAATGCGGCGGCGATCAAAGCGTTTGTTGTAAACCGTGTCGGAGATTTTGGTTTTGCCCTTGGTATATTCGGTCTGTTCTATTTAACCGATAGCATCCGTTTTGATGATGTGTTCGCTGCCGCGCCGATGTTGGCAAAAACGCAGCTTCACTTCCTATGGAGCGAATGGAATGCGGCGAACCTACTGGCATTCCTATTGTTTGTTGGTGCTATGGGAAAATCAGCGCAGTTGTTATTGCACACCTGGTTGCCTGACGCGATGGAAGGCCCGACACCTGTGTCCGCGCTGATCCACGCCGCAACAATGGTTACGGCAGGTGTATTCCTAGTGTGTCGTATGTCACCCTTGATGGAATACGCACCAGAGGCGATGGCATTTGTTACATTCTTGGGCGCAACAACCGCATTTTTTGCCGCGACCGTTGGTTTGGTGCAAAACGACATCAAACGCGTGATCGCATATTCAACCTGTTCACAGTTGGGCTATATGTTTGTGGCCGCGGGAGTTGGTGTTTATTCGGTTGCGATGTTCCACCTGTTCACACACGCGTTTTTCAAGGCGATGTTGTTCTTAGGTGCGGGGTCGGTGATCCATGCAATGCACCACGAACAGGATATGCGCAACTATGGCGGTCTGCGTAAGAAAATTCCATATACCTTCTGGGCAATGATGATTGGCACATTGGCAATCACGGGTGTTGGTATTCCGCTGACATACTACGGATTTGCGGGCTTCCTATCCAAGGACGCTGTGATCGAAAGCGCATGGGCCGGCACAGGCGGTGGATATGCATTCTGGATGCTGCTGTTTGCGGCGATGTTCACATCATTCTACAGCTGGCGTTTGATGTTCCTAACTTTCTACGGTGAGCCACGCGGGGACAAACACACACATGATCACGCACACGAAAGCCCAATGGTCATGTTGATCCCGCTGGGTGTATTGGCACTGGGTGCGGTCTTCTCTGGAATGATCTGGTACAAGAGCTTTTTCGGAAGCGATGCAGATGTGAACAAATTCTTTGGCATCCAATCGAATTACTCTGAAACATTGAAAGACGGCCACTCTGATGGTGGGCATGGCAGTGACAATCATGGCGATGATCATGCGGCTAAGGACGATCATGGCAGCGAACACGCAGGTCATATCGTTCCAACAGGCGCGATTTTCATGGCACCTGACAATCACGTCTTGCACGATGCGCACTATGCCCCGAAATGGGTCAAGGTCAGCCCATTCGTGGCGATGTTGATCGGCTTTGTCATAGCGATGTGGTGCTACATCTGGAACCCCGAAATGCCAAAACGTTGGGCCGAGGCGCAGCGTCCATTGTATATGTTCCTATTGAACAAATGGTACTTTGATGAAATCTATGACGCGATTTTCGTGCGTCCTGCAAAGGCCTTTGGCCGTTTCTTGTGGAAGCGTGGGGACGAAAACACAATCGATGGCACAATCAACGGGGTCGCAATGGGAATTATCCCATTCTTTACCCGCCTTGCCGGTCGCGCGCAGTCTGGTTACATCTTTACTTATGCACTCGCGATGGTGCTTGGCATTGTCGTTCTAATCACTTGGATGACCTTCAACGGAGGAACCCACTAAGATGGCTGGCATGATCCTTTCCATTATTACGTTTTTGCCTGCTGTTGCGGCACTGATCCTGTTGGTGTTCCTGCGCGATGACGATGAAGCGGCGGCCAACAATGCCCGTTGGGTTGCCTTGATCGCGACGGTTATTACCTTTGTGGCGAGCGTTCTGATGCTGGGCGATTTTGATCCCCAGAACACTGGGTTCCAGTTGGTCCATGAGGCAGAGTGGGTCATGGGGTTGACTTATAAACTTGGTGTTGATGGGATCAGCATTCTGTTTGTGATGCTGACCACATTCATGATGCCATTGGTGATCTATGCGTCCTGGGGGGTGACCACGCGGGTCAAGGAATACATGGTTGCGTTCCTATTGTTGGAAACGTTGATGTTGGGCGTTTTTATGGCATTGGACTTGGTTTTATTCTACCTGTTCTTTGAGGCAGGATTGATCCCAATGTTCCTGATCATCGGGATTTGGGGCGGTAAAAACCGCATCTACGCATCGTTTAAATTCTTCCTTTATACGCTATTGGGATCAGTGCTGATGCTGATTGCGATGATCGCAATGTATGCAGACGCAGGCACAGCCGACATTCCAACATTGATGACACATCAGTTCGTTTCTGAGGATTTCAGCGTCCTTGGTATTCACGTCGTGGGTGGCATGCAGACATTGTTGTTCTTGGCCTTCTTTGCATCATTCGCGGTGAAAATGCCAATGTGGCCAGTGCACACATGGTTGCCCGACGCACACGTTCAGGCGCCAACAGCGGGGTCTGTTGTTCTGGCTGCGATCCTGTTGAAGATGGGCGGATATGGGTTCTTGCGCTTTAGCTTGCCAATGTTCCCCGTTGGTTCAGCAGTGATGGCGGATCTGGTGTTTTGGATGTCAGCAATTGCGATTGTTTACACATCACTGGTCGCTCTGGTCCAAGAAGACATGAAAAAATTGATCGCCTATTCATCGGTTGCGCACATGGGATATGTGACCATGGGAATTTTCGCGGCCAACCAACAGGGTATTGATGGAGCGATTTTCCAAATGCTCAGCCATGGATTTATTTCGGGTGCATTGTTCCTTTGTGTGGGCGTCATTTATGATCGCATGCACACGCGTGAAATCGACGCCTATGGTGGTTTGGTGAACCGCATGCCTGCCTATGCGCTCATCTTTTTATTCTTTACGATGGCAAACGTTGGTTTGCCAGGGACATCAGGATTTGTTGGCGAATTCCTAACATTGATGGGTATTTTCCAGGTAAACACATGGGTTGCCTTGTTCGCAACATCGGGTGTGATTCTGTCGGCGGCCTATGCCCTGTGGCTATATCGTAGGGTTGTGATGGGGGATCTGATAAAAGAAAGCCTGAAATCAATCACAGATATGGGCGCACGTGAACGCATTGTATTCGCACCACTCGTTGTCATGACACTGTTGTTGGGCGTTTATCCTGCGCTTGCCCTTGATGTGATTGCGCCCGCAGTCGAAAATCTTGTTTTAAACTACAACGCCGCATTGCTTGACGCGGGCCTAGGCCAAGTCGCAAACGTAGCAAACACGCATTAGGAGCTAGAAGGACATGATCATTTCCGATCTTAATATCATCCTGCCTGAGATCATGCTTTCGGTCTATGCGATGCTTGCGCTGGTAGGTGCGGTTTACACGGCCAAAGATGAACTGGCGACGACACTGTGTTGGTTAACTTCCATACTATTCGCAATCGTTGCGTTTTTGATTTCATCCGAAAGCGTATCGGCGCAAACCGCGTTCAACGGCATGTTTATCGATGATGGTTTTGCCCGTTTTGCCAAGGTGGTCATCCTTCTATCCGCGGCAGCCGTGCTTGCGATGAGCGTTGATTACATGCGCCGTCGTAACTTGATGAAATTTGAATATCCGATACTAATCGTTTTGTCGGTTGTGGGGATGATGATGATGGTGTCATCAGGCAACTTGATGTCACTTTACATGGGGCTAGAATTGCAATCGCTATCGCTTTATGTGGTGGCATCGTTCCGTAGAGACAGTGTGAAATCAACTGAGGCAGGGATGAAATACTTCGTGCTTGGTGCGTTGTCTTCTGGTCTTCTTCTGTACGGTGCATCGCTGGTTTATGGCTACACGGGCAGTACAGATTTCGCCACGATTATTGATGCCGCGGGACATGGCGGATCAATCGGTTTGATGATCGGTTTGGTTTTGGTCATCGCAGGGCTTGCATTCAAGGTGTCAGCGGTACCGTTCCACATGTGGACTCCTGACGTTTACGAAGGATCGCCTACACCCGTCACAGCGTTTTTTGCAACGGCGCCAAAGGTTGCGGCGATGGCCTTGTTTGCGCGGGTCATGCACGATGCATTTGGTCACGCCAAGACAGATTGGCAGCAGGTTATTGTTTTGATTTCCTTGCTTTCAATGTTCCTTGGTGCGGTTGCTGCTATTGGTCAGACAAATATCAAACGTCTAATGGCGTATTCATCAATCGCACATATGGGATTTGCCTTGATGGGGCTTGCCGCGGGTACGGCCTACGGTGTTGAGGCCATGTTAATGTACATGACGTTCTACGTTATTATGAACATCGGCACATTTGCCTTTATCATGACGATGGAAAAGGACGGGCAACCTGTAACAGATATTCAATCTCTTAACCTTTTGGCAAAAACCAAGCCGGGCAAGTCATTGGCCGTCATGGTGTTGATGGTTTCGTTGGCGGGAATTCCCGGCACAATCGGGTTCTTTGGTAAACTTTATGTGCTGCAGGCAGCATATGCCGCGGACCTTCTTTGGTTGGCGATTGCGGGTGTGATCGCATCGGTGATCGGTGCCTATTACTACCTGCGCATCATTTATCTGATGTGGTTTGGCTCTGAACAGGACGAGGTGTTGGATGACTATACAACACCTATGCTGACGGCTTTCGTTTCGGTATCTGCGATTGCAACGGTTGTGGGTATTGTAAACTTCTTTGGTCTAAAAGGCGCGGCAATCGCGGCAGCAGCAGCGCTTGTTCAATAATTTTCCAATAGGATATGACCGGCGTATTCTTGCTTCGGTCGATAGTACAAATGCAGAGGCATTCCGGATTGTCAAAACGGTAAGCGGACCGACTTGGCTTCTGGGACTAAAGCAAACGCAGGGACGTGGTCGCCGTGGGCGCAGGTGGGTGGACCCTGAGGGGAATTTTGCAGGCACCTTGCTGCTTTTTCCAAAGGGGGATCCGCATTTATTTGCGCTGCGCTCATTCGTAATGTCGCTTGCCCTTGCGGACAGCTTTGAAGCTCTTTTTCCAAATCAGATCACTTGCGAATTAAAATGGCCCAATGATACACTCCTGAATGGGGCCAAGGTCGCAGGTATTTTATTGGAAACTGTTGCCCTTTCTGCGGGGCAAATGGCACTGGCTATCGGAGTTGGGGTCAATTTGAAAAATTCGCCTGATGCATCTAATTTGGAAAGACGTGCGCTGCCCCCTTCATCAATATATGGTTTAACGGGGCAGACCATCACACCAGAGGCGTTTTTGCCCACCCTCGCTTCTGCGTTTTCTGAAAGAGAAGCGCAATTCAACGCCTATGGGTTTGAACCAATCCGCACCGCATGGTTAGAGCGTGCGGCTAATATCGGGCAGATGATCACGGCGCGTACGCAGCGCGATGAGTACGTGGGGCGATTTTGACAGTGTTGATCAGTCAGGACATCTGATACTGGATACACAGAACGGCCGTCGAGCGATTGCGGCTGCGGATATCTACTTCTAGAGGACGCTACAATGTTATTGGCTATTGACTGTGGGAATACAAACACGGTTTTTTCGATCTGGGACGGCAAGGCTTTTATTGCCAAATGGCGCACGGCAACGGAACATCAGCGCACTGCAGATCAATATTTTGTCTGGCTCAGTTCCTTGATGAATTTGCAAGGTGTAAAGGCCGATATTACGGATGTGATTATCTCGTCAACTGTTCCGCGCGTTGTTTTCAACCTGCGTGTGTTGGCAGATCGCTATTTCAAAACACGACCCTTGGTTGTAGGAAAGCCTGATTGTCAACTTCCCATCGATGTGCGCGTTGACGCGGGAACAAGCGTCGGACCAGACCGTTTGGTGAATACTGTCGCTGGTCACGATTTATTCGGTGGCAATCTAATCATTGTTGATTTCGGCACGGCCACCACGTTTGACGTTGTGGCCGCAGATGGGGCCTATATTGGCGGTGTGATTGCCCCAGGTGTGAACCTATCGCTTCAGGCGCTGCATCAACAGGCCGCAGCGCTGCCGCATGTAGACATTGCCAAACCGCAGGCCGTGATTGGTACCAACACTGTCGCTTGTATTCAATCAGGTGTGTTCTGGGGGTATGTGGGGTTGATTAAAGAGATCTGCGCACGTATCCGCGCAGAACATGGGAAAAAGATGAAAGTTATCTCAACAGGCGGCCTTGCCCCATTGTTTCAGGGCGCAGAAAAACTATTTGATTTCTTCGAGGACGATTTGACCATGCATGGTCTGCGCCTCATCCACGATCATAATCAGGAATAAAGATACAAATGAGCGATAGATTAATCTATATGCCCTTGGGCGGTGCAGGTGAAATTGGCATGAATACTTATGTCTATGGATACGGCGTACCAGGCAAAGAAAGATTGATCGTTGTCGATTTGGGCGTGACCTTTCCCGATATGGATAGCACCCCCGGTGTGGATTTGATTTTCCCTGACATCACGTGGCTTAAGGAACGCCGCAATCAGATTGACGCAATCTTTATCACCCACGCACACGAAGATCATGTTGGCGCTGTGGGGCATTTATGGTCTGAATTGGGGGCCCCAGTATTTGCTCGTCCATTTACCGCGCATTTGGCGCGGATGAAGATGGAGGATCACGGTCACAGTCCCCGCAATGTTAAAACAGTGATGAAATGGCCTGAAACTGTGGATGTCGGCCCGTTTAAGGTGGGGTTTGCCCCGATTTCGCATTCCATTCCAGAAAGTAGTGCCTTGGTCATTGATACTCCAGATGGACGCGTTTTGCACTCGGGTGATTTCAAGATCGATACAGATCCAGGCGTCGGTGAACCCTTTGACCGTGAGATGTTCAGGGATATCGCAAAAAATGGGATCAAGGCATTGGTATGTGACAGCACGAACGTGTTTTCTATGCACTCAGGTCGATCAGAGGCAACTTTAAAAGAATCCATTGCCGAATTGATTGCGGATGCACCTGCGATGGTTGTAGCAACGACATTCGCCAGCAATGTGGCTCGTTTGCGAACCTTGGCCGAGGCTGCGACCAGTTCAGGTCGTTCTATCTGTCTGATGGGGCGGGCCATGCGAAAGATGGTGCAGGCAGCGCTGGAAACGGGTGTCTTAGAGGATTTTCCATCCGTGGTCAGTTCGGATGAAGCACAGGACATCCCGCGCCAGAATTTGATGTTGCTTTGCACGGGCAGCCAGGGCGAACGTCGCGCAGCAACGGCGCAATTGGCTAATGGTAAGTTTCAGGGCATTTCCCTGAAAGAGGGAGACATGGTTTTGTTCTCTTCCTCGACCATTCCTGGAAACGAACGCGATGTTATTCGCATCATGAACCAGTTTTCGGAACAAGGTGTTGACGTGGTGACCGACCGAATGGGGGATTATCACGTCTCTGGTCACGCTAATCGTCCTGATTTGATGGAAATGCATAAGATCATTGAACCGCAAATGGTTATCCCAATGCACGGAGAACACCGTCATTTGCGAGAACATGCAAAAATTGCGGAAAATGCAGACTACGCTTCCCTGATTTGCGTAAACGGAATGATGTTGGATCTGTCTGGCAATCGTCCAAAGGTCACAGAATATGTTGAAACAGGGCGTATGTATTTGGATGGATCAACCCAAATTGGCGCGTTAGATGGCGTGATCCGTGATCGTTTGCGTATGGCCCTCTACGGCCATGTGATTGTGACCGTGATCTTGGACGAAGAGGATGAGATGATTGGTGAACCGTGGTGTGAAGTGCGCGGATTGCCAGAGATCGGAGCATCGAATGCGCCGTTGGTTGATGCTCTGGAAGAAGATCTAGGCCAGTTTATTGGCCGTGCAGACCAAAAAACAATTACTAATGACGATAAGTTGGAAGATGCTATCAAACGCATCGCGCGTCAAACCTGTCAAACTGAAATAGGTAAAAAACCAGAAGTGTCGATTGTGATTTCGCGTTTGATGTAAGGGCAGACGCGAGCCCCTTCTAGCCATGTGTGGAAGTTGTGAGTTTGATCGAAAAAGTTGTCTAGTTTTTTGGGCCGATCTGAAAAACACTCTGGCACGTCGGATATCAAAATAGCCTGCAAGTTACCAATGAATGCGGCACCCTCTGTAGTGATTGGACACGCGTTTCTAAAGGCGATCTGTTTCTGTGCGTGAAACTTTTAATAATCCATGATCTGAAAATTTTCTGACAAATTTTGGTAACCGCGGATTGCAAAACTTCGATAGTGTAGGAAATTTGACTATTGGTTTCCGCTCAGGGTTCAATGCATTAAATATGGTCTAAAACCCGCATATTGTGGATAGATAGCGTCATCTGCGCTCAGTAATTGCGCCAAGCTTGTATTATAGTTTCGCGTCAAGTGTACTTGTTCACTAGAGAGTTGCATGGCCATCGAAACTCGCTATCTAGCGTTCATAGTAAAACCGTGTTTGATCAGTACTTTGATCAAAGCATGCCAAATTAGCTGGCGCGGCGTTCCTGAAAGCTTAGAGCAATAAAGCTGGGCATGTGGTCTCCCATGCCGACAACCGAGTTGCCGCCACCACACCGATCTTTGCGACGTTTGTTTTGATTGTTTGGCTTTTCGGCTGCCTCAGCTATTGGCTCACGTGCTTGTGCAGGTTCGGATGGCTTTTCATGCGCTGGCTTTTTCTTCGGCGTCCATTCCTCTATTAGGGCCGCTGGGATATCCAGTCGCGTGATTTCCTTCTGGATCAATGCCTCGACCGCGGCGAACGCTTTTTCGTCACGCTTTGCGCAGATCATGAATGCGCTACCGGACCGTCCAGCGCGACCTGTGCGGCCAATGCGGTGCACGTAATCTTCGGCGTGTCCTGGAACATCAAAGTTGAAGACATGACTAACCGATGGTATATCCAAACCCCGCGCCGCAACATCTGATGCGACAAGAAATTTCAAGCGCCCTTCGCGATAATCATCCAAGGTTTTCATTCGCTGCGCCTGATCCAAATCACCATGGATTGGCGCGGCCTGATACCCATATTTATTTAGTGACTTTGCGCAGATATCCACATCTGTTTTGCGATTACAAAAGATAATGGCATTGGTCAGTGCGTCCCCTTCTTGATCGATCAAGGCGCGCAATAACTGGCGTTTTTGCGACCCTTCACGATCCTTTCGGGTGCCTTTAAACATCACAACACTTTGTGAGATATTTTCGGACGCTGTCGCTTGACGTGCCACCTCGATTCGTTCGGGACCCGAGAGGAACATATTTGTTATACGTTCAATTTCTGGGGCCATCGTGGCAGAGAAGAATAGCGTTTGACGCGTGAACGGAGTCAGGCCAAAGATACGTTCGATATCGGGTATAAATCCCATATCCAACATGCGGTCTGCTTCATCAACCACCATGACTTGCACGCCTGTTAACAAAAGTTTTCCACGTTCGAAATGATCAAGTAGACGACCAGGGGTCGCGATCAAAACATCAACGCCTTTATCGATTAATGCATCCTGATCCTTAAAACTAACCCCACCAATTAATAGTGCCTTGGTCAGTTTCAAATGCTTAGAATAGGTGTCAAAGTTTTCAGCAACTTGGGCCGCCAATTCACGGGTTGGGCATAACACCAAGGAACGCGGCATGCGCGCACGCGCGCGCCCCCGCGCTAGCATATGGATCATCGGCAATGTAAAGCTTGCGGTTTTTCCTGTTCCCGTTTGGGCGATGCCCAGAACGTCCTTACCCTTCAATGCGGCGGGAATTGCGCCCGCTTGGATTGGGGTCGGGGTTTCATATCCAGCCTCAGTGATGGCTTTCAAAATTTTTGGATTTAGCTCCAAATCAGCAAATGTGGTCATGTGTATCCGTTTGTTACGGACACTTTTTGGCCCGCGCGTCTGATCGTCGTTGCGCGGCCTACCTCGCACAGGGCGCGCTCTATGCGTTGCTTCTACGCTATAACCTATCCTAACGTCAATGCATACGGCATTTGGCCCATATCAAATTGAAAAATTTGGAAAATACTGTGTCCGTTTGGTGTCCAAGTTAAACTTATACAAACAATACAGATCACATTACTAAAATCGCGCAGCCAACTCGGGCATGGCAATGCAAAATGCGTGACACAGTCTTTTCACGCCTGCGACACCTTCGCTTTGTTCCAAATCTTTTAGGATGTCGTTCAGGCGGGCAGGTTCTGTTTCAAATGCTTTGTCGCTTCAAATTTCCTCAAGATATTATCCCGAGGCGAGGCGATGTTGATATGCTCGTTAAATTTTCTCCGATCTATCAGTGTGATAATAAGCCAATTCCTAATGAGCCATTGTTTGATTTTGTGTCATTAAGTGTTGAATAGTCGCAAAATACATGCGCGGCGCCACAAGTTCGGCTACGTTGCGGAAAAAGCACCTACCACCTAGATAGCTTAGGAGCCAACCCCAAACCTTGGCCCCAAATTCAGGATGGGATCGCGTGCTGATTTAACGGCGGCGGGAAAAAGGCGTGGTCAACCTTTTGAACTCGTCCGGACCCATTTAATCATGTTTGTCTGGTCCCAAATAATCTACGGATAGGGCGCATGTACACATGACATCGTCGAACATATGCGCCAGACTTATGCCCTCATTTGCGTGACTTGGCACATACAAAAATTCATCATTATCAAAACGGCCCCTGTCAGTAATTCCAAAGACATTGTCACACTTACACCATCATTTCCTTTGTCGCGGTCAGATTAACATCCGGATAATCGCGTTCAACCCGATCAATATCCCACTGCAACCGCGTCAGGAATACCATGTCGCCATCGTGGTCGGTTGCGATATGCTGTTTGTTTGTCGCTGCGAATTTGTCTTGGGACTGTTTATCACCCTGCACCCAACGGGCTGAGGTGAACTGGGACTGCTCAAAACGTACCGGTAGCCCATATTCCAATTCAATGCGACTTGCCAAAACTTCAAACTGCAATGCACCCACGACTCCGACAATAAAGCCTGATCCAAAGGTTGGTTTAAATACTTTTGCGGCACCTTCTTCGGCAAATTGCATCAACGCTTTTTCGAGATGCTTTGCCTTCATCGGGTCGCCTGCGCGGCAGGTTTGCAAAAGCTCGGGTGCAAACGATGGGATTCCCGTAACGCGGATCTGTTCCCCTTCTGTCAGGGTGTCGCCGATGCGCAATTGTCCGTGGTTTGGAATGCCGATGATATCGCCTGCCCATGCCTCTTCAGCCAATTCACGATCTGCGGCAAGGAACAGAACAGGGTTTGACACGGCCATTGGTTTTTTGCTGCGCACATGAAGCAGTTTCATACCCCGCTTGAAATGCCCTGAGGCCAGTCTGACAAAGGCCACACGGTCGCGATGCTTTGGATCCATATTGGCCTGCACCTTAAAGACAAATCCAGAAACTTTGGGTTCTTCTGGTGCGATTTGACGGGGATCTGCGGATTGAATTTGCGGCTCTGGCCCGTATCTTCCGATGCCGTCCATCAATTCTTTGACGCCAAAGGAATTTATCGCTGATCCAAACCAAATGGGTGTCATGTGTCCCTCTAACACCGCTTGGGGATCTAGGGTTGGCAAAAGCTCGCGGGCCATTTCAACCTCTTCTAGGAATTTTTCCAAAAGATGTTTGGGCACATGCTCTTTCAGTTTTGAGTCACATAATCCTTTAATCTTAATGCTTTCCGCAACACGGTTTCTGTCGGCGCGGTCCATCAATTCCAGTCGGTCGTTTAAAAGATCATAACATCCCAAAAATTCACTGCCGACCCCAATAGGCCAACTGGCGGGGGTGACATCGATTGCAAGATTTTCTTGGATTTCATCGATTATTTCAAATGTTTCGCGGCTTTCGCGGTCCATCTTGTTACAAAAGGTCAAAATCGGAAGATCGCGCAGGCGGCAAACTTCGAACAGTTTGCGGGTTTGACTTTCGACACCCTTTGCACCGTCAATCACCATTACGGCAGCATCCACGGCTGTGAGTGTGCGATAGGTGTCTTCGGAAAAATCGCTATGGCCCGGTGTGTCAACAAGGTTGAAACGGAAATCATGGTATTCAAAAGACATGGCAGAGGCACTGACTGAAATACCACGATCCTTTTCCATCTGCATGAAATCCGATCGTGTGCGTCGGGACTCACCTTTGGCGCGCACTTGGCCGGCCATTTGGATAGCACCGCCAAACAATAGAAACTTTTCCGTCAAAGTCGTTTTGCCTGCATCTGGGTGCGAAATAATCGCAAATGTGCGGCGGCGGCCAATTTCTGGCGGTAGGTCGGGGCGATTTGAGGCGATTTGTGTCATGACTTGCCTATATTGCGCGCATCTTCTCTTGGCAACTCTTGGGCGTTCAGAATGCTTGGAAAAACGAATTTTAACCGGAAGAGGCCTGTCGCAACAGGTTCAAGGTATTCATCGAACGCAGTTAATCTTCGCTCTTATTCCAATTATGTTGTAAATTTTGTCAAAACTCGAATCTTGGACATTGTCTTTGGGGTACTGTTAGAAAGGCAAATGCGCCATAGTAAAAAAAATAGTAATTTAATTTGAGAGGTCGATAGAGATGGATCTGGGTATTGCAGGTAAAAAAGCACTGGTTTGTGCATCCTCTAAGGGATTGGGCAAAGGCTGTGCTTTGGCCTTGGCTGAGGCAGGGGTTGATTTGGTGCTAAATGCACGGGGCGCAGAGGCTTTAGAGAAAACGGCCGAGGAAATTCGCACCCGTTTTCAGGTGAAAGTCACCGCAGTTGCGGCCGATATCACAACCGACGAAGGCCGCGCTGCCGTTTTCAATAAGACTGGCACTACTGATATTCTGGTCACAAACGCGGGTGGTCCTCCCCCTGGGTTATGGAGCGATTGGTCCCGTGACGATTTCATTGCGGCCATTGATGCCAACATGTTGACGCCCATCACCTTGATTAAATCGGTATTGCCGGGAATGATGAAGCAAGGGTGGGGGCGCATCGTCAACATCACCTCGCAATCTGTACGCGCGCCGATCCCACAGTTGGGATTGTCGAATTCTGCGCGTGCAGGGCTAACAGGGTATGTCGCGGGCACATCGCGCCAGGTTGCCCCCCACGGTGTGACGATCAACAATCTACTGCCGGGCATCCACGCGACGGATCGCGCGATTTCATTGGATGGTAAGGTAGCTTTCGATACAGGGATTACGATAGAAGAGGCCAAATCCGCTCGTGAGGCGACGATCCCTGCACGTAGGTACGGAACTTTGGAAGAATTTGGGGCCACATGTGCGTTCATGTGTTCGCAACATGCGGGTTTCATGGTTGGGCAAAACGTTCTGTTGGATGGCGGTGCTACGAATATGACGATGTAACGCAGCTTACTTCCTATTGGTCGTTGAAAAATCCCCGTCCCAATTAAGCGGGGATGATGATTTTGGTGAGATGTATCACTCGTCAAAACTGTCTCGGCGATGGTTGCGCAGATCATGCGATGCTGATATCCACGACTCTAATCCTGATAAGTTTTATCGGAAAAAGGCAGCAGGCAGTGCAATCGATACCCAGATTAGAGATTAAAAATCTGACGCGTCGTTTTGGAGATACGCATGTGGTGCATGACGTATCCCTGTCCGTTATGCCGGGGCAGGTTACTTGTTTGTTGGGGCCTTCGGGCTGTGGGAAATCCACAACGCTGCGAATGATCGCAGGGATCGATCAACAAAACAGTGGTGAAATTTGGGTGGATGGTAAATTGATTTGCGACATCCGTACTTCTGTCCCGCCCGAAGAACGATCTATCGGATTGATGTTTCAGGATTTCGCCCTTTTCCCCCATTTATCTGTAGCGGAAAATATCGCATTTGGTTTAGGCGGAGCCAAGGCGCAAAAACGTGTCCGTGTGATTGAATTGCTTGAAAAAGTTGGTCTGGCACATATGATCGAAGAATTTCCCCATACCCTGTCGGGGGGCGAACAACAGCGTGTCGCCCTTGCCCGTGCATTGGCTCCGCGACCCAGCATTATGCTAATGGATGAACCGTTTTCGGGGCTAGATAATAGGTTGCGCGACGACATCCGTGACGAAACCCTTGCACTGCTAAAGGCCGAAAACACTGCCGTTGTTTTGGTCACCCATGAACCTGATGAGGCGATGCGCATGGCCGATGAAATTGCATTGATGCGGGCGGGCCAAATCGTGCAGCGCGGGGCACCCTATAACATCTATAACGCACCCGTCGATAAACGCGCTGTTGCCTTTTTCTCGGATATAAATGAGGTGCGCGCCACGATTAAAGGATCGCTCGCCGATACTGCATTTGGCCAGTTTTTGGCACCTGGGATCAAGGATGGATCACAGGTAGACATTGTATTTCGTCCGCAACATGTGCGAATCGATTTTGATCGCGCAGGGCGCGGTCCAAACCCAACAGCGAGCCAAGGCGTCGCCGCGCGTGCCCATGTTGAACGTGCACGATTTTTAGGCAGTTACAGTCTGATTGAATTTCGCCTTGAAACGGATGGTGCGCGGATAATAGCCACTGTTCCTAGCGTATTTTTGCCGAAAGCAGGACAGGCGATGTGGTTGACGGTGCCGCGCGACCGATGCTTTGTTTTTGAAGCAAAATAGCTTCTTACAGAAGTCTTTTTCAGAATCCTTGGGTGAAAGTGGAGCGCCCTGTGCAAGATTTTTAAAATTTTCTTTCTGTTTGGGAAATTATCGACTTTAATCCGACAGAATTAATGAATAGATGTGGAATATTCAAAGGATGCGGCCCAGGTCGCGAACACGAGGAGAAAGACATGCTAAATAACATTGGTTTGCCGGGCATCCTGCTGATTGCGGTTGTTGTATTGGTTCTATTTGGTCGCGGTAAGATCAGTGGCTTGATGGGCGAAGTTGGCAAAGGTATCACAAGCTTTAAACGTGGCGTCAAAGAAGGCGAAGATAGCGCAAAAGAAGAAGCAGCTGAGCTAGCCAAAGATGTCACACCAGAGACAGAAAAAGACAAGGTATAATCCATGTTTGATCTGGGTTGGACCGAGCTGCTGGTCATTGGGATCGTGGCGCTTATCGTAGTTGGTCCCAAAGATTTACCAGTCCTATTTAAAAAGGGCGGACAGTTCGTTGGGCGGCTAAAAGGTATGGCGCGCGAATTTAGTAGTGCGATGAATGAGGCCGCCGATGATGCAGGCGTCAGCGACATCAGTAAAACGCTGAAGGCCGCAACCAACCCCATGCAAACGGGCTTTGATAGCGTCAAAGACGCTGCGTCAGAATTTACAAAATGGACCCCTGAGAGTGAAACTGGGAAATTGGCCGCCGAGCGTGCCGAAGCGGCCAAGAAAATCCACGAAGCAACGGCAAAACGTGCACGGGAAAAACGTGATGCAGAATCGGCTACTGCCGAAAGCGCACCAGCAGAGCTTACGCCTGCGACACCCGAGCCAGCGGCAGAGGCACCAAAATCCGCCAAGGATAGTGAATGAGCACTGACGACCTAGACTCCAAAACTGCACCGCTGATCGAACACCTTGCTGAGTTGCGTCAGCGTTTGATTTATTCTGTGTCCGCGTTCATCGTAGGGATGATAATCTGTTTCACGGTGTGGAACCCGATTTTCAACTTTTTAACAGAACCTCTCTGTTCTGCAATGACGGCCCGTGGGCATGCGGACTGTGGTTTGATTTTGATTAAACTGCAGGAGGGTTTCTTTGTCGCGGTTTCAATTTCGCTACTGGGTGGTTTGATCCTTGCGTTTCCCTACATCGCGTTTCAAATGTGGCGCTTTGTGGCGCCTGGTCTTTATAAAACAGAAAAGAATGCCTTCCTACCATTTATGATTGCCTCGCCTTTCATGTTCATGCTGGGTGCATCTTTTGCGTATTACGTTGTAACACCGCTTGCGTTTGACTTCTTCCTTGGGTTCCAGCAGGATGGTACCGATTTATCCCAAGATACAGAAGGCAACGCCATCGCAGGGATTGCGTTTCAAGGCTCTGCCCAAGAATACCTAAGCCTTACGATCAAATTTATTGTCGCGTTTGGCTTGTGTTTCCAATTGCCTGTATTGTTGACCTTAATGGGCAAAGCGGGTTTGGTTAGCGCCGAAGGATTGGGCAATGTGCGTAAATACGCGATCATCGGCATTCTGGTGCTTGCAGCTATCGTGACACCACCTGATGTGATTACCCAAGTGATCTTGTTTGTTGTTGTTTACGGACTTTATGAAATCTCAATCTTCCTTGTGCGTCGTGTCGAAACAAAGCGTGAAGAACAGCTGCACGCCGATGGCTATTACGACGACGACGAAGAAGAGTTCGATGATCCATTGATGAAAGAATTCGACGACGACGACGAAAAAGAAACAAAATAGTCCAAGAATTTAGCAGGTGGGTCCATGAATCAAGTTGATGTAAAGCGCATTGCGGATGCGTTGGAGCGTATGTCACCAGCACCTGCGGCGGCCCCTGATTTTGACGCAGCCGATGCCTTTGTTTGGCATGTTGATCCTGATCGTCTGGCCCCTGTCCCGTCTGTTTCACGTGTGGATCTGTCCCTATTGGTGGGCGTAGATCGATCGCGTGATACATTGATGCAGAATACTTTGCAGTTTGCCAAAGGATATTCTGCCAACAACGCCCTATTGTGGGGGGCACGTGGCATGGGTAAATCGTCTTTGGTTAAGGCGATCCATGGCGCAATGAATGCGCAGGGCCATCCCTTGAAAATTGTTGAATTACAGCGCGAAGATTTGCCCACGGTTGGACGCCTATTGAACCATCTACGCAACAGTGACCATCGGTTTGTTTTGTTCTGCGATGATCTAAGCTTTTCGCATGATGATGAACATTACAAATCGCTTAAAGCCGTTTTGGATGGCGGCATCGAGGGACGGCCAGAAAACGTAATTCTTTACGCCACATCTAATCGCCGTCATTTGATGCCGCGCGATATGATCGAAAACGAACGAAGCAGTGCGATCAACCCATCTGAGGCAGTCGAAGAAAAGGTATCCCTATCAGATCGCTTTGGCCTATGGCTGGGCTTTCACCCGTGTTCACAAAACGATTACTTTGACATGATCTTTGGCTATTGTAAGGCTTACGGTGTGGTTGAGCATGAAGATGTCATTCGCGCCGAGGCCATCGAATGGAACCGCACGCGCGGATCCTGTTCGGGACGCGTGGCATGGCAGTATTTCGTGGACCTTGCAGGTCGCAAAGGCGTGCGTTTGTCCTGATTGAAAGAAAATGGCCGCTGCGATGAAACAGCGGCCAAAAAATTTTCAAATGGCAGCCGGTTAGTTCAGGTAATCCATCGGATCAACACTCTCTAACCCTTTGCGTACTTCAAAATGAACATAGGATGGATTGCCCGCTGGAACCTTGGCAATACCCTGACCGCGTAGTAGGTTGTCTCCCTTCGCGATCACAATATCCGATAGATTTGCATAGACGGTGAGCAGGTTATCCTCGTGTTTCACAACAACGATTGGCACCTGATTAACATCCATTGTGACGGCCGCTACGACTCCATCCATGGCGGCGACAACGGTTGTGCCGGCAGGGGATGAAATATCGATGCCGTCGGTTTTACCCTTGGCATATTCCCGAATAATTTTGCCCTTAACAGGATATCCCATGCGTCCACCGCTGGAGACTGCAACGGGTTCTGGCTTGGGTTCTGGTTTCGCAACAACCTCGGGTTCTGGCTCGGGCAGGGGAGTTGTTGAACTGGGTGGAAGTGGCGTTGGGCTTCCAGCACCAGGGGTTGTCGTTGGGGGAGCTATTGCTACTGTTTCTGCAGGCAAAGGGATCAACAGATATTGCCCCTCGCGCACGGTTAGGTTGCCATCTAAATTGTTCCAGTCGGCCAAGGCACTGACTGTTACGTTGTATAGTCGCGAAATGGTAAAGGCGGTTTCGCCACGCACCACTTTGTGGCGGATGGGTTCGATACCTTCACTGTTTGGAATAGTCTTCGCAGGATCGTTACTTTTCGCGTTTTCAATCGCAGTATTGGCCAGCTCGGTCACATCAATCGGTGTCTCCTCGGCCATCGTAACGGGCGCATCCTCCAACTTTTGAGGAAGTGCAACAATAGTTCCGCGTGCCAGTGGCGCATCCACCTGCAAGCCGTTAAATCGCGCAATTGGAGCTGCCGCAATGTTCAGGCGCGCGGCAATTTTTCCAACAGTGTCCGCTTCAAGCGCTTCTACAACTTGATAGGTGGGATAGGATATTACACCGCGTTCATCGGCAATGGGTTTCGTACGCGATGCGTTCTGTGCAGCTTCTGTGGTGTCATATTGCCCACCGCGCAAGTCAATGTCGAAATTATCGATGTTGCCACATGCACTAACGCTTAGAAATAGCGCGGCTGAAAGGGGCCATGTAATGGGTTTTAGGATCTTTATGCTCATCTTTTAAGGTTCCCCATAAATATAGTTAATCTGCCTCAGTTTTTATTCTTTGTCTCTATACTAGCTATCTTTTCCCATTCCATCAACGAGTGGGACAAAACGAACGGATCGTAGGTCATCATAATCAAAGCCAGTTTCGGTTCGTGTCACCCGAATAAGGCTTTGAACCGTGTCGGATTGGCCAACGGGGACAATCATTATTCCACCCGGTTTTAGCTGTGATAACAATGTTCCGGGCGGATCTTCGGCGGCGGCGGTTACGATGATGCGGTCAAAGGGAGCCTGATCGGGTAACCCATGGGATCCATCTGCTAGGATTGGCGTAATATTGCTCAGATCCAGATCTTGGAACAGACGTGTGGCCTCACGTACCAATGGGCGATGGCGTTCTACAGTATAAACTCGGCGCGCCAATTGGCTGAGGATTGCGGCCTGATAGCCCGATCCTGTGCCAACTTCTAGAACCTTATCGCGTGGACCAACCTTTAATGCTTGGGTCATCAATCCTACGACAGAGGGTTGTGAAATAGTTTGCCCACATGCGATGGGTAGCGGCATGTCCTCATAGACGCGTGCGGAAAAAACGCCCGATACAAAATGACCCCGATCGATGCGCTCCATTACCGATAAAACACGGCTATCAGTCACCCCCTTAGAACGCAGGGTAAATAGGAACTGCATCTTTTGTTCGGGGTCCAGATCCATTGGGATTTACGCTTGTTCTAAGATGTCATAGGCCGTTAAGTCGGCACGCATTGGCGTGATCGAGATATACCCGTCTAAATTGACGCCCGCATCGGACGTGTCACCCACGGTCACGTGCTGATCGCCGCCTTTTACATACAAAAAATCCCGATTGTTCGGCGCAGTTTGCACGATGGCCGAAAACTGGCTGCCTTTGCGGCGGCCTTGGGCTACAAATTTGTGCCCCTTTACATCCGCTGCAGAGACCGGCGGGAAGTTGACGTTGTAGAAAATATGATAATCTGATGGATTGTCATATTCACGCGAAATCAAGTCGCGCAAAATACCGGTGCCATGCACATGGCTTGCTTCAAAAGGGTCAGCAGCGTCATAGTTTTTCGGCCCCAAATATTGGGATAGTGCAAAGGATTTGATGCCTTGCAATGCGCCTTCAAGTGCCGCACCAATCGTTCCAGAATAAAGGACATTTTCAGCAGAATTGTTGCCGCGGTTCACCCCTGACAAGATCACATCTGGGCGTTCAGGGATTATGTGATAAAGCCCCGCCAAAACGCAATCGGCGGGATAGCCGTCAACCGAATAGCGGCGTTCAGAAATTTTGTTGATCAACATGGGCGATGTGTAGCTGATGCAATGGGCAACGCCAGAACGCTCTTGGGATGGGGCGATGATCCAAACCTCACCCGCTTCGCCTGCCAATTCATGTGCGATCTGTTCCAGCGCTTTCAGCCCGGGTGCGTTAATTCCATCGTCATTCGTTATCAAAATGCGCATCAGTTGCCCTCAAAATATCTGCTCCGTATCTAGGACATAGAGGAGCAGACAGTTTCGGGCAAGTCTTTGGTGTGCGAACCTGACTAGTTGGCAAGATACTCTTGCAATAAGGTCGCTGCAACATCACTTGGGGCGTTTAGGCAACTACGATCCTCCCCAGGGAAAAAACGTGCTCGCGTTGCTGTTGGCATGGCAGGAGGCGTCATGATTTTGACCACAGGACCTGTGTTTTCACATTCCTTCGCCCAGCTTTGAGCCAATGCGATTTGCGCGGCTTTAGATGCCCCGTATGCGCCGAAAAACTTTTTCCCTGAATGCGTATCATCAAAGAACATAGCCCAGCCATTTAGCCCCAACAACGGCGATAAATAGGGGATCAATGTACCCGCCGTTTTGACGTTCAATTGAATGGATTTTTCCCAATCTTTTTCATCCATTGTTGCCGCAGGTCCGATTGGGGCAGCATGCACAGCCGTATGCGCCCAAAAATCAACTTTGCCCCACCGATCAAAAATAGAAAGGCACAAATGCGCCATTGCATCTGTGTTATTGACGTCCATAGGTGCCAACGTGGTCTGTCCACCTCTGGCCTTGATCCGATCATCCAGCTCCTCAAGCGCACCAGTCGTGCGTGCGACGGCAATAATATGATGAGAGGGGGCAAGCGCCTCTGCCAAAGCAGCGCCAAGACCACGCGAAGCGCCAGTGATAAGTGCGATTTTTTGATCCATAGGAGCGCGTGTGCAAGAAAAGCGTTTTGATGTCAACCTGTCTGATTAGAGAGGTCAGCATGTCCATATTCCTCAAGCTTCGTAATCCGTATTTCATAACTCACTTCATTTAGCTGCAGGCCATGTAGCATCTTTCTCTAATGCTGCGTATGTGATGGGACATTGAAATGCATTGCAGGGTTGAATGCAGCATGCATGTAGACCAGTTAAGGTCGGGATAATGTTTGCAATCTATCCGAACTGCATGGAAGCCACGCCCTTTTCTCTGCTGGGATAGGTTTCGTAAAACTTATAAAACTGGATTTATCCAAGACGTACCCAGATGCATATCACCAGGCAGTAGTGAATGTCATGAAAGGGTAAGGGCATGATGGTGCGAACAAAATGGCGGTCCTGAATTTAGCAAAAAATCACGGGCAGTCTTTCGCCCGATGCTGTGTGAAACGCGTCATTGTCATGGTGTGTGTTTTCGCCATCCCATTCTTCGGATGCGATATAGGCTGAAGATAGAAGGTTACGCAGCGGCGTTTTGAAGTATGGTAGGTGCGCTCACCTTTTAGCAGGTCAATCTCTAGCATATC
>Ga0181606_10001214_pt1 | contig 22528 bp, 20 predicted proteins | sample 041ome_10_FD_132994 | JGI IMG/M metagenome (GOLD analysis project Ga0181606, IMG submission 132994) | Coastal salt marsh microbial communities from the Groves Creek Marsh, Skidaway Island, Georgia - 041412US metaG (megahit assembly) | ecosystem: Environmental > Aquatic > Marine > Intertidal... | reverse complement strand
GGTGGGTGTAACTGATCTAGTCATATAGCGATAAAAAAAGGGAGCAACTTGCTCCCTTTTTTTTATCTGCTGAACCAATGGGCTCAGGGTAAACCAGACCCTTCATTGTTCCTTGACCCGGTTGTTTTTTACATCGACCTTCTAACTAGACCTTCCATCTCGACCTTCATTGAGGTCGCAAACTGTCGCCTCCATGGCGAGATCTTGCGTGGTCGCTTCGTGGTGATCGGCGATCGCGCTTAGACAGACGAAGGTCAGTAACAGCCCGGCGATAAATAGTGATCAGGTACAGGGGCTCCTAAAAAGACTTATTGTTCAAAGTTTTCAAGGCTCATTTGGTGATCAAAAACAGAAAGAAACTGAACCAATTCTCGATTCACCATTCGCATGTTGCCCTGCAGTGCGGCGCCAAAATCCGCCCAAGCCTGAGTCTTTTGGATTTGATCACTCCAGGCTTCCATTTCAGCCATTGATTCGTATCCAACAGTGATGACATGGGTCGCCACGTCACCATCTGCAGCATTGCCATAACTGATCGCAGATAACCACACCTCGCCAGGAAAAGCTTCTGTAGACTTGCTGGCCATCAATGCGTTAAAGGCAGCAACGACCGCGCCTGGATTAGTGACATTCACCCGAATGGCTTCCCAGACGGTATCCTTATTCGAGACGGTACCCCAGCCCATCAATGTTTCCATGGCTGAATTGTTAATGGCTTCACTATTGGCACCCATTGCCGCCTGAAACTTTCGCCATGCCTTTGTGCCGGCGAGTGCCCTTCTTGCCCGCTCAAACTCCGCCCGACTCGGATACAGGGCAACGATGGAATGGGTAGTGCCTGAACTGCCGCCGAAAACACTTTGCTGAAGATGTACAGACGCTATGCGGTTGCTGCCGGCCTCAGATGTTTGAAGGTCGTTAAAAGCCTTTAATACTGCGGGTGCTTTTCCCGGCTGCACCTTGAAGTTGTATAGATCCCAAACCTGTGCGGAATACACGAGACTGCTAGCGAAAAACAAATTCAGAGCGAGAAAAAATGTGGCGCAAGTTTTTTTGATCATGAGAGCGATTCCTTTTATTTATTTTAGGATTGTCGCTATGCCGGATTCTGTCAAGATTAGTTCGACATTGGTCGGGCGGTACCGCTCTCGCTATTGATCGATTACTCCCCTCAGCTTGTGTAAGCCCGGCTGGTATTTGCCTGTCGGTAAATCGCGATGTCTTCATGCAGCAGCTTCTGTGCAAATCTGACGAGAAAATTCTACTTTTGAGCAAGATTACTTAGAAGGAGGGATTACCCCTCCTTCTAATAATCACGCACGTCTGTATCAGATATCTGTACAGCTTGATTTTCTCGTCTGGGACCACATACCGCCACAGCCCATCCGTCTCTCATCGGTCTCTCTCATCCGTCTCTCTAAGGTTCTCTCGAAACTCAACCTATTTCATGTTCAGCAAGCCAAATGTCAGCAACGGTGCCGTATTGAAAGACGCATCCATGTCGGCTTTATGAAACTAGCCCCTGTATCTCGCTTAACATTTAAAGGCTTTTCGCCTTATCTAGCGGACAGTAATAATTGTCAGGCCTGCCCCTCCAACATATCCAACAACCGACTGAATACCCGCCCTTCACCATCAGCCCGCAGGCCATTGTGCTCATACTCGCTGGTGAGCCACATGCGGATATTGGGCACTCGCGCTACAACAGCTTCAGAGAACCGCCGTTCCACAAACATATCGTTAGCGTAAACCGCCGCCACAGTGGGCACCTTGTTTGCCGCTAGGGCATGTTCGCAATATAGCGCCGGCCACTCTGTGCGGTTGGCCAACAGATCAGCCGCCGCTGCCAGCGGGGCAAGTCGCGGAAACACCTCAAACATCCAAGGGTAAATCATCTCCCCGGTAAACAGCACCGGCTGCTGTTCGGCGTTGCCGGCATCAAACATGGGGAACTCCTGCCGAACACGATCAGCTGACCAGCCAGACGCTGTACCCTCACAATACAACGCCTCGTGAAGTAGAGAAAACAGTGGACTGGTTTCAAAGGGCAAGCGCATATCTATGCCATGAAGGAAGTTGTGGGACAGGGTTGGACCCTCTGGACCAGTGATAAATGCTTCCTCTAGCAGATAGTGCACTGTTTCAAAGCCATCGGAGAAGCCAAAGTCCAAGCCCAGCAATTGCAGGACCGCTGGAGTCAGGTGGGCGCCACCCGGCAGGTACACCTTGTTGGCCTGCAGATAATCAACAACCTCACGGACACGCTGGGCATCACCTGGGTAACGCCGGTAAAACTCAGCGTTGCGATCAATCACCCGCTGGTAGGTGGCACGATAGATATCATCAATGGCTACACCGATGGGAGGAATACCGCCGGTAATGATCACGCCTTTTAGGCCCGCCGGGTGAAACGACAGGTAATTGAGGGCGCAGAAACCACCGAAACTTTGCCCAAGGATCGTCCAAGGCAGATCTCCACAGAGTTCTCGGCGAATCGCCTCAGCATCTTCGACAATGGCATCGGCACGAAAGCAGGCCAGATAATCTGCCTGGGCCTCGGGCGTGCCTTCAATGGCCAGTGACGTGGCATCGATTCGAGAACTTCTCGCTGTGCCACGCTGGTCAAGCAGCAGCACACGAAATTTCTTCAAGGCAGCACCCAACCAGCCGGTGCGACCCATAGGGCGGGGCGAGCCTGAACCTGGCCCGCCCTGGAAAAACACCAGCCAGGGAAGTTCAGCGTGCTCGTGCTCCAGCGCTACAGCTTCGCGAGCGAAGACCTCGATCCTGCGGTCATTGGGCTTGGCATGGCGTAATGGCAGGTCAAACAGATGGTCTTTTAAAACAAGCCCGGATAAGCGATGCTGAGTGATGACTGCCATGGCGGTGAGTCTCTTTGAGTGGCGAGTGGCCGGTTGGGAGGATAGGCTCCTGTGACCTGTGTGATGGTAGCGTACAACAGGGCACAAGCTACTACTATCTGCTTCTTAGCCTCCTGAACCATCAAATTTTTTACCAACGACAGTATGACTTTCCCCCATTCTCTTGACACTCTCGAACCTCATTTTGAGACTGTTTCCAAGGTCTGGGTTTGATGCACTCGTTACTTGATATTGACTATCCATGAATCACAATTTCAGCCTTTAACTGGTCAGATCCTGTACACTATCGACGCTCCCCTGCTTCCAAAAAAAGGACACTCCCCATGCCCGAAACCACCGGTATCAAAGTCGTCTTCGACGGTCCCATCGTCAGGCTCATCCTGGATAGACCCAAGCAGTTAAACGCGCTGAATGACGATATACGTAAAGTGATTTCTGCTACCTTGAACGAGTTAATGGAGCGCCCAGACATTCGCCTGCTGGTGCTCAGCGGTGAAGGTAAGTCCTTTTGTGCGGGCGCTGACTTAAAGACCACATCGTACCCCAAAGTTGAAGGCGACTGGTCCACACGGCGAAACCGCACCGCCACCTGGCAGCGGGTGTTAGAACAATTAGAGCGTATTCCCCAGGTCACCATTGCCTCGATGCAAAAGCATGTCATCGGCGGCGGTGCGTTGCTGGCGACGGCCTGTGATTTCAGGGTGATTGCAGATGATGTGGTATTGCGCATACCGGAATTGGCCCTGGGCATTCCCAACGTTTGGAATGGCACGCCTTTGCTGGCTCGTGAGGTGGGTTTACCCACGGCCCGCGACTGGGTGATGACGGCGCGCAAGGTGTTTGCGGACGAACTTAAAACCTGTGGCTGGGCCCAGCGCTTGGCGGGGCCTGGGCAGTTGGTTGCGGAAACCGAGAAGCTCGTTAGTGAATTGCTGGCAATTCCACCGGCGTCATTAGCCATGACCCGCGCTATGACGTCGGCCCTGGGTCGGTCAGCCGCTGGCATGGCCATGGGCTGGGCCGATGCAGACTTACAACAATGGGCGTTTACGGAAGATGAATACAAGGCAACGATTCGAGACTACACGCGCAATGTGGGCGACAAAACCAAAAAATAGATTGAGCGTTTTATAATCAAGATTAAAGAGGCAATCACCGTGCAAACATTTACCAAGGTCGTGCTGTTTACCGATAGTGATGGGCGGGCCCAGTTTCGTGAAGAACCGATAGCGCTTACGGAAGGCAGCCCCCGCGCCATGTTGTCGCCGTTACTGCCCTCTGGGGGTTATCAGTTGCGCCATAGTCCGGTAGGTTTCAGCAAGGAGTTCCACTGCACGCCGAATCCACAGTACGTGTTTATTCTTGGCGGTAAAATGCAGATCAGTTTGCAGGATGGCACGTCAAAGATTTTTGCGCCTGGGGAGCACTTCTACTCGGCTGACGCCCTGCCCGCAGGCGCCACCTTTGACCCGGCGGTACATGGCCACCAAAGTTGTCAGGTGGGCGATGAACCGCTGGTCACGCTGTTTCTCAGAGCCTGATCAGCCGCCTGCATGGCGGCTGATATAGTCACCACCCCAATGAGTGGCGCGCATCAGCAGTGCTCAGCAGCAGTGCTCAGCAGCGGGCCTGATTAAAGGTATTGCATAAACCAGCCAACGGTGGCCTGGGCGGCCTCAGCCGCATGGGCCGGGTCTGGAAAACTATGCGTACCACCTTCAATCACCAGGTGCTTGTAGACCACACCAGCCTGCTTGAGTTCGCTCGCCAGCATCTCACTGCTGAGGGGTAACACCACGGTATCAGCGGTGCCATGGATCAATAAGGTGGGTGGATCACCGGCGTTCACATACAGGATGGGTGACACGGCAATAGCCAACTCGTCTGAGAAATTCAGGGCCGGATAATTTTCCGCGCGGTTATTCATCATGCGCAGGTCTACCGGTGGAAACCAGGCGACCACCACGGCCACACTGGCATCGTCAGTGGCCAAGCTATTGTACTCGGGCCAAAGGCTTCGTTGCGCGGGCTCTGGCGACGAGTCAAAGGCGGCTTCAGCATTCAGCGCCACCATCAACGACAACTGACCACCGGCGCTGCCACCGAACACGCCGACGCGCTTGGGGTCAACCTGGTAAGTGGCGGAATGTTTTTTGATATGCCGCACGGCGCCGCGCACGTCTGATACGGCTTGGGGCACGTTAAAATACGGTGCACTACCGTGATTGACTGAATACACCGTGTAGCCGGCCGCCAGCATCGCGCCAAACATGCCCAGGCTGGCTTGATCGTTCTTGAACGGCACGTAGGGTGAAATCCAGCTACCGCTATTCAGGAAAATCACCGCGGCGCCGTTCGGTACCACCGGCTCCAGCACGTGATAGACCAACGCCATGCCGGCGCGATGGCCGTAAACCACGTCCATGGTCGCTTTGTAGGTGACGGGGCGCGCTGCACTGGGTTGAACAGGGTCTGCTACGGTGGACTCAACGGCGCTCGCTGCATGGGCGTTGGCGACAGTGAAGCAGCATAACAACAGCATGAAAATTGGGTGTTTTAGCATAGTGATTACGTCTCTGGATCGGCGTGTAGTCGAGTGACCGGTGCGCATAGTCAGCACCAGGGTTCAATGTTAATCTCTCAGCGTTGACAGCAGCCGCTAGTATAACGGATTTAACCTAGGCTGCTCGGGTTACCATCCAACCTTTCGGACTTTACGCGTTTAACAGGTGCATTGATGCTTGCCAGCCGCCATGGTGCCCGTCACAATCAGGCGCAAATTAACGGCAGAGTTGGCTGGTTGACTCGTAAACACTCATTGGGAGACTGCTTTGGATACTGGTACTCTTGGCGTATGGTACTACTTCGATTTACTCACCTCTCGGCAGGCGGCTGATGCGGCCAAACGTATTGAAGATTTGGGTTATGGCACCCTTTGGATCCCTGAATCGATGGGTCGCAACCCCTTTGCCCACGCGGCCTGGTTGTTGGCCAATACCACGCGTTTGAATGTTGCCACCGGCATTGCCTCGATTTATAACCGCGAGCCAGGCGTTGCCCTGTCTGGCCAGAACACCTTGGCCGAGCAGTCTGACGATCGATTTCTGCTGGGTCTTGGCGTCTCTCACCAGCCTTTTGTGGAAGGGGTTCGTAAGCGCGAATATGGCCCGCCACTGGCCAGCATGCGGCAGTATTTGCAAGCCATGGATGCGTCACCTTACATGGCCACCGCGCCGGCGATTAAACCCCGCCGAGTGATTGCCGCCTTGGGTCCGAAGATGCTGGCGCTGGCCCGAGATGCCTGTGATGGCGCCCACCCTTACTCTGTGACGCCGGCGCATACGGCCACGGCACGGGCGATACTCGGTCCGGATAAATGGCTTTGTGTTGAACAAAAAGTCATTGTCGAAACCGACCCAGTGATCGCGCGCGGCGTGGCTCGCGCAGCGATTCAACGGCACTTGGCATTACCCAATTACCGCAACAGCTGGCTGACCATGGGCATGGACGAGGCCGACTTTAATGACGGTGGCTCAGACCGGTTTATCGATGCGATATTTGCCTGGGGGTCGGCGGCAACGGTCAAGGCCCGTATCAGCGAGCACATGCGCGCCGGTGCTAGCCATGTGTGCCTGCACCCGGTAAATCCCAATGGCAAACTGGGCGATCCAGACTGGGCGGCGTTGACGAGTCTGGCGAGTTAGCGCCGGCTCCTTGACCTGCTTAAACTCTGCTCAAGAACAGGGTTAAGGTGTGATCATTAATGTACGCGGAGAGAGTTTATGAAGTTTATTCGATACAGTGTCATCACCATCGTTGTATTGGTGTTGGCGTTTGCGATGTTCTTGTATAAGGGCGAAATTCCCGCGGCCGTGGTGGATGCCAAATATACCAATGCTGCATCGCAATTTTTCACCATGGACAATGGGGCCCGCGTCCATTACCGAGACCAGGGTAATCCGTCAGGTCCGGCCATCGTGCTGGTACATGGCTCCAATGCCTCACTACATACCTGGGAGCCTTGGGTGGAGATCCTGGGGCAGGATTACCGTGTCATCACCCTGGACCTGCCGGCCCATGGCCTGACCGGCGCAACCCCTGATAAAGATTATGGCAGCAACGCGCAGCTGAATACCGTCGATGCTCTGGTAACCTTCCTCGGCGTCGATCATTTCGTTCTGGGCGGTAATTCGATGGGTGGCGGCGTGACCTGGCAGTACACCCTCGCTCATCCACAAAAGGTCGATGCCATGATACTCGTCGATGCCACTGGCTTGCCGCAATTCTGGGCGCAAATGCAGGCGGCACAGGACGCAAGCGACGAAAAGAAGTCTGCGCCGCTGGCTTTTCAATTGCTGGGGCAACCCTGGTTTCGAGCCATCTCGCAATACCTGGATCCCTATTGGCTGACAAAACAAGGAGTTAAGTCGGCGTACAACCATTCGCCTGTCGTCACTGACGCGTTGATCGACCGTTATTACGAACTGGCGCTTCGCGAGGGCAGCAGAGAAGCCACCCTCAGCCGATTTGCTGGACGAAGGCCGGTGCGCGAACCGGTAGACGCGAGCCTGTTGACTCAGCCAACCCTGATTCTTTGGGGTCGCGAAGACTCGCTGATTGCTGTAGACCTGGCTTATCAATTCGATGCGGCTTTACCCCTTTCAACACTGGTGGTTTACGATGACGTCGGTCACGTCCCCATGGAAGAAATACCCGCTCAGTCGGCCGCTGATGTGTTGGCGTTTTTGCGGACTGTTGCGCCGCTCACAGACGCATGAAGCTCTCTTGCGTGTGCCTGAGTATTCACCCGTCGCCTTGTTCCAACTTGATCAAAATAATGGACCTTGTTGACCGAGCACGCGGCGCTACTGCGGTTGATTCGCGGGATGGCTGAAAGACTAAAGCTAGAGCAGCGCCAGATTAGAACCAGATAAGAACCAGATAAACGTTGTAGAAGGAATAGCAAATGAGTACTCAACTGGAACCGCGGCGGGCCCGCAGCATGGCAGAGATGGCCGAGAAAATGGGTTCCATGTTTGCTGGCTTTGAATCGCCCTTCAAACCCTACGAACCGCTGCCGACGGATGTGATCATCACGCCCTTTGCTAAATGCGGCACTACCTGGTTGCAGCAGATTTTCCATACCCTGAGAACCCGAGGCGACACAGACTACGACGACATTTCTCGTGTGGTTCCCTGGCTTGAGGTCTCCGCGCGACTGGGTATTGATCTGAATGCACCACAGAAAGCTGAACCCCGCGGCTTCAAGAGCCACCTGGCATTCACTGCAGTGCCAGCGGGCGCCCGGTATATCCTGTCCATGCGGGATCCGCGGGATGCGCTTGTGTCTATGCACCGCTTTATGGAGGGTTGGTTTTTAGAGCCGGGGGCCGTCAGCATCGAAACGTTTGCAGAAGCCAGCTTTCTCAAGAACCCTGACCAGGGCTATTGGGGTCATCTGCGTTCCTGGTGGGAGGAACGACACAATCCTCAGGTCCTGTTGTTGTCCTACGAGGCCATGAACTCAGATCCTGCCCTGACCATTCGGCGAATTGCTGACTTCTGCGGCATTGCGCTCGACGACGCCCTGCTGGACCTGACCCTGCGGCACTCATCTATGGCCTATATGCTGGCCAACAAGCACCAGTTCGATGATCACCTGTTTGTCGTGCTCAGTGAGTCAGTGGCCGGCATCCCCAAAGGCAGCGACTCGGCAAAGGTTCGAGAAGGCAAAGTCGGTAGCCACGCCCAGGTGCTGTCCAGCGAACTGATCGCCCGCCTTGATGACATCTGGGCGACTCAGATCACCGCTCGCTATGGTTTCGAGACCTATAACGACATGACCTCGGCCCTGCTGCGCGGAGACTGAGATGCTCAAGCACAGGGGCCATCAGACTCGAGTCTACAATGACCCTGGGGATGGATTCCGCCGATGCTTGCTTGATCAATTTTTTCGATGGCCTCTTGTCATTCCCTTCGCCAAATGATTAATTGCTGGGCATTTTCTACGCAGAGAGACGAGTGAATGGAAATTCAAGGCAAGTTTGACCCTAAGTTCGCTGAGGTTGTGACTGAATTCGAAAAGAATTTCACTGAACGCGGCGACGTCGGCGCCAGTTTTGCAGCCACTATTGAGGGCGAAATGGTCATCGACATATGGGGCGGCCACCGCGACGCTGACAAGCGCCTGGCTTGGGAAGCGGATACTCTGACCAATGTCTATTCGACCACCAAAACCATGACTTTTATGGCCGCGCTGATGCTGGCCGATAGAGGTCTACTAGACCTGAACGCACCCGTTGCGCACTATTGGCCAGAGTTTGCCGCCAATGGCAAAGCCGAGATTCCTGTCAAGCATCTACTCAGCCACAGTGCCGGGTTACCGGGATTCAGCCATCGATTTTCGACCGCCGAGCTCTACGACTGGCAAACAGTCATCGATGATCTGGCCGCGCAGGCACCCTGGTGGGAACCCGGTACTCAGAGCGGTTACCATGCCATCACCCAGGGTTTCCTGATTGGCGAGGTAGTTCGACGCATCACGGGTCAGTCGTTTGGTACTTGGTTTCAACAAAACATCGCCGTGCCCACTGGCGCCGACTTTCATATTGGCGTCGACCCGGTCGATTTTCCGCGTCTCGCCAACATGATTCCCGACCCAAGTGCGCAGGGTGGCTTATTGGGCCCTATGGCGCCTGACTCTATGACTGCTCGCGTCTTTGGTTCAGTGGATTTGCCCACCGGCACCGACAACAGCCCAGGATGGCGTCAGGCAGAAATACCGGCAGCCAATGGCCACGGCAATGCGCGGTCAGTGGTTCGCGCTCAAACGGCCATGGCTAACGAGGGCGTCGCCTTTGGCCAGCAACTGCTGAGCCCAGCCGGCGCCAACCGTTCCAGAGAGGTGCTGCTGGAGTCCACCGATCTGGTGCTGATGTTTCCGGTCAAATTTGCGATGGGCTATGCCTATGGCAGTCCCTGGCTGCCCCTGTGCCCCAATCCGAATGCGATTTGGTGGGCCGGTGCCGGTGGTTCCACCATCGTCGTGGACAAGGACAATCGCATCTGTCTTTCCTACGTGATGAATCAGATGAAATCGGCGATGGTAGGTGACGAACGGGGCGCCAGCCTTGCGGAGGCCTTGTACAAAGCCCTGTAAGGTCAGCGTCTTGCCAATCACGGTATACCGATTCTAACTGAGATCGTCCTTGGGTCGCGCAATATCCACCCGCAGCGTGTTGCGGCCGGAGCGCAGCGGCTGACCGATCATTTCATCATAGGCACTTTCCTGAACCAGCTCGGCACGGTCCACTGACAGCCCCTTAAAGGGCTTTTTGGCGGCCAGCTGGCTTCGAAAAGCCATGGGCCGACCCAGCGCATCGATCAGTCGATAGGTTTCATCCTGAATCACCATCTCAACCAGATAAATATCGGGATCAAAGCTCCGTAATCGCAGCAGCTTCAGTGCGGGTTGCTGCGCGCCCAATTGCGCCAGAGTCATGGACTTCATGTTTGTTGATTCCGACCTTGGCCTGCTGTCTTCGCCACCTCCAGCACGAGCTTCGGCTGCTGCGGCCGATACCAGGCAGGTACTTCCCGTTTGGTCCAGGTCGCAAAGCTTGATTTTTCATGGCAATAAAACGCTCGATAAGCCATCACCGGGTCCGCCACCTGCTTGTATTGGTCTGGCATGGCTTGCGCAAATGGCGTGAGTCCCTGTGACTCAAACTTGCAGTCTTCTATTTGCTTGATAACCGCTATTGACGCATGGTCCTGCAGCTTGTCATAACGCCAACGGTACTCGGCATTGAGGGCATAGCTGAGGCGCACTAACCATTGAAAGTTCTCCAGAGACTCACCGACCCACAGCGTACAGGGATGTCGCCCATGGGTTGAACGATACGGCGTTGCTATCTGTTTCTGGTTCAGCGCGGTACACAGCAGTTGTGCGCTTTCCAGGATCATCTTGCCCACATGCTGATCACAGTGATAGCGGGCGCACTGCTCTATGTCGTTATCGAGGATAAATATATTCATCCTCAGCCTACGACCCGGCGCACGGTTTGGATCGACTTTATCGGTTCGCCGCCAAAATAATCTTTGTCAGCCGCTTTTTTTAGGGTCACTTGATCGTCAAAGGCGCTGGTCATTAACTGCATTCTTCTTCCGGTCCGTCTCATGCCGCTGAGGTCGATGCTTAAGCAGATTGCGGTCCGCCGCTAATGACCCGTCGTCGTCAGTGGCGAGACATTGGTCATGACATTCAACATTTTTTCACTGAGCCGCGATCTGATGGAAGCTGCAGCAGGCTGGTTGGCCAAATTGGTCAACTCTTCGGGATCTGCTGCCAGGTCGTAGATTTCGCACTCGCCGGAGGAATAGCGACTGAACCGATACTGCTCGGTGACCAGGGTTCTGGTCCGCAACGGCAAGGGACTGCCATGTAATGCCAGCGGAAAGTCCTCCTCAATATACACATGATCTCTGACGCTTACCGCAGGATCTTGCAATACCGGCGTCAGGCTGACGCCCTGCATATCGGCGAAAGGCGCAACGCCTGCGAGGTCTAAAAAGGTCTGCGCGAGATCCAGGGAGCTGGCAAATGCATCAGTGCGCCCTGGCTTCATAGTGGGTTGTCTGATCAATAAGGGCACTCGCAGGCAGCCCTGGTAGTGCATGGTAGATTTCAACATCAATCCATGATCACCGAACATGTCGCCATGGTCACTGGTAAAGACCACCACCGTGTCTTGCGCCAGACCCAACTCATCCAGCTGCTGCAGAATACGACCAATGCCTTGGTCCATCATCTCGATCATGCCGAACTCTGCAGCCATCGCATGGCGCACCTGATCAAGGGTCGGGCCAAACATCTGTACCGGATTCTTATTGGGTTTCAATTGGCGAATAAAGCGCAAGTGCGCGGGCGCATCAGTCAGGGGATCCGCAAAGGTTGAAGGTGCCGGCATATCTTGCGGGTCATAGGCGTGCCACCATTGACCCGGCGGGCTGAAGGGATGATGAGGATCCGGAAATGAGCACTGCAGAAAAAAGGGTTGCGGATTCGAGTTGTTAGCCACCGCATAGGTAGCCAGCCGCTGCAGCGTTTGCTCCGTCACAAAGGTGGTTGAATGGTAGGCTTCTGGCAGCGTCGGTTGATACACTTGCCACCAGCCTTCGTAGCGCGCCAGCGCGGCTGTTTGGGTGCCCCACTCGGTGCTCAACTGTGCCGGATCTGCACCCTTATTCAGCGCCCATTGATAGTGATGACCAGCGACTACATCCCCATGGCCAATGGCAAATTCCACATGGTTGAAGCCATAAAAGTCATCGATCGCAGGGTTTTCGTGCAAATAGCGCTCAGGATTTTCCCACTCATCCCAACCGACAGGAAACGGATCGGTCTGGGTTGGTGACTGACGTTGAGCACGAACCACGTTTCGACTCAAGCCATGTTGAATGTGCGACTTGCCGATCAGGGCCGTCGAATAACCTGCCGCCGCCAAGGCTCGCGCCACTGTGTTGCTATTTGGCGCCAAGGATCGATCATTGAAAATCACACCATGAGCGGAGGGCATGCGACCGGTTAGCATGGAGCAGCGGTTAGGCATACAGATAGGATTCGCCACCCAGGCATTATCAAACACTCGCCCCTGCTGGGCCAGCTTGTCGAGATTGGGGGTTCTGACGAGGGTGTTGCCGCCAAAACCTACATGATCAGCACGCAACTGGTCAGCCACTATCCAGAGGATATTGGGCGCTTGGGTGAGTCCTGAGGATTCTGCTGCTGGCATTTTCTTAGCTCCATTTTTCACAATAATGTTCTCCACGATCGGCATTCGTAAGCGCTAACGGGTTTAGGGCTCAGTGGCTGCAGCGGACTGAATACCGAGCTGCAAAGCCAGTTGCCGCAGCAGGGTATTCAGGCTAAGTCCTGCTTCTGTATGGCCATAGACCACGCGATCAGGACGCACGATCAGCGCCTCCAGCGCGTCCATTGCTTCGTCAAACCGGCCTTGCACAAGCGTCAATTGCGACAGATCGACTTTCTCGATTTCCAGCACTTGAATCAAGCCATCGAGATCGGGACTGGTGGTCAGCGCCGCGGCATCTTTGCCTACAATACTGAAGCCAGCGCCGAGTAATTCATCCAGCAAACACTCCACACCTTGCTTGTCTCGGACCCTTGGCTGGCGCAACAGGTACCCTGTCAGCCTGCCCAACAAAAGTGTCTTCGATACCCTGGCAGGATTAATAAACAACCACACTGGCCGGTTCTGCCACTATCTCGTTTTCGATGGCACCCAGTCCGCTAATTTCGACGCGGACCTTATCACCCACTGAGAGCACACCCATGGGCTTCATGGCCATACCAACGCCAGACGGTGTTCCAGTCACAATCAGGTCACCTGGCTCAAGGGTAAATGCCGTCGATAAAAACGCGATCAATTCGTAGCAATTAAAAATGAGATCGTTGGTATTAGAATCTTGCCGCACTTCACCATTCACCAGGGTCCGCAGACTCAGGGTATGGGGATCCACTTCGTCCGATGTGACAAGTGCTGGACCAAAGGGACAGTGCGTATCCCAGGATTTACCCATCGTGAACTGGGGTGGCTTGCCGCGTAACTGCCAGTCCCGCACACTGACGTCATTGACCACACAGAACCCGGCTATCACATTCTTGGCATGCTCCTTGGGGACTCGACGGCAACGCTTGCCAATGATAACGCCCAGCTCGCCCTCATAATCCAACAGCTTGGTCTCTGGCGGCGCATAGACGGCGTCAAAGGGCCCCGTCACTGCTGTTGCCTGCTTGGTAAATACCAGCGGCACAACCGGTATTTCTGCCCCTGACTCGATCGCGTGACTGCGGTAGTTCAGGCCGATCGCCAGGATCTTGCCGGGCCGAGGCACAGGTGCTTCGAGTCGAACCTGGTCGTGGGAAAAGTGCGCAGCTGCGCCGGCATGGGTGGCGGCAATTGCCATCGCCGCAGCGCCCTGGTGAAGAAATCCAAGCATCGAGGTTGGCAGATTCGCCACGCAGGCAGACAGGTCAACGATGCCGTCTTCTCGCCAAATACCGATTCGAGTCGAGCCAGCTTGAGTAAAGGTGATCAGCTTCATGGTTTCATCTCCGAGAACAATAAATTAGCCAGCATATCGGCGTGGCGAGCGACCTGTTCCTTTGAGCGGGTGTCAACGCCGGCCAACTGTTGCGCCTCCAAGGCGTTCGAGAAGATCAGCGTTGCTGCACCGGTCAGAACATAATAAAAATTCAGGCGGTCCATTGCCGGCGCAACGCCCAGTGCACAGGCCTCGTCAAAAATTCGACTAACATTGGCATACCAGGGCGAGACATGTTGCACCACCAACCACTTCAGGCGCGCGTCATCGCGCATGCCTTCCTGAATCATCAGGCGATTTACTTCCGGGTATTGGGCGCAGAACTGCACGTAGGCACGCACAAAAAATCGCAGACGGGCAACGCCACGCATCTGCTGCGCACAGTCCATGGCAAGACCTAATTCCTTGCCGGCTTTCTCCATGACGTTACCGACCGCCTGTTCCCAGAGGGCCAACTTTGAGCCAAAGTGATAACTGATCAAGCCACGTTTAACACCCGCCAGCTCTTCAATCTGGCGGGTGGAGGATGCATCAAATCCACGGGTCGAAAAGCTGGCAAGCGCCGCCTCCAGCAACTTCTCACGGGTGACACTGGCATCTCTGACTTTGGGCGCAGCACTGAGCATAGGGATTTAACTTGTCGAGTGACAAAACTATATATATAGTTTTTGGCAGTCGTCAAGTTACCGAGGGAGTAATGGAACAAGTCATCCGCGATCTCATCTATGTTCGATTTCGTCTGCCGAACCTGCAGCAGCAACAAACCTTTCTTGAAGATTTTGGCCTTAAAACAACGCTGGTCGGAGATCGACTCTGGGCCAGAGGCACCGATGCCGTCGCTTTCAGCTATCTCGCTGAACAGGGTGAACCGAGTTTTGCCGGCATCGGTTTTGAAGCCAGCTCTGAGGCAGCCCTCGAGTTTATCGCCGCTATCGATGGCGTACCCGTTGAAGACAGTGACCTGCCCGGTGGCGGCAAGCTCATTCGGCTGACTGATCCCAGCGGTCATACCGTGGAGGTTGTTTGGGGTATGACCAAACAACCTGCGCTGGCAAGTCCGAACCGCCCTGCCCTGAACAACAGCCAGGCTACGCCCAGACTGGGCGAGCGTGTGGCTCTCACCCCGGGCGATGCGATCGTGAAACGACTGGGTCATTGCGTGCTGATGGTCAAGGATTTCCGCGAAAGCGAAGCCTGGTACAAGTCGCGTTTTGGCCTGATTACCAGCGATGAAATCTTTGTTCCCAACGAACAGGGCGACTTCACCCTAGGTGCCTTTCTGCGTTGTGACCGAGGCGACGAATACGTTGATCACCATACCTTGTTCCTGGTGCATGCCGGCAAGGCGGAATTCAACCACGCCGCCTTTGAGGTTGCTGACTGGGACGTGCTGATGAAGAGTCACTATGACCTTGAACGCGCCGGTTACCGGCACTCCTTTGGCGTCGGCAAACATCTTCTTGGCAGTCAGGTATTTGACTACTGGAAGGACCCCTATGGCTTCATGGTGGAGCATTTTACAGATGGTGATCTGTTTAATGTCGCTTCTGGCTCCTTTAGAAAGCCCATCAGTGAAATGGCCGGCAATCTCTGGGGACCAGATGGCGGACCAGGGCAGTAGCCGGTTCCGGAATCGCCTCAGTTTAGGGTTATCTATTCGACAGATTTTCGATATGCTGGGTGCTAACCCAGGCCTGGTACAGAACATTTTGCCCGTTCCTTACCGCGTCTTTTAACGGCTGAGTCTTGTCGGGATTTAGTCTTCAATTTAGAAGGAACTCTTTGCATGAATCCGCTACCTGCTTCTTTTTCTCCAGGCGCAACCACCACAGGACCCCAGGGACAGCGAGCGCATCCTGCGACCATAGCCCATAGCCAGCGACTGGAGGAGAAACTTTATAAGCTGGGCAGCCATGCCTGGACGATGGTGGGCAATGGTCTCTCTAACCAGTCGTTTGTCGAAGGACCCGAGGGGCTTATCGTCATCGACACAGGCGAGTGCATAGAGGAGATGAACGCAGCACTGGCAGCAATTCGCCAGGAAACCCAAGTGCCTATCGTCGCCTGTATCTATACTCACTTTCATTATGTGGGCGGAACTCAGGCTTTGCTGGATGAGTCCGGCAATGCAGATCTGCCGATTTACGGCCACAGTGGAATTACCGCAAACCTGGCCAGATTCAGTGGTGAAGTCGGACCCCGCGGTGCGCGCGGCCTTGTCCACCAATTCGCCGTCGCGCTACCCACAGAAGGTGAAGACGGGCTGGTCAATGTCGGTCTTGGACGTTTTTATAGAAATCCGGTGCATGCGCCCTTTACGCGGGGCTATCTGCCTGCCCAACATACCTTTTCTGAAAATACCCGTTTGTCGATTGCGGGGCTGCAGGTCGAGATCTATCCAGCCCCCTCTGATGCCACCGACTCGGTCACCATCTGGTTTCCAGAACTGGGCGTTGCGATCAATAATCTGTTGTGGCCGGCATTGTTCAATGTGTTCGCGATTCGAGGTGAGGAATATCGCGACCCGCGCGTGCTATTACGCGGCCTTGATCAACTCGAAAGCCTGAAGGCCAATTATCTGCTCGGCGCCCATGGGCCACCGCTGGAAGGCGCGCAACTGATCAGCGACAGCATCGTCGACGCGCGGGATGCTATTCAATACCTGTGGGATCAAACGGTGCGTGGTGCAAATCTGGGCCTGACACTGGACGAGATGATCACCTTTGTGCAGCTGCCTGAGCACTTTCAGGGCCGCTATCAGACCGAACAGTTCTACGGGGTTGTCGAACATCATGTACGACAGATTTACACGGGACTTTTTGGCTGGTTCGACGAAGACGAGGCCAAACTGTTTCCCACACCGGCGCCTGACCGCGGCCGCAAACTGATCGAAGGCTTTGGTGGCGTTGCCAGGGTCCGCGACATTATCGACCAAGCTCTCATTGACAACGACTATCGCTGGGCTATCGAGCTCAGCAGCTGGCTGGTTCGCGCCGGTCTGAATGAGCGTGGCCGCGCAGATGCGGGTGAAGCTGAAGATCGCCACCGCCTGGCCGCCGGTCTGCGGGGCGTGGCACAAAGCACCACCGCAGCCAATATTCGCAACTGGTGTCTCACTCGAGCGCGCGAGCTTGAGGGTCTGCTGGATGTAGAGCGACTGCGAGGCCATCGATTCCGTACCGCGGATATCATGAGAGCAGCGCCTACCGAGAATGTGGCTGTATTGAAGGTCCTGCTGGTGCCGGAACGGGCGCGTGGCTTGAACACCCGCCTGAGCATCGCCTTTGATGATGGCAGCCGCGCCGGACTGCACCTGCGGCACCAGGTGGCCATACCAACCGATGGCGCGAATGCTGATCTGACCTTGACCATCAGTCACTCAGCTTGGGCACAATTACTCGGCGGCAAAGTCGCATTGGCAACCCTGCTCGCCGATGGCGTAGCCGAAACGGCAGGCAGGGATGACCAGGTACAGCGCTTTCTGAGCTGTTTTGATCTGCCTACGTTGCAACCAGTGAGTGCAGCATGACTGATATACCCCGCTCCTCAGAGACTTTTGATGGCAAGATAGCCCGGCTTTATCAAGACGCCAAGCCCAGCAAACTGAAGCTGGACAAACGTGCTGCCGGCGCACCCAATGTCTTGTTAGTCATGCTTGACGATGTGGGCTACGGCACCTGCAGCACCTTTGGTGGACCGGTGCCGACGCCTGGCGTCGATAAGATTGCGGCCAGAGGCCTGCGCTACAATCAGTTTCACACCACCGCTCTGTGCTCGCCGACCCGCGCCGCACTGCTGACCGGCCGCAACCATCACAGCGTGCACATGGGTGGCATTACCGAGATCGCCAATAGTTTTCCGGCGTATGACAGTGCCATACCACCAGAGACGGCAACCCTCGCCGAGATCCTCAAACAAAACGGCTACTCAACTGGCTGTTTCGGCAAATGGCATCTGACGCCCTCCTGGGAGCAGAACCCTGCCGGACCCTTTGATCGATGGCCGACGGGCATGGGTTTTGAACGGTTCTACGGCATCATAGGCGCCGAAGCCTCTCACTGGGAACCGCCGGTTTATGATCAGACCACCCCGATTGAGCCACACCGCAATCAGCCAGGCTATCATCTGAGCGAAGACCTGGCTGACAAGGCGATTGAATGGATTGCGCGGCAAAAAGCCTCCGCGCCAGACAAACCCTTTTTCTGTTATTTTGCGCCGGCAGCGGTCCATGCGCCGCATCATGTTGCGCCCGAGTGGAGTGATGCTTTCAAGGGCCAGTTCGACCAAGGCTGGGATCAGCTGCGAGCCGAAATCTATGCTCGGCAATTGGCATCAGGGGTTATCCCCGCCGACACTGTGCTGACCGAACGACCGGAACAGGTACCGGCCTGGAATGACTATCCTGATCGCTACAAGCCTGTCGCGGCTCGCTTGATGGAGGTCTTTGCCGGATTTTTGGCCCACACGGATGCGCAGGTAGAACGGGTCATAGACAGCCTGACTGAGCTGGGTTGTTTCGACAACACGCTGGTGATTTACCTCACCGGCGATAATGGTGCCTCTGCAGAGGGCACCGTGCATGGGGCTTGGAGCGCGCCCTCATTTCAAAATGGCGTACCCGAGGATCCTGAGTGGCTGCTGGAACATATGGCTGACTTTGGTACTGACCGCTGTGAGAACCACTTCAATATCGGCTGGGCCTGGGCCCTGGATTCACCTTTTCAATGGATGAAACAGGTAGCCTCGCACTTTGGTGGTACCCGCAATGCGCTGGCTGTCTCCTGGCCGAATAACATTCCGCAGGCGGGCGGGTTACGCAGCCAATTCCATCATGTGATCGATATTTTTCCGACCATTTTAGAGATCGCCGGCATTGCGCCGCCAAACAAGGTCAACGGCATTGCTCAGGACCCAATCCATGGCACGAGCATGGCCTATACGTTTAATGACTCAGCGGCACCCAGCACTCACGTTACTCAATATTTTGAGATTCTGGGTAATCGCGCTATCTATCACGACGGCTGGATGGCCTCCTGCTTTCACGGACGCCTGCCCTGGGTTCGTTTCGCCGGCTTTGAATTCGACGGCGAGCAGGAACGCTGGGAACTGTATCACGTCGCCAACGACTATTCTCAGAGTCAAGACCTGGCACTGGTGCATCCCGACAAGCTAACGGCCCTGCAGCGGCTGTTTGACGAAGAGGCGCAACGCTATGGCATCTATCCCCTGCGCGATGCCTCGGCCAAACGGGGTGGCGACTATTCGGTGCCGCACTCGCTGGATGGTTATTCATCCATGACCTATACCCGCGCCCATACGCGGATGCCGGAACACGCTATCATTAACCTGAAAAACGTTTCCTATCGCATCACGGCCGAAATCAGCCTCAGCGTAGCGCCCAGCAGCGGCGTGATTGCCTGCCAGGGCGGCAATATGGCGGGCTGGAGTCTGTATCTTAATGAACAGGGAATACCCACCTATCTGTACAACTGGTTCGGTCACGAATTGACCTTTTTGAAAGCGGATAAACCACTGGCGGCCGGCATCCATGCGCTGATGCTGCACTATGTTCATGATGGCGGCTTTGCTGCCGGCGGCCTGGCGAGTCTGTACGTCGATTCAGTCCTGGTCTGTCAGGCACGAATCGAGCGCACAGTACCCGTCGTCTTCTCCATGAGTGGCGAAACCTTTGATGTGGGTCGTGACACAGGCTCACCGGTGGGACCCTATCCACACAACTTCCCCTTTGCCGGGGAGATTCATGGCGTCACACTCGAACGTTTGAATGAGCCGAACGAAGCGGTGCAGCAGGCCGAGAGAAAGGCTCGATTTGCTGCGGGGCTCAGCTCTCAATAACCCAAAAGGGCTTAGAGAGTCGCTGCTTGACCTCAGACTTTGTTGAGGATCAGCCGCGTTCAGATAACATGTCATTGCCATTTGCTGTCGAGAACTAACATGGTTGACCTATTCAAAGAAAAAGCCAGGGGCTGGGACCAAGACGATTTCAAAACCCGGTTGTCGCGGGCGATCAGCACGACAATGCTCGATCAGCTTGCATTCAATGCTGATATGCACGTCATGGACTTTGGCGCCGGTACCGGCCTGATCTCCGGGCATTTGGCACCGAGGGTTGCCCATATCACTGCCGTGGACGTATCCCGGGCGATGCTGGATCGGCTGGCGGCCAAGCCAGAACTCAAGCACCAGGTCGAAACTCTGTGCCAGGACATCATGGAAAAACCACTGACTACTCAGTTTGATGTCATAGTCAGCGCCATGGCCATGCATCATGTAGAGGATACTGATCGAATGCTTAAAACCTTTGCCGCACACCTGAAGGAAGGCGGCCAGATCGCACTGGCTGATCTGGACAAGGAAGATGGCAGCTTTCATTCGGTGGGCACTCAGGGCGTGTTTCACCAAGGCTTTGAACGCGCAGCACTGCAGAAACGGCTCGAACAACAGGGCTTCACAGACGTGCGTTTTGTCACAGCGGAGACCGTTACTCGAGCCAACAAGACCTTTCCCATTTTTCTGGTACTGGGTAGAAAGGGCTTTAAAGCCTGACAAGCACCGCCATCCCAGGACCTCTCTGAGGCGCTGCAATCTGGCAGCAACCGTCGCCAGTCTGACAGCCTCAAGACTGGCCAGACGGCTGGAGTCCTTTACATTAGGTCGAGCGTCATGTAGTAAACAGGGTTGAGAACAACTATTGAAGGATGAACGACGATGAGTGCAGCCAATTCAACAGCAACAGACCTTGACGCAGTAGTGGTGGGTGCGGGCTTCGCCGGTATTTACGCGCTGCAAAACCTGCGTAGCAAAGGCTTTAGGACTCGAGTCTACGAAGCTGCGAATGGCGTTGGTGGCACCTGGTACTGGAACCGCTATCCCGGCGCCCGTTGCGACATTCCCAGCTTGCAATATTCCTATAGCTTTGACGAAAGCCTGCAGCAGGAATGGCGATGGAAAAATAAATACTCCGATCAGGCCGATATTCTCGACTATGCGAATCACGTGGTTGAACGATTCGATCTGCGTAAAGACATGCAGTTCAATACCCGCATCGTCAGCGCTACTTTTGATGAGAGCAACGACGTCTGGACCATTACCACAGATGCCGGCGAGTCGGTAACGGCCAGGCATTTTGTACTGGCCACCGGCTGTCTCTCGACCTCCAACATTCCCGAGTTTGAGGGCTTCAACGACTACCAGGGCGAGGCCTATCACTCAGGTCGCTGGCCCGAGAAGCCGGTAGATTTAACCGGCAAAAAGGTCGCCATTATCGGCTGTGGGTCAACTGCGATACAGGCAATTCCAGCAGTTGCAGAAATTGCTGATCACCTCTACTCCTTTCAGCGCACGCCCCAATTCACTATTCCGCAGCATAATGAGCCCTTGAATCCGGAAATTGAAAAACAGATCAAGAGCCGCTATGCAGATTATCGAAATGAAAATTATCGCAGTCCTTTCGCGCAGGAAGTCTCTGGCAACTTTGAGACCAACACGTTCGATGTCAGCGACGAGGAGCGGAACGCCGAATATGAGCGCCGCTGGCAAATGGGCGGTTTTGCATTTCTCGTCGCCTATGCCGATTCAGGCTCGGATCGCGTGGCGAATGAAACCATTGCCGACTTCGTTCGGAATAAGATTCGCGGCATCGTTAAGGACCCGCAACTGGCAGAAAAGCTCTGCCCTAACTTTGTCTATGCCAGCAAACGTCCGGTACTGGATACCAATTATTTTGAAACCTTTAATCGTGACAACGTCACCTTGGTCGATATTCGAGACAACGGCATTGAACGCTTTACCGAAACCGGTATTCGCGCCAATGGGATCAACCATGAAGTTGACTGCGTCATCTTCGCCACCGGCTTTGATGCACTGACGGGGACGCTGAATAAAATGGAAATCCGCGGCCGCGGCGGCCGATTACTCAAAGACAAGTGGGCCGAGGGTCCAAAAGCTTATTTAGGACTTTGCGCCGAAGGCTTTCCCAACATGTATGTGATCACAGGCCCCGGTAGCCCATCGGTGCTGACCAATATGATGGTCGCCATTGAACAGCACGTAAACTTTGTTGCCGATACCCTGGTGCATATGCGCGATAACGAGCAAACCCGTATCGAGGCGAAACTCGAAGCCGAAGAGCCTTGGGTTGCGCATGTCAGTGAGTTAGGTCACACCACCCTGTTTACCGCTGGCGCCAACTGGTACTTTGGCGACAACATACCCGGCAAGCCGCGGGTATTCCTTCCTCATGTTGACTGGGTTGGCTATGTAGAAAAGTGTGAAGAGGTGGTTGAGAAAAACTACGACGGCTTCTCCCTCGCCTAAATCACCACCAATTTTGGGGTCGGGGTAAAGTGCCGGGCTTTTACCCCGGCACTTTACCCCGACCCCAGCATTCTTAGTCGTCACTGGCGGAAAGTCAGCGCTCAATCGTCTTAAGGCCTATGGCCAATTTAAAACGGGGTGCCAGTCGTGTTTAATGGCGAGAATCTGTTGAGTGTGTTTAT
>Ga0181606_10001213_pt1 | contig 22535 bp, 20 predicted proteins | sample 041ome_10_FD_132994 | JGI IMG/M metagenome (GOLD analysis project Ga0181606, IMG submission 132994) | Coastal salt marsh microbial communities from the Groves Creek Marsh, Skidaway Island, Georgia - 041412US metaG (megahit assembly) | ecosystem: Environmental > Aquatic > Marine > Intertidal... | reverse complement strand
CGAATCCCCCGGCGAAACCAGTACCTCAATAATCTCCACCTCTTTAAAGTCCCCAATGTCCGGAACCTTGATCTCAATTTGTGCCATTGGCTTGTCTTCCTTTATCGAGGTGGCTTAAAGAACCATTGCGGGGTTCGACCGCTCGGTGTTGATTCCGTACTTCTTAATGGCTGCGTCAACAGCCTTCGCATCCAACACGCCGTCCTGCATGAGGCTGTAGAGCGCGGCAATGGCCACATAACGGCGATCCACCTCGAAGAACTCACGAAGCTTCGAGCGGGTATCCGAGCGACCGAAGCCATCGGTACCCAGAACGGTGTAGCGACGCCCCTCAGGAATAAAGGGTCGCACCTGATCGGCAAAGGTCTTCATGTAGTCGGTTGCGGCAACCACTGGGCCTTCATGGCCCTGCAGCTGCTGTGTGACGAAGGCCATGCGTGGTTTTTCGGTAGGATGCAAAAGGTTGTAGCGTTGCGCGTCCAGTCCTTCGCGACGCAGCTCGTTAAAGCTTGGGCAGCTCCAAATATCGCTGGCAATGCCAAAGTCGGCCTCGAGAAGGTCGGCCGCAGCCATGACCTCACGAAGAATGGTGCCACTGCCCATAAGCTGCACGCGCTGCTTCGCCTTCTTGTCGCCCACCGTCTTCAGCAGATACATACCCTTAAGAATCTGCTCCTCGGTACCCTTAATGAGACCCGGGTGCTCGTAGTTCTCATTCATTAAGGTGAGATAAAAGAAGACATCTTCTTGATGCTCAACCATGCGCTTTAAGCCGCTATGAAGAATGACGGCGACCTCATGACCAAAGGTGGGGTCGTAAGACACACAATTAGGAATGGCCGATGCAAAAAGCTGACTGTGCCCATCTTCGTGCTGCAAGCCCTCACCATTAAGTGTGGTGCGGCCGGCTGTACCTCCTAACAAGAAACCACGAGCGCGCATGTCACCCGCGGCCCAGGCGAGGTCTCCTACCCTCTGAAGTCCAAACATGGAGTAGTAGATAAAGAAAGGAATCATGATGCGGTTGTTGGTAGAGTAAGACGTTGCCGCCGCAATCCATGAACTCATTCCGCCTGCTTCATTAATTCCTTCCTGCAGAATCTGCCCTTTGATGTCCTCACGGTAGTACATCACCTGATCGCGATCCACGGGCTCGTACTTCTGACCCTCAACAGAGTAAATACCAATCTGTCGAAACAAACCTTCCATGCCGAAGGTACGTGCCTCGTCCACCAGAATAGGCACCACACGAGGCCCAAGAGCCTTGTCGCGCAAGAGTTGTGTAAGGCAACGCACATAGGCCTGGGTCGTTGAAATTTCACGACCTTCAGCAGTGGGCTCGAGTACCGGAGCAAACATGTCGAGTCCTGGCACCGGCAGAGACTCTTCAGCCTTCACGCGGCGCGAGGGCAGATAGCCGCCCAAGGCTTTGCGACGCTCATGCATGTACTTCAATTCGGGCGTATCTTCAGAGGGCTTTAAAAATGGTACCGATGCGAGCTGCTCATCCGAGATAGGAATACCAAACCGATCTCGAAACTCTTTAATGGCAGTGTCATCAAGCTTCTTGGTCTGATGCGCGGTGTTACGACCTTCAGCCACCTTACCCATGCCGAAGCCCTTAATGGTCTTCACCAGAATAACGGTGGGCTGCCCCTTATGCCGAGAGGCCGCGGAGAAGGCCGAATAGATTTTATGAGGGTCGTGACCTCCGCGGTTCAAACGCCAAATGTCGTCATCGGACATATTGGCCACACGTTGGAGAAGCTTGGGATGCTTGCCGAAAAAATGCTTACGAACATAGGCGCCGTCATTGGCCTTGTAGTTCTGGTACTCGCCATCCACGGTGTCCATCATGACTTTCTTCAGAATGCCGTCATGGTCCATGGCCAAAAGAGAATCCCAGTAGCCACCCCAGATCACCTTAATAACGTTCCATCCTGCACCACGGAAATCACTTTCAAGTTCTTGAATAATTTTGCCGTTGCCACGCACAGGGCCATCGAGCCTCTGCAGGTTGCAGTTCACCACCATGACGAGGTTGTCGAGCTTCTCGCGCGAGGCCATGCCAATGGCACCCATGGACTCGGGCTCGTCCATCTCACCATCGCCGCAGAAGGCCCAGACCTTGCGTTCGGCCGTGTCGGCAATGCCGCGGGCATGCAGGTACTTAAGAAATCTAGCCTGGTAGATGGCCATGATGGGCCCTAGACCCATGGAGACGGTTGGAAACTGCCAGAAGTCGGGCATGAGCTGGGGGTGTGGATAGCTAGACAAACCCTGCCCATCGACTTCGCGACGGAAGTTATTTAAGTGGTCCTCGGTGAGACGGCCCTCAAGAAATGCACGGGCGTAGATGCCAGGGCTCGAATGCCCTTGAATAAAAAGAAGATCTTGCCCCTGAGGATGGTCCGCACCTTTCCAGAAATGGTTAAAACCAATACCCAGCATATTGGCAAGCGAGGCAAAGCTTGAGATATGACCGCCAAGATCGCCGTCGTGACGATTGGCACGCACCACCATGGCCATAGCGTTCCAGCGCATCCACGAACGCAGTCGCTCCTCGTACTCGAGGTTGCCCGGGCAATGCTCCTCTCGGGCCACAGGAATGGTGTTGACATAGGCTGTGTTTGCTGAGAACGGGATGAACCCGCCCGCACGGCGCGTTTCATCAATAAGCGTCTCGACTAAAAACTGTGCTCGCTCGGGCCCCTCACGGGCAATAACGGCATCCAGGGCTTCGCGCCACTCGATGGTCTCCTGAGGATCGGTGTCTGCGGCGGTGTGGACCTGCTGGCTGACATGAGGAGGAAGCGTGGACATAGAGAAGTCTCCTTTAGCAATAGCTTGATTGTCCGAGGCTTTTTTCACTCTAGCAAGCGAATTTTCGCGATGCGGCATAACATTTCATATTAAGAAATAAAGCCAGGGCGCCTGCGAAACCCCGTTACACTGTGGGCCATGAGAGACTGGCTGTTAGGCCTTCTACGCCCAGGTCACCCGCGCGCCGAGCAAGAGCTACTTAGGGAAATTGCCTTCCGTCGGGCCATGGAAGACTCCATGCCCACGGGCATGCGCACGATTGACTCGGACGGCCGAATTACTTACGTCAACCCGGCCTTTTGCCGGATTGTTGGTCTGGCTCAAGAATCCCTAGTAGGGGCCGAACCACCCTACCCTTACTGGCCACCGGAAGAACGACGTCAGCTTGAGGTCAATCTTCGAAGGCTGCTGAAGGGAGACCTAAAACAGGTGAACACCCAAGTCAATGTGATGCACAGCGATGGGCGTCGCCTGATCTGCCGTATGTACACCTCGCCGCTGCGAGGACCCGATGGACTGCAGGCAGGCTGGATGACATCAGTCACCGACATTACCGAGCCAAGTCGAATTCGAGCCGAGCTTGCACAGGCTCAGGAACGTTTCATCACGGTGTTGCAGTCTCTGGATGCGGCCGTGTCGGTCGCACCACCCGCGCCCGAAGAGGAGTTGTTGTTCGCCAATGAGGCCTACCGTAAATGGTTCGGCGATTCCTTAGACACAGGCCATCGACTCTTAAGTGCAGCCCATCGCTCACCTTGGGCGGACAGCCGAGAGTTTTTCAACACTGCGGTCCAACGATGGTTTGATGTGCGCAGCCGCAGCATTCAATGGGTGGACGGGCGTCTCGTACAACTCGTGGTGGCAACCGACATTACCCAAAGGCATATTGCAGAGGAGAACCAACGGCTCCAATACGAAAGGCTCGAGCAGACCTCGCGGCTTATTAATATGGGTGAGATGGCCTCCTCCCTTGCCCACGAGCTGAATCAGCCCTTAACCGCCATATCGAACTACACGATGGGAGCAGCCGCCAGAATTCGTGCAGCAGCCCAACGGGGCGAAAACCTCTCTTGCGAGGAGCTTGAGAGCATGCTGGTGAAAACAGCCAAGCAGGCGGAGCGCGCAGGCCAGGTGATTCGACGAATACGAAGTTTTGTTAAGCGCAGCGACCCGATTAGAAAGTTTGTCGATCCGGCCGCGATCGTGGCTGACACTCTAGGGCTTGCTGAGATCGACGCCCAATCCATGGGCGTTTCAATAATCAAGACCGTTGCGCCCGATCTGCCCGCCATTAACGTGGACCCTATTCTTATTGAGCAGGTGCTCATGAATCTACTTAAAAATGGGATGGACTCCATGAAAGAAAGCTCACGAAAAGAACTCGAATTGGATGTCGGCCTACGGGAAAGTCAGATTGTTTTCTCTGTGCTTGATCATGGCAAGGGTATGGCGCCTGAAGTGCGCGAGCATATTTTTGATTCGTTCTACACGACAAAGGCCGAGGGCATGGGCATGGGTTTAAACATATGTCGGTCTATTATTGAGTCCCATCAGGGTCGGCTATGGTTTGAGGATAATCCCTCAGGCGGCTGTCTTTTTCAGTTCAGCCTACCCCTTGAGGCGGTTCCCGAAAGCGAACGGCCGCCCGTCACGGAGAAAATGCAATGATTGAGATGGTCTATGTAGTTGATGATGATGAGGCGGTTCGCGACTCCTTACGCTGGCTGCTTGAAGCCAATGGTTTTCGAGTGACCTCGCTCGAAAGCGCGGAACGGTTTCTTGCAAACCTGCCTAAGCTTTCAAATCAAATGGCCTGCCTCATCCTCGATGTTCGAATGCCAGGTATGACGGGAACCGAACTGCATGAGGAGTTGCTTGAGCTCGGCTATCGGATTCCTTTAATTTTTATTACGGGGCACGGCAATGTCCCCATGGCGGTCGACAGCATGAAAAAGGGTGCGGTCGACTTCCTTGAAAAGCCCTTTAACGACGAACAGCTCTGCGCCCTTGTGGCAAAGGCCTTTCAGCAACTCAGGGACGATGAGGAAAAAATGCTTGGCGCCAAACGCGCCAAAGAGCTACTTGCCCGGCTTACACCCCGTGAGCAGCAGGTGCTTGAGCGTATTGTCTCGGGACGGCTCAACAAGCAAATTGCCGATGACCTCAACATAAGCATTAAAACAGTGGAGGCCCATCGCGCAAATATCATGGACAAAATCGAGGCGCGAACCATGGCCGACCTAATGAAAACAGCGCTTGCTGCAAGCGAGGTCGACGCGCAGACCGGCGTCAGTGGTACAATTTAGGGCTGTTTTAGTTGGCTTCATTTGCTTCTACGGACCGCGCGCCCGTAGCTCAGTTGGATAGAGTACCTGGCTACGAACCAGGGGGTCGTGGGTTCGAATCCTGCCGGGCGCGCCATAAATAGCCAAGCATCCTGTTCTTGTTTCTGGGTACCTGTGGGCACAGCAATACCGTGTTGGCTGGTACCCGCCCCTTAAAGGCCAGCGCCTGCATTAAGGTAACGAAGACCATCGCAATTGCATAGCAAGCCCACCCGGCATCTAGTTGATGCCATTTGTATTTATAAAAATATTTTTGAAATTTCTTTTTACAGATCTTGACGGTACATTTCTTGGCGGGACCAAGCAGGACCAAACGCGCCTACTTCAGGCCATTGAGCACTCAAAGATAGGGCTCGTCTACGTCTCGGGTCGGGCCCATTCACGCATCTTTCCAGCCATCAACTCCAATGAACTCGCTCGACCCATGGCCGTTATTGGCGATGTCGGCACGAGCCTTTGGAACGGTGAGGGCCACACCTTGAGCCAAGACTTCGACGTCCTTATGGCCTCCCGTTGGGCAGACGGATCTACACGCTTACGAAAGGAGCTCAAGCCATTTTTCGAACAGGGACTTGCCGAGCAGCCACTCTTTGGCCCCTACCGTTACAGCCTTTACTTTAAGGACTCCAAAATTGCTCAACGTGCGGGCGAACGCATTGAATCCCTTGGCTTTGATAGCCTCGTCTCCGACAACCAGTATCTGGACGCCCTACCGCAGGGGGTGAATAAAGGCTTTGCAGTGAACTGGCTAATGAGCCATTGGGGGCTGAGCGCCGACCAAGTTCTCTTGGCCGGAGACACCCTGAACGATCTGGCGATGTTAAGCCTGCCGATCCCCGCGGTGGTGGTTGCGAATGCAGAGCCAGCGCTTAAAGAGACCCTATTAACCAGTAACAAACGCCCAGAACTCATGTTTGCAAGCCAAGACGGCGCGGCAGGCATTTATGAATCTCTCGCGCAACTTGGATGGATACCACAACACTAAAGGAAACCTAACGCCATGACAGGATCGGCCCGATTTGTACTGGTGTACCACCGTCAGCCCTTTGAGGAATACGAGGAGAGCGGTGAAGTTCGCCTTCGCCCCCATCGCAGTCCGAACGGCATTATCCCTAGCCTAAAAGGTTTTTGCGCAAGCCTTCCCGACCCATCCGAGGCGGTCTGGCTTGCGTGGAGCCATGTGGATACCGCCGAACAGGCTGGCAGCATTCTTGGCGAGGCCACTGTAGAAGCCCAGAAGGAAACACCCCTTCGAGTCGTTCGGATGGGCCTTACACGGGAGCAGGTGAGCTCGTTCTATCACGTGACATCGAAGGCTGCGCTATGGCCGATTCTGCATGGATTCCCGGGCCGTTTCGACTACGATGCCGCCGACTGGGAGGCCTTTCGTGAGGTCAACGCCCTTTTTGCAAAGGCGGTATGTGCGACCGCGGCGCCTGGCGCAACCGTCTGGGTCCACGACTACAACCTCTGGCTTGTCCCGGGGCTCGTCAAGGCTCAACGACGAGATCTTGTCATTAGCTTCTTCCACCACACGCCCTTCCCACCTGCTGACATCTTTGGCATCCTTCCTTGGCGCGAAGAAATTCTTGAAAGCCTTCTTCAATGCCATAGGGTTGGCTTTCACGTGCCACGCTACGCAGATAACTTCGCCAGTTGCGCAGAATCGTTTTGCCGAGCTCAACCCCTACGTCGACAGTTTGTTGGTAAAGAGCTTGCTCAAGTTGGTAGCGTTTTGCACCAGGCCTCTTATACAAGTGTGCTTCGATACAAAGACCATCTCTGCCAGCTCGATGCAGTACCCATTGGTATTGATACAGCACTTATCCAACGCACCCTACGCAAGAAAGTCTCCCAACAACGAGTTGGTGAGATTCGGCGCGAGCTTAATGTTGAGAAAATGATCTTCTCGGTGGGCCGGGTTGATTACACCAAGGGAACCTGCGAGATGCTTGACGCCTTTGAGCGCTTGCTTCGGAGAGAACCGCAATGGCATGGCCGGATAAAATTGTGTCTAACAAGCGTTGCCCCCTCGCGCGGCATGAATGTCTACGAGGACATACAAGATGAGATTGAACGTCGTGTTGGTCATATTAATGGCCACTTCTCTAAGCTGTCTTGGAGTCCCATTCTGCTCTTCACCCAGCCCATTGACTTCGAAACCCTGGTCTCCTGGTACTGCGCTGCCGATGTCTGCTTTATTACGCCCTTACGCGATGGCTTGAACCTTGTGGCCAAGGAGTTTGTCACCTGCCAATCGGGTCGAGCAGGCGTATTGGTCCTCTCAGAGTTTACGGGCGCCGTCATTGAACTGGACGAGGCGATTCATGTGAACCCATACTCCAGCCGTAGTCTTGATCGCGGCTTATCTCAGGCCTTGGTCATGCCACGTGAAGAAGCGATGCAGCGACTTCAGGCCATGGAAAAGCGTCTCCAGCGCTACAACATTCGCCACTGGACACGCAAAATGATGCAACTGCTTCGACCCGGATCCCGAAAAGACGACTAGACTTCAGGCCATGGTCTGGCCACACAAAGTTCACGTCATAGGTGCAGGAATCGCCGGTTTGAGTTTCGCGGTTGCACTTGCACAAATGGCAAAAGCCCGCGGCCATGGGGAGCTCTCACCCAGTCAGCTTCGAATTGACGAAGCCGCACCTGGTCCTTCAAGCGATGGAGCAGGTATTCAGCTCGGCCCCAACGTCGTTAGGCTTTTACAGGACCAGCTTGGCCTTAAAGATGTTCTCAACACCCTCGGCTTCGCCCCGAAAGGCGTCAGCCTTCTCAACATGCGCTCGGGTAAACGCCTTGCCCGGCTTTCGCTGGATGACTTTGAAGCCCGCTATGGTGCACGCTACCTCACCATTCATCGGGCCGCCTTACAAGCAGCCCTACTTACACGAGTTCAAAAAAATGGCCACAGCGTAAATTGGTCCAAACCCTTTGCGGGGACAAGAGACAAACCTGAACTACTTGTTGGGGCCGATGGTAAACGCAGTGTATGCAGGACGCTTTACGTCGAGCATCAGAGCCAAGCGCATAAGCCTTTTTACACTGGCCAGGTCGCGCTGCGCAGTGTGCTTACGTCGCTTGATGAAGTACCCGAGCCACAGCGCCATGACATCACTGTCTGGACGGGGCCTCGCCATCATCTGGTGGGCTATCCCATGGTTATGCCAGTTAAGGGGAGCATGGCCTTTTACTATAACCTCGTGGGTTTCATTGACGGTCAAGATATCAACACAGAAGAAACAGGCTGGTCCCGCCTTGCAAGTACGCAACAGGTCAACCTGCTGCTGCAGGCATTGCATCCAAGTCTTCAGTGGATTCAGCCAGCGGCTGGGGCATGGTCAAGCTGGCCACTCTGGGCGAGCCCCACCATGGAATCGGCGGACGATCACTACAGAAATCATGTCTTTCTTATAGGCGATTCCGCGCACGCGATGCGCCCCCATCAGGCACAAGGCTCGGCCATGGCCATTGAAGACGCCTGTGCCCTAGCTAGGCATCTCACATACGGCTCGGGAAGCCTTCAAGAGCGTTGCCAACAGGCCGCAAAAGAGCGATGGCGGCGCAATGCTCGGGTTCAGCGTCAATCGGCGCGCAATGGGAGAATATTTCAACTCACAGGACCTATGGCATGGTTTCGAGACCGTGCCCTTCAGCTTGCTGGGCACAAGCTTATGGATCAGCCTTGGCTTTTTGGCGGTCCAACCGAATCCTGAGGCAACGAAACGGCAAAAAAGGTCGCTACACTTGAAACCAACAGAAGTTAACATTGATCTTTATTTGCGAGATACTTCAACCATGACAACACCCTTAACGCCAGCCCACGTCGAGCTTGATCTTCTTCAAAAGGTTGTTAGTGAACATGGACTCGAAGCTGGGCTTGAATCTTTGTGCCTTGGGCTTTCTGGCCTGTTTCACTGCCAGGTTCGTGTTGCAGTGCTTGACCCCGATGGCCAGCTTGAAGCGCCTCCGGCTGGCAGCCAGACCGAATGGCTCGAGGTTCAGGGCCATTCTTACGGGCTCTTCATTATTCGCGAACAACCCTTGTCACCGAACGAGCGTGAGCATGCCCGCATCCTTATTGACATTTCCGAGCGTTGGCTCAACGCGGTTTCGGAAATTAAGCGCCTTGAAGACGAGCTGAGTCTGACCAGTCGTATTGACCCATTAACGCGCCTTGCCAACCGCCGTTACTTTGAGGAGTCATTGCGCCAGTCGATTGCGCGCTCGGCACGATCGGGGCAGATGCTGGCCTGTATGCACATTGACCTAATCGGGTTTAAGAAAGTTAACGAGACCCTGGGTGAAGAGATCGGTGATGAGATGCTCTTTGCACTTGCCGAGAGTATGCAAAGGCTTGTCCGGGCAGACGACGTAATTGGACGTATTGGTGCTGACGAGTTTGCGGTGCTTCTTAATAACGTAGGTACGCCCGATAACGTTGCTGTCATTGTTGACCGGTTTCAGTCTATGCTGGCAACCCCACCCATTCCTACCGACCTATGGCGGGGCGCACGAATTGGTATTTCCATTTTTCCTCTTGATGGCCAGACCGAGGCGGGGCTACTTGATTCCGCCGCGGTCGCATTGAACTCAACGAAGTCAAGCCAAGAGGCTGTTCATGCCTACTACCATGAGCTGCCCGCAAGCGAGCGCTAAGCCCTTGTCAAGGTCGCCTGGGCAGGCTGCCTCGCCCCAAACGACCAGCCATTCAAAAGGTAATCGCCACTTAAGCGTCTGCTTGAAATGCCTGGGTTTATTAGGCACTGATGTTCTCTTTGGAGCCAAGGCACAAGACGTGCTTTACGCGTCTTGCAAAAAACGGGTGGAAAAGACCCTGCGTGCTGTCCTGAAAGAGGCAGTAAGAAGCCTTGCGGCACGGCGCGATACAAGCCAATGTTTTGAGCTTCAAGTCACGATACAGGCCGAAGTTCTTCAGATATCCGTCGTGGCAAGAAAGGACGTTCTCGATGACCGTCGTACACAGGAGCTCGTGAACCGTCTTCTCACCAGCCTTAAGAAGCCCTTGCGACTTACAGGCGAAACGCTCATGCTTGAGCCAGACCCTCGAATCGGCTACCACCTTGGCAGCGAGGCCGCCTTTGATAAGGCAGCCTTCGCCCTTGCGCGAGCGAGCCTAAACAACCCAGTACAGAGCTTCGATGCGCGACAACGTCAGTTGCGTCTTGCACGTATGAGGCGAGAAGCGGAGATACGCGATGGCCTGCGACGTGGCGAATTTGTGAGCTACTTTCAGCCTAAAATCGATCCACGCAATAACAAGGTGGTTGGGGGCGAGGCCCTGGTGCGCTGGCAGCATCCAAAGAAGGGCCTGCTTATGCCCAAAGAGTTCATTGGTATCGCTGAAGAGTCCAGCCTAATTTGTGAGATTAGCCGTGCGGTTGCGAAGCAAACCATCACTCTGCTTACTCAGCTTAAGCAAAAGGCAAAGGCCGTTCCTATTGCCATCAACCTGTCGGAACAAGACCTCAAAGGTCTCGATCTTATTGAGCAGCTCGGAAGGCAGCTCAAACGGCAGAATCTAAAGCCCGAGCTAATTAACCTCGAAGTCTCTGAACGTGTTGCGTCGATGAACGAGGAAGACCTCTCTGAATTCATGAAGGCTGTTCGGAAAGCAGGTTTTAGTCTGGCCTTGGATGATTTTGGGACGGCCTATTCAGGTTTGTTGCGACTTTTACAGCTGCCGATTTCAGAGATCAAAGTGGATCGTCTTTTTTTAGTAAAAGCGGCTGCATCGGCCCAAGGACGCAGTATTCTGCAAAACCTTGTGTGCATGCTGCTTGAGCAAAAGTTTCGCGTCACGGTGGAAGGAGTGGAGAAGCCACGAGAGCTAAAAATCTTAAAGGCTATGCCTGGCTGCTTTGCTCAGGGCTTTTATTTCTCACCGGCTGTAGACGCGAGAACGTTTCAGGGGTTAAACGCCTGATGCACGCGCAACTTAAACTAACAGCTCTTAGCGTATGGCTTGTGGGTATTGGCCTAGCCCTCGTTCTCCAAAGCACCCTTGCCTCTCCAACAAGCAAAGGGCTCGTCAGTGAAGCCTCTGTGCCAGGGCAGTGTCTTGGCAAAGACCATGCCCAAGGCTCAGCAAAACGTCTTTCCGTGGGTGTTGTTCCACAGCTTCCTGCGGCCGAGACCCTGAGGCGTTGGAGTCCCTTTCTAGAGGGCATTGGGGAGTCACTTGACCTTTGTTTTGTTCTGTCGGTGTCAGCAAGCATTCCAGCGTTTGAATCGGAATTTAAACAAGGGCATTACGACCTCGCCTTTATGAACCCCTACCACCAAGTGATGGCGTTTAAAGCTCAGGGATACGAGCCCCTATTAGCCGATACCCGACTGCTCACGGGAATACTCGTGGTGGCCAAAGACAGCCCATTTAGAAATCTCAAAGACCTTCAAGGAGAAGCCATTAGCTTTCCAGCGCCCAATGCGTTTGCTGCATCCTTGCTTGTTCGTTCTATTCTTGTTGAGCAGGGGATTCGCTTCAAAGCCAGTTACGTAAAAACACACACCAATGTCTATCGGTCGGTCGCGCTTGGTACCGCAAATGCCGGCGGAGGAGTCAATAACACGCTGTTACGCGAACCAGAAACTCTCCGCAGTGCCTTACGTATTCTTTACGAGACACCAGGCTTTCGACCCCATCCCTTTTCAGCTCATCCTCGGGTTACTTCTGAGCTACGCATGGCCATTACAAAGCATGTTCTTCAAATGAGCTCGAAGCCCGAACAGCAGCTCCTTCTTAACCAAGTGCAAATTCCCAATCCCGCACGGGCGAGCTACACAAAAGACTACGAACCGCTGCAAAGGCTTGGCATTGAGGCGTTTGTTGTCAACGAGAACAGCAATTAACCTCTGCTGTATAACAGCGTGTTGAGACGTAGCGACCGCCCCAACCTTTCTTCAAACTACGTTATTGAGACGGCGGCATGGCTAGCTTCGGTCACACTGTTGATGATTCTCACGGGCGCATTCTGGGTCTATTACGAGTCAAAAATTATTCTGAGCGAGCAACAGCAGCAGGCCAGAAGTCAACTTGCGCAGGGCATTGGCATTGCCATGACCGAGGGGCTGGCCATAAAGGATTTTGGTCTTTTAGAATCGCGGCTTGTGCAGGCCTTATCAAACCCAAGTCTCGAGTCAGCCCTTGTCGTTGACCCCAACGGGCTTGCGCTGGCTCGCGTCGAGCTTAACGACAAAGGTCTGCCGGAGCCCGTTTTTGATACAAAGGGCATCGACCTGCCCGACATCACAAAAGGTGCCCGTGCCTTTGAGGAGCCAGGTATCGATGGGCGAGTGATTGCATGGCAGCCCATCTCAGCAGGAAGCCTTCTTGGCTGGCTCTCCTTAGAGTTTGCCTATGACGACACCGAACTTATTCTGGCAGAGCTTGGTCGCAAGGCCTTTTTCCTTACGCTAACCATCACACTGGTGATGCTTGCCCTCTTCGGGCTCATTCTGCGGCGAGCCCATGACGTCATTATTCAAAATGAAATCCAACTGCGACGCGCCAACCAATCACTTAAAGACGCAGCGGAGCACGACCCCTTAACGCGACTGCCCAACCGAGCAGCACTGATGAATATGCTTCAAACCTGGCTCGATGAGGCAAGCCGACAAAAGCTGGGTATGGCGGTGGTCTTTCTTGATCTTGATGGCTTTAAACCTTTGAACGACAACCATGGTCACCGATTTGGAGACAAGGTTTTGGTCTGGGTGGCTAAGGCCTTAAAACAGGCAATCCGGCAAGAAGACTTTATTGCTCGCTACGGAGGCGACGAGTTTGTTATCTTAGTTCACGAGGTAAATAATATGGATGAGATCGAGCCTCTTCTTCGTCGTGTACTTGGCAGACTCACGCAGCGGTTTGAAATTGACGGGATCGAGGCGGGCTTGGGAAGTAGCCTGGGGGTGGCGGTTTACCCCCTGCATGGGCGCTCGCCCAACGAGCTATTAATTAAAGCCGACCAGGCCATGTACGAGGCCAAGACGGCAGGCGGAAACCAATGGGCAGCCTGGACGCGATAAGACCTCAAACCGTTTGCTGCTCGGCGGCGCGAACAAGCCTTTCCTTCGCGTTGGTGACATCCATATCGCGAGGAAGGGCAACGGCATTCTTCACCGCAAGCACCTCAGCCATCACACTGACTGCAATTTCCGCTGGCGTCTTGCTTCCGATGTAAATGCCGATTGGGCCACGAAGCCTGGCCACAGAGGCCGGCGTCTGATCAAAATGTTCAACCAGCCGTTCACGACGCTGTCGGTTGTTACGGCGCGAACCAATCGCCCCCACGTAGAAAGCGTCGGTATCAAGGGCTTCGAGCAAGGCTAAATCATCAAGCTTGGGGTCGTGTGTCAGCGCAAGAACGCAGCTGCGTCGATCGGGGCGAAAGGCCTTCACAACATCATCGGGCCAGTCATGAAGAAGACTTACATTGGGCACAGACCAGGAGGTTCGATACTCTTGTCGGGGGTCGCAGACAGTGACGGCAAAGCCGCAAAAATTAGCCATGGTTGCGAGATACTCAGAGAGTTGACCCGCACCAATAATCAGCATCCGGAACTGAGGTCCAAAGGTATTAACTAGATGCGTATCGGTGAGCTGAACTCGATGAGGCTGCTCGGCCACATCGAGTGTCACAGCGCCTGTCGTTAAAAGGGTTCGGCGCTGAACAAGCCTACCCTTGGCAAGCGCATCAAGAAGAAGTTCAAGCTGGCTTAGCTCAGGATTAAATTCAATTAAAAGCTCTAAAGTCCCGCCACAAGGAAGCCCAAAACGGTGCGCCTCATCGGCCGTTACGCCATACGTTAGGCGCCTTGGCGGCCCACCTGGAAATTCACCTGCTCGCGACTTGGAGAACTGACGGATAAGATCGTCTTCAATGCAGCCTCCCGAAACAGACCCCACAACGGCACCGTCCTCGGAGAGTGCCATGATCGAGCCCTCGGGCCTTGGAGAACTCCCCCAGGTTCGAATCACTGTTGCAAGCAGGGCCTGACGCCCCGCAGCCCGCCAGCTTTTCAATGTTTGCAGCACTATAACGTCAAGGTTTTCCATGAATACGCCTCGCTCTTTTAGATCTTCATCACTGCATCCATTCTCACAGCACTCCTCAGGTTCCCGAGGCAGGCGCAAAGGCAATGACCAGACCGGCGACCACAGCAACCGCTAAATACAAGCCCCAGCGTGGAATACCAAAAAGACCGTCCTGTGCGTCTGCTGATGAGCCCATTATGGTCTGCTTAGATCCATCCGTATCAACCCCCTGAGCGGAGCCAGGTTGCTCCGCCTGAAGCCGCTCGGAGAGCTTGGCCTCAAAGCGTTTAAAGAAATCTTCTGCTAATGACTTCGCTGCTACATCAATAAGACGCTGGCCCACTTGGGCAAGCTTTCCACCCACCTGCGATTCCACCTGATACTGCAGCTCAACACCGCCCTCGTTGGGAACCAGCTGAACCCTCGAGCGTCCCTTGCCAAACCCAGCAACGCCTCCCTGAGCTTCAAAGTGAATGACATAGGAGCTTGGTGGAACGACCTCATCAAGTGTGACCATTCCTGAAAACTTAGCCGCCACGGGACCAATACGAATGGAGACGCCCATGGCGTACTGCAGGTCGGTTACAGCCTCAAACTTGTCGCAGCCTGGTATGCAGGCCTTCAATATCTCGGGATCGTTGAGCGCCTGCCAGGCCTGCTCGGCTGAAGCGGCAAGCTGACGTGTGCCATTCATCTGCATAAAGACTTTCTCCCCAATAGGTGTTCGACAGCCCGTGAAAAGACCTCGAGACTCTCAAGGTCGTGCACGGCCATCATGGAATCACTAAAGCGTGCCAGAGTCGACGCACCTGCCGCAAGCGGTTGATAACCCGAATAGCGTAATAGTGGATTAAGCCACAGAAGGCGACCCGCCACAGACCGAAGCCATCGCAGCCCCTCGTTGAGTTGCTGAGGCTCGCCTGTATCAAGGCCATCGGTGATTAAAAGAACCAGGCTACGTCGAGCGATGAAGGCGGCTCGATGATGCTGTCGAAGCGCGTGGAGGCTTTCTGCCATTCGTGTTCCGCCCGCATAGTCAGGAATGGCCTGCGCGGCCTGCACGAGCATTAGGTCGGTATCGGGCTGACGAAAGACTTTCGATAAGGCTGTGAGCTGGCTTCCAAAGGCAAAGACCTTGGGTTTACGGCTGTGTGTTGCCGCGTGAAGAAAAGACAAGACCATTCGTGCATAGCGCTCCATGGAGCCTGAAATATCAACAAGGATCACCAAGGGCATAGGGCGACTCACAGGCTCTTGGTAGCCAAGCCTCAGCATCTCTCCGAAACTGCGGTGTGACCTTCGAGCTGTTTCACGCCAGTCGGTCTGACGACCGTACACGGTGGATGTCTGACGGCGGCTCTTGTAACGAGGAAGACACAGCGGTATGCGGCGTGCAAGCTGCTGAACCCTCAGCGCCTCCGATGCAGAGAGCTGCTCGAAATCGGCCTGTCGAAGCCGGTCAATCTCGCTCATGGTCATGGCCATATCGATCTCGAAGGTCTGCTCGTTCTGCTTCGTGCTCCTGGGCGAAGCCTTCAATGGCGGAGACCTCAAGGCCTCCTGACTACGGGGCCGTCGCGCAGGACGCTCCCCGGCTTTATTAGTTGGAAGTAACTGCGCCATCAACTGCTTAGCCATTTCGGGATTGCGGAAGACGGCATCAAAGAGCTCGTAAAAAACGGGGCGGTCCTCGGGCCGGCTGACCAGAACAGCCTCAAGCGCTGCACGAACTTCCTCGCGCTCTCCTATGTCAATTAAGCCAAGCGACTTTTGGGCCAGCGCAATGCGTCGACTATCTACTGAGAGGCCTGCCCGGCGTAAGGTACGGCAAAAGCCAAAAAGATTATCGGCAAGCTTGTTCTGTAGGGCATCGCCAAGCGCCATGAATAAAAACCTTTACGCCGCTTTAGCCGGTGTTAAAAGCTCATCAATAAGTGGCTGCAAGGCCATGATGTCATCACGCTGCTTGAACAAAACACCGGCCGTGGATTCCACAATTTCCGGGTCAAGCCTCAAGGCATTTAAGGCCACCAAGGCCTTTGCCCAGTCAACCGACTCAGCAATACCAGGCGCCCGCGAGAAGGCATTCGAAAAAGGCTGGCTACGTAATCGGGTTACGAAGTCCGACACCTGTTGAGCTAGATGCTCACTTGCTTCTGGCACCTGGCTTTTTACAATCGCGAGTTCTCGATCGCGATCGGGGAAATCCATCCAATGAAAAAGGCAGCGTCGCTTCACCGCGTCGTTTAGGTCTCGCGTGCGGTTGCTGGTTAAGAGGCTAATGGGTAGGCAATCCGCCTTGACCGTGCCAAGCTCGGGAATCGACACCTGATACTCGCCCAGGTACTCGAGTAAAAAAGCCTCAAACGGTTCATCTGCCCGATCAATCTCATCGATAAGTAAGATGACACCGGGTGCTTGGGCACGCAGAGCCTTCAGTAAAGGACGCTCAATCAGGTAGGCGTTGGAATAAAGCTCACGTTCAACCTGATCAGCAGACTGATGCTGCTCAGTTAGCCTTAAATGAAGCATCTGAGCCGCATGATTCCATTCATAGAGAGCATCGCGATGGTCAAGCCCGTCATAGCACTGAAGACGGACAAGCTCGCGGCCTAGAAGAAGGCTGAGGGCCTTAGCAAGCTCGGTTTTACCAACTCCGGGATCGCCCTCAAGAAGCAGAGGCCTACCCAAACCAATAGCCAGGTGAATGGCCGTTGCAAGACGAAGGTCGGCGAAATACCCCACCGACCGAAGGGCCTCGACCCACTGGGGGGCGGAGACCGGTATTGCCTGCGTCATGCCAGGGCCTGCTCGACCGCCCTTTGAGTTTGGACTTTAATTAAGGCTGAACGGTAATCGGCGGATGCATGAATGTCACCATTAAGCTCACTGGCATCAATGGCAACGGACTCCACCGCCTTGGGCGAAAAGTCTTTTGTAAGGGCGGCCTCAAGACCGGCATGGCGAAACACACCATTGCCTGCGCCTGTAATGGCCACCCGCACGCCCGAGGAAAACTTGGCCACAAAGACACCCACCACTGCATAGCGCGAGGCGGGCTGCTTAAACTTAGCATAACCACTGGCATCGGGAATGGGAAAACTAACCGACTTTACAAGCTCGCCGAGCTCAAGTGCCGTGGCGTAGAGACCCAGAAAAAAATCGTCGGCTGCAATACTTCGCTGGGTGGTTTGCACAGTGGCATTCAAAGCCAATACTGCGCTTGGGTAGCAGGCGGCCGGGTCGTTATTTGAGATCGACCCTCCCAAAGTGCCCATAGCACGCACCTGCTTGTCACCTATGCCCCCCGCAAGCCTGGCGAGTGCTGGAATATGCTCATTGACCTCGGCATTGGCGGCCACCGCCTGATGTCGGGTCATCGCACCAATAACTACGGCGTCTTTATCCATGCAGATGCCCTGGATATCTTTGAGCAAAGAGAGATCAATAAGCTTCTCGGGCTGCATCAGACGTTGCTTCATTGAGGCAAGAAGCGTTTGCCCCCCGGCTAGGGCTTGGCCACCGGCGGCAACTGCTGCGGAAGCCGCATCAAGACTCGAAGGCTTTTCATAGTCAAAGCGATACATGGTGAATCTCCTGGTAGGTGTTGAATAGGGCCATGGAGTGTTTGAAGCACCCGCGCTAGGCCCGTGCCTCTTGAATGGCCTTCCAGACTCGATGCGGGCTTGCTGGCATGTCCATGTCCTTGACCCCCAGAGGCGCCAAGGCATCAAGCACCGCATTCATAACAGCCGGCGGTGAGCCGATGGCACCGGCCTCGCCACAGCCCTTGGTACCAAGAGGGTTGGTCGTGCAAGGAGTGCAGACATGGCCGATCTTAAACTCAGGGAGATCGTCGGCTCTGGGCATGGCGTAGTCCATGTAGGAACCTGTCAGTAACTGCCCCGAGTCACGGTCGTAGACGCAGTTCTCGAGCAGTGCCTGGCCTATGCCTTGGGCGAGGCCGCCATGCACCTGGCCTTCAACGATCATTGGATTAATGATGGTTCCAAAGTCGTCCACCGCGGTAAACCGGTCCACACGGGTCTCGCCTGTTTTGGGATTTATCTCCACTTCACAGATATAAGTGCCCGCAGGATAGGTGAAGTTGGTGGGGTCATAGAAAGCCGTTTCGTTAAGGCCGGGCTCCAGCTTGTCGAGCGGGTAGTTATGCGGAACGTAGGCGGTAAGCGCCACCTGACCAAACGGTATTTTCTTATCGGTCCCCTTCACCACAAACTCACCATTGGCAAACTCTATGTCGGTGTCACTTGCCTCAAGCAGATGCGCAGCGATTTTCTTCGCCTTGGCCTCAATCTTGTCGAGCGCTTTCATAATCGCAGCGCCGCCCACCGAGATCGAACGAGAACCGTAGGTACCCATGCCGAACGGAACTCGCCCGGTATCGCCGTGCACGATGTCGACGCTCTCAACCGGAATACCAAGACGAGCCGCTACAACCTGCGCAAAGGTTGTTTCATGGCCCTGGCCATGACTATGAGAGCCGGTAAATACCGTGACACTGCCTGTAGGATGCACCCGCACCTCACCGCACTCAAAGAGGCCCGCACGCGCGCCCAATGCGCCCGCGATATTCGATGGCGCCAGGCCGCAGGCTTCAATGTAGCTGGAGTAACCAATGCCACGCAGCATGCCCTTGGCCTCAGAAGCATTCTTGCGGGCCTCAAAGCCTTTTACGTCAGCAAGCTCTTGGGCTTGATTCAGGCAGCTATGGTAGTCACCGATGTCGTACTGCAAGGCCACCGGTGTTTGATACGGGAACTCGGTAATGAAGTTGCGCCGGCGAATCTCGTCTTGACTAAGACCAAGCTCCCAGGCCGCGCGCGTCACGATACGCTCAAGCAAGTAGGTGGCCTCCGGACGACCCGCGCCACGGTAGGCGTCCACCGGGGCCGTGTTGGTAAACCAGGCGTCCACTTCCACATAGACCTGAGGCGTTGTGTACTGACCCGCCAACAGGGTGGCATACAAAATGGTGGGGACACAGGTACTGAACGTTGACAGGTAAGCACCAAGGTTGGCATCGGTATGCACACGCAAGGCCAAAAACTTGCCGTCTTTATCCATGGCGAGCTCGGCATGCGAAACATGATCGCGACCATGAGCATCGGTTAGAAAGGACTCCGAGCGCTCTGCCGTCCACTTAATGGTGCGGTTTAACTTCTTAGATGCCCAGGTGACACAGACGTCTTCGGCGTACAGGTAAATCTTCGAGCCAAACCCACCACCCACATCGGGGGCAATCACACGAACCTTATGCTCGGGCAGGCCCATGACAAAGGCTGTTAGCAGGAGCCGCTCCACATGAGGGTTTTGGTTCGAGACATAAAGTGTGTATTCATCGGATGCTCGGTTGTAAACACCAATGGCAGCCCGAGGTTCCATGGCGTTGGGAATGAGGCGGTTATTGACCAGGTCAAGCTTTGTAATGTGCGCCGCCGTCTGAAAGACCTCGTCAACCTTCGCCTTCTCACCAATGGCCCACTTGTAGCAATGGTTCGCAGGTGCCTCATCGTGAACCAAAGGCGCACCCGAGGCCTGGGCATCGCGCACATCAACAACAGCTTTCAATACGTCGTACTCTACTTCGACAAGTTCGGCTGCATTCTTCGCCGCCTCATAGCTTGTCGCAACCACCATGGCAACACCGTCGCCTACATAACGGGCCTTGCCTTGTGCAAGGATGGGGTGCGGTGGCTCTTTCATGGGCTCGCCGTTGGTGCTGGTGATAAGCCAGCCACAAGGCAACCCCCCCACCTTATCGGCTGCCACGTCTTGGCCATCGAAAACAGCAAGAACCCCGGGCGCCGCAAGGGCAGCTGCCTTGTTAACCTTCTTGATGACCGCATGAGCATGAGGCGAGCGCACAAAAACCGTGTAGGCCATGTCCTGAAGCAGGACATCGTCGGTGTACTGACCTGCGCCGGTTAAAAAACGAACATCTTCTTTGCGAAGAACAGACTCACCAATGTAGGGAAGGCTAGAGAAATCTGAGGCACCCATTGCGATAACTCCTTTAGTAGCGGTTCAACTGAATACTATGTTCATAAAGCTTTCATAAGAGCCGGGGTTGAAGCCCTGCCTCTTCGGTGCATTAACCTCAGGCAGCCATTTCCTCGGCGCCCTGTTTCACGGCACGAACAATATTTTGGTAGCCTGTGCAGCGGCAGATATTGCCTTCAAGGAGGTCTCGTATTTCGCTTTCCGTGGCCTTGGGATGTTTCTGACAAAGATCTACCGCACTCATCACCATACCGGTCGTACAAAAACCGCATTGAAGCCCATGGCAGTCTTTGAAAGCTTTTTGCATGGGGTGAAGCGTTCCATCCTGACCGGCTAGGCCTTCAATGGTTGTTACCTGGGCGCCCTCGGCTTGCATCAAAAGAACATTGCAAGACTTCACAGCATCCCCATTCATTAGCACGGTGCAGGCACCGCACTGCGCAGTGTCGCAGCCCACGTGCGTACCTGTGAGCTTCAAATGATCACGAAGCGCCTGGACAAGTAGGGTGTTGGATGGGGCATCGATGGACACCGACTGCCCGTTAACAGTAAGTTGAACCGGCATGACTTTCTCCGAAAAGTGGATTTGATTTCCACTCAATGCTAGAACTCAAACGAAAAGGTCACAATGGGGAGAACCCTTGGCATTAACCTAGTTGTTCAGTGGGATAAGAATCCCCTGACAGAAGGGCTTGTTGAAAACTGCTTTTAAAAACCTGGGATTAGAAGGAGTGAGTTGCGCCCAAGGCTCGAAGACTGTTACGCATTTCGAGTTGCAAGATCACCATTTCAAAAGCCCGCCGAACCACTGCGGGCTGGTGTTCAAGCATGCTTTGAAGGTCTTTCGCCAGATAGTGCATGCACACGGAATTGTCGAGGGCTCGGGCCGACAGGTTACGGGCCCCGTAACTAAAGACAGCCTGCTCGCCAAAGGTGCAGCCCTGCTCAATAATCGCCACCTGCTTGTCTGTTTTAGGGTCGAAAAGCTCGACACGACCAGACTTCAACAGGTAAAAAGCATCGGCATCGTCGCCCTGTGAAAACAAGAGCTCGCCTTTTTGATAGCTTCGCTCGCTCATTTGTAAGCCGGGGGCCTTAAACGCGCCGGATCGTTGAAGCGGCCCTCTAGAATGCGCTCGGCGGTCACCCTAAAAAGCCCTTTAATACCCGCATTGGCTGACTCAAGGTCAGCCACAAGTTCCGACAAGGAAAGGGTTTTTGCGCGCACCTGAGTAAGAGCGCGGAGGTTGTAAAGGTGTCGTAGGCCGGCCAGACCTTCTGCCAAACCTAATACAGCCCCTGGACCAAGCTTACAAGGCTGTTCACTGACCTCCCAAAGGGCTTCGCCATCGAGAATGAGAATAGCCTCAGTGACAGGCTTATTCGCCTCAAAAATGACCTCGTCTTGAGCGAAGATCCGCGACTTCAACTCGCCGGCATGCATTAGGCTTAGAAACTTACGTTCATCGCTGCTCAGGCCCTTGTGCTGGGCGTATGCATGCAAATCCATGGTGCCCATATCGGATCCCAAAGGCTCTGAGAATCGGCTAACACCAAGTTGATATGAAAGTGGCACCTGAAATTCAGTCATGGTCAAGATTGTAGCGGGCAAAAAAGACCTAGCCTTCGAAGCCTTCCACCGTGATCAAACAGCCATCGGCATTGTCGAGCCGGCCCTGAACAATGGCCTGGTAGGCCGGTGAGTTGTACCAGTCTTGGGCGGCCTTAAGACTTGGGAACTCAATCACCACGTTACGGGGGCCCTTGGGCACGCCATCCATGGTGGTAGCTTCACCACCCCGAACAACAAAACGGCCACCAAAGGCCTCCAGAGTACCGGGCACCTGCTTGGCATAGGCAAGATAGCCCTCTTGATTGACCACCGACATCTGCGCAATGACATAACCTTTTGCCATAAAAAATCTCCCTCGTTAAATATTCAGCACAGCCCCGCCATCGATGCGGTGCATAGAGCCCGTAATGTAGCTTGCCCGCTCAGACGCCAAGAAAGCTACAAAATCCCCGTACTCTTCAGGCCGGCCGTAGCGACCCACAGGAATGGTGGCCTTTGACTTCTTCTCCACTTCTTCAAGGCTAATGCCTTCACGATTCGCCCTAGCATTATCAAGAAACGCAATGCGGTCGGTGTAGACACGGCCGGGAAGAACCATATTCACCGTCACCCCTTTGGCTGCGACCTCATTGGCGAGCGTTTTCGACCAGCCCACCAAAGCGCTGCGCAGGGTGTTGGACATGGCCAGGTTAGGAATGGGAAT
>Ga0181606_10001210_pt1 | contig 22572 bp, 12 predicted proteins | sample 041ome_10_FD_132994 | JGI IMG/M metagenome (GOLD analysis project Ga0181606, IMG submission 132994) | Coastal salt marsh microbial communities from the Groves Creek Marsh, Skidaway Island, Georgia - 041412US metaG (megahit assembly) | ecosystem: Environmental > Aquatic > Marine > Intertidal... | reverse complement strand
TCCACCAGCTGCGCCAGGATCTCACTGCGGTCGGGCCCCGCCAGGCCGAGTGCCAGCTGGGCCGTGAGCAGGCCGTAGGTGAGTCCGAGGTTGTAGCGTCGGCCCGAGAGTTCGAGGGCCAGGAACCGCTCGCGACTGGCGAGAGCAGCGAGGGCAGGAGAGAGCTGCCGCTGGCCATGCTCACCGCAGGCGTGGAGCAGTTCAAAGATCGCTGGTGTGAGCACATGCATGCCGAAGAAGCAGAGATGGTGTCCGGCACGCAGGCCGGGGACGGTCAGCTCCTGTTCGGCGAGGGTCGGTGTTGGCTTCTCGAGGACTTTCTCGATCGTGTAGAGGCCGCGACGTCCTGGCACGAGCTGCCCGCCAACAGCCCCGAAGTAGGGCAGCATATGCTCACGGGTGGCCTGTACGGCGGAGACACAACACTCTTCGGCTTCGGCGACCGCTACCAGCTGTTTGCTGCAGGTGGCGGCTTCCCCGTCGCTGACTTTTTCGGCATCGCTGACGTAGAGATGGTCTCCGACAAAGTGCAGGAAAGGCTCCTCGCCAACAAACGCTCGAGCCTGACAGAGGGCATCGCCGTAGCCTGCTGGGGTGGGCTGAGGGATCAGCTCAAGACGCGAGGCTGCCGGGCCAGCGGCTTCGCGAAAGGCTGCCTCATCGCCGGGGCGTATCACGACAGCAACCTCGTGGGCGCCGGCGGCCACCGCCTCTTCCACGATGATTGCCAACGCTGCTTTGGGCTGCCGATCTCGGTCGACAAGCTGCTGCAGTGGCAGATGTCGGTCGTCACGACTGGCGGCCGTGATCACCGCTCGCTTGATTTTCATGGCACGGAATCCCCCCTGAAGGACTCCTAAGTATGCCATGCGGTTTCGCGTGCGGGTGTGACGGGGGCACGGCGGTGGTTCGAGTCGATACTGAGCCGACTTCGAGCTTCCCCTTAGCAGATGCTGCCGCTACGAGAACGCGGCAGCTGAATGCACCGACGCAGCGATACTTCGCATGTCGATTTCGTGGGCGCCCAGCATGTGATAGTCGGTGGGGTTGCAGGAGAGGACGATGACCTGCAGGCCACGACTGGCAGCGAGATCGAGCATCCGTTGCAGCATGGCAATCCGGCTGGGGTCGCTGTTGGTAAACGCGTCGTCAAACACGATTGGCAGACAGCCATCAAAACGGGCAGCGAGGATCTCGGCCATGGCCAGGCGGAGGGAAGCGGCGACCTGTTCGCGAGTGCCGCCGCTGAGTTCACTGAAGGCAAAGCTGTCTGCCCCGGGACCCGGTCGGGTGACCCGCAGATCGAGATCGCGTGTCGCTTCGTGCAAGGTCAGTGCGACCGTCGTGCCGGGGCCGAACATCATGCTGAGATAGTCTTCCGCCTTCTTTCGCAGCGGCGCAGCAACCTGGTCGGCTCGCTCTCGGCTGAACTGCTCAAAACGGGTGTGAAGCAGATGAATGGCTGCTGCTTCCCGTTGGGCAGCTGTGTGATCACGCTCAGCAGCTTCCACCTGGGCTTCGGCATCTGCTCGCGTCTGATGGAGGTCAACCGTGCCAGATGTTTGCAGGGTGCCTCGGGCAGTCGCTTGGGAGAGCAAAGCACTTTGCAGTGTGGCCTCCGCCTGCTGAGCCACTCGTGTGAAACGTGCCTGATCGGCCTCAAGGGCAGGCTTGTTGAGCTCCGTGAGCTGCTGTTGTGTGGTGGCCGCGGCAACGGACGCTGCCTGCCCTTTTTCACGGGCAGCCAGCAGGGCCGTTGCTCGCTCGTGGGAAGTGCCATGGATTTCTTCGAGCGTCGAGAGCCGCTGGAAGAGCGTCGATCGCTGCTGCCTATCGTTGTTGAGCCGGTTCTCTGCTGTCTGCAGAGCCGAAGCGAGTGACGCCTTGGCGGAGGCCATCTCTTCAACGGTCCTCATCTGCTCTCGCAGTGTCTGCTGGAGCTCCTGGTAGCTCTCGTCGAGCGGGCTTTCGAGGCTGCGGAGTTGGTCGAGGTCGCTCGGCAGGTCACCGTCGACGAAGCCAGTGTCATCCTGAGCCTGGAGAGCCGACACGCGTTCGGCGGCCTCGGCACGCTGCTGACGGCTGGTCTGTGCCTGCTCAAGCACTTCCGCCAGAGAGCGGCCGCCGAGCAGGGTGTGGACTTCGCTCTGGTGGTGCGTCTGCTGCAGGGAAAGCTTGTCACGCAGCGCAAGCCGCTCGCGGGCCGCCAGCACACTGCTGACGCTCAGGGCGGCGAGTGCCTCACGAAGCCGGCTGTCCGCTGCGAGCACCGCCTGTCGAGCAGCAGCGAGTGAGTCTCCGCCGCCAGGACTGATTTCGAGCAGAGAGTCGCTCTCAATCGCCAGCTGGGCGGTGTCGGTGATGGTATGTGGCTTTCCGGTGGGCAGGACCTCACCGTTGATGAAGACCTCAGCCGTTGAGCTGATGACCGTGATTTTGGTCGCCATTAGCTCAACGGCCAGTTTAGCTTGAGCGAGCTGTTGCTCATGCTCTGTGAGATGACCGACCGCCTCTGCATCGAGAGCGGGAATCTCATCAAGTTCTCGGCCAAACGTGTTGGCACGGTCTTGTGCAGTGTTCAGCCGGTGGACCAGGGCCGCATGCTCTTCAGCGTCACGTGTCGAGGTGATCAGCCGACGCTGTGCGGCGTAGAGGTCGCGTCGTTCCTGCAGACTGGCCAGCTGGCGGCGAAGATCTTCCAGCTGCTGTGCTGCATCCGTCGCTGCGGTGGCTGCCTTTGCATGCTGCTCAACCAGTTGGGCGAGGGCGTCTTCTCCCGGCTGAAGATCCGCATCGAGAACGGCGAGGTCGGCCGTGAGCTCGCGGATTTCTGCATCGCTCACTTCGAGCCGGGCGACCTGATTGGCCGCGTCGTCGAGGGCTGTCTGCTGCTGCACACAGAGCTGTTCAAGGCGAGCGACCTCACCGAGCTGACGCTGGATTGGCCCGAGCTCCTCCTCGGCCTGCTGTTTGCTATGGCTGCTTTGGAGGATGGTGTCGTCGGCACGCGCCAGCTTGTCGAGTGCCTCGCGGAAAGCGTTCAGTTGGCTGGTGATCTCGCTGAGCCGTTGTTGTGTTGCGGCCAGTCGTGTATCCGTCTGTGCGAGCCGAGAGGTTTTCTTGGGCTTGCCACCGCGGCCAAAGATCTCGTCAGACCGCTTCTCAAACACAGCTTTGACGGCGTCGTCATGCCGCGAGGCAATCACGCCGAGCCCTTCCTGCTGCTGCAGCTGCTCGCGGAGCTGACGGCCTGCCGTTTCGGTCAGTGTGCCGCCGGGATCATCAGTCGCAGATCCTTGCCAGACCCAGAGGTGGGCCCACTGGGCGTTGAAGGTGTCAGCCTGCTGGCCACGGATCTCTTCGACGCCGAGAAGCTTCTGCAGAGCTTCTTCTGCCGCATCATTTTCATAGCGAGTGCCGGTGGTGTCGCTGAGCACAGCTCGCGAGCCACTCGGTCCTCGAAATCGCTTCATCAGTGTGTAGCGTGTGGGGCCGATGGAGAACTCGAGGGTGACTTCTGGATCGCCGCCGTTGCGTGGCTGCATCCGTTCGAGAAGACCTGCCGCCTTCGATTTGTAGCGGTAGAAGAGACACCGGTGGATCGCCTCGATCAGCGTGCTCTTGCCAATCTCGTTCGGGCCATGAATCAGCGTTCGCTGGGCATCGAGGTTGATCGAGAGGAGCTCGTGACGACGGTAGTTCTTCAGACTCAGGGAGTGGAGTCTCACGTGGCGGCCTCCGGCTGAGTGACCTGCTGATAGAGCAGCATCAATGCCAGGGAAGCGGTTCTGGCCTCCTCGTCGTCACCCCCACTCTCAGTGGCAAGGGACGCCGCCACGCGGGCGATTAAAGGATCTTCGGCACGGCCGGTAAGTGAGGAGAGCTCGGCGTCGGTTGGCTGCAGGCTCACGCGGTTGTGAACCCGGAGGTGGACCATCCTCGCTTGCCAGGTGTGGAGGAGAGCATCGAGTCGCCCGAGGTCTTCGAGGCCGAGATGTCCATCGAGTTCAAGCTTTGCCACCACCCGGGTGACACCAGTATCACGAGAGAGCCTGCTCAGCTCGTTATCGAGATGTTCTGGGCCTCCGCTGTCGAGTAGCGTGCTGGCATGCGTAAACCAGGCGATCGCTCCGGTGGGGATCGGGAGCACCTCAGGAGCCTTTCCACGAACTGCCTTGACGCAGGCGACATGACCTGGAAGCTGGCCGTGTTTGGGGAACCGATCGGTCTCATGGCTGCCGGCATACCAGGCCTTCTCACCTGCCTGCACAAAGCCATGCCAGTCGCCAAGAGCGATGTAGTCGATCTCGTCATGCTGGCTGCTAAGCCGTGCGAGGTCGATGAAGTTCGCCTGGCCGGGCTCGTCTTCATCATCAAGATCAGCCTGAAAGTTGACGGTGCTGCCATGGGCGAGCACGACGCGGGGCCGCGCATCAGACGGGTCGAAGTCGAGGCTCTGGATCCAGCCTGTGGGATCGCCTGAAGACTGGCGACGGAGTAGTGGGCAGGGCAGCAGCAGACAGTCGTCTCGCTCGAAAGGCTCCGCGGTCAAGAGCACCGTCAGGTTGGGAGCGAGGAGCTGCTGCTCCTTGAGGAAATGCGGCGATTCCCAGAGACAGCCTGGGCCAGCATGGTCGTGATTCCCAGGAATCAGATAGACCGGCACCGGGAGGTGGCCCACGCGTTCGAGGGCTGCGGAGATCAGGCGGTCGGTTGGCCGCGGACTGTCGAAGACATCGCCGGCAACCAGGATGAAGCGAGCCTCCTGTTCGCGGGCGACCTCGCCAATACGGTCGATCGTGTCGAGCCGCTGTCGCCGCAGGTCTGCCTGTCGATCGAGATCCTCGACCCGCGAAAAGGGCTTCCCCAGCTGCCAGTCAGCAGTGTGCAGAAAGGTGGTCATGGGCTCTCACGCGAGTCGCTGGGCGAGTCCTGTTGCACGGCGAATAGGAGTGCGGATGGCCGCTTCAATCACCTCCCGCGATCCCACGAGCGTGACTCTGCGGCGGGCTCGCGTCATCCCAGTGTAAAGCAGTTCACGGGTCACAATCCGACTGGGTTCATCCGGCAGCACGACTACGGCATGGTCGTATTCAGACCCCTGGCTTTTGTGAATCGTCAGGGCATGAACGGTGGCGACATGTTCAAGTCTGGTCACCGGGACGGAGCTGGGTTGCCCGACGGCTCCGAAGACTGCCTCCATTCTTTTTCCGACCGGTAAGACCACCCCGACATCGCCGTTGGCAAGCCCCAGGGCCTTGCTGTTGCGGGTGATCATGACCGGCCTCCCGGGATACCAGGGATCGCTGGGTGAGACCGCCAACCGCTTCTCAATCCGGGCGTTCCAGCCGGCAACTCCCATGCCACCGTCACGATGTCCACAGAGCACCTGCAGCTGGCTCTTTGTGGCAAGCAGCTTAGCCGGATCACGACGTCGAGCTGCGTCTCGAAGAAGTGCCGCATGACCGACCACTTCGGCGACGACGCCATCAAGACTGCTACGCGTGGCTGGATCGACCCAGGTGACTGCACTGCTACCCGACTGCAGGACCTCCAAGGCGGCGTTGACATCACCGTCTCGGACGGCAGCTGCGAGGGCGATGATCTCAGCGGCCTCAGCCCGGTGGATGGTGGTCAACGATTCAATCTGTGGATGCAGGACCGTTGAGGCATGCGCCGAATCGGCGAAGAGTGCGAGATCGCCAAGAACTGTGCCTGCATCGACGCTGGCGAGCTGATCGGGGTCACCAACCAGCCGCACCTCGGCCTCGGGATGCACCGCATCGAGCAAGTGGTGCATCAGTGAGCTAGAGAGCATCGATGCCTCATCAACAATCACCATGTCGTAGGGCAGGGGGTGGCGGGCGTGGTACTGGTAGCGGTTGGTACGAAATGGCGAGTAGCCGAGCAGCTTGTGGACTGTCCGCGCCGGCTCAGCAGTGACGAGGGCAACCACCGCCTCGGAGCCTCCCGCCTCCTGGCACCGCTGCTGCAGAACCTCAGTCATGCGGGCTGCGGCTTTCCCCGTAGGAGCGGCGAGGGCGATTCGAGGATGGGGCGAGTCTGGCGGCAGGCTGCTGAGAAATGCCACCAGGTCACGGGCCACCTTGGTGGTCTTCCCGGTGCCAGGGCCACCGAGCAGGATGCGGATGCGGCTGTGCTGGGCCCGTGAGCGAATCGCTTCCGCGATCGAGGCCTCTTCGTCATAGGAACGGCCCAGGTAGAGCCGGGTGGCGTCGAGCAGAAACGGTCTGCGGCTGCCGGGTGGGCCGACGAGCCGATCCGCGGCGGCAAGTTCACGCAGCCACGCGGCGGGGCCGCTTGGCCAGGAGGGAGCGTCCGCCGCACGGAGGTCGAGGCTGGCAGCCCATTCGATGATGCGGTCAAAGTCGACGCAGGTGTGTCCATCGCGGACGGTCCGCATCGCGAGACACATCCCCAGCCATGCCAGCAGTCCGGGGGCACCAGCTCCATCCCGATCGGCCATCTCCACGAACATCCTGACTGCGGCGACATCATCCCGGCTGATCACGCCGTGGCTGCGGTAACGGTCGAGTTCCGCGGGCGGTGCGGGCGGGAGGCCCAAAGGGCTCAGGCTCATCGTGGGCCTCCGGCAGTCGGAGCGTGTGCAAGCAGGTCACTGAGCTGCTGCCAGAGGCCGCGAGGTGGCTTCCAGAAAAACACGCCGTGGCGGCGGCCGAGACGATCAACAGGTGTCGTCGGCCCCAGCATGCCGCGGATAAAGGCATACACAACGCCCTCGATGCAGTCATCGGGATCGGCGTCGGGAAGTCGCCAGCGGAGCATGCGGAAGAGGGCGGTTCCGTAGAGCAGCGCCTGCAGGGGATAGTGGTGCTCGGCCATGGCGGCGGGCAGGCGATCCGCAGCGTAGGCCTGCACAGGATCGGACATGCCGCTGCGGTGCAGCTTGTTGCTCTTGTAGTCACATACGAGCAGGCGAGGGGCCGCAGCGGTACTGGTGGGGAGACGTACAACGGCGTCGATGGAACCGGTGAGCAGTCCACCAACGGGGAGTTCCATCGACGCGGTGAGCAGCTCAGCGTAGGGGCGGAGGGGATCCTCTGCAGCAAGCGAGGCCTGCAGCAGGCGGCCAATCTCGCTGACGCAGACACCGTCAGTGAGGGATGCCATGCCGAACGAAAACTCCATCTCACTGAGGCGATCTGCGGGGGGAATCGAGCCGAGTGTCAGGTCGCCAAGTTCACAGCCGAGTGGAGTCTCGAGAGCGTTGCATGTGATCTGGATCAGCGGGTCCTTCCAGTGCCGCAGCCCACGGCTGGTGACCTGCTCGTCCACGACGCGTTCCACCTCTTCGCGTAGAGGCTGATGTGATGTGTCGATCCTCTCGAAGAGGGCGTGAAAGACGCTGCCGATCGTGACACCAGCCGGCAGGTCGGCAAGTTCACTGCTGGAACTGCTTGAGGGCAGCAGGTCAGCGTTGAGCGATTCTTCAGCGGCCACCGGCTCGTCGTGGCCGGCTCCTTCGGGGGCGAAGAGACTGCCACGACCACTGGCAGCTGTCATCGACGTAAACGACATGCGGCGAAACGTTCTCTTCACCAATGGGGCGGCTGCGATATCGAGTGGTTCCTGCTTGGTCGGCCGTGCTGGCCGTGTTCGCTCGGTGCGTCGACTTGGTGGAACGAGCGAAATGCCCTCGGGAACCGGCATCGTCTGCTCAAGAACACTCTCTGGGGCCGGACCGTTCTTGGTGGCACTGCCGCGGGCAACCAGCAGGGTCAGGGAATGCTCGGCACGGGTAGCAGCGACGTAGAGCAGACGTCGCGACTCTTCTTCATCAGCCGCTTGGCGACGCGCTTTCGCATGGGCGGAGGCCTGGCCGATGGCAAAGCTAAGGTCGAGCCTACGGACGCCTTGGGCATCATAGAACACGATCGGAGAGACCGAACCGCCTCGCGCGGCCGTCTTCCAGAGGTCAGCCACGATTACACAGGGAAACTGCAGCCCCTTCGCGGCATGGATGGTGAGGATCTTCACAGCATCGGCATCGCTCTCGACCCGACGGCTGACGAGCTCATGGCTGTCGTCCATCGCGGCGAGCCGGCTGAAGAGTTTGAGGGCCTGCTCGGGGGTGCAGCCTCGACGGGGGCTGGCGGAATCCAAGGCCTCGAAGATATGCAAGAAGTCGGTGATGTTGCGTTCGCCTTGCCGGCCCGAGGCGATGCGTTGCATCGTGTCGATATCTGCTTCCAAGGTCGCGGCAAGGGTGCCGACGCCCTTACTGCTGAGCACACCGACCAGAGCGAAGAGCCGGTCCTGCACATCGCCAAGCACTTCGTCGGTCAGTGCCCCAACGTCGGCGAGAGAATGGCCGAAGAAGACGGTTGCGGCCGCTCGGCGAACGCGTCCGGTGTTGGAAGGCTGCTCAAGGGCATCGAGCAACGACTGAATCTCGACCGCCATGCTGCTGGTCATCACGCTTGAGGTGCCACCGGTGACAGCCGGTATGCCCGCTCGTGAAAGCTCACGCTGCACAAGCCGGCCAACGTTGCCCGAGCGGACAAGCACGCAGATGTCTTTCGGTTCGACCCGGCGTGTCTTTGATTTCGCAGAGCCGACTGCTGAAGGCACCGTCAGTTTTGCTTCGACCAGTTTTGCGTCGTCGAGCAGCTCAACCACCTTGCCGAGCACGGGCTTGGTGAGGCTCTGTTGGCTTGAGGTCTCGCCAAGTTCGATGAACTCAACGCAGTTGGGGACCCCCTTCAGCTGCGATGTCTGTCGGCTTGCTGGGGCGTTGACCTCGAGATACGCGATCCCATGACCAAACGTCTGTCCCGAAAAACTGGCATTGAGAACATCGAGCAGCGGCTGGTCGGAGCGGCGATTGGTCGTCAGTGTGCGGTGCGTGGTGGCCTGCTCGGCGTAGGCGACGTAGGCCCGGACGTCGGCGCCTCGAAAGCCGTAGATCGCCTGCTTTGGATCGCCAACGCTGATCAAGGCTCGGCCGTCCCCACCCGGAAACAGGCGTCGAAAAAAGGCCCACTGCAGCCGGTCGGTGTCTTGGGCTTCGTCGACGATCGCCAGTTTGAACCGCTGCAGCAGCGCAAGGAGAAGGTCGATCCGTTTCTCATCGGTGACCAGGGCGTAGGCGATACGAAGCAGGTCGTGGTAGCCCGGCTGAGACGTCGTGGCTGCCTGTACGCGTCGCACGCACTCCTGGAGTAGTTCGTGTAGCACCTCGAGCCGAGACTGATCCGCAGGTGAGAGGCTCTCGCTGTCGCGATCAATCCAGGCTTCCAGAAATGGATCCGCCAACATGGCAGTCACCAGCGGCACGATCCTTTTCTCATCCCAGCGGTGGGTCGCCGTGGAGTGGCTCACGACTACGTCGTTGACTACCTCGGCGATGATCCGTTCGGTGACACCACTCTCCACAACTGAGCCAGCATCAAAGCCGGCCGTTTTCAAGACGCGGCTGCAGACTCCGTGGATCGTCGAGATGGTGGCGGTGTCAAACTCGGCGACCGCCTGCTCGAGACGGCTGGCCCGACTCGCCACATCGCTCACAGTGCCGTCGCGGAGCCGCTCGACGATCACGTCGCCTGCCGCGTCGGTCCCGAGACGCAGGATGGCGGCGGTGTCCACAAGCCGGCGGCGAACGCGATCCCGCAGCTCTGCGGCTGCGTTGCGGGTGAAGGTGGTAATCAGCACCTGGCCGATTCTCAGGTCATCACGCAGGGCGAGCTCACGGGTGACGACTGCAGCCACGGAGTAGGTCTTGCCCGTACCGGCGCTCGCCTCGACGACGAGGCCATGACAGACCGGATCGTTGGCGAGATCAAGCGGAGCGTGGTGGGGCGTTGTAGACATACTTGGGATTGCGGTAGCGGATGGCGGTCAGGTTACTGAACTCCGCAAAGAACGCGAGGCGTGGGTCGTCTTCCGGAAAGACCTCGTTGAAGTCTGGGTGGAGCCCGTGGACCACCGCTTCGTAGCTGCTGGCATAGCTGCGGGACGTGAGGCAGGCGTCAAAGGCTTCGGCGGCGGCGTGGCGGTCGGTGGCGACGAGGCCAGCGGTGTCTTGGAAGAGGCCGTGGGGCCGGACCGCAGCCTGTCGATAGAGCGTCACCAGAGCGGCGAGCATCTGTCTTGCGGCATCAACATCGATGGCGTCGTCAAGCACGACCCGGCGTGTGGTCACCGGGCTCACCAACGCACCTTTGGCAGAGCGTTGGCCAGGCTGCCATTTGTCACGTTCGCTGAAGATGACAGCCTGCGTTACCGGATGGCCACTGGCACGGGCTGCGAGTAGTTCGGCTGCTGCCTGACTCTTCACGCGACCGAAGGAAAAGCTTTGGGTGGACTGGGCATCTGGTCTGACGAAGACGAGGCTGCCTGTCTTGGGATACCACGAGTCGAGCGTGCCACTGAGGGTGACGCCGCCGAGTTCGAGATGCACCAACTCCGCCTGACGGGCATCGAGTGGTGTCTGGAGATCGGCTGCTGTGGCGAGCAACGCATCGGCGAACTGCACGATGTGTTCAATCACATCACCGCCGTAGCCGAGCACCGGGACATCCCCGTTCGCTTGGACGGCTGCTGACCAGACCGCCGCCAGCCCGGCCCGGTCGCTGGTGGCGAGGAGACGCTCCAGGTAGTCGTCTCGCAGCAGCTTGGTTTCTCGCCGCTCAAGCTCCAGAGGCAGAGTGGCCGGGATCTCCACGTCGTCATCACGCCAGACGTTGATGTCGAGTGTTTTGCTGATGTAAGGCCAGAGCGGATCGTGCATCCACGCGGCAAGCCACTCGAGTTCGATGATGCTCGGCGGTTCGATCGAGGTTGTGGCCAGTGGTGGTGTGGGCTGTTCTCTCCGCAGGGCTTCGGCGGCCGCGAGTGCGGCGGTGTCATGGCTCCAGCCGACTGGTCCTGTGAGAACACCTCCAGAGGTGAAGTTGCGTCGGCTGCAGGCATGCCTTGGATGGAAGATCTCGATGCTGCTGTGCGACTCACCGTTACGAACAACAGTCTCTGCACCGTGCCGCCCGGCACAGTCCACAAGCTCGGCCAGCGGCGTGACCAATGGAAGTGTCGCGTTGTTCTTCACATCCATGCCGGTGCAGGTGATTACCAGCCGTTCGCTCGCTGAGAGCAGCCCGTCAAGCAGCCCTCGTCGGATTTCCAGCCGCGGGTCGGTGTCGCCCAGTAGGTCCTGTCGGGCGACGAGGTCTTCACTCTCCTGTTCAGCAGCGGACATCGCCGTGTCGTCGAATCCTGCCAGACAGACCACGCGAAATGGCACACTCCGCAAGGGGATCATCGAGGTGGCAGTGATCCCGCCGGTGAGCAACGGCTGTCGTCCAGCTGAAGCGGTCAGACGGGCTGTGAGCAGCGTCTTGATGTCGTGGTAGGGCACCTCGATGCTGCAGGTGGAACCTTCATGTGTCGCTGCCTTGCGGAGGGCGTCGAGCTGCTGCATCGGGATTCCCAGCTCGGGGGTGTCCTCGCCAGCGAGCGAGGCGAGTGTCTCTTCGAGCAGGTCACACCAGGCGTGGATCGGCTGTGGTGTGCTGGTGGCTGCATCGAGGAGGTCAATGATCTGGAAAATCGACACCAGTGCCGAAAGGCCGGTGACCTCCGCCGCTTCCACATGAGGCAGGGGTACGACAGTACCGAGCACCGGTTCTGGAGTGCCCTCCGAGACCACAGCACCAAGCAGCATGCGTTCGAGGCCGAGCCGCCATGAGTGGGCTGAGAGCTCGGGCATCGCCAGCCCAGCCCGTTCACGCCGCTTCGCATCGAGCCCCCAGCGGATCTTGGTCTGTTCGATGCAGCGTCTCCAGCTGGCGACCGCGTCATCGTCAAGGTGCAGATGATCAAGCACCAGCGGATGTGTGGCGACCGCCAGCAACGCATCGACGGAGCAGCGTGAGCCGGCAAGCTCAAGCACCGCTGCGAGCAGTTCCGCGCCGCTGCTGACCTCATGAATGCCACGGTCTGCCACCACCAGTGGGAGACTGATCTCTCCATCGTGATTGCCGAGCAGGCTGCCGCGGCCCTTCACGGTGCGATGAAAGGTTGCCTCGAGATGAGGGGCGAAGGCAGCGATCTGTGGAGAGACGATCACGATCTCGTGAGGAGCAAGGTCTTCCAGGTCATCGAAGGCATGCAGAATCGCGTCGTGCAATACCTCTGCCTGCCGGCTGAGGTCATGGCAGCGGTGAATCAGCAGCGAGTGATCGGTGGGCTGATGGGGAGGCTGTTCGTGCGGAGCAGCTGATGCGGAGCCGGCCGCGACGGTGTGCTGAAGCCTGGCGAGGAGCGGTGTGTCGGCTGTGGGGGTGGCAGGTGTGGTGTCTTTGGCGTGTGTCGGCAGCAGTCCCTGAGAGGCGAGCAGCCACTGGCTTTCGCGACTGCCACGGAGCCAGGCCTCGACCAGTGGGTCGACTGTGTGTTGCGGATCGAGGTTTGGCTCGGGCTGTTCATCCGGGGCAGGTTCACGGCGAACAGGAGGCACGCCAGGTGAGGGGACGGGAGCCGTCGTCGCCCAAGCGATGCGCCTTGCTGGCGAGGGATGCACCAGCACGACCTCAACGGTGCAGGGACTCCCGTCAGATGTGGGCAGTTCGGAGAGTCGTTGGAGGAGTTGGATCTGATGCAGTGAAAGGGACTGCAGGCCAGCGATGAGAACGGCGGCATCGGCGGGACCAGGTGCCAACTGATCGCGGGCCGGCGGGCTCGACTGGCCAATCCGTAAACGAACCTTTCGCCAGAGGTCGTACTGCCAGCGATCACGACTGGCCAGTGGTGTTGCGATCGTGTCACCAGACAGATCAGCCGTTGGCGAAAGCTCGGCACGTCCCGCTTCCCAAGCGAGGATCATGCCGGGCCGGCGAAAGTGTTCATGATCGAAGCGATCCGCAATAGCCCGGGCCGCCAGCAGAGGTCCGCCGGCCCGCTCAATCCGGGAGGCGTAGCTCTTCTCCCCGGCGATGATTTCAAGAATCGTGAACGTCAGCCGTTCCACGTTCCAGGGATCGTTTTCAGTGGCAAGGCGACCGTCAGTGGAGGCGGGCTCGAGCAGTCGTGAGATCGTGCCGGGATAGACGAACTCAACGTTGGCAATGACCCCGTCAGCTCGTGCGGGCGACGAGGCGGCAAGGCGGCGGGCGAGCTCCGCCTCCAGCCAGGCTTTCGCTCCGGCAGTGGGGACCACAACTCGCGGTCTGGCAAAGAGATCGCCCTGCTGACGGCGAAGAAACGCCTCCGCTGGGGTGACGATCTCCTCGAGACTGCGGACGTAGTGAAGAGCCAGAGACATGGACGACGGTCACGCGAGGTGTCGGGATCAGGCCGCCGTCCTACCGTACCACTCGTGCCCCACCCCCGGCGATCTGTTTCTCGACTTCCTTGCGAGTGGCCATCGAGGTGTCACCCGGAGTGGTAGAGGCGAGGGCCCCGTGGGCCGCCCCATACTCAACAGCCTTCTGCGGATCGTTGAACTCCAGAAAGCCGAAGATCAGGCCGCTGGCAAAGCTGTCGCCGCCGCCGACCCGATCGAGGATTTCCAGCTCGGGGTATTTTCGGCTGTCGTAGAAGCTGCCGTCGTGCCAGAGGATCGCACTCCAGTCATTCTTTGTGGCCGTGATCACCCGACGCAGTGTCGTGGCCGCCACCTTAAAGTTCGGGAACTCGGTGACCGCTCGTTCGATCATCGCCTTGAACGCAGCCGACTCGACCTGACTGATCGACTCATCGACACCTTCCACCTCGAAGCCGAGGCAGGCCGTGAAGTCCTCTTCGTTGCCGATCATCACGTCGACATGCTTGGCGATCTCGCGATTCACCTCACGGGCCTTTGCCTGACCACCGATGCTCTTCCAGAGGCTGGGCCGGTAGTTGAGGTCGTACGACACTGTGGTGCCATGCTTCTTGGCGACCTGGACGGCCTCGATGACCACGTCGGCCGTGGTTTCTGAGAGCGCGGCAAAAATGCCGCCGGTGTGGAACCAGCGGACACCGAGTGTGCCGAAGAGTCGCTCCCAGTCGATATCACCAGGCTTCAGTTGGCTCGCAGCGGTGTTGCCACGGTCAGGCACTCCGACCGCCCCGCGAATGCCAAAGCCACGCTCGGTGAAGTTGAGGCCGTTACGGACACTGCGGCCGATACCGTCATCATCTCGCCAGAGGAGGAAGTCAGTGTTCACGCCCCCCTGATGGATAAAGTCTTCAACCAGGTGCCCCACCTCGTTATCGACAAACGCCGAGACGAGACCGGTCCGCTGTCCGAACGCCTTCTTCAGTCCGCGGGCCACGTTGTATTCGCCCCCACCTTCCCACACCTGAAAGCTTCTGGTGGTGCGGATGCGGCCCTCGCCCGGATCGAGACGAAGCATCACCTCGCCGAGAGAGACTTCATCGAACATGCAGGAGTCGGCAGGCTTCAGGGAGAGCATCGGTGTCTTTGGGGAGAGAGTGAGAAATCGACAGAGAAACGTGCTTGTCAGACGGGCATGCGTTGCAGGTCAGGCCGTTGCTAGCGAGGCGGTGTCGAGGGGTTCGGTGCCAGCTTCAGCGGCGATCCCGTTTAAGGCCTCGACTTCAGCGGTTGAGAACAGCAGTCCGCCGGCTGCGTCAGATCGCTTGGCCGCATCGGCCTCAAGCTGCCCGGGCAGCAGGCAGGTGTCATTGCCATGGCCGAGAATGTCGGCAAGCACTGCCTTGACGTTCTCAGCCTGGCTGCGTCCCGCAGCAAATCCGCCACCACTGATTGACTCTGGGTGAGTCACCTGGAAGTAGAAACAGCAGCTCTGCTTCTCGCCGGCGACCGGCTCGCGGCTGCGGATGGTCGGCAGTGATCCACCAACCAATGCTGCGACCAGCTCGTTGATCAGCGCCAGTCCGTAGCCCTTGTGGGCGCCAAAGGGGAGCAATGCCTTGGCCTGGGCAGGGTCGGTTGTCGGCTGGCCGTTGGCATCCACTGCGGCATGCGGCGGCAGCTGCTTGCCTTCCCGCAGGAACTGCTGCACCCGGCCCATGGCGACGACTGAGGTGGCCCAGTCGATGACGATGGGAAACCCAACTGCATCGCTGGTGGGGAAGCCCCACGAGTGTGGATTCGTGCCGAGCGTGGGGAACTTGCCAGCGAAGGGCACGACCTCAGCAAGGGAGGCGGTGCAGTTGGTGTAGGCGATATAGCCACGCTTGGCGGCTTCCATCACATACCCACCACCCCAGAGATAGTGGAATGCGTTGTCGACGGCGACCGTGCCGGTGCCGTAGCGGTCTGCCAGTTCGATACAGCGGTCGATCGCTTCCCAGGCAACTGCCTGACCGAGTTTCTTGCCAGCATCCCAGGTCTCGGTCGCTTCGAACCGGGTCGGGAGACGGCGGATGCTCGCGCCGGGCACGCAGCCTGCAGCCTTGGAGCCGAACAGGTCGTCGAGGTGCAAGGCCTTGATGGCGTTGTGGGTGCGGATCCCATGTCGTGTGGCTGCGGCCGCGAGGGCAACTGCATGACCGCTCTCGGCATCATCAAAGCCACGCTGGCGGTAGGCCTCGCGAACGATGCGTTCATGTGCCTCAACGGGCACAACGTGGAAGGTCTCAGACATGCTTGGTAATCGCTACCTCAGGGTTCACCTGCGCGAGCGGCTTCTCGCCCCGCATGGCGTTGATCAGATTGGTAACAGCTGCGACCGCTTGGCGTTCCACACTCTCGCTGGTGCGGCTGCCGACATGCGGGGTGACCACGCAGTTGGGCAGGGTGAGCAGCGGGTGGTCGGCGGGTGGTGGCTCAGCGTCGAGCACGTCGGTGCCGTAGCCGGCGATCTGGCCGCTGGCCAGCGCCGCGGCCATGTCGGCGGTGTTGACGATCTCACCGCGGGCACAGTTGAGGATGATCACTCCGGACTTCATCGTGGCGATCGTCTCGGCCCGGACGAGGTCGCGTGTCTCGTCGGTGAGGTTGGTGTGCAGCGAGATGATGTCACAGCTGGCGAAGAGTTCATCTATCGACGCGGCCCGGTGCACCGCATGCTCGGCGGCAAACGCCTCGTCCCAGTAGAGGTCGTAGCCGGTGACCTCCATGCCGAAGGCACGTGCCCGGATCGCCACCTCACGGCCGATACGGCCGAGGCCCACGATGCCGATCCGCTTGCCGAGGATCTCGTGGCCGGTCTTCCGCTTCCAGCCGCCAGACCGCGTGGAGTCGCAGTGGAAGAGCAGGTGCTTTTCCAGGGCAAGCAGCAACAGGAACGTGTGCTCGGCAACCGTGGTGTGGTTGACCCCTGGCGTAAAGAGCAGAGGCAGCCCCATTTCGGTACAGGCCGCCACGTCGATCTTGTCGACACCGATGCCGTACTTGCTGAGGACCTTCAGCCGAGGAAGGGCCTTTTCCAGCACCGCACGCGTGATCGCATCGTCGCCACAGATGTAGCCATCGACCTCGCCCACGGCAGCGAGCGTGTCCGCTTCGTTGAGGGGACCACGCGCCGTGACAACTTCCCAGCCGGTTTCGGCGAGGAGCTGATGATGACGGCCGGGCGTGTCCTGAAACGACGTGGTGGTGAGCAGAATCCTGGGTGTAGCAGTCGTCGTCACAGCAGCCTCTTAGACATTGACCCACTGGTGGCTCTTGGCACTGGAGAGCACTGCATCGCAGACCTTCTGCGTTTCCAGCGCGTCGCGGAACGTTGGCGAACAGGGCTCGCCCTTGGCGTAGGCGGCAAGGAAGTCGGCGACCTGATGCACAAAGGAGTGCTCGTAGCCGATGGCCAGGCCGGGCACCCACCACTTGTCCATATAGGGATGGTCGCCGTCGGTGACATGGATGCTCTTCCAGCCTCGCTCAGGGCCGGCGTCCTTGTAGTCAAAGACCTCAAGCCGATGCAGGTCGTGCAGATCCCACTTGAGGCTCATGTCAGCGCCATTGATCTCAAAGGTGTAGAGCGCCTTGTGGCCACGGGCGTAGCGGGTGCTCTCAAAGAGCCCCAGCGATCCGTTGTTGAAGTGGCACAGGAACGAGCAGGCATCGTCGATCTCGACAGGCTCAACCTTGCCGGTGAGCGTGTGCTGCCGCTCCTTGACGAACGTCTCCGTCATCGCGGTGACATCCTTGACGTTACCGTTGAGCCAGATGGCAGTGTCGATGCAGTGCGCCAGGAGGTCGCCGGTCACACCACTCCCGGCGGCTTTGGCGTCGAGCCGCCAGAGGGCCGCACCACCCTGCGGAAGGTCGGCGTTGATCGTCCAGTCCTGCAGGAAGTTGGCCCGGTAGTGGTAGATCTGTCCAAGTCGACCAGAATCGATCAGGTGCTTGGCGAGGGTCACCGCGGGAATGCGGCGATAGTTGTACCAGACGGTATTGGGCACACCGGCCGCCTCGACCGCCTTGCACATCTCCTCACCCTCAGCCGTATCCATCGACAGCGGCTTCTCGCAGAGGATCGCCTTGCCATGCTTGGCGGCCTCGATGGCGATCTCAGCATGGAGATTGTTGGGTGTGCAGATGTCGATCGCATCGATGTCATCGGCAGCGACGAGCTTCCGCCAGTCGGTTTCCACTCGCTCATAGCCCCAGCGATCGGCAAAGGCCTGGGCCTTTTCGGCGTCACGGGCAGCAACGGCCTGCAGCTTGGGGAGGTACTCAAGGTCGAAGAAGTCCTTGACCCGGTTGTAGCCGTTGGTGTGGGCTCGGCCCATGAAGCCGTAGCCGATCATGCCGATGCGGAGTGGTTTGGCCATCGAGGTGTTCCTTTGTGAGTGAGAGTGTGTGTGGAGTGATCTGCGGGCTTAGCTCCAGCCGTGGGCATCGCGGACGTCGATCATTGCCTTGAGAATGGTGTTCCAAGTCTCCGGCTTCTCGAGAGTGGCGTTGGGGAACATGCAGCCATCCCAGCAGATGTGCTGCATGCCACGGCTGGCTGCGTCTTCGAGCCAGTAGCCGGAGCATTTCACAATGTCGAGCTTGCCGTTGGGGTCGTCTGCCGGGCAGTGCTTGCCGGTCTTGTCGTGCGATCCCGCCCCATGCACCTCGCCGTCGTTCTGTGCGACATGGAAGTCGATCGTCCACGGACGCAGCTTGTCGGTCATCTGCTTGTAGGCTGCAGAGAACTCTTCCTCGCTGTAGCCAGGCTGCACGAGGGCATGCTCAGGCGCGTTGTAGCCGAGCAGATAGAGGTAGGTGTGGGCCAGGTCGGCCTGGAAGCCGAGCGTCTCTGGCATGCCGACGGCCTCGAGCAGGTCGAGCATGTCTTTCCAGGAGTGCATGCCCGCCCAGCAGATCTCGCCTTCGGCGGCGAGCCGCTGCCCGTTGTCTTGGGCAATCTTGGCTGCCTCGCGAAACGTCTCTGCAATCCGACTCGTGCTGGCCTGCGGATTCTCCCGCCACTTGGCCACGCCAAACTCGGCGGAGTCGATGCGGATCACGCCATATTTCCGCACCCCATGGTCTTCAAACACCTTGGCAATCCGGCAGGCCATCTTCACTGCCGAGAGAAACTTCTCGCGGGCTGCGTCGTCACCCATGGCCGAGTCGCCGACGGTGCCGGGCCAGACTGGGGCGACAAGAGAACCGACTGAGAAGCCGTGGCCGGCGATCAGGTCGGCGATCTGCTTCAGCTCATCGTCGCTGGCCTCTGGGTTGGTGTGGGGCAGAAACAGAAAGTAGTCGATCCCGTCAAACTTCTGTCCGTCGACCTCGGCGGCTGCGGTGAGTTCGAGCATCCGTTCCAGTGAGATCGGTGGCTCTTGGCCCTCGTCGGTGCCCTTGCCAACCAGCCCTGGCCACATCGCGTTGTGCAGCTTTGGAAGAGGATGCTTCGACATGTCATCAGCCTTTCATATGGCGATTGAATTGTGCGACCGCGGATGCTGCCGCGGTGTGATCGGGATGAGCAGGTGAAAACCCCCCTGGGGCTCAGACGAGATCGACGAGTGTGAACGATCCCCACACACCCCGCAACTGTTGGCAGCCTCAAGCGGGGCGGGACGATTGGGAGGGTGACAGCTCGCTGGAATTCAGCTCGGCAACCTGGGTGCCTGCGGCTGGCGTGATGCCCGGCTGGCGGTCTGGAGAGCAGACCTCCCGGGCAAGGGCTTCGACCGAACAGGGTGCCGAGCCTTCGGCCTTGTTGTTGATCGTGATAAACACCTCACGACTGTGGGAGGCTGCCAGTGTTGCCAGTGTCGCGAGAGCATGCCGGGTGGGCAGGTCTTCTTCGACAAGCCGATCAAACGGGGCGTAGGTCTGTTTGGCCTGCTGGTAGGTGTGGCCGGCGTGAAGGTTCCAGCGAGCCACCAGAGGCAGAGAGCAGTCAGGCTGTGTGAGCCGAAACATGTCGGCCTGAGCCGCGACCGGAGGCATCCGCGCATGCACGGCCAAGCAGGGCACGCCGCCAACCTCCTGAATCGCCTGACCGAAGGCCTCGCAGACCAGCGAGGCATCCCTCACCTCGACCGCGTAGCAGGGGCCGCGAGGCAGGGCGGTGAGAAACGCGGCGATCCGGGCGATGAGCCGTGGGCGGTCTGCCAGGAGTTGCTGACCCAGCGGCGGAAACTGAAAGACGAGCGGTCCCGCCTTGATGCCCAGGCCTGTGACCGCCGGAGTGATAAATGTGGTGATCGCGGTAGTGGCATCGAGGAAGTGTGGATTGGCACGGGCAGGCTCACCGGTGCCGCTGCGACGAAGCACGGCGTCGGTGACTGCTTGGGGGGCTTTGACCACGAAGCGAAAGTCAGCCGGAACCTGCTCGGCGTAGGCGGCGTAGGCCTCGGTGGTCAGTGGGGCGTAGAAGCTGCGGTCGAGACTGACCGTACGCAGCAGTGGGTGCGCTGCATACGCAGGGAGGCCAGCCCGAGCGAGCCGCTGCGTGCTCTCCTCGACCACCCCGCCCTGCCCCGCGGTCGTGTGAGCCCCCCTGCCCCGACGGTTGGCTTCGCGGGGGGCGAAGACGAGCCCGGTCCAGCCGGGAAACGACCAGCTCGAGGTGCCGAGGTAGAGACGCGGCGGGAGCGTCGCGGCGAGCTGTCGTAGATCGTCGGAGTGAGCCGCCGGTTTCACACAGCTGTCTTTGCCTGATGTGGAGCCGGCTGGCTCACTGCCGTCGGGTGTCGTGTCAAACAGGGAGAGCTGCTCCGCCCTTCCCTGCTGCCGCGACGAGTGGCTCACGACTTCTGGCGGAAGACGAAGCCGCCTTTCTTGTTGCCAATCACGATGTCGACCTTGCCATCACCATTGAGATCACCGGTGGTGAACTGCGTGCCGACGCCGGAGTCGTTGTCGATCAGATGCGGGCGGTAGTGTGCCGTGACACCGTCGTCGCTTGCGGTGTGTACAAGCTCAAACCAATAGAGCACAGCCGCTCCGGCCGGATCGGCGTCACCCTTTGGTCCGTGGGCCCAGAATCGCTTGCCGGTCACGATGTCCATCAGGCCGTCGCCATTGATGTCGGCAAGCTGCACAGCATGCGGCTGTGAGAACTGCACACCGTCGAGGCTTTCTTCCGCCACGCCAGGCAGGATTGCATGCTCGACAAAGCTGATGTCGCCGTCGTCACCTGTCACCTGCTCAAACCAGGAGAGTCCATAGTCGTGAGCCTTGAGGCTGGTGATCACATCGCCGTCGCCGTCGCCATCGACGTCGTAGACATGCATCTGTGCTCCACCGGCACCAAACGGGAACGGATGCTTCTTCCATGCGGAGCCGTCAGCCGCCTCGGGCTGCTCCCACCAGCCTTCGCTCATCAGCAGATCGGCCCGTCCATCACCATTGACGTCACCGAAGCCAAGGCCGTGGGTATACTTCCCCCAGCCGTGCATCTCAGAGCAGGGTGTAAACAGCCACCGCTCACGTGCGGTCTTCTCCGAAGGCCCAGCAAAGCCAAGCACACCCTCGGTGTGGAACACGATCTCTGGTGTGCCGTCACCGGTCACGTCGGCGTAGCCAGGTGACTCATTGTCGACCACAGGGAACGCGAGCTGCTGTTCCCAACGCCCCCCCTGCTCTCCAGGATTGCGAAACCAGGCGACTTCTTTGCCAGGCCAGACGTTGGCAAGCACGTCGGTCCAGCCATCGCCGTCGACGTCATGCACGAACGTGATGAAGTTGTTGGAGTATCCGTTGGGGTCGAAGTCTTCCGGAGGATAGATCTCATGACGGGTGGTGAACTCAGGGCCCTCATACCAGTACGGACCGTAGACGGCATCACCGTGGCCGTCGCGGTTGAAGTCGCCGATGCCTGAGCCTTCCGCATGAAAGGTGCCGGTCAGCTGGATCTTCTCAAAGGCCACCTCTCCTTCGGCGGCGTTGGCGACACCACTCCACGTGGCCAGTGCGATCACGACCGCACACTGCTGCAGACCCCTGCCCTGGATCAACGACTTCATCCGGCTCCCCTTTGATGCTGATGACTTGCGCGACGACGCTCCACTTGATGCTGTGAGTATGCCGCTGGGATCGTCGCTGTGCGAGAGCTGAGTCGGGTCGCTTCTGCTGGGCTCCCCTTCGCTTGATGTTTTTGAAGGGGCGAGCCTGCCTTCGGGAGACGCCTGCGGAGCTGGATCAGCGACCTGCAGACGTTTCCGCGAGCGGGTCACTGTTCGAGACCGGAGATCCGTTCGGCGGCTGCGGTGGTGTTGCCGCCGGCGAGAAGGAGGGCGATCGCATCGAGGTCGGTTGAGGGAGCGGCTCCTTGCTTCCGCAGGCCGAGGAGCCTGAGGGGCAGCCTGAGACTGTCGGCGTCGTGGGGAAACTCGCGGTCGATCTGTTCACGGCGGAACTGCTGGAGTGCTTCTAAGTCACGGATACCGAACTCGACACTGGGTTCGATAGAGGTGCCCTCCCCCCAGTCGTTCCAGGTGGCAACCTGAATGAAGGGGCGGTCGCTCTGGAACGCGGCAGTCAGCAGTTGCCGAAAGGTGTGGCCGCTGTTGTCGGGTATCTGTCCGTAGCTCTTATGCAGCCCCGCCTGCTCATAGATGTCGTCAAAGCGAGGAAAGATGACCGGAATGGCGAGCGGCCAGTCGCGGCTGTTCCTGGCAAACCGTTCTTGTGCCGCGAGCCCCTGGGAAGGCACTGGCCAGTCAAAGGCTCCTGTGGCAGCCTGCCTGGGGCTCGCCTGGCTGACATAGGCAATCGGAGTATCGATCTGTCGGAGCGTTTCGCTCCACTCGGCATCGGTCATGTTGGCCACGCCAAAGGAGAGCAGCAGCGGCCTGCCCTTGTGCCGAACGTAGTGCTTGCGTGGAAACCAGTGTTTCGCCAGCCAGCGGATCTCGTCGGCCGCATGGCCCACCCTGCCCTGTGCGAGTTGGCCTTTTTTTTCCAGTTCCAGAACGGTGCGGTCTTCGTAGCAGATCGCGACGGAGAGTCCGAGCGGCTCGGCCATGTCGACCAGGAGCGTGGTGTTGCGATGCAGCTCGGCATAGTCATTGACGTCGGTCAGCCCGTACCAATCGATGATGATCCCATCGATTCCGGCGAGCTTCATTGTCAGGAGGTGGTATTCCACGACGCTTGCATCAGAGGAATCGTAGGGCCCAATCACCGGGTAGAGAGCAGAGGCGATCTCGCGGCGGCCGTTGGTGACTCGC
>Ga0181606_10001209_pt1 | contig 22575 bp, 21 predicted proteins | sample 041ome_10_FD_132994 | JGI IMG/M metagenome (GOLD analysis project Ga0181606, IMG submission 132994) | Coastal salt marsh microbial communities from the Groves Creek Marsh, Skidaway Island, Georgia - 041412US metaG (megahit assembly) | ecosystem: Environmental > Aquatic > Marine > Intertidal... | reverse complement strand
GAAATTGATGCTGACCCGGTATGCGCGCGGATTCGTGATATTTCCGGGCGGCTTTGGCACGGTAGATGAGCTGCTGGAACTGCTGGTGGCATTTCATACTGATCAAGCAGCTCGAAAGCCGATGGTGCTGATAGGCCGCGGCTTCTGGGGCGGCTTACTCGAATGGTTTGACAACGAACTGGCGGCGCAGACCTTGATCGATGCTGACAAAACAGATTTTATTCATGTCGTAGACGACGAACGGTCGGCTTTGGACATCTTGCTGGGCGCTGATGTGGCCGCTGAGCTAGTCAATCGGTTTGCGGGGGAGTCGTGAGTGGACAGAGGGCAGGCCGGTGAGAAGTCTGTATCTGCTCCGTCATGCCAAGTCGAATTGGGACGACACCTCGCTGTCGGATATCGACCGACCGCTGAACCAGCGAGGTCAGCGCGATGCGCCCCGGATGGGCACAGCACTGGGTACAAGGTTGGTGCCAATGACCTTCCATGTCAGCCCTGCCGTGCGGGCACAAAGTACTTTTCGCCTGGTTCAGAAAAACTGGAAAGGGCTGAAGAAGCACCACGGCGTCACGGAACCGGCGCTCTACACCTTTGACTATCGGGAAGTGTTGGCCTGGATTTCGACTCAGCCGCCTGCAGTCGAGCGTCTTGCCGTGGTGGGCCACAACCCGGCGTTGACGGATGTGGTCAACTATCTCGTCGGCCCCGGCACCCTAGAGAATCTGCCGACGGCGGGGTGGATGGAGCTGGCGTTAGGGATCGAGGATTGGTCGGCGATTCACAGCGCGCAATCCCGGGGTCACATGGTGTATCGGTTGTTTCCCAAAGAATTATTTGGAGTCGCCTGATGCTGCCTGTCATCTTTGGCTTGTCGGGGCCGGTGATGACCGCTGCAGAGCGAGCCTTGTTTCGCGACACCGACCCCGCCGGTTTTATTCTCTTCGCTCGTAATATCGAAGATCCTGAGCAGCTCCGCGCTCTCACGGATTCGCTCCGTGATCTGACGGGCCGTGCAGCGATACCCATCTTGATTGATCAGGAGGGGGGGCGCGTTACGCGGCTGGGGTCACCCCACTGGCGTTCGTGGCCGGCTGCCCGGACGTTGGCTGGGAGTGCTAATTGTTCCGAACCGGAGCGCCTGGCTTCAGCGGTAGAGCGTGTTCGATGTAACTTTGAGGCATTGGCGCTGGAGCTGGCAGGGATGGGTGTCACGGTGACCTGTGCGCCGGTGCTGGACGTCCCGCAGCCCGATGCCCACGACATTATTGGCGATCGAGCGTTTGGGGCATCGGCTGAGCTCGTTTCCATATTGGGGAGCGCATGTCTGGAGGGTCTGCAACTTGGTGGCGTTGCGGGTGTCATCAAGCACCTGCCGGGACATGGTCGCGCACTGAGCGACTCCCACGAGAGCTTACCGCGCGTCTCGGCTACGGCAGCAGAACTGGAGCAGGATTTTGCCCCGTTCAGGGCGCTCTCTAACGCGAGCATGGCGATGACCGCGCACGTCGTTTACGACGCGCTGGATAAGGCGCATTGTGCGAGCCTATCCCCCACCGTGATTGAAACGCATATTCGGCAGCATATTGGATTCGATGGGCTGTTGATCAGCGATGACCTCGACATGAAAGCGTTGGCCGGCGATATCCCGAGCAGAGCGGTTGCCGTGCTTGAGGCGGGATGCGACATCGCGCTCAACTGTTGGGGCAAACTGGAAGATATGCAAGGTATCGCAGAGCGGGTGCCGCCCATGACGTCCCAAGCGGCGGCACGTTTGCAAGCCGCTTGCGCGCCATTGCGCATCGCTGAGCATTCAAGCGCATTGCAGTCTCGAATCGACGCGTTGCTCGCTCGTCGGGACGCATTAGCTTGAAACACCGGGGGTGCATTGGCGGGGCGATTCCCTACAATAGTGCCATGCACCCACACCGATCCCTTGCCCTGGCTTGTCTGGCCGCCCTGTCATTTTTGCTGACGGGCTGCAACGCTTTGACCCCCGCGCGGGACGATGCCCAAAGTGGCGGCGTCAGCGGCGGTTGGGAGGCCTGCGCTTCGGAGCGTCCCAAGGTATGCACCATGATTTACGACCCGGTCTGCGCGCGACGCAACGATGGCGAGTTCGCTGACTATGCTTCCCCCTGTAATGCCTGTGCCGACGAGCGTGTGACCGCCTGGCATCCCCAAACCTGCGAGGAATAGCATGTCCTTGACCAACCGTATTCTGCTGGCCATGGTCGCGGGCATTGTGCTCGGCTCACTGCTGGAATGGCTGATGAGCGCTATCGACTCTGACTCTGGCCTATATTCGTTCGTTGAGAATGGCCTGATTCTAGGGTTGTTCGACGTAGTGGGGCGCGTGTTCATTGCCTCATTGAAACTGCTGGTCGTGCCTTTAGTCATGGTGTCGCTGATTTGCGGCATGAGTTCGCTGGGTGCCAGCAGCCGTATGGGCTCCATTGCCGGGCGCACGATAGGTCTTTACCTGCTGACCACGGGGGTTGCTGTTACGTTGGGGCTGACGGTGGCGCTGTTGCTCGGCCCTGGCAAAGGCGTTGAGGCGATGGCTTCCGCCGCCTACGAGGCGAAATCGCCACCGCCCCTCACCGACACCCTGGTGAATATTTTCCCGAGTAACCCCTTCAAAGCGATGGCAGAAGGGCAGATGCTGCAAGTCATCGTCTTCGCCCTGCTGGTCGGGTTTGCGCTGACACGATCGGGTGAAGCCGGCGAGCGCATTGCCAGCTGGTTCCGCGACATGGAAGTCATCGTCATGAAGATGGTCGGGATCCTGATTGAGCTTGCCCCCTATGGTGTCTTCGCTCTGTTGACCAAGCTGTTCGCCACCATGGGCTTTGGCACCATTATCGATTTGGCGGCCTATTTCTTTACCCTGCTTGGCGTGCTCCTGTTCCATGGACTGGTGGTTTATACCAGCCTGCTCAAGACCTTAACCGGCCTGAGTCCCGTGACGCTGTTGCAAAAGATGCGCCGGGTCTGGGCCTTTGCGTTTTCTACTGCATCGTCTGGTGCCACGCTGCCGATTACCCTTCGCACCGTTGAGAAGCGCCTGGGTGTGAGCAAGAGCGTGGCGGGCTTTTCGGTGCCGCTGGGGGCCACCATTAATATGGATGGCACCGCCATCATGCAGGGAGTGGCCACTGTCTTTATCGCCCAGGTTTATGGGGTCGACTTGACCAGTGGCCAAATCCTCATGGTGGTCCTGACCGCGACTCTGGCATCGATCGGCACCGCGGCAGTGCCCGGCGTTGGCCTGATTACGCTGGCGCTGGTACTGCAGCAGGCCGGGCTTCCGGTGGAGGGGGTTGCGCTCATTATCGGCGTGGATCGCTTCCTCGATATGGTGCGCACCATGGTGAATGTCACAGGGGACGCCACCGTGGCTACGATCGTTGCGTATCAGGAGGGTCAGCTCGATCAGGATATCTACCTCGATCCCAATGCTGACCATGATGGCGACCTTGAGGAACCGCAAACAACGGGAGCGGCCGCATGAGTCTGAGAGTGCAGGTCGTGCCTGTCACGCCTTACCAACAGAATTGCTCGATCATCCAATGTCAGGCGACAGGTCTGGCCGCCATCGTGGATCCGGGTGGTGACATTGAGCGCATCGAGGCGGCCATCACAAAAATGGATGCGACGGTTGAAAAGATCTTATTAACCCACGGCCACCTCGACCACTGCGCGGCAGCGGACGTATTGCGTCAAAAATTGACGGTGCCGATGGAGGGCCCCGAGGAGGGCGACAGCTTCTGGATCGATAAGCTCCCCGAGTGGTGTGAGATGGCGGGGTTCCCGCGCGCTGAGCCCTTCACGCCGGATCGCTGGCTGGAAGACGGTGACACCGTCACGGTGGGGGAGCAGACGCTAGAGGTGATTCACTGCCCGGGACATACCCCGGGACATGTCGTGTTTTTGCACCGCGAGACCCAGCTCGCCTGGGTGGGCGATGTGATCTTTGCCGGGTCGATTGGCCGCACCGACTTTCCCATGGGTAATCACGAGCAGTTGATCCATTCGATTCGCGAGAAGCTCTTTCCGATCGGTGACGACATTCGCTTTGTCCCTGGCCACGGGCCTGACTCGACCTTTGGCCAGGAGCGCGTCAGCAACCCCTTTGTGGCGGACAAGCAGTACGGCTGATTACGGAGTGGGGTAGGGTTCCCCCGCAAATACCGTCGCCTTCACTTTGATCTGTCGCAGCGCATCGCCAGGCACGGTCAAGGGGTCCGCCTCGAGCACCACAAAGTCGGCGCGTTTGCCCGCACGGATAGATCCTATTTCATTTTCGCGACCCATCACGGCGGCGGCTCCTGAGGTCACTGCTTTCAGCGCAGAAGCTCTGGACAGTCGCTCAGTCGCCAAACCCTCGGCGCCACTGATGGTCTCGCGCTCGCTCGCTGCCCACACCAAGGTGAGCGGAGAGAGGGGTGCCATGGGCGCGTCCGAATGGAGTGTCAGTGGTACGCCGTTGCGCTCAAGTGAACCGAGGCGGGTCATCTGTGCGGCGCGATCGGGTCCGAGCCAATCTCCCGAATAGGCCTCGGAGAGGATGTAATGGTAGTAAGGGTTTACCGACGCCTGTGCGCCGAGCTTGGCCAATTGTGCGCTCTGTTGCTCGGTACTGTAGGCCAGATGCTCAATGGTGGAGCGATGATCCGGGCGGGGAAAGTCCTGTTGCAGCCCTTCGATGAGCCGCAAAAACCGATCCACGGCCGCATCGCCGTTGGCGTGGGCGTGGAGCTGGAAGCCGGCGCGCCAAAACACTTCCCCATAAGCGCGCAGCACAGGCTCGGGCACCATCCAAACGCCTTTGTGTCCGTCGAGGTAGCCGGGCGGGCCCATCTGGGCGAGCCCAGAAAAAATCGCACCATCAATCATGAGCTTGAAGTGATTGCCGATCATCACGCGGTCATCGTTATCGCTCTGCCACGCCAGAATCTCTGCCAGTGCCTCCTCAGGCGTTTTTCCGCGGGTCAGGAAATCGACAATGATGGGCGTCAGGATGATTCGCACCGGTACCGGGTAGGCGTTGGCCGCAGCGCGCACGCCGGCGATCTCACCCACGGGATTGCCATAGATGCCCGTGCCCATATCAAGAGCGGTGGTGACGCCCGCCTGATGCAACATGGCGAGAAAGTTGAACATGCCACCGCCAAAGCGCTGTGGTGTAAATAGGAAGCCGAGCTTGGGCACCACGGCTTTCAAACCATTCTCGTAAAAATGGCCCCGTGCCCAGTCGGCACCCTCGTCCATTTGCGCATCGGCCTCGGTCACGCCCAGCATGGACCAGGCGGCATCGTTGCCAATCAGTTCATGGAAAGAGCGATGCCAGAGCATCACGGGCTGTTCTCCAAACAGCTCGTTCAGATCCTCACGCCAAATTTCGCCATGCCACAAAGGGTGATAGCCCCACGTAATAAAGGGCACGTTGGGGTCGTCGTGCTGAGCGGCAAGCGTTTTCAAGCGGGCTCGATACCCCTCGGGGGTGGTCTCGCCGGGAAATTCACCGGTGGGCAGCGACCAGTCATCGGGCGCCAGAAACGGGAACTGGGTGAGCACCGCGGGTAGGGCAGGGTGCACATGGGGATCAATGAACCCCGGAAGCAGAATGTCATTGGCAAATTGGCGATCGACCCGGCCGCTGCGGGCCTCAATGAGGGGTTGCAGCGTGTCCTCGCTGCCCACTGCCACAATCAATCCGTCCTCCACCGCGACCGCGGTGGCGGTGGGCAAAGCGGGTTCCATGGTGCGGATCAATTGAGCTGTATAGACCACCAGTTCAGCGCGTGTCGGCGCTACGACCGTAAACAACGCTAACGCTACCAACACAGTTCGTAGGGGTAAGAAGATCCAATGGGAAGATTTGAAAGCGCGGGCCATAACGGCAGGTCCACTTGGCTTGAGAGGTCAGCGGATGACTTTAACCCAATCCCCTGTTCGTGGCTCGCCGGTGGGATAGTAGCCGTTGATCAACCTGAGCTGATTCTCGGCGTCGGGCAATTTTACGCCGCTCGCAAGTGACGCAAAGGTGGCCCCTCTCGGTACCTGAATGTAGTGCAGGGTGTGGCTGGTGCCGGTGACTTTTTCGCGCGCCGTCAACGGGCGGAAGCTATCAATAATGGTTCTGAATGCAGGGTCAGCCGTTGCAAAGTCCGTCGCGTCGCCTTCAAATAAAAATCGGTAGCTGTGATCGATGACGGCGAGCCGGGCGGACTGCCCGCCGCTGGAGGCGATCGCAGTGGTGCCGTTCAGACCATATTGCTCGAGCGCCTCCAAGTCGCTGACATCTCCCTGTGACCCTTCGACGAGGCTGGCTTCGGTATCCTGAGCGGGGTCGATCCGCGCGAGACCAATGGTCAAGGTCTGACTTCCGTCAGCCGAGGAGGCGACGATCTCTCGGCTCGACTGCCGCACGGTCCAGCCCGGTGGGTGCGCGAAGGTGAAGTTCAGCTTGTTGTGATAAAAGCGATTCGGGTCGCTCTGCGCTTCCGCACTGGCGCCGTAGACCAACCCTTCGGTTTGTCGCCGATACTCGCCCGGAATCTCGGGGTTGTCGGGCATCTCGGCAAGATCTAGATCATTCGCCGCTCTGATCACCGTCCGCAAACGCAGGTCGTTGCGCGGGTGGCTGGCATAGAGTCCGTGGTAGGTACCCGAGGGTTTGCCACTCGCTTTGGCCTGAGCGCGTCGATACTGCTCCTGATCTTTGAGCACGCCGATCACTGACAGCATGGAATCCACGTCGTAACCGGTCTGATGCAGATATTCCGCTCCGGCTGAATCCGCCTCGAGCTCCATGTCGCGACCGAACCCAGAGATGATCTCGGCGCCGTACATGCTGGCGGCGTCGTAGACGTCACCCGACCCGGTCAGGATATAGGCAGAGACGGCGGCGACCTTGGAAGTCATCTGAGCGGTTTTTCGTCGCGAGTGATGTCGCTCTGTGATGTGGCCAATCTCATGGGCCAGTACTCCGGCCAGTTCCGCCTCGGTATCGAGATACGCCAGTAGGCCGCGGTTCATATAAATCAGGCCGCCCGGCAAGGCGAAGGCGTTGATGTCAGGTGAATCGAGTAGCGTGAAGCTAAAGGTGGGGCTGGTAATGCCCGAGTCCCTCAGTAGCCGTTCGCCCACTTGGCGTACGTAGGCGTCGAGCTCTGGGTCGTCATAGATGCCAATATTGTCGACAAGCTTTTGGTGCTCTTCCGCGATGTCATCAGGCAATTCAACGGATTTGCCGCCGATGGTGACGGTAGAGGCGCCACTGACCCCGCCGGCCCAAAACAGGCCAATCAGAGTCAGTATTGCAATTCGCCGCAAGCGCTTCAGAGCCATGGCTTAGTGATGCGCGGAGAGGTATTCCAGCAACTGATCACCGAGGCTGTCACATGCCGTGCCCTGCACGGGCGCGATAATCGGAATGGGGACAACCACCGCTGGCATATAGCTCTGTCCGCTGGTGACAGCGCTGACCCGTCCCACTTCGACTTTGTCGGTGAAGTCCCAGATGGTCGCTTCATATTCCGATTCCGTGCCCCAGGTACCAAAGCCAAAGCAGCCTGCAACGCCGGGACCGATGCCGCAGCTCATCGAGCCAGTGCTCTCGGTATCCACCGTATTGCCATCGATCCAGATCATGTACTCAAGCTTTATTTCTTCGAAGCGCTCTGCCACCGGCGGTAGTTGCAAGAGGCGGTCAATGGTTTGCGGCTGCATCGGTGCCGTGCGTGGCTCAAACCACGGATAAAACTGATTGATGAAGGCGATTTCGTTAATCACCTCAATGCTGGGGTCGCCGCTGTGGATGTGGTCGCCAATACACTCGATGAAGTCGAACTCCGTGTCGTAGTCGGGGGCGTGGCGTCTACCCAAAATCACGACGCTGGACTCGCCGATACCCGCTACAGGTTCGTTATAAGTCATCTCATCAACGGTGGCGTTTACGCATCCACCGAGCAAAAACACCAGTAGCGCGGCGCCTAACCATCGCAATGACAAGTCTTTTGATATCTGCGGATTCACGGTGCGCCCCCTGCGACCGGTGCGCTCATGCTGGCCAAGGTGACGACCGATTTTGCAGTATTGTCGTCATTCATGCCGACAGCGCCGCTAGGTGACACGGCAGACCAGCCAAGATGGTGGCGCTTTGTGGCCACCCCTACTGCTGACGAGACCGCGTTCTCTCCATCGGATGCAGGCACATCAACCGCAGCCGGCGCATCGGTGGTGGTGTCGCCCGATTCGTTGCTGACAGGTTCTGCACCGCTGCCTTGCTGCTGCAGTGCGATGTCGTCCAGCCATGCTGCCACGTCAGGCGTGGCGCCAAACGTCGTGACAAAATGGGCGCCAGCGTCGCGCAGCGCGACGACCGCCGCGAGATTGACCGCCTCTTCATCGGTTTGCAGAAAAGCCGTCGGCGTTTTGCCATAGGCGGTAATGGGCCAGGCCGCGAGCCGTTCATCGGGGTTAAAGGTCAGTGCGCCATCCTCTTGTCGGTGGATGGCCGAAATATCGACCAGTCGAAACTCGTAGCGCATCCAGATCTCATAGACCTTGACGTTGGTGTGCATGGGGATGGCGTATTGCAACTCGGCGATGGTGGGAATCAATACCCCGTCGACGGTCTTCAGATGTGATTGGACTGTCTCCCAATCCCGAATATGCACGACATTGTCGAACATGCCGGTAAACAAGGTGTCCCAGAACTCGACCTGCGCTTCGCCGGTTTTGACAAGCCAGTCCGACTCCGCTCGACCTTTGGCCTCATCAAAAAACTCGTGTTCTGCGAATGCAGAGGGATAGATGACGCCCACCGTAATGGGGAGTGGATCGAGCAAAGGTGCGGGGAAATTCCCCTCTACAATCACCTGCTTGGACGTGCACCCTGCACCCAGCAGTGTGAGACAGAGTAAAAGCAGCGCGCGTGCTAAGAGCCGCGGTTTACGGTCTGAAATCGTTGAGGCCAACGAAGCTACCCCCATTCCTTAGGGTCAGTTCTCGCATCAGTGTAGCAAACCGGACTCCCGTCGCCTGCAGCTCGGGAGGCCTTATGAACTGTACGGGAAAGCCCACCGCATGGATGCGCACCCGGCGTTCGCCGCTGGCCGCTTCGGCGTTCAGGCGATCAACGGTTTGCACCACCTCCTGAATGGAGGCGCCCGTGAATTCGTCACCAAAGACATAGATGGAGATCTTTTTGCCGGGGTCATAGAACGTGCGCACGGCGTTGGTAATGCCTTCGACCGGCGACGAATTAGAGAACACGTTCCAGTTGCGCAGATTTTGCAAAATCAGGCTGCGTCGGGCTGGGGTATCGGGAATCCATTCGCCGCGGTAGCGGCTGAAAAGATAGTTACCCATATCGTTGAGCACCTGAATGCCTTTCACCTCGGGGTAGATATTGAGGGTTGCCTCCATTTCCCGAAGCATTCGTTCCCATGCGTAGGAGAACATCGAGCCAGACGTGTCGATGATGAAAATGATGTACTCGCTGTCCACGGGAATGCCGCCGATCAGCTGGTTTTTCTTTTCGGCGTTGCGGCCCAGCAGGCGCAATTCTTCCTCAGACAGCTTTTGACGGGCGATGGCGAGTTGCTCGCGGATGATCGCATTGGCGTTTTGTGAGGTGCTCAGTGCGTCGTACTCCGAGCGCGTTCGCGCCAATGTGCCTTGCAGGATGGCGATGCGCTCGTCAAAGTCAGAAATCTGTTCTCGTTTCACGTTCAGATCGCGATTCAGAATCGTGGTCTCGCCGCGAATCTCAAAGAGTTGCTCAGTGAGTTCTGCCACCGCAGATTCGGCATCCACCATTGCCTGCTCGATCACTTGGGGCTGAACCGTTTTGGTAATCATGAGGAGCAGAATGACCGCGCCGAACCCGCAACAGATGACGTCGAGGAAGGACAGGGAAAATTCAGCGGGAGCGCGGCGTGCTGGCATATGAGTCTCTATGGCCAATCCGTCGACGGCGACATAAAGCTACCGCTTGAGGCTCTGGCCAGCTGCCAGTATTCGGAGGCTGCCATGGGGTCGCCTTCCATGGGAAACAAAATGGTATTCACCGGCACGCCAGAGGGTAAGCGTCTGACAGCCTCGCGGAAAAGCTTCAAGCGTTCATTACCGCTGACACGGCTGCTGCGCGGCGCGCGTTCACCTTGAGTGGGTAGGCCATCGGTGAGTAAAAAAATATTGTCTGGCGGGCTCGGTAACGACGCGAGTGCGGTAAAGGCATTGTGCAGACTGGTGCCACCGGCCGGGACCTGTTCTCGTAATGCCAGACTGATGGCCTCGAGCTTGGGTGTGTCAGCCACCTCAAGCCATTGGCCCTCGGTCCCCTTCAGTGCGGGCTTCGCTGCGGTATTGAAGGTCATCACCTGAAATTGCGCGCTCACCGGCAGCTGCGCGGTCAGCCAGTCCACGGTGTCCAGTGCGCGCGTCCATTTACCGGCCTGTTTTTGGAGCGTCGGGTCCATGTTGCGTAAACGAATGACGTTGACCAGCCGATTGGCCAGCATGCTGGCGGAGATATCGACCATGATGACGATGCGTTGCCCCCCTAGGTTAAGGCCCGTCAGGTACTGCCGATTACCTTCACCCACAAATTCCCGGGCACTCCGACCCGACTCGGCCTCGGCGGCCTCCTCCAGCAGCTTGATCTCTTCCTCCAGCTGATTGATCTCGGCTTGCAGTTTGGCAATGGCATCGTTGTCGCTGACCCCGGATTCTTCGATTGAGGCAATGAGCGCCTCGTACTCGTCCAGCTCTTCAGTGATGCGCCGCGCAAGGCCGTCGGCCTCGACAATCTCAAGGTCGGCTTCATCGAGGGCATTGCGCAGTCGCACCAACCCTTCCTCGCCCTCGCGGATGTCCTCTTCTAGGAGCTCAACTTCCGACAGGACCTCGGCGTTGACCGTTTGAATTTCGACTTCTAGTGAGTGGTCGATAATGAGAAAGACCAGCACGACGGCGCCAAACCCGCAGGACATGATGTCGAGAAAGCTGAGATTGAATGTCGAGGATTGCCGTTTGCGTCGCGCCATCGTTCAGGGCTCTACGGCAATAAAGTGCACCTCGACGCCGCCGGCATGAATGCGATCGTCGGCGCTCAGCGAGATGACACCCTCGGCGGGCTGATGATTTAGCCGGGCGGCTAAACCGGGCTCGATGGTGACTTGGCTTGGCCCCGAAACGACCACACCCTCGGCAATCTGCGTACCGATGAGCAGCGGCGTGGCAAGGCCCGCGATCAGTTGGTGAGTGGCTGCTGGAGCAGTGCTTGTCTGCGCACTCTGGGCATTATTGGTTTCCAGTGGGACCGCGGCGGAAGTACTGGCTGGGGCAACGTTTTGGCAGGGCGCCTCGCGCTGAAAGATGAGCTCTCCCTCGGGGGGCGTCATGCCGGCAGCGCTCATGGTTATGATGTCAGCGCCGACGGTGCTGACATTCTGATCTAGCTGCAGCCCAGGTAGCCCTGACAGCAGCGCATCGAGCGCAACGTGACTGCCAGCAGCAGGCAGAAGTGGCACAAGCGCTCCGCTGAATGCCGCGCCTACTGGGCGCAAAGCGTCAGCAGCGATTCTCGCCGTATGTCCCTCTACCGTGCAGCTGACCTCTCCCTGTGCGGCGAGCGACCGGAGCAACGAAGGAATTTGTTCATACAGCGCCTGCTCAGTTTCGGCACGACGCTGTGGGTCAAAGCGCGTCTGCGCGACAAACTGTTCGCCAATTCGCTCCGCCAAGTCGTCCATTAGCCCAAGCAAGCCGTGGCCGGGCATCAGCTGGGTCTCGCCAGCGATGGCGTGGCCGTCTTCGATTGCTACTGCGGTGATGCTGGTTTGATGCAAATGTAGTTCCACGTGGGCGCAGCTATGCCCCATCGCAGCGCCAATGAGCGCGCTGCGGTGCACCACCTGTTCTGCGCTAGCAGGGAGGGTTTGCAAAATGCCCAGCAACAGAGACAGTTGGCCGGATTCCATGGCGCCGGGGATGGCGAGCGTCAGATCACCGCCGAGGTCGCCCAGCAGTGCCTCGAGATGGGCGTGAACCAAATCAGCTGTATGACGGGCTGGGCCCAATGCCGGACTCAGCGGCTGGGTTGAAAGGCGATGCCAAAACCGGTTGTTGATGTCGCGGGGCGCGCGACGTGACTGTTGCCAAGCGAGTTCGCCGAATGTGTAGCGTCCGTTAGTGAACCAGGCGATACCGGGCGACCACGTCTCTTCCCCGTCCTGCCAGAGGCGGAGTGAAGCGTCGTTGCAGTCGAGGAGTCGCATCAGCCGCGAGGCACTGACAGGTGCCTGAGCAGGTGCCGGTCAATGTAGCGCTGGGTGTTCAGCACCAGGCGCTCCTGGGACAGCTGCAGCTGATGCAGAGCAAACATAATGATGATGGACAGCACTAACGCGACAAAGGTGCTGTTAAAGGCAACGCCTAGACTGACCGTCACGCCAGAGATGTCTCCTTCTACCGCCTTGTACGCTTGTCCGAGCGCGTCGCCAATACCACGGACGGTGCCGATAAAGCCAATCGACGGAATGGCCCAGGAGATATAGCGCACCATCGACAGCTCTGAGTCGAGTCGGTCTGCCTCGATATCACACTGCTCACGAACAGCATCCGAAACAGCCGGAATACTCCCGGTGGTGGTAAAGCGACTGAGCGCGTTGCCAAGGGCTCGCGGTAACAAATAGTCCTGTTCTTCCAATGGCAATGCCTCCAGAGAGCGGGATTGTTCCCGCGCGTCTCTGGGCAGGATGCTTGTCCCCTCTGGGATGGCAATGAGCTCGCGACCGAGCATGTTGCCCTCTGAACGAGTCCGCGCAGCCTTCAGGCCCATGATCGCGAGTGCCCAGATCATCAGAATGAAGCAGGCCTCTTGTTCGTAATCTTTGATGACAATCGCCAAAGAGCGGTTGCCGGTGGGGGCCTCCCCGGCAGCCTGCTGTGCGGCTTGGATGGCCAGCTGCGAGTCGGCGCTTGGCCGGATCACGCCGACATAAGCAGCGTGCACGATAATGACGGCAAAGAGCAGGGCGAACACCTGATACAGAAACTCAGAGGGTAAACGCAGCTTCATGTGGGGCTCCTTGCGGGCTCAGATATCCGCGGGAAAGGCCACGGATAGATCTTCAGAAATGGATTCGCTCGGCTCATAGTCAAGGACAGGGCCCGAGCGCTCGGGCTCCGCAACCGTCGGGGCTTCGGTCTCTGTGCCCTCGATGGCATTGCTGTCGGCAGCAACGACTGGCTCGAGGTTTTCTGCAGTGTCTTGCGCCTGAGTGGTAGCGTTCAGGCTCGCTGCGGTGGCAACCGCAAAGGCAACCGCAAGCGCGCGCAGACGGCGATTACTCTGCATAACGTGCAATCCTAAAGCCGAGGTCATCTCGCCCCCGCTCGCCGTAATCGCGAAATGTCAGACGCAGCTCGGACAGGCGGCTGAGTGCCCAACTGCCACCACGGATGGTGTAGTTGTCGCCGCGCTGTGAGCCCAGCGGATCGATGCTGAGCTCCGCATTGGCGGAGGGGATTTGATAACCGTCGTGTACCCATTCGGCAACATTACCACCCATGTCATGCAGACCGCGATGGTTGGGCGGAAAGCTCCCCACGGGAGCTGACACGACAAATTGGTCGGTGTACCCGTTGAGGATCCGTCCCGTCACCAGCGCCGAGGTGTTGTCAGCGACGTTGGTCACCACAGCGCTGGGTGGGAAGTCATCACCCCAGGCAAACCGCCTCAGCGTCTCGCCCTTGACCCGAGCGGCGAAAGCCCACTCCGCTTCGCTTGGGAGTCGGTAGCCGGTGCTGCCCGGGTTGAAGCCAATGACGATGCCCTGGTTCTCTCGATAGAACGGGGGTAAGCCTTCGCGGCGACTCAGCCAATTGCAGAAACTGGCTGCCTGTTGCCAGCTGATACCGGCGACCGGTTGTTGGTCTCGGTCCAGAGAGTAACTTTCAATAAGCCCGGAATCATGGCTCGCCTCAAACTGCCTGAACTGAGCGTTGGTGGTTTCGGTGCTGGCAATATAAAAAGCGCGTCGCAACTCAACCGGGTGCTCCACTTCGTTGGCGCGCCGCCCGGGGTCGCGTCGCGATGCACCCATCGTGAAGGGGTTTTGAGTCTCCACCGATGGATCGATTAGCACCAAAGTGTTCCCCAGCCCTGTCGTCACGGTAGGCGTCATTGCTGCCTTGCGCGCGGCGGCCTTGGTCAGCAGGGTGACGCTGACTTGCTGTGCCAGGCCGGGTTTGGGCAACACTTGTGTCTCAAAGCCGGCATAGCCTGCCAGGCGCACTTCGATACGCTGTTGTACCGCGGGTAATGACAGCACCTGGCTCCCAGTGCCCATCACTTTGCCATTCACGACGATCTCCGCCTCAGCGGGTTCGATGGCAAAGCGCACCTCGCCCAGTTCCGGCTGCAATGTCACAGCGCGTTCGGCCATTTCGCCACGCGACAGCGAGAGCGAGAGGCGTGCGCCGCGGTACCCTGCTTTTGACAGGCTGATGGTGTGGTTCTCTCCCGGACTCAATGGCAGGACCATGGGTGTGAGTCCTGCGAAGGTGCCGTCAACGCTCACACCGGCGCCGGCCGGAGTGCTGTTCAGTGTCAGCGTCGCGTCGGCGGGCGTGAGGGTGATCGAGCCGAGATCTTGATCAACCCCGGCAACGATATTGAGCGGAATGGTTGCGGGCATAAAGCCCGGGGCGCTCAGTGTCAGACTGCGCTCGCCTGAGAGCACCTCCACCCCACGTTCGGTAATCTCGCTGACTTCGCCGTCTACGGTTGCTGTGACCGAGACAGGCATCGTGGTGAAAGTGACCTGCGCCCAGTCAGGGACCATCATGATGTCCAGCTTCTGGCTCTGATTGCGCCCAACGACGTTTAGCTCACCTTGCCAGCGCTGGTATCGCGCAAGCGACGCACTCACCGCGTAGCGACCCGCTTCAAGAACCCGATCTGAAAGCGGCGAGGGGCCCAGTAACGCCTCGTCTAAGGTGACCACCGCGCCTGCCGGCTGCGTTGTCAGCGTGACCGTGCCGGGCAGCGGGGCCAATTGAATCTCTAACTTTTGGGTATCGGCATCACTGACCGTGATGTTTTGCTCGTAGGGGTGGTAGCCCTCGGCGGCAACTTCCAAAACATATTGCCCTGGGCGCACCAGAATGCGCTCGCCAAAGGACCAGTTCAGGCCGCTCAGCGAGAAATCGGGGTCTGCCTCGGCGACGATATTGAGTGTCAGCGAGCGGGCGGTGAATAAAAAGAAAAGCAGTGCAACGATGAAGACACCGGCAATACCTGCCGCGATCTGAGCGGCGCTGACCCGTCTCTTTTCCCTGGTCGCCTGACTCAGTGGCTCGAAGGTGGTGGCAGCGAGCGACGCGTTCGACTGCCCTCCGGCTGGCGCAAACGTATCCGCTGTGAGCTTGTCGTCACGATCACTCATAAGACCGGCTATATCGCCTCCACACAGCGTACGTCGACTGAATTGGTCTGGCCGGGACGCACCTCAAATTTTACCCGGACATCCCGATAACCGGTGCGCACGCCGACCGCGGTATAAGCCCCTGGACGGAGCGACAGCACCTGTTCCGCGACCGTGCCGAGTCGTCGCACACGCAACAGCGTGATGTCGGTATCGCCATCAGAAGTGAGTGTGACGCTGACTGGGGTCGCGGCATAGCCAATCGTCTCTCTGGCTGCAGTGATTTGGCTTTGCAGGCGCGGGCCGGGATCAACGATGGCCTCGGCTTCAGCCAATGTCTGTTGTGCGAGACCCATAATGCGGGCATCAATCAGCCTGTCCCGCTCTGCGGGGATTTTTTCAAGCCGTGCGTCGAGATCGGCTCGGGGGGTCGCGCGCTCGACGCCTTCGGTGGCGAATAACACCAACGCATCGATCTCCAGCGCCTGTTGATAGTGCTTTATGGCGTCGTCCCACCGCTCCGCAAGCTCAGCAGCGGCGCCGCGATCTCTCAGATCAAGAAGCGTGCGCTGGGTGCGGGCCTGCTCCAGCTCTGCCAAGGCTGAGGCGGACTCGGGCGCGCCGGGTAACAAGCGGGCAGCGGTTCGAAACTGGATCTCAGCCTCATTAAAAGCGCCGCCGTTCAGTGCGCCATAGCCTTGTGTCATGGCGGTGGTGAATCGCTGGCGGGTCAAGGCATCAGACAATTCGCTCAGACGTGCCTCAGCACGCTGGTGTAGCGGGTCAGCGCGCGTAGCACTCGTAGCGGCCTCGACGGCGGGGCGCAGATCGCCTGCACTTTCGGCACTCGATGCGGCTTCCAACGAGGCGATGACGCTTGGTAGAGCAGCCAGTCGTTCTTCCAGAGTCAGTAGGCGAATGTCAGCCGGCGCCATCTCCCCAAGCTCGTCAAAGCGTGCGCTGGCGGTGAGCACATCGCCGGATTCAATCGCTGATACCACTTCGCCATGCAGCGCTTCGATCAGGGTTGGCAGGCTCGAATCCAATGTCGTGAGCTGCTCGAGTGCGCGCTGGTACTGCTCGGTGGCCTGTTCAAACCGTCGCTCGCGGTATGCAGCATCGCCAGTCGCTGCCGACTCGAGTGCGTGTTGATAAGTGGCTTCGCCCCATCTTGCCGCGCCTCGATCGGCCAATGACTCCTGCAGCGTGAGTAGAGACTGCAAGACTTCTTGCGCTTCGCGACGTAAGGCACTCTCTTGAGCCTCTGCAAAGGGGCTGCGGACGGCATCAACGCCTGCCGGATTGGCGTTGTTTAATGGGGCTGTAGCTGGGCTCGCGTCACTCGATTGCGTGGTCGAAATCGGCGTTTCGGGATCAGCCTCTCCCACCAGCTGGGGCAGCACAAAGAAGACGAATAACAGTAAAACGGCCGCGACTGTGAGCCCAATAAAAGCACTACGAGAGGGCGCTTCGGTCGGTGCCGCACCCGCCGCCTCGTTTTTAAGTGGGGCCGGCTCGAAGGTGGTGGCGGAAAGGGGTTGCGCTTTGTGGTCGGTCACGAGTCCTGCGTATCAGGCAGTGATGAGACGGAGTCAGTGGGGGAGGCTGGCGGTTCCAGCGCGGCCAATTCTGCGGCGTAAATGTCTGCCAGTAGCTCGCGCCATTGGTCGTATTGATCCTCAACATTGCCGGTGAGTCGGACCGTGCGGTCCTCAAGCTCAATGACCCTGGGCGTGATTTCTGCGTCGAGGGATTGGCCCAGTTCCTCGAGTGCCAGCGAGTGAATGTTGGATTCCGCGCGCTTCTCTAGGCCGCTCTTGAGCAGGGCGCCGCCTCCGATCACACCGACAGCGCCAGCGCTGCGGGTAGTGCGACTGCCTGAGGTCTGCGCCACGATACCTGCCAAAATCGCTGCGCCACCTGCAATCATTTCTCGTTGGGCTTCGGCTTCGAGCTCGCGGAGGGCGACGGTCTCTTCGTAGCTGGCTTTGCGCCACTCTTGATAGGGCCCGTACATGTCTTCTGAGAACCCGGTGTAATGACCTTGCAGGGTATCCACGAAGACATAGTGCCGCTGCCGCAGGCCTCTGATGCGGTTCAGCATGGGGTCATCCTCGGAGGGCAACCGTCGCAGGGTAATCTGCCCTGAGTCGTCTTCTTCCAGATAATCGCCGAAGGCGCCACTGGCGAAATCTCGCGCGAAGCGCATCTCGGCGACTCGACGAATCGTGACGCGATCGCCGGCGGCTACCTGATCAAATCTAGCCAGCATATCGTTGGCAATCATGCGATACACCGCGAGAAATGGATCCTGCTTGACCCGTGTGCCTTGCTCGTATGCGTACCGGCTGGTTAGGCCCTGATAGCGCTTGTCCAGCCACAGCGTACCGCGGGCGTCGCTGACCAGAATCTTCAGTTCCAGTGCTTCGCCATCCGAGCGCAAAATCGTGCCGCGCACCAAAAGGTCCGAGAACTGGCGGTCATCCGGTACCACGCGCACGGCGCCCCAGGCGCCTTGCTCGGCTAATACCCCGGCCAGCTCCGTTGACATAAAGGTGGCTTCCGCTTTGCGCACCTCGGGGTAGACCTGTTCCTCGTCTTCAACCTCACTGATGCCGGGGTCGAGAATCACCACGCCGACGTCGAGGAGTTCTGCTTCGGGCGTCAATGTCTCTGGTGCGTCGAGTACGGGCACCGAAGTTGACTTGACCGTCTCTGAAACGCAGCCCGTGAGTAAGGTGAAAACCAATGACATCAGGAGTAACGCTCGGGTCATGAGTCTGGTTCCTCAATGCCCTTGTACTTGCGATATTCACTCCACAATTTTTCTCGCACCGCGGGGTCTGGCTCACGCATCGCGGCCTCGCGAAGTTGGCGCGCCACGACGTCGTCGTCGTTGCCGCTGGGGATGTCAGCCGGTGGCGGATATTTCGCCGCGTCAGTGGGTGGCGCACCGGCTCGCCCGCCAATACCGCCCCCTACCGAGCCGCTACCAGCGCTGGCCATGCCACCACCGAAGGAAGGCTCTTCGCCAGCAACGGATTCTGTGGCGCTACCTGTCGTTTCTGCGCTCTGCGCAGCGCGGTCGCGCGCCGCCTCGCGCTGTTTTTCTTCTTCGTCAAAAATAATGCCGTCAAAGTCGCGGGTGCTCTCTTCGAGCTGCCGATCGAGAATCGCGACTTGCTCTGCCGCGGTCATAGGTCCCCCGGTACCCATGTCGCTTTCCATACCGCCGCTGGCCCGGGTGCCCGGTGAAGAGGCGTTGCCAGTTGCGCCGCCCTCGCCGGGTTGCTGGGCGACTTGGCCGTCATTGCCAGATCCGCCGGTGCCCTGGCTGGCATCGTTGCCCTCGGGGGATCCGCTGCTGCCAGCGCCATCCTCACCCTCTGCACCGTAATCCTCATCAAACGTTGGCAAGGTATCGACCATCGACGGCAAGTCGGCACCCCCTGCCATGTCGCCAAATCCGGGCTCGCCGCTACCTCCGGCGGCATCACCGGAATCACCTCCGCTACCAGAGTCGCCACTGGGGCCGTCTGCGCCACCGGCGCCTGCAGGGTCCGAACCCGGCATGCCTGCGCCCGAGGGGCTGGGACTGCCGCCGCTACCCGATGAACTCGAGCCCGCGCTGCCACCGCTGGAACCGCTGCTGCTTGGGGAGCTCGAGCTGCTGGATCCGGAGCTACCGCTACTGGAACTGGGTGAGCTGGGGCCGCTGGCGCCACCCGAGGGTGAGGATGATCCCGAGCTGGAGGAGGGGGTCGACGGTGAGGGCACGGAGGGTGTGGTTGGCGTGCTGGCTGACGGACAGCCCATTAACAGAGACAAGACGCTCACCAACGCCCCCGCGGCAAGCGGGCGAAGCAAGCTGGACGCGCCAACGCGCTTATTGAGTCGTGATTTCATTACGGTTGCAGTGACAGCGCCTGAGTACCCGCTTGATCCAAGTCAAAAGACCACACAATCATACCAGTCTCTACTGCCACGCCATCCTCGAAGCGAGGCCTGAATCGCAGGCGGCGCATCTTACGGAGCAGGCGATCAACCGCCGGGCTGTCGTTAATGGCAGGCGTGTCGTCAGCGTTTTCATCCTCAGCGTCAGTGTCTTCTGAATCTGTGACCGTGTTGACGTTCAGGCGTTCCAAGTCTGTGATTTTTCCCGCCTCATTGAGCTGAAACTGCACGACCAGCGGCCCTGAGGCGTCTCTGCGAAAGGGGGGCAGTGGCCGCAGTGCGTCGATATCGGGCAGGGGCGTCACCGTCTCAAAGAGGGCGACACGCATTACCGGGTCATCCACCGCCGGCGGTGCCTCGGGCGGCAATACAGGCGACCCGGTCTCATCAGCAGTGTCAGAGGTTGCGTTGTTGCCTGTGCTGCTCGCCAGAGCGCCTTGGCCATCCGGGAGCGTGCCGATGGCATTTTCCGAGTTGGGGTCGGCGAGGGTTTCTGAGGTGTCCTCCGCCGTGGATGCTGCAAGCGCAGTGGCATTATCGCTCACCTCTGCCCCATCGGGTTCATCGCCGGTGCCCTCTGGGGAACTCCCACCGGCGTTACCGTCGGCCACGCTTTTATCGCCCGGCGCGTTCTCGCTGGCAGGGGGCGCCGTCTCGTCGGCATTGAGCGCGTCAGGAGTTTCCGATGGCGGCGGTGGAGTGATACGGTTCCAGGCCTGCTCGTAGAAGCTCTTTGAATCTGCCCGGCGCCCCATCCAGCTTGCCCAGTCACCGAGCCGAACCAGATCACGCGCTTGCTCGCCTGCTGGCACGCCGTTGTAGAGTTTTAGGCCGTGAATGGCCATCAGCACCGCCTCGCCGCGGCGATAGGCGCCGCCCATTGCCGAGGTTTGGCGGTAACTGGTTCCGTCGAAGGCGCTGCCTGTCGCGCTGGCGCGCTGATACTCGGCAAATCGGTACTGTAGGCGAAGCATGCCCTCCAGCGGTTTCAGTAGCTCCATCGACTCATTGCCGAACAGCTGAGAACTTTGGTTGTAAGCCAACCGGTAGTACTCCCAACTTCTTGCTAAATGCTCGGGGTGCGCCTCTTGCTCACCCAATCCGAGTTCATAGGCTTGCTCGGCCCAAGCACCTTGGTCGAGTAAAGCTGCGATGGAGGCGGGGGTGCCCTCCAGAGCCTCAGACTCAACGCGAGCGAGGTACCGCTGCCGCTCGTCAACCTCGTCAAAGCGCTGCAGGGCAATGAGGCTCCGGATTTCTCCCTTCAGTAGCGGGATCTGATCAGCTGCGTAGAGGCCCGATTGAACACGACTGACATGAACGCCGCGCTTCAGCACCGTGGCCGCTTCTGCATGACGATCCAGCGCCTGCAGGTTAAGCCCCAGCCCCAGCAACTGTTCGGTAAGGCCGGGTGCGAAGGCACCCGCGCTCGCCTCCATGGTCTCAATGTAGTGGCGATACACGCCGAGCGCGCCGGGTTCCGGCGGTGGTGGTGGAGCGCGTTCGGGCTCCAATGGCGCCGCCATATCGATTACGATGGGCGCCGCCTCGGTCTCGGCGGGGGCGTCGCTTGAATTCTGTGCCGCGGAAATAAGGGGGGCCGCCCCAATCAAAATCAGGGTTAGAAGCGGCAATCCATGCCTCGCTGACGGGCGGCGCGTATGAGCCAAGATCCCTCTCCGGCGCAGAATACGGCAAGGCAGTATAGATTGATGTGGTCGAAAAAAGCAGTTGAGCGATGGCACCCCGGTGCAATGGGCATGAACGGATACCGGACAAAGGCCACCAAGGCGGAAAGAGGAGCAGTATGAGTCAGTTTTTATCCCACACCGCGGTGTCAGCTCAGGGAGATTCGCGGTGGCAGGCTGAGGTGCATCGAGGCTGGCGGATTGGCTCGGTAGCTAACGGCGGCTATGTGCTCGCGCTGGTGGGCCGCACCTTGTCTGAGGCCCTCAATCAACCCGACCCGCTCAGCATCAATGCGTTTTATCTGGCACCGGTGACCCTGGGCGAAATCGAGGTGGCGGTGGAGTCGCTCTCGGAGACGCGCAGTACCCACTTTGCCAGTGCTAATCTCAGGCAGGAGGGACAGCTAAAGTTGCGCGCCACTGCGGCCTATACCGACCTCGATCGACTCAGCGGTCCGGATTGGACCAACGTCGCGCCACCCCAAGTGCCTGCCTTCGATGACGTTCCCGCGCCCGCCATGTCGCACCTCGAGATTCACCAGAGCATCGATCTCCGCATGGTGCAGGGTGCCGAGGTCTTTACCGACGGGCAGACCAACGGCTCAGGAGAGTTCGTTGCTTGGCTGGCGCATAAGGACGGCGCTGCGCCGGGGCCCATTGATCTCTTGATGTTTGCCGACATTATGCCGCCGCCGATCTTTACGATTTATGGCGCTTACGGGTGGGTGCCGACGGTGGAACTCACCGTGCAGGTGCGGCGCAAGCCTGCAGCGGGCCCGCTCTTGGCGCGGCACACTACCCGTCAAGTGACCCGCGGTGTGGCTGAGACCGACACCGAAATCTGGGATGTGAATGGCGATCTGGTCGCCATGGCTCGCCAGACCTATAAGGTGCGGATGCCGAAGGCCGACTGATACGCTCAGTCAGGGCAGCGATGCCAGTTCAATGACCTGATCTATCAGGTTGATCCAATCGGTCTCTTTTTTTGGCTAGCTTCGGTGACGAGACGGAGAGGTTTCAAGGCGCCCTTACTCTGTCGCCACATGCCCCCCGGGGCGGCGCATGTCGGCAAAGCCCTGCATCCAGCCCTCATCGATCATCAACGAGTTCGAGCGCCCAATGGTGCGGCGGGTGGGGCTGAGCTGATGGCCCCATTCCTCTAACAGTCGCTGTGTATCCGCGCTGATGCCAGGTTCAATCAATGTGCGGTCGGGCATCCACTGATTGTGTACCCGGGGTGCGGCGACCGCCGTGGCGATGTTCATGTCGAATACCATGGCATTCAGGAGTGTTTGCAGCACGGTGGTGATGATGAGCGAGCCGCCCGGGCTGCCTGCAGCCAGCCATGGTTGGCCATCCTTGAACACCAGCGTGGGGGTCATTGACGAGAGCGGCCGCCTGCCCGGCGCAATGGTGTTGGCCTCGCCCTGCAACAAACCGTAGGCGTTGGCGGCGCCGGCCTTGGCAGCAAAGTCGTCCATCTCGTTGTT
>Ga0181606_10001208_pt1 | contig 22581 bp, 19 predicted proteins | sample 041ome_10_FD_132994 | JGI IMG/M metagenome (GOLD analysis project Ga0181606, IMG submission 132994) | Coastal salt marsh microbial communities from the Groves Creek Marsh, Skidaway Island, Georgia - 041412US metaG (megahit assembly) | ecosystem: Environmental > Aquatic > Marine > Intertidal... | reverse complement strand
TCGCATCCTGTTTCGCGAAGGGCTGAACCGCAGTCAGGCCTTGGAGCGCCTGCGGGCCCACGAGCACGCCGCCTCGGCGGAGTTCGCCACCGTGCTGGCCTTTGCCTCGTCCAGCGAACGCGGACTGACCCCTGGCGCCTGAGGCCGCATCTGCGGCTACCGCTTGTAGACGTCCTTCGGATCGAAGAGCGGCTTGGCGTTCGTCTCCAACGCATAGGCCGGGTCGTCCAGCGCGGTGAGGCGGCGATAGAAGCAACTCTTGTATCCGTTGTGACACGACGCATTGGCGGCGCCGGCCTGCTCGACCTTGATCAGCACCACGTCCTGGTCGCAGTCGGTGCGCAGCTCGCGCACCAGCTGCACGTTGCCGGATTCCTCGCCCTTCTTCCACAGTTTCTGCCGGGAGCGGCTCCAATAGGTGGCCTGGCCCGAGCGCAGGGTGTGGGTGAGCGACTCCGCGTTCATAAACGCGAACATGAGCACCTCGCCCGTGGCGTGGTCCTGGGTGATGCACGGGATCAGCCCGTCCGGGCCGAATTTCGGTTGGAACGTACCGCCGAGCTCGATCTCGGCGCGGGTGGTGCGGTCGGGGAAAGCGGACATGGAACCGAAAACCTTGCCGCATGGAGCCAGCGGCGTCGAGTCCCCATGCGGAAACGAACGGTGCGGATATTCGTGCGGTTGCCGGGTTGCGCTGGGGAAGGCTCCGCCTATCAACCAATGCGCTTGTCCACCGCCCGCCTACCGCCATCCGCTCTCACCGTTTGCTACGCCGGTCTCTCCGACGTGGGGCTGACTCGGTAAAACAACGAAGACGCCTGGTTGGCCGCCGTCCTCGGGCGGTTGCCCCTCGAGCCGGTTACGGCCGGGGAGGGCGCGCTGGGCTTGGCGGACGGCGCCCTGCTGGCGGTGAGTGATGGTCTGGGCGGTGCCGCCGCCGGGGAAGTGGCGAGCCGTCTGGCCGTCATGGAGTTGCACACCCGGCTCGGACTGGCGCGTCAAGGGCAGGTGGATCCGCGCCTGGCCCGCGACATCGTCGCGGCCGCCAACCAGATCATTTTGGGGGTATCCCGGGCCAATCCGGATTGGCGGGGCATGGGCGCGACGCTCTCGTTCATCTGGGCCGAAGGCGCGCAGGCGCTCATCGGCCAGCTGGGCGACAGCCGGATCTATCGCCGTCGCGCGGGTGAGCTGGAGGAACTCACGCCCGATCATTCCCCGGTGGGGCGGCTGCGCCAAAGCGGCCGGCTGACCGAGCAGGAAGCCCGGGCCCACCCGCACCGGCACCTCATTGACCAGTGCCTGGGCGGCGATGCCTTCACCGTCATGCCCGATTTTGTGCAGACCGATCTGCAGGAGGGGGATGCCTACCTGCTCTGCACCGACGGGCTGACTGACGGGGTCAGCGATTTTGAAATTCGCCGCACGCTGGATGCCTTGGCTGAACCTGGGGCGGACCCCGGCATCCTCGCGGAGTCGCTGGTGGCCGCGGCCAATCGGGCCGGAGGCCGGGACAATGTCACGGTCCTGCTGGCCCGGGTTGAACCGGCCGCGACCGCGTCGCCCGACTGAGGCGGATCCTTACTCGCCCTTGCTGGCGAGGTCGCGCAGGTAGCTGTAGCTGTACAGCCCGGTGCGGTGGCCGTCGCTGAAATCGAACCGCAGCGCATAGTTGCCGACCTGTTCCCAGCCCTCCACCTGCACGTCGGGGAACTGGGTGGGGCCGTCGCCGCCGTACTGGTTGCCGAGGATGTCGCGTTCGCCGACGTTCTCCGCGCTGGGGGAGGCGGCGCGCAGCAGCTCCGCCGGGTAGTAGGTCTCGGCCCCGTCGCTCCAGGCGATGGCGACCTCATTGCCGATGAGTTGAACGTTGGTGGGTTGGTGCATGCGCGCCCTGTCTGCTAGCCCCACCGGGCCCCACCAAGCCAGCGTGAAAGCGGCAAACCCGGCTCGAACCGGGGCGGGGGGCCGGGAAATGCCCTGAAACGGTGTGAATAACTTTTCCGTAAAACCTTGGCCCAGCCCACTCTGTTTACTTGACGTAAGTGCAGATTTTTGGGTTTCTGTGGGGCCTCATGGGGATTTGGGGCAAAAATTGGTATTAGGTGGACGCTACAACTAACAAGTATTTGCCGGGCAGTTCCTCCCGGTCGCTCGACGATAAGAATCGCGTGACGATTCCATCGGCTTGGCGTGCCCAGTACCCGAGCGATGCCGAATTCTTGGTCATTCCCCAGCAGGACGGCGCCCTGGCGGTGCTTTCCCCGGATCGCAGCCGTCAGCTTGAGGCGGCGATGGAAAAGGTCCCCATGGGCAACCGCGCCGCGCAGATCCAGAAGGCGCTGTTCGCCGCCAAGACGGTGAAGTTCCGTTTCGACGGGCAGGGCCGTCTGCCGCTCAACGAACCCCTGCTGCGCCACGCCGGCCTCGCCGGCCAGAAGGACGAACTCGTCCTCGTGCGCATGGGCAACCAGCTCAACCTCTACTCCAAACCCCGTTGGGAAGAGCTCAACCAGGTCGAGGAAGACCTGGGCGGCTTCCTGGGCTTGTTGGACACCATCGAGAGCCCCTGACGATGCTGACTGCCCCAACTCGTCTGCTGGGCCATCCCGGGTCACCCCACCTGCACGAAACGGCAGGGGAGCCGCGTGCGTCGGCCGAACCGTCCCCCGACGAGCGGATCGCGCAGCGCCGTCGGCGCCGCGCCCTGCTCGAAACCCTTTTCGACCCCACCCGGCGCCCCGTCGGGCCGCTCTGCACCGCCGACCGCAATGTTCTCTGGAGGAGCCATCATGTGCGCGGTCGCCTTTGAAACCCGTTTCCCTGTCGTGACCCCCGGCCATCAACCTGTCATGCTCGCGGAAGTGCTGGAGCTGCTGGCACCCCGGCCGGGTGCGCGGGTGCTGGACGCGACCTTCGGCGGCGGTGGCCACACCCGCGCGCTGCTCGAGGCGGCGGATGACCTGACGGTCATCGCCCTTGATCGCGACCCGGCTGCGGCGGACCGCGCCGCCGCGCTGTCGGCCGAGTTTGGCGAACGCTTCACTCTCGTGGACCGCGACTTCGGCCGTCTGGCTGAGATCGAGACGGGGCCGCTGGACGGAGTGTTGTTCGACCTGGGCGTCTCCTCCTTCCAACTCGACGAAGCCGCGCGCGGTTTCTCGTTTCGTGCCGACGCGCCCGCCGACATGCGGATGGACCCGCGCACGGGTGTGCCCGCCTCGCAGTGGCTGGAGACGGCGACCGAGGACATGCTGGTGCGCGCCATTCGCGATTACGGCGAGGAAACGACCTGGCGCCGCGTGGTCGCCGCCCTGCGCGCCGCGCGCGGCACGGGGCAGCTCGCCCGTACCGCCTCGCTCGCGGCCGTCATTGAGGAGGCCATCCCGGCGGCGGTGCGCCGCCAGTCGCGCATTCACCCGGCCACCCGGTCGTTCCAGGGCATCCGCATCGCCGTCAACGACGAGATCGGGGCCATCGAGCGCGCCTTGCCGGTGGCCTTTGAGCGCCTCGCTCCCGGCGGCGTGATGGCCGTCATCAGTTTCCACTCTCTCGAGGATCGACCGGTGAAGCAGTTCTTCCGCCGCCAATGCGGGCAGCCCATCGATGCCCGGGACCACACGCCGCAGGACCTGCGTCCGCGTTTCGCCGAGCCCCTGACCCGCAAACCGCTCACCGCCGGACCGGTCGAACTGGCTGCGAATCCCCGCAGCCGCTCCGCCAAGCTCCGCGCCCTCCGCAAACTTTGACCCGCTCCCGACCATGAAAAAGTCCAACGCCCACGCCGTATTGAACCAGCTGCTGATCCACGCCCTCGTGCTCATCTGCGTCGGTGGGACCGTCGGTCTGAGCCGGGTCTATTTGCGTCATCGCATCGCGGTGACGGCCAACGCCACCAAGGGCTTCGAATATGAACTCGCCCAGGTCGAGCGCGACCTCGCAGAGGTCAACACGCAGATCGCGCGCGAGCGTTCGCCCGCCGCACTGGAGCACAAGAACGCGCAGTTCCGCCTGCTCCTGGCCCAGCCCACCGAGGCCCAGATCCTGCGCATCGACGAATCGCCCGAGGATCGCCTCGCGGCCAAACGCAACATTCAACGCTTCGCCACCGAGGCGGCCGGCGGCTCCGCCGCGGTCCGCTTCCAGGTGGTCGACCTCGGCCGCCCGTAGCCCACGCGATGTCCAAGGGGTTTGCTTCCAGCCGACGACTAGCCGCTCTCGCCACCGGGATATTCCTGTGCTTCGGCGCGATCGGCCTCCGGCTGGTGCAGCTCCACGTGCTCGACCGCGACCAGATGTTGGCGCACGCGGTCAAGGTCCGCGACTCGACCATTCCACTCGCCGCCAAGCGCGGTGACATCCTCGATGCCCGCGGCGACATCCTGGCCACCAGCCGCTCCCTGGTGGAGCTGGCGATCGATCCGTGGGACTTCGTCGACTACGCCGACTACCTGCGCGAGACCCGCCCGGCCGAAGCCGAGGCCATTCTCACCGCCGAGCAGCACAAGCGCTTCAAACTGGCCGAACTGATCGGCGTGCCCTACGCCCAGATCGAGGAGCTCTACGTGCCGGGCTACCGCGAGGTCGACCTGGAGAAGGATCTATACGACGACGCCCGCGACGGCCGCACCAAGATCCGCTGGGTCAAACTTCACGCCGGGGTGGAGGAGAGTGTTTACGAGCAAATCCAGCACATTGCCGCCGGCCCGTCCGGTGAGGCCTACGACGCCCTGCCCAAGGCTTACCGCGGCGCGCCCCGGGGGCTCGCCGCGAATCGCGCCTACTATCGCACCTATCCGCGCGACCAGCTCGCCGCGCACGTGGTCGGTTTTGTCAACAAGGAGGGCGTCGCCAGCGACGGCATGGAGCTGTTCGCCGACGAATACCTGCACGGCTACGACGGCTGGCGCGAATCCGAGCGCGACGGCCGCCGTCGCGAGCTGGCCGAATACCGCCGCCGCGAAGCGCCCGCCGTCGACGGTTGGGATGTTGTGCTGTCGATCGACTCCGTGGTGCAGCACACCATCGAGCTCGAGCTGCTCGACATCGCGACGCAATACCAACCCGACCGCGCCGTCATCCTCGTCACCGATGCGCGCGACGGGTTCCTGCTCGGGCTCGCCAATTACCCGACCTTCGATCCCAACCGTTTCAACGAGTCGAGTGCCGAGGAGCGCCGCAACGCCGCGGTCGCCTACGAATACGACCCCGGCTCCACCTTCAAGGTCGTGCCCGCCGCCATGGCGCTGGAGACCGGCGCGATCACGCCATCGATGCGCTTCGATGTGAGCCTGACCTCGATCAATTACCAGGGCATCAACCGCACCTTCATCAAGGATGATCATCCGATCCTGTATCCGGTCACGGTCCACGACATCATCAGTCACTCCAGCAATGTGGGGGCGGCCCAGATCGCGATGCGGCTGGGGGACCAGGGGCTCTTCGACGCCGCGCACGCGTTTGGGATGGGGGAGAAGAGCGGCTTCGGTTTCGGCGGCGAGATCGCCGGGCTGATCAACCCGCCCAGCAAGTGGAGTGCGCCGGACATCACCCGCATTCCCGCCGGCTACAGTATTTCGGTGACGCCGATGCAGATCCATCAGGCCATGGGGGTGTTCGCCGCGGGCGGAGAGCTGCTGCGCCCGCAGATCATCCGCGAAGTGCGCGACCGCGAGGGCAAGACGGTGTTCGCCTTTGGCCGCGAGGCCCGCCGCCGTGTCGTCAGTCCGACCGTGGCCGACGAGATGCGCCGCATCCTGATGCGCGTGGCCAGTCGCGACGGCACCGCTCGCGCCGCCGCCATCGACGGCTACCAGATCGCCGGCAAGACCGGCACCGCGCAGAAACTGATCGAGAAACGCTACTATTCCAAGACGCAGCACGTCGGCTCGTTCTCCGGGTTCTTCCCCGCCACCGACCCGCGCCTCGTCATCACGGTCATCATCGACAACGCCCACCTCGACGGCAATCGCCGCAATTACGGTGCGGCCGTCGCCGTGCCCACGTTTCAACGGATCGCCGCCCGGCTGATCCCTTATCTCGACATCAAACCGGTGACGGCCTCGTCGTCGCCCCTGCTCGCCATGGAAGGAGGCCGACGGTGATCGGTTATCTGACCCACGACCACTTACTCATCAACGCATTCCGTACGCGCCCCGCGCCTCGCAACCGCCGCGACACCCTCGCCCGCAACCGCGTCTTCAAAATGGCTCCCAAACTCGCCGATTACCTTCGTGACACCGAGATCCTCGCCTCCCGGGGCGAGCTCGATCGTCCGATCTCCGGGCTGGCGATGGACAGCCGCCGGGTGGTGCCGGGCAATGTGTTCTTTGCGCTCCCGGGCCTGCGCGCCGACGGTGCGAGCTTCATCGACGAGGCGGTCGCCCGCGGCGCCGTGGCGGTGATAGCCAATTCCCTGCCGCGCACCATTCCGGCGAAGGTCACCGCCATCCGGGTCGAGAACCCGCGCGTCGTCATGGCGGCGGTCGCCCAGCGTTACTACAAATTCCCCGACCGCGACCTCGGGGTCGTCGGCATCACCGGGACCAACGGCAAGACCACCGTGGCGCACCTCGTGCGCCAGCTGGTCGGCGGCGACGCGCCGGTCGGTCTGCTCGGCACGATTTCCTACGACCTCGGCGTGCGCACGGTGCCGTCGTTCAAGACCACGCCGGAGTCGATCGACACGTTCGGCATGCTCGCGCAGATGCGCGAGGCCGGCTGCCGTCAGGCGGTGATGGAGGTCAGCTCCCACGGCATCGACCAGCAGCGCGTCGCCGGCCTGAAGTTCGGGGTCGCGGTCTTCACCAACCTGACCCGCGACCACCTCGACTACCACCCCTCCATGGAGGACTACTTCGAGGTGAAGGCACGGCTCTTCACCGGGGCCGCCGGCGACCGTCCGGCCGTGGCCGTGATCAACCTCGACGACCCGTGGGGCCCGAAACTGCGGGAGCAGCTGCCGGCGGACCAGCGGTGCATCACGTTCGGCGAGCACGCCGACGCCGACATTCGCGCGACCGACATCGACTACGGTTTCAAGGGCACGACCTTTCGCCTGCACTGGACCGGCGGCGAGCGGGAGGTGAAGTCGCCGCTCATCGGGCGCTACAATCTGTCCAACGTTCTCGCGGCCATCGCGGCCGCGTGCGGGCTGGGCCGCGACCCGGCCGTCTTTCTTTCCCGCCTCAACACCTTCGCCGGCGTGCCGGGCCGCATGGAGCGGGTGGAGGAAGGGCAGGCCTTCAACGTACTGGTCGACTACGCCCACACCGACGACGCGCTGCGCAACGCCCTGGCCATGCTGCGCCCGGTGACCCCCGGCCGGCTGCTGGTCGTCTTCGGCTGCGGCGGCAACCGCGACCGCGCCAAGCGTCCGCTGATGGTGCAGGCCGTGCAGGCGCACGCCGACTTCGCCTTCGCCACCGCCGACAACCCGCGCCGTGAGGACCTGGGCGTCATCTTCGACGACATGCGCACCGGCGTGACCGCGCCGGAGAAGATCACCTGGATCGAGGACCGCCGCCGCGCGATCAGTCTGGCCCTCGACATGGCCAAGCCCGGCGACTCGCTGCTCATCGCCGGCAAGGGCCACGAGCCGTATCAGGAATTTGCCGACACCATCGTGCCGTTCGACGACCGCCAGGTCGCCCGCGAACTCATCGCCATCAAGACCTTGAAACCGCAGTAGCCCGCTTCCCCTCGTGCCCCGCTTCGATCCCGCTTCGCTCGCCCAATGGACCGCCGGTCGGTGGACCGCGGCTCCGGCTGCGCCGCTCGAAGGCTTCGGGATCGACACGCGGAAGCTGCGCCGGGGGGAGATGTTCGTCGCGCTGCGCACGCCGGTACGCGACGGCCACGATTTCCTGGAGGCGGCGGCGGCTGCCGGCGCCGGCGCGGCGCTGGTGTCCGACCCGCGCCCCGACTGCTCCCTGCCGCAGCTGGTGGTGGACGATCCGCTGCACGCGTTCCAGTCGATCGCGCTGCATCATCGCCGCGGTTTCGGCGGTCCGGTGGCCGGCATCTCCGGCAGCGCGGGCAAGACGTCGACCAAGGACCTGCTCGCGATCCTGCTCGGCCCGCGCACGCTGGCGACACAGGGCAACCTCAACAATCACCTGGGCGTCCCGCTGACGCTTACCCGGCTGGATCCGACGCACCACACCTTTGCGGTGATCGAGGCCGGGATCAGCGCGCCGGGCGAAATGGCGCCGCTGGCCCGCATGATCGAACCCGACGTGGCGGTCATCACCCTAGTCGACCACGCCCACACCCGCGATCTCGGCGGTCTGGCCGGCGTGGCGCGGGAAAAAGCGGTGTTGCCGGCGGCGGTGCGGCCCAACGGCGTCGCCGTGCTGCCGCGCGCGGTGGCCGACCTGCCGGCGTTCGGCAACCTGCCGTCGCGCCGGCTCGTGATAGAACGGGCCGACGTGATTCTCCCCGAGAACGCCGGGAGCGGCACCATCTACTTCACCCTGACCCAGCGCGCCGAGGAAACGGCGGTCACCGTGGCCTACGGCGATCCGCCGCCCGAGACCTATGCGCTGCTGCGCGTCACCGACGGCATGGCCCAGAACGCGGTGCTCGCCATCTGCGTGGCCCGCTGGCTGGGGGTCACGCCCGAGCAGATTCGCGAGCGCCTCGACCAGTGGCAGTCCGCCGCCCTGCGCGGCGAGGTGCGGCACGAAGGTGACCGGGTGCTCTACGTGGATTGCTACAACGCCAATCCGGCCTCGATGCTCGATGCCCTGGCGACTTTCGACGCCATGACCGCCGCCGCCCAGCCGCCGCGGCTGTTCATCCTCGGCGGCATGGAGGAACTCGGCGAGGAGAGCGACGCGCTGCATGAACGCGTGGGCGTGCACCTGCCGCTGCAGCACAAGGACCAGGCCCTGGTGATCGGCACCGGCGCGGAGCACGTGGCGACCGGGGCGCATCGCACCGGAGCCCGGCCGGAGCAGGTCGAGGTGCTGGCCTCCCTGGACCGCGTCGCGGCCCGGGTGGCGGCCTGGCCCGGACCGATCTTCATCAAAGGCAGCCGGCGTTACCGGCTCGAAACCCTCCTGGCGGAAGGAGCCGCCGTTTCGACCTGAGCCGATGATCTCGTTTCTCGCCGATTACGAAGCGATCTGGGGCCCTCTGCGCGTGCTGCGCTACATCACCCTGCGCGCCCTCATGGCGGCGATCACCGCGACTCTGGTCGGCTTTGTCATTGGCCCGTGGCTCATCACCCAGCTGCGCCGTCTCAAGTTCGGCCAGCATTACGACGACGACCGCACCGGCGAGCTGGCGACGCGTTTCGACAAGAAGAACACGCCCACGATGGGCGGGTTGCTGATCTTCATCTCCGTCGCCGCCGCCACGATCCTGTGGGCGGCGCCGAATGTCTGGGTGGTGACCTCACTCTTTGTCTATGCGGCGCTGACCGGCGTCGGTTTCCGGGATGACTACCTGAAGGCGGTGAAGAAGAACCGGGATGGCATCTCCTCGCGCGAGAAGATGTTCTGGCAGACTTCGATCACCTTCGCGGCGCTGCTGCTGCTGTGGTTCAGCGACACCAGCAACGCCCACATTCGCGAACTCTGGCTGCCGTTCCTGAAATCGCCGGTGCTGGTGTTCGCGGGGGCGGCCGGCATCGTGGCGCTGTTCGTGATGATGTTCTTCTGGGTGGTGGGCTTCAGCAACGCGATCAACCTGACCGACGGCCTAGATGGCCTGGCCATCGGCTGCACCATCACTGTGGCGCTGGTCTACGGCATCATGGCGTACGCGGCGGGCAACAGCATCATCGCCGGCTACCTCCTCATCGGCTTTGTGCCGGGCACCGGTGAACTGACCGTCATCTGCGGGGCACTGGTGGGCGCGGGGATGGCCTTCCTTTGGTATAATTCGCACCCGGCGGAGGTGTTCATGGGCGACACCGGCTCGCTCGCTCTCGGCGGACTCATCGGCGTGATCGCGTTCATGGTGCAACAGCCCTTCACGCTGGTGATCGTCGGCGGGGTGTTCGTGGCCGAGGCGCTCTCCGTTATCATTCAGGTCGGTTGGTTCAAATACACCCGCCAACGCCACGGCGAAGGCCAGCGGTTCTTCCGCATGGCGCCGATCCATCACCATTTTCAAAAGCTCGGCTGGCCGGAGACCAAGGTCGTGCTCCGCTTCTGGATCCTCTCGCTCATGTGCGCCCTTGCCGGTCTCGGCACTCTGAAACTGCGCTGACGCCCCCATTCCCATGATTCAACCACCCGCCTTTCTCGCCCCCTTGCTGACCGCGCCCGTCGCGGTTCTGGGCGCCGGCGTGAGCGGACGGGCCGCGGGGCGTTTGATCAGCCGCCTCGGCGTTTCGGCCCAGCTCTACGACGAGCAGGGTGGGGAAGGTATCGAGGCCACGTTCCGCGCCGGCCCGCATCGGCTGGTGGTGTTCTCGCCGGGTTTCGCGGCCAACCACACCTGGATCGCGGCGGCCCGTTCGGCGGGCGCGATCTGCCTGGCCGAGGTCGACTTTGCCTCGCTCTGCTGGCGGGGTTCGGTGGTCGCCATCACCGGGACCAACGGCAAGACGACCGTCACCGAATTTCTCACCTACGCGCTGGGCCAGGTCGGCTACGACGCCGTGGCAGTCGGCAACGTGGGCCAGGCCTTCAGCGAGACGGTCGTCGAGCGCGAGGGGGGGGCACCGGACTCGATCGCGGTGTGCGAGATCAGTTCCTTCCAGGCCGAGGCACTGCGCCATTTCCGGGCCGACGCCGCGCTGTGGACCAATTTTGCCGAGGATCATCTCGAGCGGCACAACTCGATGGCCGACTACTTCATGGCCAAGTGGCGCCTGTTCGAGCGCTGCGTGGGGGGCGATGTCTTTGCCGGCTCCAGCGTGGCCCGCGCGGCCGAGGCCTACGGCCAGCCCCTGCCCGAGGGCGCCTTGATCGATACCGAGGATCCGGCGGGCGACGTGCTGCTGAGCGGCACGGTCTTCGAGGAACCGCCGCATCGGGAGAACTTCCTCCTCGCCGCCGCCTGGTGGCGCGCCGCCGGCCTGCGTGAGCCCGCGCTCTACGCCGCCGCCCGCACCTTTGCCCTCGGCCCGCACCGGCTCTCCCGGGTAGCCGTTCAGGGCGGGGTCACGTGGTGGAACGATTCCAAGGCGACCAACTTCCACGCCGTCGAGGCTGCGCTCGGGCGCTTCCGCGAACCGGTGATTCTCATCGCCGGGGGCAAGGCCAAGGGCGGTGACCTGGCCGCATTCGTCGACCGAATTGCGTCGCGCGTGAAACAGGTCATGTTGATCGGCGAAACCCGCAGCATCCTCGCCACCCTCATGGGGGCGCGCGTCATCCGCCATCGGGTCTGCGCCGACCTGGCCGATGCGGTGAGCCAGGCCGCCGCGGTCGCCGTGACCGGCGACCATGTGTTGCTCAGTCCGGGCTTCTCCAGCCTCGACCAGTTCGCCGGCTACGCCGCTCGCGGCGATCACTTCGAAAATCTTGTGAACACGCTCGCCGCCGAGACGGCCCGCGTGTAAAACTTAACCTCCTCTCCAGTCGCCCCATTACGAGAATCCTGTTATGAAAATTCTGAACATCTTCGGCTTCGTCGTTGCCGTGCACATTGCTGTGCTGGTCATCGCCTTCGCGGTGCCGGGCTGCAGCTCGACGGACACCACCGCCAACCCCGTTTCCGCGGAAGCGACCCCGATGGGAACCAGCCCGTCGCCCGTCACCCCTGCCGGTTCCTCCGCGGGTCGTCTGGCCGATGCCGATCTTAACCCGGCCATCAGCAGCGCGCCGCCGCCCACCTTCGATCCCAATGCCCCGGCCCGGGCCACCGCGACCGGTGTACGGGCTTCGCCGACGCGGCCGAGTGGCAATACCTCGCTCGTGCCGCAGTCCATCCCGCTGGCCACCCCGATGGCCACGGCTCCGGCCACCGCCGCGCCGATCAGTTACACCGTGGTGCGCGGTGACAGCCTCTGGGCCGTGGCCAAGCGTCACAATATCTCGGTCCGTGAGCTGGCCACTGCCAACGACCTGTCCACCAGCGCCATGTTGCAGCTCGGCCAGGTGCTGCTCATTCCCGCGCACGCGCTGCCCGAGCCCACGTCATCGGAGACCGATGCCGCGGCGGGCACGCCCTACACCATCCAGCCGGGAGACACCCTGGCCCGGATCGCCAATCGCAACGGCACTACGGTGGCGAAGCTCAAGGCCTTCAATCAAATGACCGGCGACATGGTGCGCGCGGGCGACACCCTGATGATTCCGGACGCGACCACCACCGAGCCGGCCCCGGCGACGACGGCCGCGACGACCACCCCGACCGCGGCGGAGGCGACGTCCGCCCCGGCTTCCCCGGGTTCGTTGCGCCACACCGTGGCCGCGGGCGAAACGCTTTCCGTCATCGCCCGCCGTTACGGCGTGCGTCTTGGCGACATCGCGCTGGAAAACAAGATCGCCGACCCGTCCCTCATCCGACCTGGCCAGGAACTCGTGATCCCGGGCGTGCAGGCTCCTCCTCCTGCGGCCACACCGCCTGCGCCGACCCGTCCGGCCGGCACCCCCGCCGCCAATGTCCCGGCGGCCGATCAGGACCTTGATGCCGGCCTGAGTGACCAAGGCGTCGATATCCCCGTGCTGGAAGTCGATGAGGAAGAAGTGCCCACCCTGAACTTTGGGGACGAACCGGCGACCACGGAGGGCGAGCCGCCCCGCTTTAACTGATTCCTACCCCGCTGACCCGCTTCCATGACGCAACGCTTCAATCCCCAGTCCGCCTCCCGACCCGCCTCCGCGTTTCGCGGACCGGTGGCCGTGATCGCCGTCGGCGCGATCGCGTTGGTGATTCTGGGGTTGGTGGCGTTGTTCAGCGCGACGGCGGGCTTTTCGCGTACGCCTTATTTCTATGTCATCAAGCAGGTGGTCGGCGTCGTGATGGCGGCGGGCGTGTGCGTGTTTGTCAGCCGGCTCGATCTGGAATCCATGCGACGCTACGTCTGGATCATCGCAGGCGTCGCGGTGCTGTTGCTGGTGCTGACCGCCGTTCCCGGCCTCGGCGTCAAGGTCAACGGCAGCCGCCGCTGGCTCGGCTTCGGCCCGGCCCGGTTCCAGGTCTCGGAGTTCACCAAGCTGGCGATGGTGTTCTGCCTCGCGCACTACCTCGCCCTCAACCAGTCGCAGGTGCGCGAGTTCCGCCGCGGGTTCCTGTACCCGGTTTTGATCGTCGGCCTGTTCGGCGGTCTGGTGCTGCTGCAGCCCGACTATGGCACCGCGGCGCTGACCCTGGCGGTCGGCGGCCTGCTCATCTTTTTGGCCGATGTGCGCTGGGCCTACATCCTCGGGTCGATCCCATTGGCCCTGGGCGGCCTGGGCGTGATGGTGATGCAGAATGAGAACCGGATGGCGCGGCTGCTCGCGTTCATGGATCTCGAGGGCAACCGCTCGGACGGCACCTACCAGCTGTACAACTCGCTCGCCGCCTTTGCCGTGGGTGGTACCAACGGCGTGGGCATCGGCCAGGGGCGCCAGCAGGCGAGCTTTCTGCCGGAGGCGCACACCGATTTCATCTTCGCGGTCATCGGCGAGGAGATGGGCCTCGGAATCACCCTGGCGGTGGTCGTGGTCTTCGCCGTCCTGTTCCTGCTGGGTCTGCTGCACCTGCGCCGCGCGCCCAACCTGTTTCAATTCCTGCTGGTGGCCGGCACGATCCTGCTCATCGCGCTGCAGGCGGTCATCAACCTCGGCGTGGTCACCGGCATCCTGCCGACCAAGGGCATGTCGCTGCCGTTCATCAGCGCCGGCCTCTCGAATCTATTGTTAATGGGCATGCTCATCGGCGTGCTGTTCAACACCAACCGCAACTGGGAGCGTCCGGCGTTCCTGCGGCCCCGGCGCGGTCTCATGGAGGGAATGTCCGCATGAGCGAATTTGTGATCGCCGGCGGCGGCACCGGCGGGCACCTCGCCCCCGCCATCGCGTTGGCGGAGCGACTGCGCGACCGTGGTCATGCGACGACGATTCTGATCAGCCGCAAAGCCATCGATGCGACGCTGACCTCCCGCTATGCCGATCATCGCTTCGAATGCATCGACGGGGCTCCGCTGGTCTTCACGCCGGCCGGCATCCTCCGATTTGCCTCCCGCCAGCTCGCGGGACTGTGGTGGGCGATCGGATTCCTGCGGCGGCGGCGGCCGGCGGTTGTGCTCGGCTTCGGTGGCTTCACCACCGCCGCGGTCATCGTCGCGGGATGGCTGCTGCGCATCCCCGTCGCGCTGCACGAGGCCAACCGCGTGCCCGGCCGGGCGATTCGCGTACTGGCGCGCTTTGCCAAGCGGGTGTACCTGCCGACCAACGTCGCGCTGCCGCACGTCAACCCGCGCAAGCTGCGCTTCGCGGGCCTGCCGGTGCGTCATGAGATCGAACGGCGGCCGCGGCTGGAGGCGGCCGCGCAGCTCGGGCTCGACGCGAATCGCCGCACCGTCGCCGTCCTGGGCGGCAGTCAGGGGGCGCGTTCCCTCAACACCTGGGCCGAGACGGTCACCCCGGAATTGGCCCGGCACGGCGTGCAGATGGTCACGATCACCGGACCCGACAAGGGCGGGGAGACGAAGGCCACCCATCCGGGACCGGACAACGCGGCCGTGACCAGCGTGACCATCCCGTTCTGCCACGACATGGCCGGCCTGATTTCCTCGGCTGACCTGGTCGTTTCGCGCGCCGGCGCCGGCACCATCGCCGAACTCGTGCACCTCGGCGTGCCGGCGGTCCTCGTGCCGTATCCGTTTGCCGCCGACAATCACCAGGCGGCCAACGCGGCCGAGCTCGCCGCCCGCGGCGGGGGGGTGGTCGTCGAGGAGGACCACTTGGACGAACTCACGACCACGGTGCTGAACCTGGTCGCGGACCCGCTGGCCCGGGCCCGTTGCGAAATCGCCCTGGCCAACCTCGCCCGCAGTGAATCGGTCGACCTGATGCTGGCTGACATCGAGGAACTGGGCCGGGTGGCCTCGCCGCACCGGCTGTCGACCCGGGAGGTGCCGGCATGAAGGCCGCCGGACTGCCGTTTCTCTTTGGGCGCCAGGTCCGGCATCTCCACGCGGTGGGGGTGGGGGGCATGGGGCTGGGTCCGCTCGCGATCTTTGCCGCCCGCCGGGGCTGGACGGTTTCGGGCGAGGACGACGCGATGAATCCGGCCATGGCCCGTGAGCTCAGCGTTGCGGGGGTGCGGCTGGGCGCCGTGGGCGTTATGCCGCCGGAGACCGATTTGGTGGTTTATTCCTCCGCGGTGAAGGTCGCGCATCCGGCGCTGGCCGAGGCGCGCGGGCGCGGCATCACCACGGTGCGGCGCGGTGAGCTCCTGGCCGAGGTGGCCCGCGAGCACCGCTTGGTGGGCGTGGCCGGGTCGCACGGCAAGACCACCACCACGGCCATGATCATCGCCGCGCTGCGGTCCGAAGGCGTATCCGCCGGCTACGTGCTGGGGGGACTGTTCAACGATCCGGCCCTGCCGCCGGCTGCGTTGGGCGAGAGTGATTGGCTGGTGGCCGAGATCGACGAAAGCGACGGCACCATCGACGGCTTTTCGCCGGAAATCACCGTGCTGGTGAATCTCGATTGGGATCACGCCGACCGCTACCCGGACGCCGCGCAGATCGACTCCGCCTTTGCCGCGCTGGCCGGCCGCACCCGCCGCACGTTGTTGGCGTGGGATGGCTGTGCGAAGTCGGCCCGCATCACGGGCGCGGCCGAGCAGGGCGGCGCGCGGGTGATCACTTTCGGGGCCAGTGGGGATTTCAAGGCGACTCATTTGGCCGGTACCCCCGGCGAATTGGAACTGGCGCTGGGCGGACGGTTCGCCGTGCCCCGTGTCAAGGTGCGGGCCAGCGGTTCCTTCAACGCCGTCAACGCCGCCGCGGCGCTGGCGACCGTGCAGCTCATGGGTGGTTCGCTCGCCACCCACCCGTTGGCGGAGTTTCCCGGGGTGCGTCGCCGCCAGACGGTACTGCACCGCGACGATGCCCTTACGGTAATTGAGGACTACGCGCATCATCCGGCCGAGATCCGCGCGCTGCTGCAGAGCCTGCGCCGCGATCTGCGTGACGGCGGGCGGCTGCGGGTGGTGTTTCAGCCGCATCGCTTCAGTCGCACGCGGCAATTCAAGACCGAGTTTGCCGCGGTGCTGGCGGTGGCCGATGCGATTGCCTTGCTCGATGTCTACGGGGCGGGCGAGGCGCCGCTGCCGGGGGGCACGACGGCTGACCTATACGCTGAGCTGGTGCGGGCCGCGCCCGACCGCGTGGTGGACTATCTGCCGGGCGACCCGGGGGGCGTGCTCGAGCTGGTGCGGCAGGCCCGCGAGCCGGGCGACTGCGTGGTTTTTGTCGGGGCCGGCGATATCGAGCACCGGGCTCGCGAGTGGATTGATATGATCAAACAGGAAGTGCGCATGACGGCGGAGTGGGATGACGTCGCGGCGGCTCTGCGCGCGGCGGTCTCGGCCGAGACCCGCATCCGCCGTGAAGAACCGCTGGCGAACAAGACGACCCTGCGCGTCGGCGGCGCCGCCCGGGTCTACGCGGAGCCGGCGACGGCGGATGATCTGGCCGCCATCCTGCGCACCCTGCATGCCCGCGGGGTCCCCCTGCAGGTATTGGGCCGGGGTTCGAATCTGCTGATTCCGGATGCCGGGGTGGACGGCGTGGTGGTGTCGCTGCGCCAACCGAGCTGGGAAGCTTTTGAAGTGCTGGCAGATGGCCGCGTACGGGTGGGCGCGGGTTTGCGGTTGAAGAATCTCTGTGGGCTCGCCGCCGCCGCCGGACTGGTTGGCTTCGAATTTTTGGAAGGCATTCCCGGCAACGTGGGCGGGGCGCTGCGCATGAACGCCGGAGCCATGGGGGGGTGGATGTTCGACGTGGTCGATACCGTTGAAGCGCTGGCGTTGGACGGAACCCCGCGGCAGTGGACGCGGGCCGCAATGACCGTGTCCTACCGCCACTGTGCGGAGCTGGCGGGGGCGATTGCCACCGGCGCGATCCTGCAGCCCAAGGCGTCCAGTGGACGGGACGACGTCAGCCGGCAGATCGATGTCTACCGCAGCAAGCGCCAGGAGTCGCAGCCGCGCGAACCGAGCGCAGGGTGCATTTTCAAGAACCCCCCTGATGATTCGGCCGGCCGGCTGATCGACGCCTGCGGGCTGAAAGGGGAACGCATCGGTGACGCGGAGGTTTCGACCGTGCACGGCAATTTCATCATCAACCGCGGCCATGCCACCAGTGCCGACGTGATCGACCTGGTACGCCGGGTGCGGGAGCGGGTGGCCAGCCAGACGGGGGTGACCCTCGAGCCCGAGGTGCTGCTCTACGGCGCCGAGTGGGAGGACAACCTATGAGCGAACCGCTGCCCCGCATCACGGTCTTGGGCGGCGGCACGTCGCCGGAGCGCGAGGTGTCGCTCGGGTCCGGTCGCGCCTGCGCCATCGCCCTAGCCCGCAGCTTCCCGACGCGGCTGGTCGACGTGACCCGCGAGGAATTGCCCGCCGGGCTGGATCCGGATCGCGACGTGGTCTTCTCGACGCTGCACGGCACGTTTGGCGAGGACGGCGCCATGCAACGGCTGCTGGACCTCGCCGGCGTGATTTACGCGGGTTGCGACGCGGCGAGCAGCGAACTGACCTTTGACAAGGAGCGCACCAAGCAAGTCGTGCGCGCGGCCGGTGGCGAGGTGGCGCGTGGCTGGATGTTTGCCGGTGCCGACAAACCCACCGTCAAGCGGGTTCTGGCCGAACTCGGCCCGCAGGTGGTGATCAAGCCCAACCGCTCCGGCAGCAGCGTGAATCTGCATGTTTGTGACGGCCCGTCCTCAATCGAGGCGGCCCTGGCCGCGATCACCGACGGCGAGTGGGTGGTGGAGCAGCGCATCGTCGGCCGGGAACTGACCGTCGGTCTCATCCGCGGCCGGGCCATGGGCGTGGTGGAGATCGCGCCGAAATCGGGCGTGTTCGACTACTCTTCGAAATACACCAAGGGCCTGACCGAGTATCTCGCCCCCGCGCCGCTGGCGCCGGAGATCGAACAGGCGCTACAGCGCGACGCCGAAACGGCCTTCGCCGCCTGCGGGTGCCGCGACTACGCGCGTATCGATTACATCATGACACCGGAAAATCGGTGTTTTCTGCTCGAAATCAACACCCTGCCGGGCATGAAGGAAACCAGTCTGCTGCCGATGAGCGCGCAGTGCGCGGGAATGGACTTCACGGCCCTGGTGAGGGAACTGGTGGCCGGCGCGTGCGAGCGCTTCGCCGGCCGCAAACGCATACCGATCGTCCGATGAGCTCCCACCGTGCCCATTCCAGCGCGACCATCAGCTGGCGCGACATTCCGCAGGAGGTGAAACCGACGGTGATGTCGCCGGCCGGTCGGCGGCGGCTGAATCGCCAACTGATCCGCAACGTTCTGATCGGTGTGTTGGCGGTGGTGCTGGTGGCCGGCGCTTTCGAGATCTGGCGCACGGTCAGCCGCAACCCGCAGCGCTTCGCCTCCGCCGCCGGCAGCCGACCGGTCGAGGAGATCACGCTGGAGACCAACGGCGTGCTCGATCTCGCCTGGGCGGAGCAGACCCTCGCGCTGCGTCGCGACGTCGGCCTGATGGAGCTCGACCTCTACGCCGCCAAGGAGCGCCTGATGGCGACCAACCAGGTGCGGCAGGCGGTGCTGACCCGGAAATTTCCCGCGACCCTCGTGGTGCAGCTCGACGAGCGCACCCCGGTGCTGCGACTGCGCGCCCGCCAGCCTGGCGGGCAAACCGGTGAATTCCTCGTCGCGACCGACGGCGAGGTTTTCACCGGCAGCGGCTTTGATCGCGATGAGCTGGCGCGGCTGCCCTGGCTGGGGGGCGTCGGGCTGACCCGGGCCGGTAACCACTTTGCCGCCATCGACGCTATCCCGCGGGTGGCGGACCTGCTGGCGCTGGCCCGGGAGAACGTGCCCGATCTCTATGCTTCGTGGCGGGTGGTTTCGCTGGAACGCGCTGCGCATGACCGGCAGCTGATCGTCCAGTCGGCGGAGATTCCCGAGATCATCTTTTCTCTCGAATCGGACTTCTATGGCCAGCTGGCCCGGCTCGACCTGATTATCGAGCGCAACCGCGCGCGGTCCCTGCGGCCGGTGCAGTCGATCAATCTCGCGGTCGATGCGCAGCAGGTACCCGTGTCTTTCCGCGACGGCCCCCTTGCTCGGCAGCAGCCGCCGAGCCGTCCGGTGCGCTCTGTTTCCGCCAAACCCTCCTCCTCCTCCCTCGTTACGTTTCGCCTACCGTGAAAAATCCGTCCCGCCATATCGCCGCCGTCGAAATCGGCACCTCCAAGATCAACGTTCTCATCGGCCAGATCACGCCCGGCCGCGGCGTCAGCCTCATCGGGTTCGGTGAGTGTCAGGCCAACGGCGTGGCCAAGGGGGTGATCACCGATTTCAAGCAGGCCAGCGACGCGACCCACGCCGCTCTGGTCGCGGCTGAGCAGGACGCGCGCGTAAAGATCGACGAGGTGTTCCTCGCCCAAACCGGCGGTCACCTGCGCGGCTTTCATCACCCCGCCACCGTGAACGTCGAGTCGGCGGAGAATCTGGTCAGCCGCAACGACATGCAGCGCGCCTGCGAGCTGGCCATGTCCAAGGAGCTCGAGGACGGCCGGATCGTGGTGCAGTATTTGCAGCGTCCCTACCTGCTCGACGGCAAGATGGTGGGCCCGAACCCCGAGCGCCTGCACGGTGAGAAGCTGGAGGGCGGCTGCTGGACGGTGCATGGCGATCAGGCGGTGGTCACCAACTCGATTCACGTGATCCAGGGCTTCAATCTGAAGGTGGCCGACATGATTCTCTCCAGCCTGGCGGCGGGCACGATGCTGACGACCCAGCAGGACCGCCAGCAGGGCGTGCTGATGATCGACATCGGCGCCGGCACCTCAGACTTCGTCTACTATCGCCACGGCGTGCCGTTCATCACCGGCGTGGTCGCGGTGGGTGGCGGCCACTTGACCAACGACCTCGCCCTCGGTCTGCGGGTGACCGAAGGCCAGGCCGAGAAACTGAAGCTTCGCCATGGCCGTGGGGTGGTGGCGAGCCGCGACAAGAGCGACAAGGTCTGGCTTAACGGGGATCTCGCGATCGGCGACCGCCAGTTCCCGCGCATGGCCATCGAAACCATCACCGCCGCCCGCGTGCAGGAGATCTTCGAGGTGGTGAAAAAGAAGCTCGGTTTCGAAACCAATTCCGACAACTGCCCGGCCGGCGTGATCCTGACCGGGGGCACTTCCCGGCTGCCCCACATCGAGGATGCCGCCACCCGGGTCTTCGGCGTGCCGGCGCACCTCGGCGAGCTGCCCGCCTGGGTTGGCGAAAAGCTGTCCCACCCGGCACACAGCACGGTGCTCGGCCTGCTGCACTACGGCATCACCGGCCGCTCGGACACCGCTCTCGTGCGCCGAAAGCCCAAACGCACCTTCCTCCGCAAACTCTTCGCCACCGCCTGACCCGCCCCGACCATGCACCCCAACGAACTTCCCCTGACGCCCGGCGCGGACGCGCTCGCCGATCGCAGCATCACCATCAAGGTCGTCGGTGTCGGTGGCGCCGGCGGCAGCTCGGTCGACCGCATCCGGATGGAGAATCTCGACCGGCTGCAGATGGCGGTGATCAACACCGACCTGGCCGCGCTCAATGCGTCGCTGGTCGAGGAGAAGCTGCTCATTGGGGCGGCCTCCACCCGCGGACTCAGCGCCGGGGGCGATCCCGAACTCGGCTACCAGGCGGCGGACGGCGATCGCGAGAAGATCGCCAAGGTGGTGGAGGGCTGTGACCTGATTTTCCTGATCGCCGGCATGGGCGGCGGAACCGGCAGCGGTGCGGCCCCGGTGGTGGCGGAGGAGGCCAGTGCGGCCGGCGCGCTGGTGATCGCGTTCGTGGCCATGCCCTTCAGTTTTGAAGGCACCCGTCGCGGCCGCCAGGCGGAGGATGGCCTGCTCGAACTGCGGCGCCATGCCGACGCGGTGATTCCGCTGTCCAACGACCTGCTGATCCAGGAAGGCGACGACGCGGAGTCGGCGCTCAACTCCTTTGCCCGGGCCGACGAGTGGATCGGCCGCGCGGTGCGCTCGGTCTGGTCGATGATGTTCCGCACCGGCTTCATCAATCTCGACTTCGCCACCTTCCGGCAGGCGTTTCACACCCGCGGCGGCAAGACGCTGTTCGGGCTCGCGGCCGGCTCCGGCGACGACCTGGTGAAGTCCGCCCTCGAAAGTCTGGAGATGTGCCCGCTGCTGGTCATGCCGGAGTTTGCCCGCAAGGTGGACCGGGTGTTGGTCAACGTGGTGGGCGGCACCGACATGACGCTGGCGATGTTCAAGGACCTGATGACCGCGCTCAACGAGCGATTCGGCCGCGACTCCCATGTCATCATGGGCGCGGTGATCGACGAGGACTTTCAGGGCCGGCTGGAGATCTGTGTGATTGGCACGAGCGACATCGGTGGCCGGATGCCGCCGCGGCGGGCCCTCGTTCGGCCCCGGGTGACCGAGCGCGCCGGACTGCTCGGGACACCAGAGCCCGTTGAAAGGGTCCGCGAAGTGGAGACGAAGGGGTCGGCCGGTCGGCCGCATAAGCAGTTCCACAAGCAGAAGGTGGCGCAGGATGAATTCAGTTTCGGCGGCGCGGCGGACAACCGGGGACATTTCGAGCGCACGGATCGCAACTTGTTCGAGGGCCAGGACCTCGACGTGCCGACCTTCCTGCGCAAAGGCATCAAAATCAGCATTTAGCGCGGGGCGGATTTTACGCGCGGTTGACGAAGGCGCCCCTTGGCAACGCGCGCGGATTCGTGCACGTTGGGACTCATGTTCATCGACGAATGCGTCATCAAGGCTATGGCAGGCGACGGCGGGCGCGGTTGCTCCAGCTTTCGGCGTGAGAAATTCGAGCCCTTCGGCGGTCCCAACGGCGGCGACGGCGGCAAGGGTGGCGACGTGGTGCTGCGCGGCGACGACGACACGAACAACCTGATCGATTTCAAGTACAAGCCCCACTGGAAAGGGGAGCGTGGCGAGCACGGTATGGGCAAGGACTGCAACGGCCGGGAAGGGAAGCCGGCCGTCCTGCGGGTACCGCTCGGCACGATCGTGACCGACGAGGCGACCGGCCAGGTGGTTGCCGAGGTGCTGGAGGACGGGCAGGACATCATCCTGTGCCGCGGCGGCAACGGCGGGTGGGGCAACCGGCATTTCAAGACCTCGACCAACCGCGCGCCGCGCCGCGCCAACCCGGGACATCCGGGCGAGCATGGTGTCTACCGACTGGTGCTCAAGAGCATCGCCGACGTCGGCCTGGTCGGGTTTCCCAATGCTGGTAAGTCATCGCTGACCGGTCGCATCACCCGGGCGCAACCGAAGACCGCGGCGTATCCCTTCACCACGCTGCACCCGCAGATCGGCGTCATCGATTACCCCGAGCTCTTCGAGCGCCTGCTACTGGCCGACGTGCCCGGGCTCATCGCCGGCGCCAGCGACAACCGTGGGCTGGGCCATCGTTTCCTGCGCCACATCGAACGC
>Ga0181606_10001202_pt1 | contig 22644 bp, 24 predicted proteins | sample 041ome_10_FD_132994 | JGI IMG/M metagenome (GOLD analysis project Ga0181606, IMG submission 132994) | Coastal salt marsh microbial communities from the Groves Creek Marsh, Skidaway Island, Georgia - 041412US metaG (megahit assembly) | ecosystem: Environmental > Aquatic > Marine > Intertidal... | reverse complement strand
TATCTAATAATGCCGCACCGCAACTCGGCCAAATTTGGCAGCGCTTAATACACCACCAACCCACCGCTACCGTATCACCGGCCGCAACAGGAGACCCGCATGTCATTTGACACAGATTTTAAAGCCAGCAGGATTGACGCCAATGGGGTGAAAATAGCGGTCCGCACAGCCGGTGACGGCCCCCCGCTGTTATTGCTGCATGGCTATCCGCAGACAGGCTATATGTGGCATAAGGTGGCATCACGATTGGCACAAAATCACCATGTGGTAATTGCTGATTTGCGTGGTTACGGTGACAGCGAAAAACCGCCAACAGATGCCGATCATGCGGCCTATTCAAAACGGGCAATGGCGGCGGATATGATAGCTGTGATGCAGGCCTTTGGATATGCCAAATTTGATGTGGCCGGGCACGACCGAGGTGGCCGTGTTGCGCATCGTCTAGCACGCGATTATCCAGACGCTATACGCAGATTAGCGGTGCTTGATATTGCGCCAACATTGATGATGTATGACACCACCGACCGCGAATTCGCAACCAAATATTATCATTGGTTTTTTCTTATTCAACCTGCCCCACTGCCCGAAAAAATGATTGGCCATGATCCAAAATTTTACCTTGAGCAAAAATTGCGGCAATGGGGAAAAAACCGCGAGGCCATTACAAAAACAGCCTTCGATGATTATTTACGGTGTTTTTCAAACCCGGCAACCATTCACGCCAGCTGTGAAGATTACCGGGCGGCGGCTGGCATTGACCTTGTGCATGATGCGGCAGATAACGGCACCAAATTGACAATGCCCGTGCTTGCCTTATGGGGCACCGATGGCATGGTTGGCAACAAATATGATGTTGTAAGCAGTTGGCAGAGTGTCGCCACCGATGTTCGCGGGCATGGGGTGCCTGGCGGGCATTATTTGGCTGAAGAATCCCCCGAAGAAACCTTTGCGGCCTTGTCAGCGTTTTTTGCCGAATGACCCCAGAGCGCGCACCCGCATCCCCATCAGCATGGATCATGGCACAGGCCAAAGGCTGGCCTGAAGATGGTCGCTTGCTGGATTTTGCGTGTGGGCGGGGCCGACACAGCCGCGCCCTTGCCCCCCGGTTTGAGGTGCTGGCGGTTGATCGTGACCGTGAAGCCTTAAACAGCTTAGCCGGCCAACCGCGAATATCGACGTTGGCTTGTGATCTGGAAGCTGATGAAGACTGGCCGTTTGCGGCGCAAAAATTTGATGTTGTCGTGGTGACAAATTATCTGTTTCGACCCAAACTTAGGCAGATTTTTGATCTGGTGGCGGTTGGTGGCTATATCGCCTATGAAACCTTTGGCGCTGGCAATGCCGCCTTTGGCCGCCCAAAAAACCCAGACTTTTTGTTACACGAGGGCGAACTAGCCGCAGCCATACCAGCGCATTTCAGCATTATTGAGCAGTTTCATGGCACTATAAACACGCCGCATAGCGCAGTTATTCAGCGGCTTGCCGCACAGCACGCATAGCAAACACGCTACCCATAGCCGAATGACTGCGTCATCAAAGCCCGGCAACCATGCGGCCGCTAGCGCATAATAAACGGGTTGGCCGCGGTGGTTTGTTGGGCGATCCACACCGATTTGACCTGCAAAAACTCTTTGATGGCGTCCTTACCGCTTTCGCGCCCTTCTCCGCTTCGCTTATAGCCCCCAAAAGGCGAGGTAAAGCTGACCGCGCGGTAGGTGTTGACCCACACAGTACCGGCCTTTAGGCGTTCGGACATACGCAACGCTCGCCCGATGTCGCTGGTCCAAACGCCAGCCGCCAGCCCATAGACAATATCGTTACCGATGGCCACCGCATCATCTTCGGTATCAAATGGGATAATCGACAGAACCGGCCCGAACACTTCTTCTTGAGCGATGCGCATATCGTTGGAAACGCCGGTAAAAATGGTCGGCTGGACAAATTGCTGGCCTTTGGCACCGGCACCGCTATAGGGGCCACCCCCCAAAACACATGTTGCCCCCTCAGATTTGGCAATTTCAATATAATCTAGAATCTTTTGGTATTGCGGCGGTGTTGTAACCGGCCCCACATGCGTGTCGGTTGACATCGGATCACCAATGGTTGCAGCGCCCGCCACCTCTACCAAACGTTTGACAAATTTGTCATGAATCGACCGTTGTACCAATAGCCGTGATCCGGCAATACAGGTCTGGCCAGTGGCCGCAAAAATACCCGAAATCGCCCCCATAACAGCGGCTTCAAAATCAGCATCTTCAAACACGATATTAGGAGATTTGCCGCCAAGCTCTAGGGTCACTGGCATAATTTTCTTGGCCGCCGCCTCATAAATTTTCTGGCCCGACAAATCTGATCCGGTAAAGGCAATTTTATCGACATGCCGGTGCGCGACCAATGGCGCGCCAACTTCCAAGCCAAATCCAGTGACAGTGTTGACAACCCCAGCCGGAAACCCAGCCTCTTCAACAAGTTTCATAAATTCCAGCGTAGAAGCCGAAGTATATTCAGACGGCTTAATCACCGCGGTATTACCCGCAGCCAATGCAGGCGCAAGTTTCCATGCCAATAGTAAAAGTGGCGAATTCCAGGCGGTAATCATGCCAATCACACCAAGAGGTTCGTAACGGGTGAAATTAAAAATACCCGGCTTATCAGAGGGTATAACCGCCCCTTCAACCTTGTCGGCAAGCCCGCCATAATAACGGTACCATTCAGCAAGATACTTGGTTTGCGCCCCCATTTCGGCAATCAGCTTGCCATTATCACGCACCTCAATTTCGCCAAGACGTGGGGCTTCACGCTCAATAATCTCGGCCAGCTTGACAAGTAATTTGCCACGTTGAGTCGGGCCAGTGCGGCCCCACACCCCATCAAATGCGGCTTTTGCGGCGGCAACAGCGGCGTCAACATCATCGGCATCACCGCGGGCAATCTGCGCCCAAACGGCACCGGTATAGGGGTTTTCGCTGTCAAACCAGACACCTTTTTTCGGGTCAACGAATTTGCCATTGATATAATGTTGATATGTTTGCATCTCTACCTCACTTGTGGCGCTGTGCCCGGTTAAACGGTTTAGTTTGGCTATGCAGCCATGATTTTTTCTAGCCTTTTTAAGTTGATTTTTTACATTTTTGGTTTTTAAGTCTTTGCCTACATCAACCGCATTATTTTTAATAAGAGCATTATATGAGCACGCAAAACAACCCTGCACAACGCTGGGAAGACGATATTTTTGATTGTTTTTCACGGCACCAGATTAATCAGGTTCCCTATGTACCAGACGCTGGCCACGCGCATTTAATCAGGCGCGTTCACGAAGAACCGCATATGACGCCGATTGTTCTGACCACCGAGGAAGAAGGCGTTGCGTCATCTTGCGGGGCATGGCTTGGCGGTCATAAATCGGTGCTTTTGATGCAAAGCAGCGGGGTTGGCAATTGCGTGAATATGCTTAGCCTTGTTAGCAATTGTAATTTTCCATTTGTAACGATTGTCAGCATGCGCGGTGAGTGGGGCGAGTTTAACCATTGGCAGGTGCCGATGTCACGCGCAACGCCGGGTAGCTTTCAGATGATGGGGGTTGAGGTGCAGCGCTGTAACACCGCGGCTGAGGTCGGCCCAACGGTTGATGCGGCGCTCTATGCGGCTTTTGCCAGCGAACAAAAAATCGCCATCTTGTTATCACAGCGCCTTATAGGCCGGAAGGAATGGTAGTCATGACCGTCCACACAAATATTGAACGCCGCGAGGCGGTGCGCCGCATTTTGGCGAACCGGGGAGAGACATTGGTAGTATGCGGGCTGGGCTCATCAACCTATGATGTCTTTGCCGCTGGTGATGATGACAAAAATTTCTATCTGTGGGGAGCTATGGGCGGCGCTGTCATGATTGGCCTTGGGTTAGCGATCGCCCAACCAGACAAACCGGTTCTTGTGATCACCGGTGATGGCGAAGCCCTAATGGGCATAGGCGCCCTTGCAAGCGTTGCCGCCCAACAGCCTGACAATTTGACCATCATGGTTTTAGATAATGGCCATTTTGGTGAAACCGGCATGCAACCAAGCCACACATCGCATGGTGTTGAGTTAGCCGAAGTCGCGGTCGCCTGCGGCTTTAATAACAGTCAAACTATAAACGACTATGAAACACTTGATGCCTTTTCCAACACGCCGAATGCCGCCAATGGGCCGCGCTTGGCGGTGGTCAAAATTACCACCGAAAACCCAGAACGCGCCCTGCCAAATCTTGATGGGGTTTATATCAAAAACCGGGTGCGGGCCAGCCTCGGCATTCAGCCGGTCTGACACGCGCCCAAAAAAACCCCCAACCGGCAGCGCCGGCGGGGGGTAAAGTTTTTAGTTAACGGAGTGAAACAAGTGAGGTCCACTAGGATCTTGCTTGTGGATAATGTCATAGCCTGACAGTCCTGCGCTGTGATAGGGTTATAAATAGTCACCTGCGATGCATTATTTGCAGCACCCTATATATGGCACGCGCGGCACTTAGTGAGGGTAAACGCTGCGCAGCACATAACAGCTAACCCGGGGATGGATAGATGACGCTTGCCACAACGCCGCTTAACCAGTTGCCGTTGGTATCACTTGATCTTGAAACAACTGGGCTGCAACCGGCGCGCGACCGGATTGTGCAGATTGGTGCCGTCACCATAGACGATGACCCGCGGCAGCTGGATATGCTTGTCAACCCTGGCATGGCCATCCCCAAAACCAGCACCGCAATTCATGGCCTAAGCGCCAGCGATGTTGAGCATGCCGCAGCCTTTCCATTGGCTCTGCCGACGTTGCGCGAATTCATCACCGGGCGGGTCATTTTGGGGTACAATATCGGCTTTGATTTGGCGGTTTTGTCGGCCGAGGCCAAACGTCATGGCATGGAATGGACATGGCCGGGGGCATTATGCCTGCGCCAGCTTGCCACGGTGTTGATGGGCCGCGAATCAATGCTGATGATTGCCGATCTTGAAGGCCTCGCCTTGCATTTTGAAGTGCCAATCATTGACCGACATACAGCGCTTGGCGACGCTTTGATGAGCGCCGCGCTATTTAAGAAAATGCTGCCGGCCCTTGCAGACAAATCAATCCTCACTTTTGCCGATGTACGCCGTGCGGTGTCCACGCTTGATGATTTGCGGCTGGCAACGGTCAGGGCTGGTTGGGTTGATGTTGCGCAAGACAGCACACAAGCGTCACATATTGCCTCATTGGCACGCATAGACCCCTACCCTTATCAGCACCGCATCCATGAAATTATGCTCGATAACCCAGCCGTAATTCCCCGCCACACGAGGCTTGAAGACGCCGCACGCCTCATGCAAGAGCGGCGGTGTGATTGTGTGTTTATTGGCAACAGCATCGACAAAATTGACGGCATTTTGTCAGAACGCGACATTGTGCATTCGATGGCGCTGGGGATAGATGATGTTAAGCGCGCCCGTGATATGCCCGTTGAACAAGTGATGGCCGCACCTGTCATCACCGTGGATGGTGACGATTATATGTATGTCGGCCTTGGCCGGATGAGCCGGCATGACATTCGTCACCTTGGCGTCACTGACCAAAACGGCCGGTTGATTGGCTGGATTTCGGCCCGCGAAATGGTGCGCCAGCGGGTAACCCGCGCCTTGGTTATTGGTGATCAATTGGCCACCGCGGCACACCCAACAGACTTGCGTGATGCTCTAAAAACGCTACCAATGCTGGCGGCATCACTTATCAATGACGCGGTGCCCGGCCAGCATGTTGCCGCGGTGATCAGCAGCCAATATCGCGGCGCTTTGGCACAAGCGACAGCCCTTGCCGAAAAACAGATGCAGGCCGATGGTGCTGGCACACCGCCGGCTGACTATACGATGCTGGTGCTTGGTTCTGCCGGGCGTGACGAAAGTTTACTGGCAGCCGATCAAGACCACGCCATCGTTTATGCCGATGTTCCCGCCGAAAATCTTGCCGCTACCCAAAAATGGTTTGAAACATTGGGCGGTCATGTTGCTGATTATCTTGATATGGCTGGCATTCCCTATTGCCAGGGCGGGGTGATGTCAAAAAACCCGCAATGGTGCAAACCAATTGGCGGCTGGCGCAAAGCCATCAGTAGTTGGGTGCGCAAAGCGCAGCCAACAGATTTGCTAAATGTTGATATTTTCTTTGACTTCATGCCGGTCTATGGCGCCAACGCACTGGCTGAACAACTGCGCCATGCCGTATCCGGGCGGGCCACAAGACAAGGCGCCTTCTTAAAATTACTAGCCCGCAATGCCGCCAGCCATGCCGGCGGCAGAACGTTTTTTGGCGGACTCAAAACCAAAAACGGGCGGTTTAATGTGAAAGGCAATGTGCTGTTGCCAATTGTTGAAACCTTGCGGGTTCTGGCGATTTCACGCGGCATTCACCACGCCACCAGCGGCAACCGGGCAAAAGCCCTTATTGATGGCCATGAAATGCCAATCGAAGTCGGCCAGCTTGGCGAAGATGTGGCCTTTGCGCTGCGCATTTTATTGCGCCAGCAAATTGCTGATATCGCAAATGGGCTTGCCCCAACCCCTTTTATTGATCTTGGGTTGCTGAATGATTCTGAAAAATTGATCCTAAAACATATCACCGGGCGCGTTGACCGGTTGGATGGGTTGTTGCAGGACAGTTTATTTGCGCGATAAGCCCAAAATGGCCAGTTTAGAGCGCCTCAAGCGCCCGCAAGTGCAAACATACAGACTCGCCAAGCGCATCAAGATCATAGCCACCTTCAAGCAAACTCACCACATGACAGGCGCCAGTCGCATCGGCAATTTGGGCAGCGCATTCCCCAATCGCCGTGGTCAATGTGGCGAAATCTGCGCTTTGCATGCCCAGCCCGCCCAACGGGTCATTGATATGCGCGTCAAACCCGGCCGAAATGATGATAAGACTTGGCGCTGCCTCAACAATTTCTGGCAATAACGCCTCTCGCCAGCCCCTGATGATCTCAGTACCGCTGGTCCCCGGCGCGCATGGTAGATTAAAAATATTATTATGCGCGCCCTGCTCGCTGGCCGCACCGGTTCCCGGATAGAGCGGCATTTGATGTGATGAGGCATATATCAGGCTGCCATCATCCCAAAAGGCGGCTTGCGTACCATTGCCATGATGCACATCAAAATCAACCACGGCAACGCGCTCAATTCCCCAAACCTGCTGGGCATGACGCGCCGCAATGGCGGCACTGGAAAACAGGCAAAACCCCATGGCGCGGTCGGGTTCGGCATGGTGCCCGGGCGGGCGCATAGCGCTAAACGCAGTGCTGGCAGCGCCCTGCATCACCAAATCCACCGCCAGACAAGCCCCGCCTGCAGCACGTAATGCGGTTTCCAAACTATGCGGTCCGGCCCATGTATCTGCATCCAAAGGCACAAGGCTGTTGGTGCCCTCGGTCGCCGCAAAAATCTGCGCAATATAATCAACATGATGCACCAATTCGAGCTGTGTACGGCTAGCTTCAGGGGCTTGGTGATGCGCCCAATGCGCAAAATCATCGCCCATCGCATTTATAATGGCGCTGTGGCGTTCCGGCCGTTCTGGATGCCCAGCAGGCACCTCATGCTGGCCGGATACTTCATGAATTATAAAAGCTGGTTTCATTGGGCTTTACCGCGATGCGTGAAAGAATGCCAAAGACCCTAGGCCGGCCAGACCATATTATCAAGACCAGTTACCAGGTTATCAAGACCAGTTCATTGCAAATGCCCTAGCGTTTATGTAGGTAATGTGACAATGTGCTGCTATTCGTTTTTTCCCTTAATAAGCATAATCGAAATGTCCAATCATAAAAAAACAGCTCACAGGAACAAGTCCAATCGCTATGTCAATGATTTGAAGCGTTTTGCCTTTTCATATGGTGCTGTCAAAAGCACCCGCACAACGCTTATGCCATTTGCCATAGCGGCAATGTTTTTGGTGATTGCCGGCGTTATCGGCAATATGAGCCTGAAAGTCACCAGCGAAGATTGGGCTATCTTGATCGCTGCTTCGATTATTGGTGGCTATATGGCGCTGAATATTGGCGCCAATGATGTGGCCAATAATATGGGACCAGCCGTCGGCGGCAAGGTATTGACGGTTGCTGGCGCGGTGGCGATTGCTGCCATTTGCGAGAGCGCCGGCGCGCTTTTAGCTGGCGGCGATGTTGTCAAAACGGTGGCAAAAGGCATCATCACGCCGGGCGAAACTGTTTCCATAGGGATGTTTCGCGACCTTATGCTGAGCGCGCTTTTGGCCGCGGCACTCTGGATCAATCTTGCAACCTATTTGAACGCGCCGGTATCAACCACACATTCGATTGTTGGCGGCGTTATGGGGGCCGGCATTGTGGCCTCTGGCTTTGGCGTGGTGAACTGGGTGACAATGAGCAAAATTGGCGCCAGCTGGGTAATATCGCCGGTGTTTGGCGGCATTGTATCGGCCGCTTTTCTGTTTCTTATAAAGGTTAAAATTCTGAACGTTAAAGAGCGTAATGCTGCGGCCCGAAAATGGGTGCCAATTTTAATTGGTGTGATGGCCGGCGCATTTTCTGCCTATATGTCACTCAAAGGCTTGAAAAAAATTTGGAAGCCAGATGTCACAACAATCATCATCACCGCGACCATCGCAACAGCGGCATTCTGGCTTGCGTCAATCAGCTATGTCGCCAAAAAAGCCGCCAAGATTGGCGACCGCAAAAAGGATATCTACGGTTTGTTTAACCTGCCCTTGATTATGGGTGTGTCATTATTGTGTTTTGCGCATGGCGCCAATGATGTTGCCAATGCGGTTGGGCCGCTAGCAGCTATTGTATCAACTTTTAGCGAAACGACTGTCGCCGCCAAAGTTGGCATACCACTATGGGTTATGGCGATTGGCGCTGTTGGCATCGCCTTTGGATTGTTGTTATTCGGGCCTAAATTGATCCATACGGTGGGCGATAAAATTACTAGGCTTAACGCACCACGCGCTTATTGCGTGGCGATTGCCTCGGCCATCACCGTGCTGATTGCGACCACACTTGGCCTGCCGGTCAGTTCGACCCATATCGCCATCGGGGCAATTTTTGGCATTGGGTTTTTGCGTGAGTTTATGGAAGATCCGAACAAAAAGCGGCGGCGCCCGGCGCACCGCATTAACGCGACAGCTGCCGATGCATTCCAAAATCTTGATATCCGACTGAAACGCAAATTGGTCAGACGGCGCTTTGTGGTGTCGATTGCAACGGCGTGGGTTATTACTGTGCCATCATCGGCTATTTTAGCTGGGATTTTATTTTCTGCTTTGCAGCTTCTAGGACCCATGGTGAAATAGCTTCAAATAGCTGGATGAGATTTGCAAAATCGGCGCGGTCAACAACGCGTTTAGCGTCTTTTAACAGCGCCCAATGGCGCTCACGCTTATTATCTTCTGACCATGTATCAAATTGCTTGGTGACCAGCATCGGGTAATAGGTCACGGCCACAGTATCAATAACATTTTCAGACGCCTTGCTGATTGGCAGGGTGATTGGAAAATTCATTAACATTTTGCCTTTAACGCCGGCCTCCTCAAAAACCTCACGCTTGCAGCCTTTTTTATGGCTTTCGCCCGTCAACAGATCGCCTTTTGGCAGAATCCAGCGGCCACGTCGCTGCGATGTTACAAACAAAATCGCCAACTGATCACCACTCACATCAAAAGGGATAGCCCCTACCTTGTGCGCCATTACCTTACCCTTTTCGTATTTCTACTAATGATTATTTCTTCGTTTACAACATAATGCTAATGCACCGGCGGCATCAAATCCACTGCAATTACGCCAAACACCGCGGCCCTATGCAGCCCCGGCATATACTGGCTTTACGCAAAAAGCTGAAACGCATTTTGGCCCAGCAATGCGCCGCCCAAAAGGCACAGCACCGCCCCCAAAATCAGGTCATTCACATAGCCATATTTGGTTAACATTTGGTGCACAAAACGGGTGCTAGCAAGCATAACGATAACCACATAAATGCTGGTATCAATAGCGCCAGCCAGCGATGCCATTGCCGCATGTAATTGCAGCCTCTGCCCGTCAGTTATGAACTGACTAAACAAGGACGCAAAAAACGCGGCTATTTTTGGGTTGAAAATAGCGATCAGAAAACCATCGAGAAAGCTGCGTGACATGGCTGCAGAAGATGTTTCAACCGGGCCTGCTGGGGCAGCGCGCAGCGCCCCCAAAACCAACCGCACCCCAATGCCAAGCAAAACGATGGCGCCAGCCAACTGTACAGCAAAAAATAAGTCCGCATGATGCGTCAACACAATCGACAGGCTGGTTGCGGCGATCAGCGCATAGATGAACACGCCAGTACCATGGCCAATAGCAGCCAAAAGCCCGCCGCGCCGGCCGCGCCGTCTGGTTGCCGCCAGAATGACCGCAAGGCTGGGGCCGGGTGACGCCGCCCCTAAAACACACACCAGTGCTAATGATACCCAATCTGCCGCATTCATGACCGAAAACCTATCGCGAAACCCCAAATCTATCAAATACGAAAAAGCCGCAGCGTTAACTCGAAAACCCTTACGCTAGTTTCATCAGCAATCGTGACGACAATGGTTATTCTGCCGGTTGTTGGCGCTATTGCTCTGGAATCGTTTACTTGCCCGGTATGCCTTGCAATTTTCGGCAGCTTGATGGTCTGCTATAAATCTTGACGCCGCCTATGCTGCGTCACCGCTATGCGCCGCTTCCCACCCAAGCAGTGCGGTTTTGCGGGTTGCGCCCCACATATAACCGCCGATTTTGCCATTTTTTTGGATCACCCGATGGCAGGGAATTAAAAATCCTATAGGGTTGCTGGTAATCGCTCGGCCCACAGCGCGTGCCGCCGATGGCTGGCCGATATGACGCGCTATATCACCATATCTGGCCAGCGCACCCATCGGAATTTTAAGCAAGGCTTCCCATATTTTTATCTGAAACGGCGTACCGCGAAGATGTAATTTAATCTGCTCAAGATGTGCCCAATCTTTGTGAAAGACCGCCGCCGCCGCTTGTTGGTGTTCATCGCGCTTCATCGCAAACCCTGCTTGCGGAAACCGCCGGCAAAGTGCGGCAAAGCCAGTGTCGTGGCTGGGCGTAAATGCCAGATGACAAATGCCTTTATAGGTTGAGGCAATAAGCACCGGACCGAAGGGGCTGGCGTCAAAATTATAATTTATCTGCAGCCCGGCGCCACCGTTTTTATAGTCGCCCGGGGTCATCGCCTCTATGTTCACAAACAAATCATGTAACCTGCCGCCACCCGAAAGCCCAGCCCCATAAGCCGCATCCAAAATACTGGCACCACGCCGCAATCGCGCCTTGGCCGAAGCAAGAACCAAAAACTGTATGAATTTTTTAGGGCTTACACCAGCCCATTTGGTAAATAACCGCTGAAAATGGAACGGGCTGAGATGCACCGCTGCCGCAATATCGTCTCGCGATGGATTAGCATGACGATGCGCCGCGATGAACCCAATCGCGCGCTCAACACGGGCGTAATCAATGTGCGCTTGGTCGGTCATATTACCGCTCCTTCGGCGTGCGATATCAGATTCTATCGTCATAGCCACACCGCCGCGGCACAGCAAAACAGACGCCAAAAAACAAGGCGGTGCCATATGATTAAGACATAGGATAAGCCACAAAACCCACCGACACGACCCGTTTCTTGCGCTGTTTTATAGGAAAATTATTATGGAAAAGTTTAATGGGCGCACTTTTATGCACAACGTCTTGTGGACAAATGATGGCCCATCTGCCGCTGGCGCCAACTCAAACACCGTCCCACTTTGCCAGAGTTTTGCGTGACATATTGTATAAGATGATAATAACATACAGCGTTTCAGGCCGTAAGTTTGCCTTTTCCAAACACCCTAATAACAACCCTTCATTCGCGAGGCCTTCGTGCCAATTCATTTCTTTTTTCTATTGGCTGCTAACGCACTCAATTATCTGATCACAGCTATGATGTCAGTTGCTATTGGCTGGCACATTTATCAAAACACCGGGAACCCAATTCATCTTGCTCTGGTTGGGTTAATGCAAGTTGCACCCGTGTTTGTATTTTTCTTTGCAACAGGTTGGATAGTCGACACTTTTGCCAGAAAAAAGATTTTGATGAGTTGCGCTTTTGCAGATGCGCTTGTTCTGGCTGCTATAAGCGTGGTCATGCTCGCCGATACGCTAAACCTGACAATATTATTTGGCCTTTTATTTGCGCATGGCAGTGTTATGGCGCTGTATTTTCCGGCAAGCCAGGCGATAATTCCCAACATTGTGTCAAAGCATCAAATCAGAAAGGCAATTGCCCTAAGCTCAACGGTCAACAACATTGCGCAAACCGGCGGCCCATTAATAGCCGGGCTTTTGATCGCGGTGATTAATTTCCATATCTATATGGTGTTGTCCGCAATGATGTTTACGTCATTGCTGTGCTATAAATTATTGCCAAAACTGCCACGCATCAACCCAACACCGCGGTCTTGGTCAAATATCATTGGTGGATTGAAATTTGTTAAGTCAAATTCGATTGTGTTTGGTGCGATAGCGCTAGATTTATTCATCGTGATGCTTGGTAGTGTGGTCACGCTTTTGCCAATCTATGCCGCCGATATTCTTATGGTTGGCCCAGAGCAATTAGGTGTGTTGCGTGGCATGCCCGCATTTGGCGCTGTGTTTGTTGGTGTTGTGCTCGCCAGCATGCCTGAAATGCGCCATTGCGGCTGGAAGCTATTTGCTGCGCTATTTGTATTTGGCATTTCAATAATTGTTTTTGGATTGTCGACCAGCTTCTGGCTTAGTGCCGCAGCGCTGTTTGTTTATGGTGCCGCAGATATGGTTAGCGTGAATATTCGGCTAAGTCTCATTCAAATCGCCACACCAGACCATTTGCGCGGGCGTGTCAGCGCTGTGAATGGCATTTTCATTTCATCTTCAAATGAATTAGGTGACGTGCGTGCCGGCAGCGCGGCAGCGTTTTTCGGGCCTATCACCGCGGCAGTCTTGGGCGGGGCGATGGCCATCGGCGTTGCGATTGCGGGCGGTCTAATTTTCGCAAAATTACGCGGCTTGGACAAAGTTGTCGACGCATCATCAAAAGATGAAGAATGCGCTTAATTTTTTGCACTTAAAAAAGCGCCGCAACTGACGCTCTGCTTCAAAAATATAGAGGGAAAATGGTGGGCGTGACAGGGATTGAACCTGTGACCCCTACGATGTCAACGTAGTGCTCTCCCGCTGAGCTACACGCCCCACGCATTTTGCAAACGGCTGTGAAACCATGGCCCAAAAGCCCCTATCCATCAACCTGCGCTATATCTGCACCAAGCGGCGGCGCTTATCAAGCTTTTTTCGCTCTGTCTGCACAAACTTCATACCAATATAGGTTTTCAGCAGGCGCACCGGCAAAGTGGCGGCCAAGTGGTTTTTTTCCACATGCCTGTGATGGTGATTGCAGAGCAGCCGAGGCGACGTTACTATTTATCTTGTGATGCGTGTTGTCGATGTAAAATTAAACCTAGATTCAGATGTGCGAGGCAGCACCGTATCGGCGATAGCGCCACCGGCACGGGCCGCCGATCTTGCGGCACATGCCATAGCCTTGCGGGCGCCAGACCCCACTGCACTGCCTTACCGCCTGATTGGCGGCGCCCCTGAGGCTCACCATAATGGCCACAATGGCAAAAATGGTTACGACAGCACGCCAAGCGCCGTAGTGGTATCATGCCCACATGCCGGCAGGCAATATCCAGAAGACTTGCTTGCCGCAAGCACCTGCGGCCTTGCGGCGTTACGCGATCTGGAAGATTTTGCCGTTGATCAAATGCTCGGCGGATTGCACGGCAGCTCTATCGGCGGCATCAGCAACACCATCGCGCGCGCCTATCTTGATGTGAACCGGCCAGAAGATGCGCTGGATCAAACCATGTTTTACGAACCTGTCAGCACCGTAAAACCGTCGCGCAAAGTGCTGGCCGGTTATGGGCTGTTGCCACGCCTGACCGGCGCACGCACCCCAATCCATAAGCACCTTTTGCCAGCCAGTGAAGTGTCGCGGCGTCTTGCACTAGTGTATTGGCCGTACCACAAGCAACTGCGACACCTGCTTGATCAGGCCACAAAAAATCATGGCCGCTATATGCTTCTTGATTGCCATTCAATGCCGGCGCTAGACCACCACAACAAAAAGCTGCCTGATATTATTTTGGGCAATTGCCATGGCCGGACATTAGACCCACAGACCAGCAAACATATTGATAATCTTATTCGGGATAATGGCTTCAGCCTTGCCTGGAACACCCCCTATTCTGGCGGCTTTATCACCAGCCATTACGGCACTGCCGCCAGCCTCGGACAATCCTTGCAAATTGAAATAAACCGGGCGCTTTATATGTCGGGAGCAGACCAATTGGATGAGACCGGCACGCAGCGCGTCACCACATTACTAGCATCGATTGCAACACAGCTTGATAGCGTAATTACATCTTGGTAGCACAGCACAGTGACGGCACATCAGGCCAGACCAATAGCCAAAGACGCCCCTATGAAGGGGCAAATGGATTTTCCCGCTTGCGCATCACCATACGGATCGGAATGCCGCGCAGGCCAAAATCAGCCCGCAAGCCAGCTGTCAAATAGCGTAAATAGCTTTCTGGCAAATCTGCTGGACGGCTGACAAATAGGGCAAATGTTGGGGGGCGCGTTTTGATCTGCGTCATATAGCGGATACGCAGACGACGGCCTTCAACAAGCGGAGGCGGATGCGCTTCCAGCATGGTTTCAAGCCATCTATTCAGGCGCCCAGTTGAAATCCGCATATTCCAGATGCTGTACATCTCTTCGGCGGCTGCAAGCAATTTTGACAGGCCTTTCTTATGAAGACCCGAAATCTGCACAACCGGCACCCCGCGCAATTGCGCAAGCGAGGTTTGCAGGCGGTCTGAAATCTGCGAGGTTGCCTCTTGTTTATCGCGCACCGCATCCCATTTATTGGCACCAATCACGATGGCGCGACCTTCATCTTCAATCAAACGCGCGATGCCAAGATCCTGTTTATGGATTGGCTCTGTCGCGTCAACCAGCAACACACAAAGATGCGCATATTGGATGGCGCGCAAGGCATCATCCACCATTAATTTTTCAACCTTATCAGCAACCCGGGCGCGCCGCCGCATGCCGGCTGTATCGACCAATTTATAGGGCTTTCCCTTAAAATTGAAATCCAGCTCGATAGAATCACGGGTAATGCCGGCCTCGGGCCCAGTCAGCAACCTGTCTTCACCCAAAAGACTGTTGATCAGGGTTGATTTTCCCATATTGGGACGCCCGACAATAGCGATCCGCATTGGCAATTGGGCCTGCTCATCAACCCAGCTATCCAGTGGATTGCCATCGTCATCATATTTTTCATCTTGCTGCTCGGCATCATCATCAGACAGTTCTTCAGTGGCCGCATCGCCAAGCAAAACCGCTTCCATGCCTAGCTTACGCGCCGCCGCAAGCAGCGCATCATGGAGGTCGACCAAACCTTCGCCATGCGCCGCTGAAATGGGAACTGGCTCGCCAAGGCCAAGGCTCCAGCATTCGGCAAGGCCAGACGCGCCGGCTTTGCCTTCACATTTATTAGCAACCAGCACAACATGCGCGCCAGATTTACGAATTTCACCAGCAAAAAACTTGTCAATCGGCGTAACCCCGGCGCGCGCATCAATCACAAGAAGTGTGGCATCAGCCTCACGGATCGCCATTTCGGTTTGCCGGCGCATACGATCTTCCAGCGTACCAATATTCGCGTCTTCAAGGCCCGCCGTATCAATGACCCGAAATGCCAACCCAGCCAAATAGGCGTCACCTTCACGCCGATCGCGGGTAACGCCGGGTTGATCATCAACAATGGCGTGTTGTCGGCCGATCAACCGGTTAAACAGGGTTGACTTGCCAACATTGGGCCGGCCAACAATCGCGAATGTCATGCTCATAAAACCGGAATGATCCTAATCAAATGCGGTCAAGGTACCGCTATTATCCAAAACAAAAAGCACACCAGCCGCAAGCTGCGGCGCTGTAACCACACGGCCACCCAGACTAATTTTGTCTTGCAGCGCGCCGGTATCGGCGTCAAACACCAAGATAGCGCCACCGTCTGACACGGTGACAACAGTGCCGCCTGCGACCACCGGCCCGACATAGCGCGGCACATTTTCCGCCACCACAACACCAAGCGGCAACGCGCCCGGCAATTCGGCGATCCAGCGCACTGCACCATCTGTCCGGCGCAGCGCATATAGCCGCCCGTCAATCGTGACCACAAACACACTATCGCCCGCAACCCACGGCATTTCTACGCCGCCAATCGGCAGCTCCCATAACAGCAAGCCCGAACGTACCGCAAACGCCCCCATGCGCCCTGATTGGCTGACAGCAAAAACAAGCCCGCCATCATGCACCGGATGGGCACGAATATCGCCCAAACTCTGCAACGGTGTTTTTGGGTTAAAGGCGGCCAATGAATCCGTCCAAATGACCTCGGCGTTGCCTGCATCAACAAGGCTAATCTCTCCACCATGCGCCGCCATAACAATATGATTTTCATAAACAGCCGGTGACGGGGCACCATAGACAACGGTGCTAGATGGCAACCCGGCACGGTCCCACAACACCGCACCATCCTTGAGATCAAGAACAAACATATTCGCATCAAGATCCGTTACCACCAACGCCCGCTTTGCCAGAATTGTTGGCCCGCCACGCACTGGCAGCTTAAATTTTTGCGACCAGATAACACCACCATCAGCTATCGACAGCGCCGCCAGATGATAGCCGCCGGCATGCACAACAAGCGTGCTATCACTGATCGCCAACCCACCAGCAATTCCCGGAATTGGTTCATCAAAGGTGTCTACAGTGGCGCTCCAAGACAGCTTTCCGGTTTCAATATTGACCGCTGACACCTCACCGGATGCCGAAACCGTAAACACATGCCCGTCGGCAACAACCGGCACAGCAAGGTCGACAAGGTCATTGCCACCGTCCCCAATATCAAAGCTCCAGCGCTTGGCAAGGGGCATGTCTACCGCAATGTTGCCACCAGCGTGACCGGCATTTAGCCCTGGGTGCGATGCCACCAAAGTTGCTAATGGTGACGCCAAGCCCGCGCCTTCGGTAAAAGCGTTCTGATCAACTGACAGCTGCTCTACATCTTGCAAAATGGAGATGCGCTCACCCGGCAGCACCAGTTCCGTTTCAGAACAGCCGGTCAGCCCAAAAACCGCAGCTCCGACCACAGCAAAAACAATGGTGCGACAGCCGGCCACACGCGCCAAACATGATGGATAAATTGTCATTTCATCCCCTTATAGACTTGATAAGGCCAAACTTGTCATGCCCAACCTTATTATGGCGCATCTGGTCACGACCAGACTGGACACGGTGCGTCTGGTCATTCGCTTGCCAGCATCACAATCATGCGTTCAGCACGTTGCCGCATGCCAGCAGGAATATCAGCCATCTCAACAATCATTTTGTATTTTGCTGCTGCCGCAGCTTTGTCACCCGACCGCAACACTAGACCAGCGCTCGTTTCCAATGCCATGGCCTGCCATGGACCAGCCGCTGTTTCCAAGTCGGCAAGACGCGCAGTCAATGCCGTGGAATCAGCCGTCTTTGGCGCCACCATTACCGACAACAACACCGCCGCCTGCTGATAGAGCGGTTCTAAAGACTGGTCACTCGATAAAGCCAGATAGGTCGCCTCGGCCGCTGCAAAATCCTCGCTCTTGGCCTGCTCGGCAGCGATTTGAAACTGTGCCACCATTGCATAACCATCTGTTAAATTGCCTATTTGCGCCTGTAAAGCCGCAGCGACATCATCGCTTTTTAAGGCCTGATGATAGGCCGTCGCTGAAGTTTCAGCTTGGTCAGTTTGCCACGCCACATAACCTTGACGCAAAGCAACACCCAACACCACAGCCGCAACAGCTGTCATCACAATTTTGCCATAGCGCGCCCACAGCAGCTGCATCTGGTCGCGTTTTAGGTCCTCGTCAACTTCATCAAAAATATCGGCCATCAAATTATCTATCGCTGGCAAAAACAGACACCCAGTTTTGGCGCTGCCCTTGCGGGTTTCACTCTTATGCCCGCGCTCGGTCAAAAAGCCTGATCGCTGACACTGTTAATAGCAATTCTTTCACACAAAATGCCACAGCTTTATTGACCTTGGCGCAAAGCTGTCTCAACATAACCGTATAAAGCGAAAACAGCCACCATTAAAACAGGGTCCATATAAGTCTGATGTCGCGCATAACAAGCCCAAGAAAACTAAGAAAACCATTATTTTTTAATCGCATCGAATTAGGGCAAATTTTGGCAACATATAGCAGCCGTGTGGCCAGTGGCGAATGGCGCGATTATGCCATCGACCATATGCCCGGCGCCGCCGCGTTTTCAATATTTCGGCACACCCATGAAACACCGCTTTATGTTATCGAAAAACAGCAACGCCACGCCAAAGATTCGGCCAAATTTATTTTGCGTGAACGCCACAAAACCGTGGTGAAAGCCAGCTCGTTAAGTGATGTGATTGGCTATTTCAATCGCTTGCCACGCCTTGTTTCTGGTTGATTCCACGACATTTTAGTGACATTTCGCATTAGTGCATTTTGCCCAGCTTTTGCCCGGCCTCAAACCGTGGCCTGATCACAAACACTCCCGCAGCAGCAAATGATGCTTATGCTTATGCATTTTGCCTCTTGCCAGTTTAATTAGTTAATTCTAAATTAGAACAAATCATGAACATATGGTATGGTAGCGAATAGAGGGGCATATGGGTTGGTATAAATCTCAAGATATTGCCAAAAGCGAGCCATTGCAGCCAGCAACCCTTGGCGACATGATAGAGGATAGCTTGCTTATCTTTTGTTGGTGTAACCGGTGCGGTCATAATGCGGCACTCGATCCAAAGCTTTTGTCAGCGTCGCTTGGCGCGTTATTTCCGGTTCCTGAAATTGGGCGGCATATGCGCTGTAGCGCGTGCCAGACGCGCGATATCGCCACACGGCCACACTGGCCCACACATGGGGGGCAAATTGCACGGCATGGATAACTAAATCGTGACATATGCTTGCCAGACAAGGGCGCATCGGGTAGTCGTGTAAACCGAAACTAAAACATCATAGCAGCAAGAGGCCAAACCATGAATGTCAGTGATACCGCAAAAATCCAACGTTACCTGCGACAGCGCTTTGGCAATCATAAATTGACGCTGGCGCGGCGCGAAAACAAGGATGATTCGGCTGAACTCATGTTAGAAGACGAATTTATCGGCGTGGTGTTTCGCGATGATGAAGATGGCGAGACATGTTACCATGTGCAAATCACTGTGCTGGCCGAAGATTTAGACGACTAAACCAGGGTTTAGTGCCCCTATAAGCGCCACTTTAGGCGCCTATTTGCCACCCATATTGATTAACGGCGCCACCTCTATGGTGCCATCATCAAGATGCGGACAGGCTTTGATTAAATCCAACGCCGCATCTATATTTGCGGCTTCAACAATCGAATAGCCACTTAACGGATTAGACCCGCCATCGTCGGTTACGCCAGTAGCGCTAAGTGTTTTTGATTTACCAACAGGCGCCCCCGGCACAACCAAATGGGTGCCAAGACTATCCATCCATTGCCCCCACCGCGCCATTTCATGCGCAATTTCATCTTCGCTTTCGGGCATAGAGCCCCCATGGTAAGCCATCATAAAATGCGGCATAGTTTACCCTCCTCTGTGCTTATCATGGCAATGCTTTTCTCATGGCAATGCTTTTCCAAGAAAAAGCCTAGCATTTGATGATTAAGGAAAGCTTAAAATTTGCCAAAAACAGATGAAAAAGACGTACTAAGACAGCGCTGCACCAAAACGCTATAACAAAATATTTTGCCTATACCCAGCCACCAGCGCGTGCCATGCCAAAAGCCAGCACCAGCATTACCAGCGCCACACTAGCATCAAGTACACGCCACGCATGCGGGCGCGTCATAAAGCCAGATAGCAGCGCCGCGCCATAGCCCAAACCGGTAAAAAATGTGAAACTGGCACATACGGCACCAACCGCATAGGCCAGCTTGTCGGCACCTTCAAATTGCAACGACACGGTGCCAATCAATACCACCGTATCCAAATAGACGTGCGGGTTACCAAATGTCAAAACCGCCGCGATGAGCATTGTTGGCAGCAGCGGTTTCTGTTTGGCGCTGCCCGCCTCTAGTACTGCTTGTCCGCGCCACGCTGCATAGCCGCGCATACCGCCATAAACCCCCAGCCACAGCGCTGCGCCCAAAAACACCCATGCCTCTAGTGCGGCAAGGCTATGCGCGACCATCGGCGCCAACCCACCAACCCCGGCGATAATCAGCGCTGCATCTGCCAGCGCGCAAAATAGAACCAGCGGCCCCACATGCCGGCGCAATAGGCCTTGACGCAACACAAAGGCATTTTGGGCGCCAATCGCCAAAATCAAAGAAAAGCTTAGCGCAAAGCCCACCCCGAAAGGGGCTGCCCAAACTGGCACAATCCCGATCACTTTGCGGTCATTTCATAGAGCGCCCAGTCGGTTTTTTGCGCCAGCTTGTCATACAAACCACGTGCCCGATAATTATTATCACGGGTAATCCAGCGCACCACGCCCCAATTTGCGGCGATGGCATGCTGTTTTACCGCGGCCATCAGCGCCGCTGCTGCGCCGCTAGAGCGGTGGTCAGGCACAACAAATAAATCATCCAAAAACCCTACCATATGGCCGCGCAATGGGCTGGGCATGCCGCGAAAATGCGCCAGCCCAATGATGGTGTCATCATCTATGGCCACAAGACCGTTACAAACATGGCCGGTCGCCATCAACCATGACCAAGTGGTTTGCACGCCGGCATCGGTTAACGGCACCTTATAAAAATCGGCATAGCCTTGGTAAAGCTGCCGCCATTGCTGGTAATCTGCCACGCCAAGCGGCCTGATCGTAATAGCTGCCATCTCTTTGTCTATATTACCCTAAACGCGCGTTGCTGATACGCCCCACTAAACGGCAAGCCACAGCAAAAAGCAAGATTTGTCAAAAAAGCAAGATTTGTTATTTGCGGGTCGATTGGGTGCGGCGCATCAGAACAGCCCAAAATACCGCATGATTCCATAGCCATAGATGAGCAGAAAAATCACATTGATCCATTTTAGTTGTGGTTCAGTATGCAACCACCCGCAATAAATCCAAATCAAACAAAACGGGAATGACAAAAACATAGTGTAGGGATACCAATCAAAAATGATTGCTATCGCACTTAATATGCCGAGGCCAAAGGCGGTGTTTTTGAGATGCTTTTCGGCGGCTTCAGATAGCTCAAACCGGCCATTTTTTCTGTTCATTAAACACTATATCGACCAGTTAACGAAATCTATGAAGACCTCTTTTCTCCGCGCCGTTCAGCCACCCACCAGATATTACCAAAAGGATCACAAAACCCGGCCATGCGGTCTCCATGCGGGCGCATCATCGGCGCCATCAGGCTGGTCGCCCCGTGTTGTAACGCACATTCATAGGTTTGGTCACTATCGCTAACATATAAATGCATTTGGGACATGTTAGGGGGATAGTCATCGCAGGCTTCATTCAACATTATAACGCTGTCTTCAATAAGCAGTCTGGCGTGCTGAAGGGTGCCATCAGCATGGCGGCTGTCCTTAAACACTGTGGCATTAAAAACCCGGCTCACAAAAATGATAAAGTCGTCTGCATGCTGTACCGTGAAATAGGGGGTGAGAGAGTGATGACCAAAAACAGATTTTTTCATAAGCCTAGCCATTAGACTCCACTTTGCGATCTTGCGCGCCCCTATCCTTGCGTAAATTTACAAAATAATACGCCCATTAATAATTTTATGCCGCTAAACGAAAATGCGATTTCATTATTGTTTTTGTTTTGATTTATTTTTGAGCAAGTAATAATTCCGATAAAATCAATTACTTACACTTAAATAACTACTCCCACTCCATAGTTCCTGTGCTGTAACATATTGAGATTGCAACACATTTTGAAAGTTATGTAACTTTTATGTAACTTTTTGGGTGTGTTGCCATTGTTTGTAACTTACTAAAACCCGACGTCTTCTGCGGTTTTGTGCAGAATGAGGTTACACAGTCAGCAACCAAAAATCACAAAACATAAACTCTACGATTTGCTTATTTTGTACGCCTGTTCAATACGCAGTATCACTTTATTTTGTTGGTATGGATGATAGCACTGTATTGCAGATTACGCTCCAACCAAGCAAAATGCCGCACTTCTCTATGATGTTGTTTGGTAATCTTATGCAACACGCGCTGTTGTCTTTTGCCCATACAAACAACTTAAAGTCAGCACTGCAAATCACCGCAAATAGGTATCATTTTGCTTTTACAGGAACGACGTAACTGGCTGGATACTCTCTGTGTTTGTCAGTAATAGCGTCTGTAATGCCGAAATCTAAAAAGACTGCACTCGCAACAATCTTGCCACCCATTGTACTTGGCACCGACGCAAATGCTTGCCTGCCGTCTTCTGTTGTGCAGTTAAACTGCAAGTTATCATCACTTCTGCGTATCAT
>Ga0181606_10001199_pt1 | contig 22661 bp, 31 predicted proteins | sample 041ome_10_FD_132994 | JGI IMG/M metagenome (GOLD analysis project Ga0181606, IMG submission 132994) | Coastal salt marsh microbial communities from the Groves Creek Marsh, Skidaway Island, Georgia - 041412US metaG (megahit assembly) | ecosystem: Environmental > Aquatic > Marine > Intertidal... | reverse complement strand
TTCCGGTTACCCTTATAAGGCTGTAGAGTTGCAACCTCCTCTCGGAAGTTACCGTCCCGTGTTAGCAAGACAGTATATGTCTTAGCCTGTGCACCTTCCACGATACGTTTAATCATAGACTTAACCGTGCTCAGCATGTGAGGCAGTGCTTCACCCTCACTAGAGAACCCGGCCGAGTACCTGATAACGTCACCGTCTATGTTGACATGGTTACTTGGAGTAGTCATATAACACCGTTATAAAAAAGCCCCCGAAGGGGCAAGGAGGGAAGTGCTGGAGTTAGAGTGCCTCGTCCAGGTCGCCAGCCAAGGCACCACCTTCGCCTTCGCCTTCGGTGAATATCTCCAGCTTGGTAATCTTGTTGCTCACCAGCTTTGGAGACTTACCTGACTGACCTTGAGGTGTCTTGTACTCGTAGAACCCGATCTTGAATACCCCTTCTGAACCATTGGCGATGGGGTCAGTAATCTCCTGACCGGCATCATCATACATGGCGATGGGGAACTTGGACTTGCAGGTAACATGTGGCCCCTGCTTATCCTTCAACTTAATGTCCAACCCCATTGACTCTAGAGCCTGTTGAGCGGGAACCGATAGGTCACCAATATCAATCTGATACTTACCAGACATTTGGTTAACCCGGTTGTTGAACGCGTAGAACACTGTGCCTTTAACTAGTACTGATGAGGACATAATAGAATCTCCTAGATTCAAAGTAAATAACTTAAGGGACTGATTGATGATGGATACTAAGTACCCGTTAGTAGAGGTAACCATCAGTCACTAATTACCTCTTTCACACTATATAGAACTATAATAGCATGAATCTGAATGACTGTCAACCCCCCGTAATCAGTGGGTTTCAGCCCATGTTAGGCCACTCTTCCACTCCCCATCGAGGGGGCAGCGTAGATCGAAGTCCTTACCAGCCTGAATGATGGTGTCAACCAGCTGGTTACCAACCTCTTCCTCTCTGCCGGGGTCAGCCTCTCCCTGGAATTCATCGTGAACGTGCATCAGCAGGTCGAACCCGTCAATCTCTGGCACCTTGTTCATTGCCTGCTTCATGACGATGGCTCCTGCCGATTGCAGCAGGGCATTGAGAGCAGAGTGAGCACTGCGTACTCGAACTCTGCGTCCGTCCAAGCCGGGTAGGCTGCCGCCCTCAGCAATTCTTCCGACCTTGGCTTGCAAGTCTCGCAGCTTAGGCACTCCTGAAAGGAACTTAGCCTTGAGAGCAGCGCCATCCTTGCTGGTTCCTCCAACGATAGAACCGATCTTAGCATTGCCTGCTCCGTACAGGAAGGCGTAGATGAAGGTCTTGGCTTGATCCCTAGTAGCCAAGCCAGCCTGCTCTTGGTTGTACGCATGTATATCTCCTTCAAGTATATGATGGGTGTACTCCTCGTCTTGCATGTAGTGTGCCAGCATCCGTAGCTCCAGGCCAGACGCATCAGCACCTACGATACGCTTGCCCTCAGAGGCTGTGAATAGCTGCCTGTACAACTTTCCACCCCGGATAGGTATCTGCCCTAGGTTGGGGTTAGAGTGCGTCATACGCCCTGTCACGGTGCCACAGGAGTTAACGTACCCCCTGATGCGCCCGTCCTCATCGACATACTTCAACCAGCTGTCCACCATACCGCTCATCTTCAGCAGCTTCAGGTACTCACCGATGATCTGGGCAGCCTCATGATCTAGATTAGACAATGTTGTCTCGTCAATCTTAGGTCGTCCTGTCGGGGTGAACTCGGTAAACTTCACGCCCTCGACCTCCAGCCTAGCTGCGATCTGCTGCCGACTACCTACATTGAATTCGATAACCTCATCCTTCAGCCGCTTACCAGTCTTTTCAGACCAGCGCTCAGTGATGATGGGTGGCCAGCGCTCTTGTAACTCCCGAGTAATCTCAGCCATGCGGTGCATGTGTTGCAGTGAGATAAGCTCAGCCTCCTCCACATTGAACGGGAAACCCCGGCGGCACATGTCATCAGTCACCTTCGCCGCCTTGTGCTCGAGGACTACCGAGCGATCAGAGAACCCGCTGTCCCTCAGCTTGGTATCCAGGTGGTGATACAGCTTCTGCAACACCGCCACATCCTGCTTGCAGTAGGTACCCATCTCATCGCAGTAGCCCTCATCGAACCTGTGAGTCTCGAAGTCATGCTTCTCGTACCCGAGTCGCCTACCCCACGCAGCCAGTGAGTGGCCGCCCTCGATGCTTGGATTCCAAAGCCTGCTCATCACCAGAGTGTCGAGCCAGTCCATGTCGAAGCCATGCTCAGCGAACCTGTGCCTCTCAAAGCCTATGCCATTGTGAGCTACGGGCATGGTATCAGTGGTGACATACCTGTGGTAGCTGTCCTGCATGGCAGCCAGCCACGCATCGTCACCAATCCATAGGTCAGGACTCGCGTCATTCAGAGCCTCTGCCAAGCACCAGATTAACTGGTGAGACAGGTCAGTCTCCAAGTCGATGAAGTGATTATTCATAATCTAAAGCCTCTTGAGTTTTATTGATTAAGTATCGAAGTGAATAGACAAATACATCCTCGCCCCTCCACCAGTCCAGCACCAACCAGAGTGGCCCTACTACCACAATGAAGATCGGTATAATAAAAAAAGCAAGAATTACAACCTTGATTGCTGCTACCAGCTTGTTCATAGTGCGTCCTCCTCATGCTCGACAGCCGGGATGAGCCTGCTTGTCGCGCTATCATAATAAAGTGCACAGCTTAGACCCAAGTCACCAGTCTTCCTGTTCTTCAGTACCCGTACATAGGTAGTGTTCGCAACGTACTCGTCCTCGTCCTGGCCGTTCCTCTCCAGACCTACCGAGATGTGAGACAGCTGGCCAATCGCACCGGAGCCACGCAGCTGGGCCAGTGAGGTCGCCGCACCTTCCTCGTGACCCTTACCATCAGGTCGCTTAAGGTGGGAGACAGCCATGATAAGAACCTTGCACTCCTGTCCGAGTATTGCCAGCTTGGTCATAATTTCATCAAGAGCCTTACGCTCATCGCCGTTACTACCAGCACTAACCACGATAGAGATATGGTCGAGCCAGAGTATGCGACAGCCGAGGCCAACTGCCATATAACGCATCCGACTAATGATATTGTCAATATTATTGCTACCGAAGTGATCGTAAAGATAGAGTCTACCATCACCAGCAACCTCATTAAAGGCCGCCCTAATAGTTGCTTCATCTGCTGGCTCCTCGATGGAATCGTATCCACCTGAATCATTCCAATTAATCTTAGGTCGGGACAGGTTCACCCCGGCTTCTATGCTCATCTGCCCACGCAGCGTATCATCAACTCCCTCCTCGAGGAACATAGCCCCCTGATTATAGTCCGTTGTCTTACGGAAGTGTGCCATTATCTCACGGCAGAACTGTGTCTTACCTACGCCGGAGCCTGCACAGATTGTCCAGACTTGGCCGAGGTAACCACCGTATGTTTTCTCATTCATGCCACGCCACGGTAGGCACACATCAGGCGGCTGGATAGGCCCAGTGACACGGTCAATCAAGTCCTTCGCATTGACAATCCCGTCAGGTTTAAATGGCTCAGCGTTCCACCACGCCTGCATGTACTCCTTCTGACAGTTCCGAGTGAGGTAGTCATTGCTGTCCAGCCCATCGAGCAGGGACACTATCACTGCCTTACCTACGAACAACTCAGCCACTGACTTAGCAGCCAGCTTGCCCTGCTTGTCAGCATCGAAGCATATCACTATCTTCTCGAAGCTATCGAGGTACTCCCACTGCTGCTTGCACTCCTCAGCTGCTGACTTGGCACCGTTACGGATAGAAACTACAGGGTATTTGCTGCCCTGCATCTGGAAGCTAGACATTGCATCTATCTCCCCCTCAGTAATGGTGATAGCCTTCGAGCATCCAGGACTGAACAGCTGCTGTCCAAACAGCTGAGCCTTACTAGGCGAACCAGCCCACGGCATCTGCTTCTCATCACCTGGACCGGGTGGCCTCCGCTTTATGGCAACAACGTCACCATCCTTGTCATGGTATGGGAAGAGCAGCCCTCGTGAGTTGTGAGCGCAGCCATACCTCTCCAGTGTAGACCGCAGCAAGCACCTCTCTTTGTGTGAATCGAAGCTAGCGTTAGCCAGTTCCTTCTTCACATCACCGAGTGTGGTCTTATGTTTCGGAGTCTCCGGTACCTCGAAGTCACCGCCCTCATGCCTCTTACCATCACAGGAGAAGCACCTGCCCCAGCCCTTATCATCAATGGCATAGGCATCACTGCTGCCACATCCCTCGAAGGGGCAAGGTAGTTTTGTTTTAACGTAAGCCATATTATCTCCAGTCTATTCCAAGTAAATTAAACACATCGATATACTCTGTCTCTGTCCAATCAATCATAACTCATACCTCGCTGTAACGTATGGGGATAGTTATTGTAAGTGTGCTGCCTTTCTCTATAGTCACTAGCCTCTCTGCATTCCCTGTAGCCTCCACGACAAAGCGATCATCAGCAATCCGATCAATCTTTACTATAATGTTTGGTTCAATTTGGATTGTGGTCTCACCCATCACTCCTCCTCCTGTACTGCTGCCTTGTAATCAGTCACGGCTCCGGTGCTTGGGGTTTCTGTATCCATTACGCTTGGCCTCCTTCTTCCTGTCCTTGAATGTATGTGCCTTGTTGAACCGGCGTGAATACTTTGCCACCGGGTTCCAGCCACTGGGCTTCGACTCTCCCTTTGCCATTGCTATCAGTCCTCAGTTCAGCTATGTCGGAGTCGTATACAGGGTACTCACCATCCCTGATAACGAACGTGTTGTGCTTGTACGGATTATACGTCACGCCCTCAGTCTGAGCAATGGGGGTGGCTGCGAAATGCGGCCAGTACTCCCCACGTACAAAGGCATGTACTGTCTTGCGCTTCTCCCTCCTAACCTTCTCCCTGCCAGCAGGCTGCACTACAAAGCGGCAGTTAATCAGGCTGATTTCTGGTACCACCTGTATAACTCGGCCAGTCTTACGGTTCCGCACTGACCAGCCTCCCTTGTGCAGGTTCCAGTAAACGTCCACGGGTATCATCATCATACTATAACCTCGTTATAAAGTTGCTCTAGTAAAACACGGTAGGCCTTAGCAGCAGTGTGTGGTACTACTCCATTCCCCAGCTGCCTAAGTCTGTCCACTCGGTTGGGACTCCCATCAACCACTCTACGAACTCGGGGTTCAGATGTCCAGGGATAACGTCTGTCCCAACTCCCCCGATCACTGCGTTCGGTAGAGCATCCATCGCCCTGCTCTTGCCATCCTTCCGAGTCAGCGAGGCTGTCGTATAGCCCCCCTTGTAGTCCCTCGCAGTCGGAGTCGGCAACGGATTCGATACCGAGGCGAACACCAAAGCCGTGAGGTTGTTCTGGAAGTCCGTCCTTAATTTCTTGGATGCTTTGTCGCTGTCCTGGCACGTTGGCGTGGGCCAAGATGTAGACTCGCTTCCTAAGATGCGGAGCGCCAACTTCTCTCGCGCTGAATATTCCCCACGTTGCAGTGTAACCGAGGCCTTCCAAGTCATCGAGCACTTCTTGGAGTCCTTTGGTAACGTGTCCCTCGACATTCTCGAAGAAGCACTGAACAGGTTTAACTGCCCCGATGATACTCCGGATGTGCGGCCATAGGTGCCGTGGGTCTTGGTCTCCAAGCCGCTTACCTGCTTGGCTGAACGGCTGGCATGGGTACCCTCCAGTAAGTAGGTCAACTCGGTCTCGAAAAGGGCGCGTTGGCAGGGTTTTAAGATTCGTCCACACAGGTGCCGGAACCAGCTTACCCTCTTCCATCTTCGCAACCAAGTTTGCAGCGGAGTAGGCTTCGATTTCCACATGAGCGAGGACTCGAGTTCTGACCCCAGCAAGTTCAAGTCCTCTCTCGATTCCACCATATCCTGTGCAAAGACTGAGTACAGTTCGTGATTCCTTGGAATTATCCACATTTTGGTACCTCTTCATGGTTGGTTTTCTCCGTTATAACCGCGTTATAAGTCTTCATTACTTCACCTCTAGTACTGTTATGCTTGCTTTCTCCATCTCCGCACGGGTCACCAGCGTGTAGCCTCCTCTCTTTGCATGGTACCTGCGGATTGTCTCTGCAAATGTTTCACCCTTTTCAGTGTGCCAGCGCAACGCCAGCGCCAGCGAGTGGATGACGAACTCGCCGGGTTCTACCTCAGTGTAGTGAAATGTTTCCTCCCCTGAGATACCAATGAACTCCCTCAATAATGTTTCCATAGTTATAACCTCGTTATAGATCAACAACAAAGCCAGAAGTATCCTTCTTAGCTTTACCCTTTGCAAGCAAGCCCACGATCACGCCTCGCTTATCCAAAAACCGGAGATCATCCTTGTCTCCATTGACTACCTCACGACCTCCCCAAAAGAGCGGCAACTCCTCCCTGAATACTACCGCTACATTATGTTTTGACGCAAGACATTTGCGCGCGTAGTCCTGATTAGCTCCCGAGTAGCTGACCGTCAGGTGATAATTGTCAGGCACCTTGCGGGTTGGCAGCTTGGTGTAATCATAGAACTGTAAGTGCGGGAACATCTTCAATATACCTGTATTTTCCCACGGTATATCCGAAGTTCCATTGAGGCGCAGCGCTAGGCTCTTGCCTATCCGAGCCGCTCTCTTCTCAGCCCTTATAACCTCGTTATAAAGCTGCTCGAGGTACACCTCTCTATCATTAAGGTACAGGAGTGTACGTGCTATACGCGCATCCTGCACACTAGTCATGAAGCCCATGCCCGAGGTATTCAGGCACGGTTCTTCGCACTTGGCAGTCTCCGCCATTGGGCAGACAGTGCGAACACCATCCGCCACCTTAGCTGGAGCAAGGTACTGAATTGCAGTCAGCCAATCCTCCGACTTGTTAGACTTCCGAGTCTTAGCGTCCTGATTAATGCTTAGCAATGGCATCTTCTAGCTCCCTATATTCCAGGATTAATTGATAGTCTGCGAAATCCTTCCCCATGTTATGGTTCCAGAATTCAAAGACCACTTGATCTTCCTCTTCCCACTGGTCTCGAAAGTCCCGACACAGATCATCGTGATATTCCGAGCCTCTCTCGCAGTGAGGTGCGGCTATATCATATACATAGTCGGCCAGTACAGCGAATACGCGATTATGATTTATCACCGCCTCGCTGGGCTGCTCTCGTATGTAATCGTAAAAGCCTTCGACAGACAGTTCATCTCTAACGTCCTGCCAAGTCGTGGCACACGGGTCATATAACATCATGCTTACTTCTCCTTGTTTAGCTTCTTGAAAACGTACTCGACACCATGAGAGGTACCGAGCAGGCTTGTGTCAGACCAAAGGTTACCGCTAGACAGGCTGATAAGACCCCTGCCACCTGGCACCTCTCCAGTCTTCGCAACGATATACTCTCCTGTCCATTCATGGGTAAAGTCTGTCAGTGTAACACGGTCACCCAGTTCGAGGTCATCCTCCGAGTAGACGCATGGAGATATGTCAGTGTTCCTCCGGTCTACCATAGACTCGTAAACGTCCTCCGGCAGGTACCTCACGACCTTGACAGGTACCCAGCCATGCTTAAACAGCTTGTTAGCCATGTGCTGTTTGTTGCCATCCTCCATAGTTTGGAAAATCTGGTCTACGGTTACGTACTCACCTGCAACTTTAAATTGACTGCTCATTCTACTCTCCCTTATAACGCGGTTATAACTTAGGAGGCCCGGCGCTGAGGCCGGACTTCCTTTGTAGGGTTGATTGAAACCTTGTCGGTCTCCTTGAATGACTCTGAGGCTATAAAGTCCTCAGCATCCTGTCGTGTGGCCGCCATTGCTACGTTTGTGCCATTGACGTTTACTAACCAGTAACGGATATTGCGCTTCATAATATTGCCCTCCTAGGGCTTATAACGGGGTTATAACGATTGATTACTTTACGGACTTGATCAGCCCGTCCTGCATTTTCACCTGAGCAAAGAACTCCCGCCCTATGCCTGTTATGTGTGGCCGATTGGCTCCGGTGATAGTGCCAGTCGGTACGTACTCTTCCCCAAACAATGAAGTCTCTTGATACTTGAGCGGTTGCCCGACACAAGCCTTCATTGCCTTCTTACTCTCGTAAACAAATACCATCATAACTTATAGCCTCGAATTGTACAGTAAAATTAACCATGCGGCCAGGATTACAAAACCACCAGCCCTGGCCAGTTCAAATACTTCCACTGGTACGGTCACTTGCTTATAACCGCGTTATAACGGCCCCTCCAAAGCAAACGGGTGTACTTGGTTGCCAGTTCTTCCGCTTCCCACTTACGATCAGCCGAGTCAACAGTCACGCCATTGACTTTAACGTACCATAGGGGCATTGATGCCGCACGTACCACTTCGGCTTTTAGGTGTTGAATTGCCATGATATTTCCCTCTTATAACGTGGTTATAACGATTGTTGTTAGGCAGCTAGAATCTTATTGACCGCTTCTTGAATTGCCGCCACTTGTTCCGGTGATGCGGTTTTCTTTGCAGTGGCCAGTACCTTGTCTAACTTGTTCCAGCGAACTGCGACAGCTGTTGGCTTTTTCGCCTTACGCGCCTTGGGCTTTACCATCTCGCCGTCAACTACTGTCAGCGGATGCCCGAAAGTATTGATTGCCGCTCTTCGAAGAGTGGTACGGGCTACAGCTAGCGCCTTAGAGTCATCTAGCAGTTCATTCCATACTGCAATGATAATGTCGTGCTCATTGTTTTCCAGATCATCCGTCCAGCTAGCCAGCAATCCGCCAGCCGCTCCGCGACAGATTCCAACCTGCATTGCAATTACTTCATCGGTAGTGAGTTGATTTGTGTCAGTCATGATAATTACTCCTATTGGGAATATTCCCGAGTGCCATTATTGGCTGTGATGCACATTGCATCTGGAAGCACTCCTAAGTTTCTGAAGTGCTTCGGGCTGCAATTTACTTGTCTAGTCACGTTTGCATTGTGGCTGCAAACTAGCCTGTATTTATATCCCGCAGTGGTACTCTTTGCTCTGCCGAGTTCAGCCCCTTCTAGCCATCCGCCACACTGTTACTACTCCTAAGCCCAGCTGGGGCTTGGTAGCAGACTGTTACTAACTTGTTATTGTTATCACTCGCCTTGTACTTGCTAGGGTCACGTTCTACTTGTCAGTATTAGCCGTGTGGCATTTAACCATATTGGTCACATACCTGCGGTGACAGCTGGTTGCCATTGGCTATAACCAAGTTATAACCCCAACTGCCGATTGCATTGTTAAGAAACAGATACAGCGCTGTGGCGGCATCTGGTGAATATACTGCTATTACCATGCCAAGTCTGGTAATTACCTTGTAAATCAGTGACTTAGGCTAGGTAACCTGGTTAAATATACAGTAGTTTTATGTTACCTTAACGGGTAACAAAGTAACACTCGGTAACACTTGGTAACACTTGGTAACCTTAAGGTAACACTCGGTAACACTGTCGAGACTGACTAGCCTATAGGGTACTTGGTAGCCCCTCGCACTTGTCAGTTCTATTGTGGCACTGGCCAGTCTCGGGAGGCTAGTTCCACTTGGGAACCTACCGAGTGTCTAAACAGAACCTACCGAGTTCTACTTCGGAACCCAGGGGGGGCTGGGGAGACCTGGAGCCTCCCGCGCGGGGGGTGCTTGTCAGACACAAAATAGAAGGAAAATAGAACTAACCAGCCTAACCAGAACTCCCCAATGGAATCAAGGGCTTAGGAGACTCTAAAGCCTCCTGAGAACATGTAGTTAAATGCTACAGGTAGGCTAGGTAGACTGACCAGTGCAGATAACAGTTGACATACAAGTATATTTATGCTACAATCGGACACTATTCAGTACGGGGCAGAAGACCTAGGGATTTTAAGTTATCTCCCGTTCGGTCATATGGCCCAATGTGATGAGGGACTTGTAATACCCACCGGTTATAGACCACAAGTTAACCCTCTTAACTAACTAGACCTCTATAGAAGGACAATCTAGTGACAGATACAAGTACAGTGGTTACAAAAAGAGGGAAGGGTAGGCCCAAAAAGGCCGAGATTGCTGCTAAAAAGAAGGGTAATCGCGGCAAACGGGGCAGACCCCCCGGTGATGCAGCAATAATCAACGAGTATAAGGCTCGAATGCTGGCTTCACCCAAGTCTGAGTTGGTATTGAGTACGTTATTGGACGTAGCTACCGACCCAGACCACAAACACTGGACAGCTGCGACAAAGATGGTGATGGATCGACTCCTTCCAGCGAGTTATTTCGAGAAGGACAAGCTATCTGGAGGGCGACCGAGCATTGAAATCAATATCAGTGGGTTGGAAGCTAGTATTGCTAATCCAGATAGCGATATTACTGATGTTGAGTATAGCACCGTGGGGGATGACGATGCCTAAAGTGTATCACGGTGACCAAGCAGTCGCAGAGGCTATGAAGTACTACGGTCAGAAGGGAGCGGTAGACCCTATGGCTGAGCATATCATCAAAGAGGAAGGGTTTGTACCCGGTATCTACAAAGATGATGTGGGTATTGATACTGAGGGGATTGGGTTAACTGGGCAGTTCATAGGTAAGAACTTCTTTACGGAAGTATTGCCAGTCTTTGAACAGCGTAGTCGTAAGGTAGTCCCCTCCTACAACAAGCAGCCCACTGAGGTGCAGAAGGCTATCATGTCTGCCGTGTATCGCGGGGATATGGGGCCAGCCACAGCGCAACTGCTCGAGAAGGGTGAGTACAAGAAAGCAGCAATAGAGTATCTGAACCACGCTGAGTACCGGAGAAGGAAGCGTAAGAACCCGGATGATGGTGTGGTTAAGAGGATGGAGAGAAACGCCAAAGCGTTCTTTGATGCTCAGTGAGCGCATTGGATGTACAACTTCTGCCGTGGCAGCAGGAGGTGTGGCAATCTCCAGCTAAGTTTTTGGTGGTAGCTGCTGGGCGGCGAACTGGGAAGACCGAGTTGGCGGCGTGGCGGCTCATCATTAACGCCTTGACAGATGGGATTAAGGACTTGGATGCTGCGCGGTTCTACGTAGCTCCCACCCAGGGTCAGGCGCGTGACGTAATGTGGAAGAAGCTGTTGCAGCTAGGCTCATCAGTAATCACAAATACGCACGTTAACAACCTGGAAGTTACGCTGGTTAATGGACAGTCCATCTCACTCAAGGGGGCTGACCGTCCAGAGACCATGCGTGGTGTTAAGCTAGCTGACTTGGTGTTGGATGAGTATGCTGACATGAAGCCGTTCGTATTGGAAGAGATTCTAATGCCAGCCTTGTCAGACTACGATGCCGGGTACTTGATGATTGGTTCTCCTATGGGTAGGAACCACTTCTATGCCGAGTACATGAAAGCTAAGATGGGGAAGGATGATGACTATGAAGCCTTCCACTACACCAGCTTCGACAACCCGCTGATCGATCCTAAGTTGATTGAGAAGCGTAGAGAGCAGATGAGTAGCTACGCATTCCGTCAGGAGTTCATGGCCAGCTTTGAAGCTCGAGGCAGTGAGCTATTCAAGGAGGAGTGGTTCCAGTGGTATGACAAGCTACCGAAGGATGAGGGGTCATACTACATCGCTGGAGACTTGGCAGGCTTTGAAGATATGGCCAAGTCAAAGAACAAGAGTAACTTGGATGATAGCGCATTCGCTGTCGTGTACGTTACAGATGAAGGAAACTGGTACGTTGAAGAGATAGTCTCTGGGAGATGGACTCTTGATCGTACAGCTGAGACCCTGTTCCGTTTGGTTGAGAAGTACAGGCCAGCCGGAGTAGGTATAGAGCGAGGGATCGCTAAGCAGGCTGTTATGTCTCCGTTGATGGACATGCAGCGTAGAACAGGTCGCTGGTTTGGGGTGCAGGAGCTAACCCACGGTAACCGTAAGAAAGCAGACAGAATCGCATGGGCGCTCCAGGGTAGGCTGGAGAACGGGCAGATATACTTCAAGCGGGATAAGAACTGGAATACCAAGTTCATTGACCAGCTTAGCCAGTTCCCTGACCCACTGACCCATGATGATACTATCGATGCCCTGTCTTATATCGACCAGATAGCGAAGGTTGCTTACCTGGATGGTACAGAGGATCAGGATGATTTTGAATACTTGGACGCTGAGGCAGGGTATTGATGAGTGAATTTAAAGAGCACATCGACAACATAGTCAACGAGTCAGACATAGTTGATTGGGTCATGGGGAAGGTTGAAACATGGCGTGATCACTACGAAGCAAACTACCGAGTCCGTCATGATACCTACAACCGCATGTGGCGGGGTGTATGGGCTGATGAGGACAAGACACGCGAGAGTGAGCGAAGTAGGCTGGTTGCTCCGGCGTTACGCCAAGCTGTTGAGGCTGGTGTAGCTGACGTAGAGCAGGCCACATTCGGTAGTAAGTTCTTCGACATTAAAGATGACCCGGCTGACCAAGACCCGTCAGACGTTGTCAAGCTCCGCACCTCCCTCGAGAGAGACCTGAAGAAGGCTAAGGTACGTCCAGCCGTAGGTGAAGCGCTTATCATTGGTGCTGTGTACGGGACAGGTATTGGTGAGATTGCCCTCGAGGAGCGCAAGTCTGCAAAGCCACAGAGTCGCCCTATGAAGGATGGCCTGATGCGTGAGGTTGGTACGATGGATGAGGTGTCCGTCCTGCAAACCCTGACACCTATCCAGCCGCGTAACTTCTTCATTGACCCGCTGGCAACCTGTATCGATGATGCTATGGGTTGTGGTACTGACCAGTACGTCAGCCTGCACGACATTGAGATAAAGCAGGACAGTGGTATATACCGTGACGATTGCGTGGTAGGCTCTGCCGCACAAACTGCTGAGCTTGAGAAAGACCCGCTAATCCAAACCCTTCCCGATGATAAGGCCAGAGTTACACGCTACTTCGGCCTAGTACCTACAGAACTGCTGGCGGAACTGGAATGGGTGGATTCGGAGGGACTATCGGATGACCTCTACACTGAGGCTATCGTCATCATCGCTAACGGTGGTGAGATACTGAAGGCCGCCCCGAACCCCTACATGGGTCAGTACCGGCCAATCGTTGCATTCTCTTGGGATGTAGTACCCGGCTCCTTCTGGGGCTGTGGGTTGTGTGAGAAGGGTTACTCAAGCCAGAAGGCTCTGGACGCTGAGATACGTGCGCGTATCGATGCACTTGCCCTGACTACGCATCCTATGATGGCTGCGAATGCTGATATGATGCCGCGTGGTGCCAAGCTAACGGTAACACCGGGTAGGACTGTTATGACCCAGGGTGACCCACGAGCAGCGCTGATGCCCCTGAAGTTCGGGGATGTTAACCAGATCACCTTCGCGCAGGCTGCTGAGTTGCAGAAGATGGTACAGCAGGCTACGGGTACAGCAGACGCTGGGATGGCTCAGATGGGGGCTGCCGGTGATGCTCGAACGGGTGCGGTTAGTATCGCTATGGGTGCCATTGTCAAGCGACAGATGCGTACACTGGTGAACTTCCAAGAGCAGTTCTTAATCCCCATGCTGTATAAGATGACACTGGGGTACATGCAGTTCAATCCAGAAGATTACCCTGCAAAGGACTACGAGTTTATTATCGATGCCTCACTGAGCGTTGTAGCTCGGGAGTACGAGATAGGACAGCTGAGTCAGGTCATGTCAAGTATGCAACCCGGCCCTGCCCAATCAGCAGTGCTCAAGGGTATCATCGACCACATGAACATTAGCAACCGTGAGGAGATACTCGCGGCTATTGATGCAGCTAACCAGCCCAACCCAGAAGCGCAACAGGCTGAGCAGCAACAGCAGCAGATGCAGATGGCCTTTATACAGGCACAGACACAACTGCTTGCGGCTCAGGCTGCGGAGTCCCAGTCACGTGCTACCAAGTACAACACTGAGGCTGAGCTAGCGCCGAAGGAACTGATGCTGGCACACAGTGACATGGACAAGGACGGGGCTGTCGATCACGAGTTCGAGAAGAAGATGCGTCTCGCAGAACTTCAACTCGAGCAGCAACGTGTCGAGGCTCTTAACTACCAGAAGAATGAGAGTGCTAAAGCTAAGGCAGAAGCAGAGCTTATTCGGAGGTTGACGGGTGAGTGATCTGATCACGCTGGCTCTGCTGGATAAGTTCCGGCTGAAGTTTGATCAGGTCTCGAAGCTCCCTGGCCCACAAGGCGAGATAGGGCCGAGAGGACTAACTGGTGAGCGTGGCCCTGCTGGTAAGGATGGTAAGGCTGGCCCTGCTGGTAAGGATGGTAGGGACGGTAAAGACGGACGAGATGGTACAGATGGCGAGGATGGAGAGGCTGGGGTTGGTGTAGTATCTGCCAACATAGACTTCGATAACCACCTTGTACTCACCATGTCGGACGGTAACGAAATTGATGCTGGTGAGATTCGCGTTGAAGCTGACGGGGATGTGACCATCAACAAGTACATATCTGGTGGAGGCGGAGGTTTCTCTGGCAACTACCTGGATATGGACGGTAAGGGAATCATTGCGCGGTTCGCCGCTAGTGAGGCTCTTGTCGCCGGGGATGTCTGTCGGTTAGATTCCTCGGGCAAGATGGCGAAGGCGGATGCACTTGCTGAGTCACTATGTAACAACCTGATAGCGATGGCACTCGATGATATGGCAGACTCTGTAACAGGAAGATTCCTGCTCAGTGGCTACCATGACGCAGAAGGCTATTCTTCAGGTGACATACTTTATGTCGCGTTAGGTGGTGGTATTACAGCGGTACGTCCTGCCTCGTCTGGTTCTATAGTGCGAGTTCTCGGCTACGCCATCTCGCCCACACAAATATTCTTTGACCCTGATAAAACTTGGATAGAGGTAAACTGATATGCCCACTTCTTCATTTAATAAGTTCAACGAGCTTTCTGAAGACCTCGGCTCCGGCTCTCACGACTGGACTGCTGATACTCTTAAGATCGCGTTGACCAATACGGCTCCTACTGCGACTGACGTAAACTGGAACCTGACTGATCACCCTGCTCCGGTGGCTGCTAGTGGCTACCCTGCTGGTGGTAACACACTGACTGGTGTAACGTACACCGAGTCCGGCGGTACGGCTACGCTGAACGCTACTGGTGGACTTGTGTTCACTGCCTCTGGCGGTAGCATCGGCCCATTCCAATACGCTGTCCTGTACAACTCCAACTCTACTGCGCCTGCAAACGCAGCGATTGGGTGGTACGACTACGGCTCATCTATCACCTTGGCTGATGCGGAGACATTGACTATCACCATCAACACGAACCTGTTGACTGTTAGTTAATGCCGTGTAATGGCAATGGCGCTGACCATTGCTGTTGGGTACGGGGGAAACCCTGTGCTGAACTGGTCGAGTACGATCCCCGCGCTCCCGAGAGAAGGTGGGCGTGTGGGATCATGCTTGATCTCCATGATTGGGACAAGGTGATAGCCTCTGATCGATACAAGGAGGCGACAGGAGATGCGTGGGTGGACGGTTTGAACTGTAAAGACTGGCCCGATGGTGAGGGTGCTAACAGGGGTTACTGCGAAGACCCTAGCTGTCGTGTGCCTCTCCGAGAGGTAGCTAAGTAATGGCTATTTGGGACATTACAGTAGCCGCACAGACTGGTGTTGATCCTAACACTAGGCAAGGAATTCAAGACATTGTTGCTGATGTTCCTGTTGATTTTGACGGGTCTACAATCAATAGTGTCACCGTTGTAGGCACCCCAACAATAACCAAGACCAATAGCTCAGACGACAGTCTTGGACTGGGTTTTGCGATTGGTGGTGGTGTAGGCCCTACCAGCGCAACCTATGGAAATCCCGGTACCGGCGGTGTTAGTGCTTGTATTTGTGGAGCCATAATTGCAAGTGGTGTTGCTACAAGTGCTACGCTTGTAAACCAAACACCCTCCGTAGCCCCAACTATTGCGGTAGCTAGCGATTGGGATGCAATTCTGATCCAGGGGCCATATACGGCCAACATGAAGGACGATGTCGACACAATCGACTGGGCAGCCTTCACCATTCGTGTTGACTACAGCCCACTCGCCGCTAACTTCCCACTAGATGTAAACTCCGGCTCTGAAAGCATAGCAGGCTCGTCAGTCACACAGGCTGCTAGCCGTAAGCTGGACGTTAACACAGCCTCTTTAGGAATCACTGGTGCGTCCGTTGGGATGGCTCAGGGTTTAACCTGGAATCTTAACAGTGGCTCGGTAACCTCGGCAGGTTCGCAGGTAACATTAACCAGTGGTTTAGGTTGGAACTTCCTGACGCACTCCATGAGTGTGCCGGGCGCTAACCTGACGCTGACCAAGACCCATAACGACTGGGCGCTCCAGAGCGGCTCTGTGGGCATCACAGGGGCCGCCCTAGGGATCGGCCTGTCTCTCGGGCTAAATGTCGATACAGGCGCTCTGGCGGCCTCTGGCGGCACGTTAGACATAGCGGCCTCGCGTGAGTTGTTCGTAGAGTCTGGCAGCGTATCAGTCTCTGGGGCATCGGTTGGGTTACAGCGCGGTCATGCCCTTGACCTCAACGCAGGCTCCCTGAGTGCATCGGGTGCTAGCGTAGACTTCACTACCGGTCTTGGACTGTTCATCGATGGAGGCTCTGTAGCCACCTCCGGTCAGCAGGTCACCATGACCAAGACTGACGTTACCCAGCGTTTCATCGATGCACTGTCCGGTTCATTCAGCATCAGCGGAGGCTCGGTAGGGTTCGAGGTTGAGCGGTATGCGACACTTGAATCTGGCGCAGTAACCTTAGCTGGCGGTGATGTATCCATTGGCGTAGGGCAGCAGCTGTTTGTCAACTCTGCCAGCTGGAACATCAACGGAGAGAGTATTGACTTCTCCAGGGACTACGCACTTACCGTAGAGTCTGGTAGCGTCACGCCCACCGGCAGCAGTGTAGACCTGACCACGACTAGGGAGCTTGGCGTTGCTTCCGCCTCAGTAGACGTAGCAGGGGCTGACGTAGTAATGGCAGTCGGCAAGACGCTGAGTCTTAACAGTGCCTCGGTAGCCCTCGCTGGAGGCTTTATAACCCTTCAGAAGGAGCGTATCTGGGACGTTGGTAGCGGGTCAGTAGTCCGAGAAGGCGGCTACATAGGGCTGGTTTGGTCTGGTGGAGCAACACCGGGTACGATAGCAGCGGTTAACGGAGTACCTAATATCTCTTGACAATAGGGAAAAACTATGGTACAATCGGGACTCAATAGTCACCTACTAAGGGGAATGACATGATCCGCAAGCAAGACCTTGATAATGTGGTAGAACAGATTAACAGAATCCTGGATGATCTGGATAAGCGCGTCAAGCAACTAGAGGACGCAAAAGCCACTCCCCCTCGGAAGAAGGCAAGCTAAGTGGAGCCGGAACTTCAGAAGTACTACGAAGACCTGTTCGACTTATTCCTTCACCCTGGATGGAAACACCTGATTGAGGACTTCACAGCTGACCAAGAGCGTATCGAGAATATCCGAAACGTAACTGACAGCAATGGACTGTACTTCAATCAAGGTAAACTACTTATCCTCGACCGGTTTATCCAGTTTGAGGAGAATGCGAAGAAGGCTTACGATGAACTCTTAGTTCCGGAGGCAGACAATGCTCATATTGTTTGACTTCAGGTGCGAAGGGACTGACGAGGTCTTTGAGCGATTAGCCGATAGCGGTGTGTCCCATGTACGATGCAAGTGTGGACATGAAGCGAAGCGGCTCATATCCCCTGTCAAGTGCCAACTCGAAGGAGCCTCGGGAGATTTCCCAGGCGCTCACATAAAGTGGCTTCGAGAGCATGAAAGCAAGGGTAAAACAACTAGATAACTGGGTTGCCACCCAGCTAGTTTTCTTTTCCACAATACCTCACGGTACGGAGACAACCAATGGCAGCTAGATGGATAGACGAGACAGAACCTCAACAAGAAGAGGATGTTGTAGACATTGCAGTGGACGCTCAAGACGAGCAAGGCGAACCGGAACCGGAGCCTGAGCAAGTCGTAGAGCCAACTCCCGAAGATGATCTACCCGAGAAGTATCGAGGCAAGTCAGCCTCTGATATAGCTCGGATGCACATGGAAGCTGAGAAGCTCCTAGGCAAACATTCTTCTGAGGTGGGCGAACTCCGAAAAGCATTCGATGATTTCGTAACCCGCGAACGTCCCGTTGTCCAAGCATCGGCAATTGAAGAAGCCAGTGACTCGGTAGACTTCTTCGCTGATCCGGATGGTGCGCTCGACAGTAAGATCGCTAGCCACCCATCGATCAGAAAAGCTGAAGCGGCAGCACAGCAGATGGAGGCACAGGCAAACCTGAGTAGGCTTGAAAGTGTCCACCCTGATTACAAGACGGTCATAGGTGACCCGAAGTTCGCAGAGTGGATTAAAGCAGATCAGATTCGCGTAGCCCTCTTTCAGCAGGCTGACCAGAACTTTGACTTTCACAGTGCCAATAATCTGATTTCCACTTGGAAAGAGAAGGTTGGCGTAGCAGAGGTAGCGGTCGCGGCTGAGAAGTCTGATCGTTCCCGACAAGTGAAAGAGGCATCCACGGGTAGCAGTAAACCCAGTGCTGATGGTTCTAAGATTCAGAAGAAGAAGTACCGTAGGGCTGACATTATTAAACTCATGCGTGACGACCCCGATCGCTATGAGGCTATACAAGATGAAATCATCCTAGCCTATAGAGAGAAACGGGTCATTTAAGGATAAGGAGACTATCCAATGGCTACTGAAACATATCCCGGAGGTGCAACGAGCATCGTCAACCTGACGAATGCCGACACTTTCATTCCTGAGATTTGGTCTGACGAGGTAATCGCCTCTTACCAGCAGAATCTCGTACTTGCCAACCTCGTCAAGAAGATGAAGATGACTGGCAAGAAAGGCGACACCATTCACATTCCTAAGCCTGTTCGTGGCGCGGCTTCCGCGAAACTTGCGAACACTCAGGTTAACATTCAAGCGAATGTTGAAGGTGAACTGACTGTCGTTATTGACAAGCACTTCGAGTACTCACGCTTCATCGAGGACATTGTAGAGGTTCAGGCTATGTCCTCTCTGCGTAAGTTCTACACTGGTGATGCTGGTTACGCTCTGGCCACTCAGGTTGATGACCACCTGTTTGAGCTTGGTAAGTCTTTCGGTGACGGTGACGGCGCTGACTGGACTAACAGCAACGTCTTGACACCGAACGCTGGTGGCACTGATGTTGAAGCGTACAACGGTACTGCTGCTGCTGGTGCATTCACTGATGCTGCGTTCCGCGCTGCGATACAGCAGATGGATGATGCTGACGTTCCTATGGACGGACGCTCTTTCGTTATCCCGCCTGTACTTCGCAACGCCATCATGGGCATCGAGCGTTACGTGTCTAGCGACTTCGTTAACAGCGGTAAGGTTCCAGGCGGTAAGGTTGGCGAGTTGTATGGTGTTGACATTCATGTCACTACTAACGCTCCTGCCAATGCTGAAGGTCTGGGTGTTGGTGATCGCGCTGCCTTCTTGGTACACCGCGACACTATGGTACTCGCTGAGCAGCTGGGTGTACGCTCACAGACTCAGTACAAGCAAGAGTACTTGTCAACTCTGTACACTGCCGATACTATCTACGGCACCAAAGTGTACCGTCCCGAATCAGGCTTCGTTCTCGTAGTCTAATCGGTCTGAGGAGGCTAGGCAATCTGTCTAGTCTCCTTTCCCTTCTTCCTGCTTAGGGGCTAAGTATGTCCATATCGTATGTAATCACCACTGACTTTGCTGCGAAGGATACACTCCCTCAAGGCAACGCAGCTAAAGTTATACGCGGCTCTGAATTCACTACAGAGTTCGATAACATCAAGAGTGCATTTGAACTGTGCGCTCCCGCCGCTTCTCCGACATTCACAGGAACTGCCTCGTTTACCTCTCTATCTGCCAATGGTGGATCGATCGATGGTGCCGACATAGGGCAGGTCACTCCGGGGTTGGGCGACTTCACAACTATCCAAGCGGGTACTGTAAACGTATCAACCGTACTGACTGCACCCGGTGCTACCCTCACGGGTAACCTTACGCTGGGCGGCAATGACGTATCTGGCGTGAATACTCTAACAGCTACCACTGGTACATTCTCAACAGCTAACATCACTACCTTGAACATGACGGGTGGTACGATTGTATCTGATGGCGTTAACATTGACGGGGGTAGTATTGATGGAACCGCAATCGGAGCATCAGTTGCTTCTACAGGTAAGTTCACTAGTGTCGATATTGATGGAGGAACCATTGACGGAACAGTCATCGGCGGAACTACTGCAACCTCTGGTACTTTTACTACTCTCACCGCGACTGGGGGCAGTTCTTCGGCGTGGAACACCGCATTTAGCTGGGGCGATCACTCAGTAGAGGGCTACTTAAAAGCCACCAACATTCCAGGTGGTAACACAGCAAACATCGTGATTGACAGTGACTTCAACTCACAAGGTCTGATGAAGCGTAACGCCTCCTCTGGTTCCTACTCAATCGTCACAGATAGCTCTGCAAACTGGAACACAGCTTACGGCTGGGGTAACCATGCCAGCTTCAACTACCTGAAGAACAATACCAACATACCTGGAACTAACTGGCGTATCAATGCCTCGGGTGGTAACTTGTACTTCTACTACAACGGTAACAACGTAGCTCGGTTGGACTCATCCGGTAACTTCATAGCCGAAGGTAACGTAACAGCTTACCAGACGGTGTAATTAATGCCTAGAGTTCGGAAGGACAATGATGCTAGGTACGCCAACGCGGTAGCATTTGAGCAGTTCAAGGATACGACTACTCAAGATATAGCCGATGCGTTAACTACCAAGCTCGACAATACTACGGACACTCTGACTGGTGACCTCACGGTTACTGGTCAGATTAACTCGCCTAGTATACACCTCAGCGGGGCTGACTCCCTCAGCTTCGAGGATGGCAATCACTGGATCACCTTCAACGATGGTGCCGGTAACTTTAATGTCCGTGTCGGCCATTACGATAACGCTGGCGGCATTGAAGAGACTACCGAAGCTGGCTACGTGTTCCATGAATCCTGGAGCCAGTCTTCTGGTACCTGGACATTCAAGGTCTCAGACATATCGACCACAGCTGGGCAGCTGAACGGTACGGATTGGAGTTGGCGAGAGCAGCTGGCGATCAACCAGAACGAAGTGAGTCTCAGTTATCAAGGCAGCACCAAGCTCTCGTCCACTGCGACTGGGGTGACCGTTACAGGCGATGTCGCTGCTTCTACTGTACTCCTCGGGCCTAACTCCTCATCCAAGTACTTACAAATAGGAGGGGACGCTGGAGTAGATAGCGCGACTACGGCAGGGGTGGTTACTACAAACGGTAACCTGCACATAGACTCTGCCACTGCTAATGACATATACATGAACTGGTACGGTGGTGATAAGGTTCATATTGGTAACGGGTCAGCAGGGTATGGTGGCTTACAGGCAGGGCAGGTAGACTGCACAAGTCTAATCAGTAGCGGTGCTGTGTCAGCTACCACCTACAACGGCTATGCAATCAGTTCCTCCGCGACAGCCAACACGATTGCCCTGCGTCAGGCTAATGGTTACCTGTTCGCCGCTTACTACAACTCGACAGGCACCTTTAGTACCACGGGTGCTGCTACAGGCATGGCACGGTTCACTGGAACCAACGGCACTGACACCTACGGCAGGAGCTATACCGCTGCTGCGGCTGGCTTGCTGATTGGTCAGTCTGGTGGCATGTCAGACATTAGGACTGACTTCGTAGTAGGTACATCCTACCGTGACCACGGCATGTTCGGAACCTACACCTCCACGCTTACCCAGCATATCTGGTCTATGGGCGTGGCGTACAGGAGCAGCCCAACTGGTGCGAACTTCGGCAACCTGTACGGGGCAGCTTACAAGCACACGAACAATGCCACTGGCGGTACGATGGCAGGTGGTCACCAGATGGTATGGTGTCAGAACGGTAATGGTACTGCCGCGATTGGCACAAACATCTGGACAAGTGGTAACGTCACAGCCTACTCAGACATTCGAGTTAAGACAAACATCGAAGTAATACCGAATGCCTTGGATAAGATTGACCAGCTTGGCGGTTACACCTTTGACCGTACTGACATAGCGTATGACGAGGACGGTGAGCCTACGGTGCCTATCCGTCAGACTGGGGTGATAGCTCAGGAGGTCTTGAAAGTCTTGCCTGAAGCTGTAGTAGGTGATGAAGACCACTACTCGGTAGCCTACGGAAACATGGTTGGCCTCCTCATAGAAGGGATTAAAGAACTACGCGCAGAGGTTGAAGAGCTGAAGCGCCCTTGGTATAAGAAACTATTAGGAGTTAGATAATGGCATTACAGGCCTCCGGTGTAATCAGCCTGCTCGACATTGCTGGCGAGTTCCCATACCTCAGTACTGCAACACCACACAATATCTCAGAGTTCTATGGTGCCTAAGCTGGTGTACCTGCGTCAGGCACGATTGATATGGCTGACTTCTACGGGGCAGTTGCTGGCCCGCATGTGCCTTGGGATGACGTTACCAACTCACTTACTGGTTGGGAGCCACTATCTGGTAGTCGTGGCTCACTGACGATTGTCAGTGGGACTAACAAGAGAATACAAGTCGTAGGGCAGGAAGACGCCAAGGGCGCA
>Ga0181606_10001198_pt1 | contig 22662 bp, 16 predicted proteins | sample 041ome_10_FD_132994 | JGI IMG/M metagenome (GOLD analysis project Ga0181606, IMG submission 132994) | Coastal salt marsh microbial communities from the Groves Creek Marsh, Skidaway Island, Georgia - 041412US metaG (megahit assembly) | ecosystem: Environmental > Aquatic > Marine > Intertidal... | reverse complement strand
TTTTCATTTGACGTAGAGCAAGTCTATACTAAGGCAAACTTTGATTCCGATTTTAATACAGCTATTGATGAGACAGCTCTCGATGGCGCAGGTCTCACCTATAACAGCAGCACTAACACATTATGTATTGATTCTGCTGAATTAGAGTCCTACTTTAAACAAGACATTCGAGGAAACCTAAGCGCTAGTACTGGGTTATCATATAATTCAAGTACAGGCGATTTTACTACAGATGATACTCAGATAGTTCATGATAATTTAAATGGTTTTGTTGCTAATGAACATATAGACCACTCTGCAATCTCAATCTTTGCTGGTACTGGTTTAACAGGTGGTGGAGATATAACCACTAACCGCACCCTTAATGTTATTGGTGGCACTGGTATAACAGCTAATGATGATGATATTTCTATTACTAATACTGGAGTAGTAGCTGGTACATATGGATCTGCATCTGAAGTACCTGTATTTAGAGTAAATGCACAGGGGCAATTAGATTCTGCTGGAACAGTATCAGTTGCTGGAGTGTCAACCTTTACATTTGATTCTGCAAGCGCTACACTTAATATTGGAACAGCAGACGGGGGATCATTTAATGCCCGTATAGGATTACAAAACTTTTCAACAACTGATCTATCGGAAGGTAATAATCTTTACTACACCACAGCCAGAGCTGATAGTGATGCGAGACATGCAGTTTCTGCATCAGGGGATTTAAGTTATAATCCAGCAACCGGGGTGTTTAGCTTTGATGTAGAAGAGGTGTACACTCAAGCTAATTTTGATTCGGATTTTAACACATCTTTAGATACAGCTGCACTGGGCGGTGTAGGACTGGCATACAATTCAGCTACGAATACATTAAGTGTTGATTCTTCTGAACTAGCCGCTTACTTCTCCACAGATAATATCACTGAAGGTACTAATCTCTACTACACAACTGCTAGAGCTGATAGTGATGCTAAAAATGCTATTTCTGTAACTGATAACGGAGGAGATGGATCTCTCTCGTACTCAGCTTCAACAGGAGTAATCACATATACAGGACCTAGTGCATCTGAAGTTAGAGCTCACTTTACTGGCGGGAATGGTATTAACATCACCTCTGGTAGAGTTGATATGGATTCTACCTATGACGCTGTATTTAACACTATTACAAATACAACTGGGGATGTTATTACAACTCCTACTGAAGTTTTAGCTAATTCCAATTCAGCATTTGTTATTGATCAAGAAGCACATAACAGTGATTTTAAGTCTATTGAATATGTAGTTCATCTAGATGATGATGCTAATAGCCACTCACAAGTATCTAAAGTGCTAGTAACGTATAATAAGTCAAATGTGTTTTACACTGAATATGGGATGGTGAGCTCCTATTCCGGAGATAGTGATATGGGCACCTTCTCAGCAGATGAGAATAGTGGGAACATTAGACTGATATTTACTCGAACAGCAGATATAGGAACAGTAAGTGTTAAATCTGTAAAAACAGTAATTTCATAAATTTAGCCTAAGGGATAGGGAACTATGGCAGAAAAAGATTTTAAGGTAAAGCATGGTCTGTTTGTTACAGATAGTGCAAATATTAATAACTTAACGGTTAGAGGAGACGCTAGCGTCTCAGGCAGTATTACTGTAACAGGAAACTTTGTAGGTGAGTATGCAGGGTTTGATTCTGATTTTAATCAGAAGACAACAACTAATCTAACTGAAGGTGATAATCTTTATTACACTACTTCGAGAGCAGACTCAGATTTCGACTCTAGATTATCAACTAAATCTACTAATGATTTAACTGAAGGTGATAATCTTTACTATACAACTGCTAGAGCTGATTCAGACTTCGATGTAAGGTTGGTTACTAAATCTACTGATGATTTAACTGAAGGAACTAGTCTCTATTACACTACTGCTAGAGCTGACTCCGACTTTGATGTAAGGCTGGTTACTAAATCTACTGATGATTTAACTGAAGGAACTAGTCTCTATTATACCTCAGCAAGAGCTGATTCAGACTTCGATGTAAGATTAGCAACTAAATCAACAGATAATCTAACCGAAGGTGATAATCTCTATTACACTACTTCGAGAGCTGATTCAGACTTCGATGTAAGATTAGCAACTAAATCAACAGATAATCTAACCGAAGGTGATAATCTTTATTATACAACCGCAAGAGCTGACTCCGACTTTGATGTAAGATTATCAACTAAATCTACTGATGATTTAACTGAAGGTGATAATCTTTATTATACAACCGCAAGAGCTGATTCAGATGCTAAGAATGCAGTTAGTGTAACAGACGCTGGCGGCGATGGCTCTATATCCTATAATAACGCTACTGGAACTATAACATATACTGGGCCCTCTGCAACTGAGACAAGAGCACATCTTGTAGCTGGCACTGGGGTTAATTATGATTCTGCTAATGGTGTAGTATCTATAGGTCAAAGTGTCGGTACATCAGATACTGTTACATTTGCTACTGTCAATACCGGTCAAGGGGCTAATGAACTCTATGCTATGGATCAGAATGTTCGTACGACTGACAATGTAGCTTTTGGTCAGATTGACGGTGATTCTGCTACTATGGGGCAGATTAACTTTAAAACAGATTGGGTAACTGATCATATTACATTTAGTGAGGGTGCAGTATGGTATGACCCTTATCATAAGAATTTAAATTACTACACAGACATTGATCATCCAATTGAAATTGGTATGCAAATGGTAGAAAGAGTATACAACGATACTGGTTCTACTATCCTAAAAGGTAAACCTCTTTATTATAGCGGTAATAGAGTAGACACAGCAGGTCAAGAATCTCCAACAGTGGCTCTTGCGAACGCGACATCAGCTACAAAGTATAATGTTCAGGGACTTGCAGGTGAAGATATTGCAAACGGTGCATACGGGTTAGCAGTTGTATCTGGTGTTATTGATGGATTCGATACTTCCGGTCTTAATGCTGACGCAAATTTCTTTGTAGGTCTTGAGGATGGTGCAGTTCAAAACGCTCCTCCATCATATCCTAATTATCCAATGTGCCTTGGTTGGGTTATTCAATCTGATGCATCAGATGGTAAAGTTATTATAAACCAGCAAAACCACTCTGTTAATACATTTAGAGTACAGGGTGATACACACATAGGTGATGACCTTGTTGTTGATGGTAATTTAACAGTTAAAGGTACTCAAACTATTACTTCTACTGAAAATGTATCTATCGGTGGTAACTTTCAATATTTAAATGCTGGTAATACTATTGGAGAAGCTGGTACTGTGTTTGTCGGTACTGGACTAGATGATGCATTCTTTGCTGGTCATTACTCTGGTGACAGCTCATCAAAATCATTCTTTGTAAAGATTGATGCTACAGGTACTCCTGATACTTTCGAGTGGGGGTTTGATAGTGATGTAGGAACTGAGGCTACAGGTATTGCTATTACTAGTAATGAGCAACTACTCGATAGTGATTATGGAATTTCTATTAATTTTGGTACAACTACGGGTCACACTATAGGGGATAAGTGGACCGGGTCTGCAACAGCACTAGATACTGATACCGGGTTTTTCTCAAATAAAAATGAGGGTGATGCTGGAAATGGCTATACACATATTGGTGTGTATTGGGACGCTTCACAGAATGAATGGACGTTCGTAGGAGCATATGACCCTGAACCTGAAGCTCCAATAAACAGAAGTGATGGTAGTTTTGCATACGGAGATATTAGAGCTAAGGATATATACGCAACTAACGTCACCGGTACGTTTATTGGCTCTGCTTCTCAATTAGGAGGGTTAACCTCTTCTCAATTCCTAAGATCTGATACAGCAGATACTAAAACTAGTGGTGACCTATCATTTAGTGATAACGTTAAGGCCATCTTCGGCGCTGGTTCTGACCTACAGATTTACCATGATGGTAACAATAGCCTCATTAATGATACTGGAACGGGCGATTTACGGCTACGCACTAACAATAAAGTTGTCATAGAAGGCAACAGCGGAGAAGACCATGCCGTCTTTAACGATAACGGTGCTGTTCAGCTTTATTTTAACAGCGGTACTTACCCAGCAGCTAAGCTCGCCACCACCAGCACAGGCGTAGACATCACGGGCGATGTCACCATTCCAGATGGTTCTGCCTCCGCTAATCGTCTTGTTCTTGGTGATGGTGACGACGCTAAGTTTTTCCATAATGGCGTTGATACTTATTGGATGAACGAAACAGGCAACATTGTCCTACGGAACCTTTCTGATGACAAAGACATCCTACTACAAAGTGATGATGGATCTGGAGGTTATGCAACCTATTTTGCAGTTGATGGATCAAGCGGTCAAGCCCAGATGTATTACTATGGGTCTTTAAAGTTAAATACCAATACTTCAGGCATTGCTGTAACAGGTAACGCTACCTTTGCAGATAATGGTAAAGCCATCTTCGGCGCTGGGTCTGACCTACAGATTTACCACGATGGGTCTAATAGTCGTATTCAGGACACAGCAACAGGTTCTTTAATACTTGCTGGGACAAACTTTTACGTCAACAATACTGGTGATAGCAAAAGTTATCTTGCTGGGCTTGATGGTGGGTCAACGCCATATGTTCGTCTGTATTATGATGGGGCAACTCGTCTGGACACCACCAGCACAGGCGTAGACATCACAGGTACTTTGACCAGCGATGGGTTGACTGTGGATGGGGATGCTGAAGTTTCTTCAAATGTCCCCGTTTTTGATTTTATGCAGTCTGACGGGACGAACCAAAACGCCCAACTTCGCCTAAACGCAAACTCTTTCTACATTAACCAACTTTCCGACGACAAAACGTCTAATCGTCCTGTCGCCTTGTTTAACGTTGGTACTGGCGACATCAGCTTCTACGAGGACACTGGCACCACGGCAAAGTTCTTCTGGGATGCGAGTGCTGAGTCGTTAGGCATTGGGACGAGTTCGCCTAACAGACTGTTCCATATTCACGCTGCTTCTGGCACAAACGGAAGAATACATTTTTCTAACGCAACTACTGGAACTACTACTGCTGATGGATTTTTTATTGGGCAAGATGGTGGCGATGGGAATGTTTCTCTGTGGAACTTTGAAAATAACTATCTAAGGTTTGCTACCAACAACGCAGAACGCATGCGCATCGACGGCAGCGGTAATGTTGGCATTGGGACGAGTTCGCCTGAAAAGACTTTGCACGTCAACTCAGCCGCAAGCAACATTGGAATAAGGGTCGAAAGCGCAGACTCCATAGCATCTATTGAGTTTATAGATAGCGGAACTACATCTTCTCTATTGTCACCTAGAGTTGGAGGTACAGGGGACGATTTCTTTGTGCAGACTTCCGGCTCAGAACGTATGCGCATCGACAGCAGCGGGAACGTGGGCATTGGCGGCACAACAAACTCAACAAGAAAAGTTGATATATATCAAACTTCTGGAAATGAAGCAGGTGTTAGAGTAAGAAGCACTGGCTCTGGTGCTTATTACCAAATGTTTACTGGAACCGCCAATCCAAAAATCGGGTCTTCCAATAACACTGACCAAATTGAGTTTCACCTTGGCTCTGGCGAAAAGATGCGCATCGACAGCAGCGGAAATGTTGGCATTGGGACGAGTTCGCCAGACCAAGTGTTGCATGTGGAGAAATCTGTTGCGGGAGGCGGTGTAGAGCTTCTTGTTGGGAACTCCGGTGCAAACCAATCGGGAACATACTCGCAGGTTGGCTTAGGAACTGGCGGGGATTCTACAGGCACAGCTTACTTTAGGTTATACCGTGACGGAAGCGGCATTTCTGAGTTAGGTGGATATACAACTCAAACATTTTATACCAACAACGCAGAACGTATGCGCATCGACAGCAGCGGTAATGTTAATATTGGCGTAAGCTCAGGTGCAGGAACATTAACAATAGCAAGCTCTGGAAATACTGGACTTATACTTAGACAAAACACAGCGGTAGACAGATTTAAGTTTTTTGTTGGAGATGGAACAGGCGGTTATACAGTAGACGAAAACTTTATTTCATCTAATAACACAAACTTGCGATTTTTAGCAGGGGGTTCTGGTACCACAGAGGTTATGCAACTTACAAGCAGCGGTAACTTGCTGGTTGGGACTACTGCTGTTCCAACGGATGATAACACTGCGCTTGGCTTCGGCGTGACGTCTTCTGGTGAAGTTCGTGCATCAGTAAACGGTGCAAACGCCGCCATGTTTAAGCGGGCTACATCAAACGGTGACATCGTAGAGTTCCGCAAAGACGCCACCAAAGTGGGGAGTATTGGGACTGCTTCGGATACGAGCCTTGTAATTGCTTCAACTAATACTGGAGTAGGTTTTGGGTCGACATCTATTGCGCCTACTAATGGCTCTCTTGCGTTTACAGATAACCAAAAAGACCTTGGCGCTGCATCTGTTCGTTGGAAAGACCTCTACCTCTCTGGCTCTATCCACGGCGATGTTAAGTTTGAGAACAACGCTGGTACGACTGAGTACGCTAGGTTTAATAGCAGCGGAAACTTGCTGGTGGGGACTACTGATACTCTGGCATATAACCCCGGTGCAAGAATTTCTCAACAGAGTTTGGTTGTTACAAATACATCGGCAACTGCAACGGATTACATTGGCTACTTTAACCGCCAGAGTTCTGACGGGATAATATTGCAGTTTGGCAAAGCAAATAGCTCTGTGGGGAGGATTGGGACTACTAATGGTGATTTAACGATTTATTCGTCTGTTTCAGGTCATGGTGGTATCCGTTTTGCAGCCAGTGGCTTATTGCCCACAAATGATACTGGCGCACTATCAGACGCAAGTGAAGATATCGGCCAGAGCGATTATCGTTGGAAAGACCTCTACCTCTCTGGCGGTGTAGTACTAGACGAAGCATATAATACCACAGTTACGGCTACCACTGCTACCACTTCACAGACAGCTATCGCAACATTCGCTGCAGCGACTTATGGATCAGCTGAAGTGATGATTCAAGCTAAGGACGGATCTAACCGACATTTAACTAAACTACTCATTACCCATAATGGTACAACTGCAATAGCTACTGAATATGGTACAGTAGTTACTAGTAGTAATCTTGCTACATATGAAGTAGATATAAATAGTGGTAATGTAAGAGTTTTAGCTACACCTGCTTCTACAAATAGCACGGTATTTAAAATGACTCTGGAATTAATTGAGGTTTAGATATGAGTCAAGTTAGAGGGGATGCATAGTTATGTCACAACATTATGGAAATGTATTACCTAGATCAGACTTAGCTTTATTATTCGATCCTGCTAATCCTAAGTGTTATCCAGGATCTGGATCTACAATATATGATATGAGTGGTCATGGTAATAACGGCACTATTTCAGGTAGTATGGTCTTTACATACCCATATATGGTGTTTGATGGGACTGATGATCAGATTAATGTAACAGCTAATCAATCTAGTTTAAATTTTAGATACGAACAAACTTTAATTATTTGGATGTATCATACATTTACAAGCGGTCGTAGAAATCCATGGGATCAAGCATATGGCGGATACGGTACTTGGACTCATGAAAGTGGTGCGAATATTAGCAGTTATGTAGGAGATGCTGGTTCAAACGCTTCACCCTATATTGGTGGTGGATCAGCTAGTACTCCTACAAGTACTTGGCAGATGATGGCAACAGTAAGGAATACAGTTGATAGAAGGTGGTATAGAAATGGATCTTTATCTTCAACTACAGCTCATTCCTATGGGGTTTTAACTGAAACTACCGCTAATATCAGAATTGGTAATGGCTATGCGGGTAGGTGGATTGGTAATATGGGTATGGTTATGGCATATAAGAGAGCATTGAACGCTGATGAGATGAGTACAATATATGAAAGAACTAGAGGGATTTACGGGGTATGAGTCTTCATCACGGTGCAAAAATTATAACTAAAGGGCTAGTGTTTGCCTATGATATGGGACCTAATCCAGGTGCTAATAAATCGTGGAAAGGCAACCCCGCCGTAAATACTTGGTATAATGATTCATACAATTTTACTTCCGCCGCTACATTTTCTATTGTTACTGACTATCCTTCTACTCAATCATTACCCATAGAAGCAAGAGGGAAAAAAGTTATTAAACTAATTGCTGATACAGCAGGAACCTTGGGTCAATGTATACCGTGGAGATCTGGTGTAGATCAGGTTAATGGTGGAACTTATAACCATAGTGTATGGTGCTATTTAGAAAGTGGATCTGTAGTTACAGTAGGCCAACACTGGAATCCGTGGGATTATGGATCTAGTCAATATCCACCATTGAGGAAGTGGGTTAGATTAAACGATCCAGTGACCAATAGCGCAAATAACTATGGAAATATAGGTAATGCCTATCGTACAGATGGAGTAGCGTATTTTACAGCTCCGCAATATGAATTAGGGACTGATATGTCACCCTTTGTTCACGGCACTCGGTCAAACACACAATCATTATTAGATTGGACTGGTAATTACACTTTAACAGCTAGTAGTGGAGTCATTTATAATGATGACGGAACATTTTCATTCACTAGTACAGCTAACACATCACATTATACTGTAAATAGCCAAAATATTATTAGTGGAACAGATCCTTTTACTATAGAAGCTTGGACTAATAAAACCTCTGGAAATTATGGTGCAATATTTGGTAATTATGGTTCAGGATACACATCTGGTATGTGGTTTGCAACTGCTGGATTATATATTGGTGGCTCTGTGTATCATAGTAATTCTGCTACTACTATGGCCGGAGTACATCATAGTGCAGCAACAAGAGATGCTAATGGAAATGTAAAGCTTTATAGAGATGGAGTGTTAGTTACTAGTGGAACTTTAACAAGTTCTATACCATCAAATATTAATTTTAGAATAGGTAATGATGTAAACAGCGGCGGCGAGGCATTAGCTGGAAATATTTATTCCGTGAATGTTTATAATAGAGTATTAACAGCAGAAGAAGTAAATAGTAATTTTAATGCGCTCAGAGGAAGGTACGGAATATGATAGCAATAGTTAATGTAACTGATATCACAGGGATCGATCTCAACTCTGATTGGCTGATACATGAGTACGACACAAATAACATAGATGGTAGCTCATTAGCTAGCATCATCTATACTAACACCCCACCTGATTTTGCGATTCATTTGTTCGACAGCGCTGAGTATGAACATTTTAAGCAATCTCCTGTTTGGAAGGTGGCTGAATAATGTCAGCGCATAGTGGTACAAAAGTCTTTGGTCAAAGAGAACTGTTATTCGCAATGGATTCCAAATCTCCTAAATCGCGTCAGACGGAAGCAAATCTTTTGTCCGATTGGGTCGAACTGTGGACTGCTGGATCAACCGGTAGTTCATCTGGCTTTGGTCAAAACGGGGATGGTAACTCTCGCATTTTGGACACAAACCCGTATAACGCTACAACAACAATATGGGATGTGTCTGATCAAGACGCTACGTCTAATGCTGACGGTGGGTGGGCCAGCTCAACGTTTAATATCGACAACACTAAAATGTATCGTTTTTCTACATGGGTTAGAAGAAAAACTATCGGTAATGGAAGCTTTTACTTAGGAACTTATGGACGGAATTCTGCTGGATCTAATATTGGCGTATATAATAGAAGTAATGGAGCAAATCAAACAAATCCATATTTTACTTCTCGGAGTTGGTGGGGATCGGTTAATACATGGTATTTAGTAGTAGGTCATATATGGCCCGCTGGTTCTGGAACAGGATCTGCTCATCCTGATTCCGGGATTTTTACTGTTGATGGAACAAAAGTAACGACAGTAGGAGATTTTGTTTGGAGACCGGATAATTTTAAATCTACTCATAGAACGTATCTTTACTATTCTACTAACACATCTACAAATCAACAGTGGTGGAATCCAAGAGTTGAGGTTGTAGAACTTCCAGAATCAAATACAAGAACGCTAAAGAGATACATTCCTGTCCAGAGATTAATTAAAGAAGGCGTTGGCGGTCGTTGGAATCTTAGAAATAGAGCTACAGAAACTGAAGGGAGTGTGGGGTTACGTAAAGTACGACCATCGGCTCAGGGGTTTAGTTTTACTGGCGGGGATAACGATCAATCGGTAAGAGTTCCTTTGGCTGGAAACTTTAATAAGTTAGAAGGCACGATTTCGGCATGGGTGTATCCTACAGCATATAGTGGATCAAATGGAATCTTCGTTAATAGAAACGATTCAGGCGCTAACGCAACAGACTGGCTTTGGGCAGGGGTTTACGGTAGTGGATCGACTTTTTATCTAAGAATTGGTCAATCAAGTTCTTGTTGTAGTAATGATTTAACGGTTTCTAGCGCATCCAGCTCTATTCCCGTAAATAAATGGACTCACGTTACTTGCACTTGGAAATCAGCCGGAACATCGGCAATATATATTAATGGTGCTTTAAAAACTTCAAGGACGATAAGTGCTATTCCAAGTACTTCTCCTTCAACTCACGGAAGAATCGGTCTAGGACATGGCAGTGGAAGCACAGGTTCTTGGAATGGTGACATAGATCAATTTAAGATCTTTGCCAGACAATTGAGCGCAGATACTATTAGAAGAAACTACGAATCTACAAAAAGCAGATATAGTATATCGACTCGTTCGGGCGGCTAATTCTTATAAATAAGCTAAAGAACTAATATAAGATCACAGGGGACAATGAACCGTGGCAAATAATCATAAGTTTAAGGTAAAAAATGGCCTTACAGTAGGTAGCACAGATGTAATTAACTCTTCTGGGCAGTGGGTTGGATCGGCTACAGGACTCACAGGTCCCACCGGTCCCACTGGACCTACTGGCGCTTCTGGCGCTGTTGGTGCTTCTGGCGCTGTAGGTGCCGCTGGTCCTACAGGCGCTACTGGTCCTACTGGGCTTACAGGTCCTACCGGGCTTACAGGTCCTACTGGGCCTACAGGCGCTACTGGTCCTACCGGGCTTACAGGTCCTACTGGACCAACGGGAGCTACTGGTCCTACTGGTGCTGCTGGTCCTACCGGCCCTACAGGCCCTACAGGCCCTACAGGTCCTACCGGCGGACCCGGACCTACTGGTGCTTCTGGTGCTGTAGGCGCTGCTGGTGCTGCTGGACCTACTGGTCCTACAGGCGCTACTGGTCCTACTGGTGCTGCTGGTGCTGCTGGACCTACTGGTCCCCCTGGTCCTACTGGTCCTACAGGCGCTACTGGACCAACGGGAGCTACCGGTCCTGTAGGCCCTAATGGTGGCTCATATCACTATACAGATACTGGGGATAACTATACAAAATACCGCATGTGGGGGACTGATGCCGCTTATGGTATGGGGATGTATTCTGGCCAAACGCACGGCGACCTAAATGATTATGCTCTAACATTCCAAATGTCTAATGAAGATGATCGTGGATTCGTCTTCAGAGATACTGGGATGTCAGTTTCTCAAGCCGCAATGTCATTATCTACTCGTGGTTATATGTCAATCGCTGAGAAGTTAAAAGTTGGGGGCGGTATTTCTGATACTGCTAGTCCGGAATATCAATTTGAAGTTGTTGGTACTAACGGTCAATTGTTCTCTGTTGTTGATTCAGCTGGTGGAACAATATTCTCTGTTAATGATATATCAGGTGTGCCTTCAATTGAGGTTGACGATGATGGTACGATTCGTTTAGCAGAATTTGCCGGTAACGTATTGCTTGGTACGGCTGCAGACAACGGAGACTTATTACAAATAGATGGTGCTGTGGCTGTAAGTGGGTCTACAGTTATTAACTCTTCTGGAGAGTGGGTTGGATCGGCTACAGGTCTTATCGGTCCTACAGGAGCTACTGGACCAACGGGAGTTACTGGTCCTCCTGGTCCTACAGGTGCATCTGGCGCTGTAGGTGCCGCCGGTCCTGCTGGACCTACTGGTCCTCCTGGACCTACTGGCGCTTCTGGCGCTGTTGGTGCTTCTGGCGCTGTTGGCACTGCAGGTCCTCCTGGCCCTGCTGGACCAACGGGAGCTACTGGACCAACGGGAGTTACTGGTCCTCCTGGCCCTGCTGGTCCTACTGGTGGTGCTGGTCCTCCTGGTCCTACTGGTCCTCCTGGTCCTGCTGGACCAACGGGAGCTACTGGTCCTACTGGTGCTGCCGGTGCTGCTGGTCCTCCTGGTCCTACAGGCGCATCTGGTGCTGTAGGCGCATCTGGCGCTGTAGGCGCTGCTGGCCCTCCTGGACCTACTGGCCCTACAGGCGCTACTGGCCCTACCGGTCCTTCTACAACAATTAATGCGACTAATGTTACTGATAACGATACAGTATATCCAGTATTTGTTACTGCAGCTGGATCTAATCAGACAGCTGAAGTATCAACTGCGAAGCTTACTTTTAACCCATCCACTGGTACATTAACTGTAGGTGGAGAAGTAATATCTCTATCAGATATAAATTTCAAAGAAAACATAACTAACATAGAAGCAGCTTCTGCAGTAAATATTGTTAACAGTCTACGTCCTGTATCGTATAATATGATAGGGGAGGATGCTACTAATGTAAAAGTAGGATTTATCGCACAAGAGGTTGAAAAGGCTCTACCTGAGGTTGTATATGATAATAACGGTGTGTTAGGTGTTTCATATGGTAATATGATTGCAGTGTTAACAAGTGCGTTGCAAGATGCATTAACACGAATTGAGGAATTAGAGAATGTCATTTCAAACAAGTAGGGATGGAACACTAGCTTCTGCGAGAGCGATTGCAAGTCCTAACGGTATTCCGTTTATGTATAACTCAGGAGATAACACTACCGCCCCTAGTAATGAAACAAAGATTACTGCTAGTGATGCAGCTGCTTATGATAATTATGGTAGAGGGGTTGCTGTTGGATCAGGTAGAGTTGTTGTTGGCGCAGAACGTAAGCTCTCTTATACAGGTGCAGCTTATATCTATGATCTTGACGGAACTCTGATAACAAAGATTACCGCCTACGATGGAGCTACTAGTGATAGTTATGGAGGAGCTGTAGCTGTAGGGTCAGGTAGGATTGCAGTAGGTTCTGATGGCGATGATGACAACAGCAGATTCCAGTCTGGTTCAGTTTATATTTATGATCTTAACGGAAACCTAATAACAAAGATTACCGCTAGCGATCCAAACACAAATGATGAATTTGGCAGATCAGTTGCTGCTGGATCAGGTAGGATTGTAGTTGGAGCGCCTTTTGACGATGATAATGGTACTGATTCAGGATCAGCATACATTTTCGATATAGAGGGAACTCAAATAGCTAAGATTACCGCTAGTGATGGCGCAGCTTATGATCTTTTCGGACTTAGTGTTGCAGTAGGATCAGGTAGAATTGTTGTTGGTGCTCAGGGAGATGATGATAATGGCTCTGGCTCAGGTTCTGCTTATATCTTTGACTTAAACGGAGCTCAGATAGCTAAGATCAAACCTAGTGATGGCGCAGCGGGTGATGTTTTCGGGCGGGCTGTTGCTGTTGGATCAGGTAGAATTGTAGTAGGGTCGCCTCAGGATGCTGCTCCTAGTAACCTTTCAGGTTCTGCTTATATCTTTGATCTAGAGGGAACCCAAATAGCTAAGATTGCCGCTAGCGATGCCTCATTTAATGAATATTTTGGTTCCAGTGTAGGTGTAGGATCAGGTAGAATTGTTGTTGGTGTGTACGCCGATGATGATATAGGGTATAACAATACCGGATCAGTCTTTATCTTTGATTTAGATGGTAATGAGATAGCTAAGGTTACAGCCAGCGATCGCGCCTCAAATGATAATTTTGGGGATAGGGTCGCGATAGGGTCAGGTAGGATTGTTGTCGGTGCTTACAATGATACTGATGGTGGATCAGCCTCAGGGTCAGCTTATATCTATGAGACACCTAATGTAATAACGCCTTATGACGTAAGAGATTGGGAGTATGGATAATGGTTAGTAGATTAAGAATAGGAACTACAGACGCAGATATAATTGCGGATGAACATGCCTCTTTAGTTCATAAATCATTCGGGAACAGTACTGCTACTATACAAAGCACAGAAATAAAGATTTCTGCCAGCGATGCTTACACGCAGGATTATTTGGGTTACGAAAGGACTGTTGCTATAGGGTCAGGATGCGTTGTTGTGGCTGCACTCTATGAAGATGTAAATGGCACTAACTCAGGTGCTGCTTATATATTTGATTTAGACGGAAATGAGATAGCTAAGATTGATGCTAGCGATGGTGCTAGCAATGATCAATTTGGAAGATCTGTCGCAGCAGGATCAGGTAGGATTCTTGTTGGAGCGCCTTACAATGATGATGATGGCTCTGCTTCAGGGGAGGTGTATTTCTATAATCAAGATGGACAGCAAGTCCTCAGTCGGAGCGCTAGTGATGCTGCTGCAGGTGATATATTTGGATATTCAGTTGCAATAGGATGTAATAGGGCTGTAGTGGGCGCGCCTGGAAATGATGATAATGGCTCTAACTCAGGTTCTGCTTATATATTTGATTTAGACGGAAATGAGATAACAAAGATTACTGCTAGTGATGCTGCTTTAGATGATCAATTCGGATTCATTTGTGCTATAGGAAACGGTAGGATTGTAGTTGGAGCGCCTTACAATGATGATGGTAGCACCAACGCAGGTTCTGCTTATATATTTGATCTAGAAGGAAATCAGATAGCTAAAATTACCGCTCCCGATGCGACAACATCCAACGCTTCTTTGGGCGTTCAATTTGGAAGAGATGTTGCAGTGGGGTCAGGTAGGATTGTTGTCGGTGCACCATTTGAAAATACTTCCAGCGGTATTCTCGCAGGTTCTGCTTATATATTTGATCTAGAAGGAAATCAGATAGCTAAAATTACCGCTAGTGATGGTATTGCTTATGATTATTTTGGTTACGCTGTTGGTGTAGGGTCAGGTAAGATTGTTGTCGGTGCTTACGATGATGATGATAATGGCTCTGGCTCAGGTTCTGCTTATATTTTTGATTTAGATGGGACACAGCTAGCTAAAATTACCGCTAGCGATGGTGCTCAAAATGACAATTACGGAAGAGCTGTTGCTATAGGATCAGGGAGAGTTGTTACTGGCGCTTGGCGGAACGATGTGGGTTTTGCGGCCGACGCAGGGGCAGCCTATATCTACAAGCTACCTCAAAATTATGACATACACTTTGAAAGAACACTTGGATATTAAATAGAGGAAAGACAAATGGTATACGCAAAAATAAACGATCAAGGAGAGGTCTTAGAGTTTCCTTGCCATCTAGATGGAAACCCCTTTGTTGCTGTCCCTGATAACATGGTTGAAGTAGATGTAACTACTAATAAACCAGATGTGTCATGGGATGAGGTGTATTATTATGATCAAGTAGTAGTTAGCGGTGACTCTTATGTTGCAACATTTACCACAAGTTCTAGATATTCTATTGATGAAGAGAGACTAAAAGGTATTACATCTCTTAAATTAATGCGTACACAAGAAAATGATAGAACTTTTAATTACAAGGCTACTGAATTAAAGAAGAAATATCCAGAAGCTGAAGTTGATTCATGGGATCAACAGAGACGTGAAGCTTTAGCATACACTGATGATAATACAGTATCCACCCCTTTATTAAGTGTTATTGCTACTGAACGTAATATCAGTGTAGCTGACTTATCTGTAAAGGTAATTACACATGCAACTGCATATGATAGTGCTTTAGGTACGCTATTAGGTAAATATCAAAAAAACAGAAGCTTACTTAATGCTATTGATTTAGATGATAACACAACTTGGGATAATATTGATTCTATAGTGAGGTTGTAGTATGGTATTTAGAACATCAACATCAGGACATGGAGCTTATTTTGATAATGACTATATGTGGATGGATGCTAATAATTCATTTACATTAGGTTATAATGATACTACTACTCATAGTAATGAAACAAAGATTACCGCTAGTGATGCAGCCGCAAGTGATTATTTTGGTTCGAGTGTAGCTGTTGGATCAGGTAGGGTTGTGGTCGGTGTACCATTTGATGATGATGCTGGATCAGCTTCAGGATCAGCATATATTTTTGATTTAGATGGGACTCAAATAGCAAAGATAACCGCACCCTCCGGTGCTGCCACCGGTGATAACTTTGGGGATAGCGTCGCTGTTGGATCAGATAGGATTGTAGTTGGCGCTAAAAACGCTGATGATGGACCGTTTAATGGTGGATCAGCATTTATTTTTGATTTAGATGGAAATTATATAGATACAATTTTCGATTATGATTATCAATCAGGCGCATCTTTTGGATCCGCTGTTGCTGTAGGAAGCGGTAGGATTGTAGTCGGCGCTATTAACCACCAAGGTCCCAATACTGGTGACTATAGCGCAGGAGCTGCTTTTATTTATAGGTTAAATACACCAGATTCCAGGAACCAATCGAAAACAATAAAAGCTAGCGATGCTTGGGCGAGTGATAATTTTGGCTGTAGTGTTGCTGTAGGAAGCGGTAGGATTGTAGTTGGAGCGCTTAACAACGATGATGTACCTTCAAGCTCAGGTTCTGCTTATATATTTGACTTAGACGGAAATGAATTAACAAAGATAACCGCTAGTGATGCTGCTTCAGGTGATCAGTTTGGCTGTAGTGTTGCTGTAGGAAACGGTAGGATTGTAGTAGGTGCTCAGGGAAATGATGATGATGGTGGTGGCTCAGGGTCAGCATATGTTTATGATTTAGAGGGAAACCTGATAACAAAGATTACTGCTAGTGATGCAGCTACTGGTGACGCTTTCGGTGCATCAGTAGCAGTGGGAAGCGGTAGGATTGTAGTTGGAGCGGCTTACAATGATGATAATGGCTCCAGCTCAGGTTCTGCTTATATATTTGATTTAGATGGGACTCAGCTAGCTAAGATAACCGCCGGTGATGCTGCTGCAGGTGATGAATTTGGGGCTGCAGTCGCAGTAGGATCAGGAAAAATTGTTATTGCTGCAAGATATAATGATGATAATGGCTCTAACTCAGGATCGGCTTATATCTACGATATACCTCTTAATTCAAAACATATATTAGATATTTAATAACAGTGTTATTAATAGTTGCACTTATAACAATCTATATATAGTAGTATATTTTTAATTAACAAATCTCAATGGAGTATATAATGACTGACGAACAAAAACAAATGATTAGTATAGATGATAAAGATTATGTTATTGATGACTTTAATAACGAACAGAAACATTTAATTAATCAGCTTACTAGAATAAATGCTAAACAAGTTGATATTCAAATGGAATTAGAGCAGATTCAAGCAGCAAAGCAATCTTTTATTAATGCTCTTATGGCGTCTATTAAAGCTGATGAAACAGAGTCATCAGCAGAATAAGCTATAGGTTAGGGTATAAAATGCACGGCAAATCTAAATGGCGAATAGACTTGCTTCGTGAGAAAATATATGAAACCACTTTTTATAAATCTCACAATAAACAAACAACATGGGCAACCATTTGTAATAATATAATTAGCTTAGATAAAAAAGCTCATCTGCATTTAGATGATCCAGACTATCTTCTGCATTATATAAAAATGTTACCTGCAGCTATGGAGATGCATGAAGCTCATACTGGTACAATATACCGTCAAAGTATGACTTACACTGATCACCCTAGATCATTAAATAAAGATACTGAGTGGGTATTCGGAGTTATGCATAGAATTAATACAACTCCTCCTAGTCAATATCATACACTTATTAGATATAATTGGAATACAATCGCTCATATAGCTTATAAAAATTTAGCTTACGGATTTTACAATGATGCTATAGAGATTGTAAAATGTTTTGATAAATTCTTTGAAGTTAATTGGGCTTTATATGAGTTATGGAAAAAGACTGCAACAAATGAACTCGGTTCAGATAGTCTCAATTTACCATTCAATGTGTTTAAAAATCCTAATCTGGAATTTCCCCGTAGGTGGATAACATATCAAAATGTAAGAGCAATAGCATATCGAGAAATGGGGGATGCTCAAAGAGCAGAAGAAAACTTTATAAAGTATACAGCTGATCATTATTGGAATATCAGTCACATGACCACAACTAGAGTTTTAGAATCAGCCTTAGAATGCTATATACTTAATCCATCAGAAGAAAATAAGAAGTTAGTAAAAGATATATACGTGCATAGAGCCACTCAACAACCACTTGCTAACTTTGAATCTGTTACAGAATCTTTAAGTATTACTTATATGATGTATTTACATTTCTTTAAGAAAGAGATAACTTGAAAATAGATAGAGCAGTCATTGAGATTAATGGGGGGTGTAACTATACCTGCCAGATGTGCCCTCAGACAGCCTCTGATGGGTCTACTGGTGCTCGTGGAAAAAACTGGCTAACTAAGATGTCTTTAACTGAATTTGAAGACAATGTAGCTCAATGTGCGGAAGCAGGATTAAATGTAGTTAATCTAGAAGGATCTGGAGAGCCAACATTAAATAATAACCTTCCAGAGTATATTGCTATTGTAAAGAAATATGGTGCTAAAGCATTTATGTTTTCAAATGGTATGAAAATGTCTGGTCAGTTTATGAAAGACGTTATTGATGCTGGTACGGATTTCTTTCGCTTTTCTATTATAGGGTATAACGAAGAGAAATATAAAGAGTGGATGAATAGTCCCTTTTTCCGTAAAGTTTATAACAATCTAGTTGAAACTCAACAGTATGTAGAAGAGTCTAACTCAAATGCTGTTATAGCAACATATCACCTTATACTTGATAATAACAATGTAGAGCATGAGGTAGAGCAGTATCGTAAGATAGTAGATACTGCAGGGGTTAAAACAGAGATATGGAAAATGCACAATTGGAGCGGAGTGTATGATCCAGAATATAATAGACAAGGGGTTAAAAAAACCTGTGGTCGACCTTTTAGTCCAGATGTTGTTATAAGGGCTGGTGGTATAGATAATAATCGAGGTGCTATACATCCATGCTGTCAAGTATTAGGTAGAGATGATGAAGCAGTGCTAGGACATATGTCTGTGAACTCCTTAGAAGAAATATGGTATGGTGATAAATATAATCAGTTAAGAAAAGATCATGAGATGGGTGAGTACCCACCCTATTGCACTAACTGTGATTTTTTGGTGGATGATCCAGAAGTTTTAGTATATACTAATCACGAGAGAGAGTTATATAAGATGCACGGAACTAATTTTGATTTGGATAATTACAGATGAAAATATTAATGGCATATCCTAACCTCCCTCTAATGATGTCTCCTGCTATTAGCGTTGCAATTTTTAATGCTATATCTAAAAGACGTGGAGTAGAGTATAAAGTATTTGAAACTACAGAGTATTCAAACGAATATTCTAACAGACATATTAAGCTAGCTAAGTTTGGGGCTAATCGTGGTAATGAAAAAGATGAGAGAGATAGTGAGTATTTTAATGTAAAGCCGGAAAGTGAAATTATTCCGGATTTTATTAAAGTGGTTGAAGAGTATGAGCCTGATGTAATAGTTATGTCAATGCAAGAAGATGTGTTTGATATAGCAGAGAAACTTTTAGAATCTATTAAAGATAAAAATATACCCCATCTTATAGGAGGAGTGTTTCCATCTCAAGCTCCTGAAGTTGTATTAAAATCTCCTCTTATTAACGCAATTGCTGTGTATGAAGGAGAGGAAACTTTCAATAAACTAATTACTGCATGGCAAGAGGGTAAGTCAATCACTACAGTAGATGGTGTGTGGTGGAAAGATGATGAAGGTAAGATTCGTAGAAATAAGCCTAATCCTTTATGTGACGTGAGTGATATTATACCAGATTTTAGTTGCTATGAAAATAAGCGCTGGCAAAGACCGATGGGTGGTAAGCATTTCTATAGAGCTGTAAGTATGGAGACATTTAGAGGGTGTCCTTATAAATGCACCTATTGCAACTCTCCTGGTACTAGAGAGTTAGCAAAGGTTTTTAATCTTGGTAATTACATGAGAAGAAAATCAGCCGATATAATTAAGAGAGACTTAGATTATTATATTGAGCATATTGGTCCTGATCTTATCATGTTTCAAGATGACAGCTTTCTTGCAAGACCAGCAAAGGAGATCTTTGAGTTTTGTGAAATGTGGAAAGAATATAAAATTCCTTTTTGGTTTAATACTCGTATTGAAAACTGTAAAGCAGAATATTTAGAAGCTTTAAAAGAAGCCGGTGTGTATCGTATGACATTTGGCTTAGAGTCTGGTAATGCAGAATATCGTAAAAAGTATTTACATAGACCGACACGAGATTCTATTTACGATGATTATCTTAAAATTATAAACAATAGTAATATACCATATAGTTTAAACATACTTGTTGGAATGCCTTTTGAGACTAGAGAGATGGTTATGGACTCTGCAAGAATGGTTAGGTCTGCTAGAGGATATGACGGACTAACAGTTTCTATGTTTCAACCTTATCACGGAACTAAATTAAGAGATATGGCTGTTGAAGCTGGATTTATGGATCCAGATTTAATATTGAGCGGAGGCTTTTTAGATAGTTACTTTTTAAAAATGCCTAAACCGTATCTACAGCCAGACGAAGTGTTCGCTCTTAATAAAACATTCGCTCTTTATGCATATTATGAAGATGATAAATGGCCTCTTATTAGAAAAGCAGAAAAGGATGATAATCTTTTCGAAGAATTAATGAATGAATATAAAAAAGAATTTTATATGGGTAAATATCAAGTAGGCGGAAAGACTAGAATTAATCACTTAAATGGATGTGTAAAACATGATCCTTCATCTTCATACATATATGAAGTAGCATAATATTATAGAGAGAAAAATAAAATGAGAAACTTATACTGGAATATCGAAGGATTTCCTCAAAATACACTAGACGCTATCAAAGAAGCTGCGGTAGTGAGGAAAGATAGTTTTATATCAGCTAATATGGGTGTAGAAGGTGAAACTAGAGACTTAAAGACCCGATCAAGTAAAGTGCTTTGGTTATCAGATTTGAAATGGTTAAAAGATTATCTATACGAGGATTGGATCTTACGGGCTAATAGAGAGTTTTTCGGCTTTGATGTGTATAATATAGGTGATATTCAATATACAGAGTATCATGCATCTGAGGGAGGTAAGTATGACTGGCATATTGATACATTCTGGCAAGACCCTAAACCCTTTACACGTAAGCTTAGCATGACAATTCAGCTTAGTGACCCATCTGAGTACACTGGGGGTCTATTTAAAATGCAAGATGTGGAGTATACAGGTAGCAGGGCTCTCGGAGCAGTTACTGTATTTCCAAGTTATCTCAGTCATTGTGTTACACCAGTTGAAACAGGAGTTCGTAAATCTCTAGTAGCATGGTTTGAAGGGCCTACCTTTAGGTAAAAGAAAACGAATTCGATAAAGACTATTATTTTATCAGTTCCTAATTGTTATAAATAAGAGTAACACTTTTAGGCGCAGAGGTCAACATGGCAATTACCAGTAGAGACGAATTCATTGAGTATATAAAAAGGAGCTTAGGCGATCCTGTTATAGAAATTAATGTTGAAGAACAACAGATGGAAGACCGTGTTGATGAAGCTTTGGCATACTGGAGAGAATTCCATTCAGATGCAGTCCATAGGACATATATTAAGCATCTAGTAACCGCAGCTGATATTACTAATCAATATATCACTGTACAGTCAGATGCTTTACATATAATTAAGATGTTTAGCGTGGGATCTAGCACAAGCTCGGCTAGAAACTTCTTTGATATTAAATACCAAATGCATCTTAATGACATTGCTGATATCCATACCTACATTGGTGACCTAGCGTACTATGAACAGATGCAGCAATACCTATCATTGTTGGATCAAAGGTTAACTGGTTCGCCACAAGTCAACTTTGCAAGACGGCAAAATAGACTTTATATTCGCGGGGACATTGAAGATAAAGATATTCAAGAGGGTGATTATATCATACTTGAAGCCTATGTCTATATAGATGAATCTACATTTAACCAAGTCTGGGAAGACATCTGGTTAAAAGAATATAGCGTTGCCCTGGTAAAACGTCAGTGGGGGTCAAACCTTATGAAGTTTGAAGGTATGCAGCTTCCAGGTGGTGTACAAATTAATGGCAGACAAATCTATGAGGATGCTATTAATGAAATTGCGCAATTAAGAGAAAGAATTAGACTAGAATACGAACTTCCAGCTGACTTCTTTGTAGGATAAGATATGGCAACCAATTTCTATTTCAGCCAAAAAGTAAGGTCTGAACAGCAACTGTACGAGGATTTAGTTATTGAATCCTTAAGGATGTATGGTCAAGATGTCTATTATCTTCCGCGTGATATTGTTAATGAAGATAAAATCCTAGCTGACGATGTTCCTTCTAGATTTAACTCGTCCCATCGGATTGAAATGTATCTTGAAAACATTGAGGGATTTGGTGGTGAAGGGGATTTATTTACTAAGTTTGGCGTAGAGATTAGGGACCAGGCAACTTTTATAGTTTCCAGAAAAAGATGGACACAAGTGGTTGCAAGATACGATAATGAGATTCAGGGGGCTAGACCCTTCGAAGGCGACTTAATATATCTACCATTATCCAATAAACTATTTCAGGTAATGATGGTTGAACA
>Ga0181606_10001194_pt1 | contig 22685 bp, 25 predicted proteins | sample 041ome_10_FD_132994 | JGI IMG/M metagenome (GOLD analysis project Ga0181606, IMG submission 132994) | Coastal salt marsh microbial communities from the Groves Creek Marsh, Skidaway Island, Georgia - 041412US metaG (megahit assembly) | ecosystem: Environmental > Aquatic > Marine > Intertidal... | reverse complement strand
TCAATGATCATTGGTGCTATCGGAGGCATCGTGTGTACGATTGCCATACCAATGCTTGATAAAATGAAAATTGATGATGTAGTTGGTGCAATTTCTGCACACTTAGTAGCGGGTATTTGGGGAACATTAGCAGTAGCTATATTCGGTGGAGGAGATTTCATCGTTCAGGTTATTGGTATTGTTGCAGCAGCCGTTCTCGTAGTGCCTTTAAGTGCTATCGGCTTCTATATTCTAAAAGCTACAACAGGACTTCGCGTTGATGAAGAAACTGAAGCTGTTGGCTTAGATAAAGCTGAGTTAACAACTGTAGCATACCCAGAATTTAACTAAATTTTAAACATAAGTACTACTTCAAAAAGGCGCCTTAAGGCGCCTTTTTTATTTCTTCATACCTATAAAATGAAAGCTTATTATTTAAATTAATTGGTCAATAATTGAGGTAATCTTTGAACTATCCGGCTTTGTCATAGAAGACCAATTTTCAACAAGTTGACCCTGACCATCAAATAGAAATTTATTAAAATTCCATTTAGGAGCTTTGCCATAATCATCTGATATCCATTGATACAAAGGATGAGCATTAGCTCCCTTTACATCTATAATCTCAGTCAAAATAAATTTAGTTTGGTAGTTTATAAGACAAAATTCTTTTACTTCTTCTTCAGAGCTCAGTTCTTGACGAAAGGAATTTGATGGAGTGCTGATGATGACTAAGTTTTTATCTAAGTACATTCGATGAAGATTAGAAAGATTTGAATATTGTTTGGTAAAACCACATCGACTTGCAGTGTTTACTAAAAGAACTGGTCTACCTTCAAATTGTTTTAAATCGATCGTATTTCCATCTATATCGTTGATTGAAAAATTGTAAAAATTTTGTGCCACACTATTTCCTGTCATCATTACTATGAAACATATAATTGTAATCAGCCGCTTCATGATCTTTTATACTATCAAAGTGAAAACTAGATTGATCTGGTTTTTGATGAAAGACCATTTTGGTCTAATTTTAAATAAGAATACCAATCGCGATTGATAACTTCCCAGTCTACCTCTATCCCTAAGCCAGGATTAGAGTTAACAGTAACTTTTCCTTTTTGATTAGTTCTGATAAAAGTTTTAGCGCCATGTTCATGGTCTTCAAAGGGGACAACCTGCTCAAAATATTCACAATTTTCGTGGCTAAGCATAATATGTAGATTGGCTGCTTGGCCTAAGGGATAAGACCATGATTGAAGCTCAGTATTTTTGTTATATTTATTAGCTATATTCATGATTTTTAAGGCTTGCGTAATTCCTCCGACATAAGTTGTATCAACTCTGGCGTGATGAAAAATATCTAGTTTAAGGGATTGTTCAATTTGATGTGGATCAAGAATAGAATTTCCAGCTCCTATAACAGGTGTTTTAATTTGATTACGAAGCCATTGATAACTATCCCAATCAAAATCATCAAACGGGGCTTCAAACCACACGAAATTTAATTCATCTAGTTTGTTACCTAGCATTAGGGCATCTTGTCGATTATATCGTTGCTCGCAATCAATCATGAATTTCATACTTGGAAATTGAGGACAGACCTCAGAGACCATTTGTAGATCAAAGTCAATATTGCACCATGTATGAAACTTCACCGAACGAAAATTTTGAGCCTCTAGTTTTTTTACAAAATCAACATAGTCTTTAATGCTATGGAAGAGAGGAGTAGATGCATAGGAGTCAATGCTATTTCTTCGTCTACCTAGCACATCACAAAGAGGCTTGCCAATATATTTTGAATACCCATCCCACATAGCAATATCTATAGAGGAAACAGCTAAAGGATTTAAAGGAACACAGCGTGAAAGCATAAATGAAGTTAGTTGAGATCGTTGTTCTAAGTTTTTTCCCAAAATTTCAGGAAATAAATTTCGACATGCTTCTACAATTGAATGATCATAGTGATGTTCTGTGGGAATGAGCACGCCACCTACACATTCAATACCTGACTCTGTTTTGAGTTTAACAATAATATTTGCCTCAAACATGGGAGACATGTCTTTAGCCCATATGATTTGTGGAGCATCAGATTTGCATGCAAATATCTCTGCCGAGATAATATCTAACTCGGCCATAAATTTTATTATTTAAACTTTCGAGCTAAATGACGAAGCTTTCCATCAGTGGCATCAAATTCCAGATAGCAGCCTTGAAGGTGCCGCATTCCTTCATTTGCATCATAGGCAGTTCGACCGTGCAAAAGTCGATGATTATCAAACATCATAATGTCCCCAGGTTGTAATTTAAATTTTAATTCAAATTTTGAAGAGCAATATAATTCACTAAGAAGTTTTCTCGATTGGTAGAATATCTTTAACTTTTCAGTTTCTAAGGGAGGTACATAGTCTACCCTTGTGATATATCGTACTTGCTTATAATCACCATCTTTATCTAATTCAATTAATTCTCCCCAGTTTTCAAGGACTATATCTTTGTCTTGAAATTGGTATCGAAGATTTGTAGTGGTCAATGACTCAAAGGCTTGGGAGTTATTCTTTTTTAAATATTCAGCAACTGCAAAACCATCAACTAAAGTTGAAAAACCTCCTGATACTTCATTTTGAAGACAATGCAAAAATTGAATACCTGGAGCAGTTGGCTTGCGGTATGGATTGTCTGTGTGAGGTGGGAGAGCAATAGGCTTGTAAGCAAGATCATTTGGGTTAGGTTTTGACATAACATCAAAATATTCTCCAAAATTTGTAATCTTCACAGGTCCGATAGAATTAACAAACTTTAATAAAAATTTATTTTCTATTGGAGTATTTTTAATAATTACAAATCCATATTTATAAAAATTCATTAGTAGGTCATACATTGATTTCTTATTAGCCATATCAACTTCAAATTGTATTTCTGGAAAACTTTTCAATGATGCGTCCCAAAGAATACGTTCGGGAAGTGGCCCATTTTTATTTTGATTATCATCCATTTCTTTGAGGAGCTCATTAATATTGTAAGCACCTTTAACTCCATCATTGAACTCGATCTTGAGCAGAGAATCAATCAACTCAGCATTTGTTATTTGTAATTCTAAGTCTATGGAGGATGGTTCATATAGACGTTGATGCGTATCAATATCAAAATAATCCTCACCTGGAAGGCGTTCTCTTAACCATACTGGATGTAATTGAAATATTTTATCGTGATGACTCACATTGAGTGAGTTGTTTTGAAATTGTACCTGCATGGCACTACCCCCAAAAATATATTCCTATAAAGATATTTTTCTAAAATTAATAATTTGTCAATCAGGAAAATTTAATTAATTTTAAAGATAGCCTCGATCTCCACAGAAAAGCCTAGAGGTAGCGAATTAACGCCAACTGCTGCTCGGGCATGCACACCCTTATTACCAAATACCTCTTTCATAAGATCAGAGCATCCGTTAATAACTAAAGGCTGTTTTGTAAAATCATTTGTACAGTTCACAAACCCAGTGATTTTAATAAGTTGGTGAACTTTATTTAAATCGCCAATTTCTGCTTTAAGAGCAGATAATATAGCAAGACCACATCTTTGGGCATGAAACTGTGCTGTTTCTAAGTCTAAATCTTTTCCAACTACACCTTTGGCAAATGTGCCATCCTCAAGTAAGGGCCCTTGACCTGATATATATGCAGTATTTTCAATAATTACACAGGGCTTATAGCTGCCAGCTGGTTTGGCTGGTGTCGGCAATGTTAGACCAAGTCTATTTAATTCTTTTTCAATGCTCACGATGGGTTTTCTTCCTCTTCTTCTATCTTATTAATAATTTGATCAGTTGCCAATTGCATTCCAATAGAAGATGTTGTTCGAGGTACAATCATTGTAGGTGTGTTATCCTCATAAATATCACTTGTACGGCCTACTTTTATTCGGGCAAAATTATATGGAGCAACTAAACAATAAATCACAATCATATATACAAAATACCCATAGGCTCCAAAATAAGCCATAAAAAGAGATGCCAATAAAGGCCCCATAACCATTCCCAAAGCATTAACTAGAGTAAGAGTAGAGCTTCCAGAGATAATTTCTTCTTTTTCTAAAAAGTCATTCATATGTGAAATTACTACTGCGTAGTAGGGCAAAGATACGGCTGAGTGAATACCAATAAAAATTAGAAGCATATAAAAAGAAGAAGATCCCAACAAATAGGCAAATATTAAAGAGGCAATAGCAATAAGGTTTAATACTAATAAAATAGTTCTTCTGTCGAATTTATCTGAAATCTTTCCCACAGGATACTGAAAGACAGCTCCGATAAAAGTATTTACAAAAAACATTATTGATATTTGAAATACACTTAATCCTATTTTAGCACCAAATACACCCATTAATCCAAACAAGGCGCTATACACTAATCCAATTGCAAATGATCCAACAAATGCCATTGGGGATTTTTGAAATAATTCTTTTAATGATATGAACTTTGGCGTATCAAAATCTGGTGCTGGTTTTTTAGTAAGTAAAATTGGAACTAAGGCAACAGAGATTAAAAGTGAAATCAAGATGTAGAGATAGGCTTCACTAGTTGGACTTAAATTTATTAATAAAACTCCTCCACAGTTGGAAAAGTATAAAACAATCATATAAAAACCAATAAGCTGTCCTCTAGAGTTATTATCAGCACGGTCGTTTAGCCAACTCTCACAAACTATGTATATTGCTGCAAAAGAAAAACCTGTAATCATTCTAAAAATGAGCCATGCCACAGGATGCACGACTATCCAATGAAGTAAAATTGCAATAGAGCCCAGAGATGCAAAAGCCGCAAACACTCTTATGTGCCCAACATTTTTTATGAGTTTAGGACATTGAATTGAACTAAATAAATAACCTAAAAAATATCCAGAAAAAACATAACCTATTTCAAAGTCAGTAAAATTAAATAATACCGCATTAATGTTTAATAAGGTCCCTTGCAATGCATGTGCAAGCATAATCAGGCCAAAGCCAGTAAATAGAGCCCATGAATTTATTATAGTTCCGAACATCGGAGCATTTCTAGACCTTTAATTTTGGAAAGCAATATCTATTTTGTAAAAGGGATGCTTGTTATTTCAGTAGTGATTTCTTGTTCATTTATATTGAGATTTAAGGGTTCTGTGAAGTTATGATGAGAGACATTTATCATTGCGATACCTAAACAGCACTGAAATTGGGGGCTGTAACAAGCAGATCGTAAGTCGCCAATTAGCTCATCTTTATAAAATACTGGTAAAGTTTTTGTCAGTGATATTTCATTAATTTGAAGCTTTAAACCCACTAATGATCTGGTTACACCCTTTTCTTTTTGTTTTTGAAGAATACTTTTGCCTAAATAATTAATTTCATCATTAAAAGATACAAATGAATCGAGACCGCACTCTAGTGGAGTATCGTTCATATTCATGTCATTGCCATAAGACAGCAATCCTCCCTCAATTCTCTCAATCAAATTTGGACAGCCAGGTCGAACGTCTAAATCTTTTCCTTTTGCATAAAGAGCGTCATAAAGTTCCAGTCCTTTTTGATCATCATCAACATAAATTTCAAAACCACCCTGTTTGGACCAACCCGATCTAGCAATTAAAAAATTATGATCTTCAAAGTTAAATTTTTTAAAGTGGAAAAATTTTAAATTAAGTATTTCTTCTCCAAATATTCTTTTCATTAATTCAAAAGATTTTGGACCTTGAACTGCTAAAGGGTTGACATTCGGCTCTGTGATTTCTACATCAAGATTTTGACCGATAGCTAATCCTTTTGCATACAAAATAACATCTGTATCAGATATGGATATCCACCATGTATCAGAGGAAACTTTCATAATAAGAGGGTCGTTTAGAATTTTACCTTGATCATCAATAATTGGTGCGTAATAGCAGACATGATCCTTTGCTTGAGAAAGATCACGACATGTCATCAATTGAGTTAGTAGTGAAGCATCAGGGCCCTTTATTTGTACTTGGCGCTCAACTGATACATCCCATAATTGGACATTTTTTTTTAAATGATAATAATCCTCTTCTAATCCTTTAAAAGAAGCGGGCAGTAGCATGTGATTATAGACAGTGTACGATTGAACACCATACTCCTCAATACGACCCGTAAAAGGAGTTGATCTTACTCTGTTACTTTTGGCGATATATGAACTCATCAAATTTTGAAGCCATATAATAGGGAATCTTAATATAAATCAAACGCTATTTTTCTTTGATGGAAAAAAATATTGTTTTTATATGAGTTTTAATCGTTATCAGAAAGTCCTGCACCTGCGCCAGATAGTTTTTTCTCTTCAGTTTCCTCAACAAATGTCTCAAGAGATAATTGATACAAACCTTCCCATGTTTTATCTGAATATTGACTTTGTCTTTGAGGGGTTACGTGCATGGAAAAATTATTTATTAAATTTGGTATTTTATTTTGATCAATAGATGTCATTTCACTAGGAGTAATAGATATCTTCAAATTATTACTATGAATATGAAAATAGATTAGATTTTTTTTAGCTGCTTTGATTAAAAAAGGAATAGAGATCAAAGGTTCTTGTAGGCTTTTGAACTCAAAGGTTTGATGCATTTCTTTAAGATGTGATTGATCTTGAAAAAAAATTCCAAAGTGAATAGGGCAAAGGTTAGAAGTTTCTTTTTGATTTATATCTGTAAGTTTTATTAAATTATCAAACCCATAATCAATAATATTTTTAAAAGACTCAAGTCCTTGTAATCCCGATTGTTCTAATACTCTTACAGCTTTGCCTATTTCCTCTGATACTCCCCAACTTAGCCCTTGAGATTTAGCTGATCGTTTAACTGTTGTCTCTATTTCATAGAGTGAGTGCATTAGGCAATTTTCTTATAAGACCAACTATCATTTGATAGAGAAATCTCTTTCATGAGAGGAGCACCTTGATACATTGTAATTCTTACCCACCTATCTGAGCGAGGATCGAATCGTGTAGCTCCAAAAAAAGATAGCTTGAGTCGAAGCATATCTACAGGTACGAGTGCTTTGGATATAGTATTATCTTGAATTTCAGAATATGGAAGTTGCTCACAAATGAACACTCGTCTCAAAACATGTCTATATTGTTGGTCTTTAGATAAGTAAAAACTGAGATCTTTTGTTGGATCCATTTCTTTTAAGCTTTTATAAAGATTTTGAATATCTCTAGCGATAGCTAAGGGAAGCTCTAATTCAGCACCTTCCTCACTAAATCTATCAGATAATCTTGGCTCTTGTTTATTTTTAGAGTAATACCAAAAATTATAAATATTATCTTTTTCTTTGAAATCTACCTCCAGTAGCCATGTATATTGTTTTTCAATTAGTTGACAAATTTCATTGATATTACGTGAAGTATCAATGTCAAAGTAATCTTCTTCATCTATCGACATTTCATAACTAAGGGGCTCAACTATATCAGGGTAAACTTCCATCATTAAGGAAACAATAAATTCACAACACTCTGCCTCAGTATTTTTTTCTGCCCATTCATATACATCATTCCAAAAAAATTTTTCAATTTTTTTACTATAAAAGTATTCTTGAAAATCTTTGAGATCATGAATTAACTGATCATTTTTTTGGACTTGATAATCACTATCAGTTTTCCAGTATTTAATATTATCTTGAATTGTTGATAAGTAAGATTGAAATGTTTCTATCTCTTTTTCCTTTACTGAAGATAAAGAGCGAATAGCCTGCAAGGCTTTTTCTTTAGCCATGATCCATTGATTGAGTAATGCTGGATGATTCACTATAAATGGTGCCATTCCTAATCCTGTGGAATTACCAATTCCTAAGTTACGCGCTATATCATCACTTAATTTTACAGAAGTGGAAGGAGATCGGTGGTGTGCAACATGATTGACCACGTCAAAAGTAAATTGTCTGGCTAGATACACTAGCATCATTTCTAATCGAAAAGGCCCTTTTAATTCTCCTCTATCTTGAATTTTAATTCGATCGGCTAATCCAAATTTTCCGGAACCATACACTGCTGTTGTCCTATATAAATAACCCACACTATAAAGTAATGAGGTATCAGGTTGATGACCTTGAGAAAGCTGATCTACGACATGTTCAAAGACCCGAACTGATTTATTTGCCCGAGAAAGACATAACTCTTTTTCAGTCACTCTTCCTTGCTCTTGAAGGGGGACGTTATCTTTAAGTCTTTGAATATCTTCTGAACTTGGAATTCCATCATATAAGACAAATGATGCATCCCATTTAGTAGCAATAACTCGATCAGATCTTTCGTTTGCATCTAGATGATTTGAAAAACAAACTAATGAATATTGCTTGTTTCCTTTTTGAACTACATATACCCCATGACCAAATCCAAAATTATCAAGTTCAAGAATATGTGTTTGGAAATCCCAATCTTTGAATTCTCTGATAAAGCTTCTTAAAAAAGATAACTTGGATTGATGAAAAGAGCCTAAACGGCCTAATTTCATGACAAATTCTGGCTTTCTTAAATCAACTTGCATTAATCAAACTTTCTATAAAAATTGTACCAATTATTTCCAAGAATGTCGTGCGTCTCATCAACACTAAAGCCTACCTCTTGAAGACCTTTCTCTAAATTATCGAAACCACGAGCATCCTCAAACCAACTGGGCTGTGGAGGAAACCCTGCATTTGATGCGCTTCCTTCACCAAAATCTCTAGTTTTAGTCCAGGTTCCATTTCTCATCCATTCAACAATGCTATCAGGGTGACGAATACACAGATCTGATCCTATTCCGATTTGTTTAATTGATATTCTTTTAGTAGTTTCGGCAATCATTTGACAAAAAGACTGAAGACTACAATTCGAAGCGTTTTTTAAGTGATGAGGATATAAAGAAAAACCAATCATTCCACCACTATCATTTAGTGCTTTAAGTATATCATCAGATTTATTACGAAGTCCCTTATGCCAAAACAAGGGATTAGCATGACTGACAACAATAGGTTCTTCAGAAATCTCAATTGCCTCTAATGTAGAAAATTCAGCGGAGTGAGACATATCTATGATCATTTTTACCCTATTCATTTCTTTAATAACTTCTTTTCCCATTCTAGTGATACCACTATCTCTTTCTTCGTAGCAACCTGTAGCCAGAAGAGATTGATTGTTGTATGTGAGTTGCATGAACATCACTCCTTGGTTTTTTAAAGTTTCAACATAGTCAATATTATCCTCAATAGGAGAGCAATTTTGCAGACCATAAAAAATTGCAGTTTTATTTTTTAATTGTGCTTGTTCAATATCTTTTGACGTTTTTCCTAAAAAAATTAAATCATCATTTTTTCGAAAATAATCATTCCAAGTATTTATATTTTTTTGTAATTCATCAAAGTCTTCATGATAGCAAATAGTTGCATGAACAGCATCCAACTTTGCTTGATGATTAATTTCAAATATTTCTCTTGACCAGTTACAATACTGGAGATTATCAATGCGATAATTCATTCAAGAATTATATGGAACCAGAATTGATGTAGGAAGTTTTTATTTGTGTATAAAACTCTTTAGCGTAAGTGCCTTGTTCACGTAAACCAAAACTTGATGCTTTTCTTCCACCAAAGGGGACATGATAATCTAGACCAGCTGTAGGCAAGTTCACCGCAGCAACACCAGTTTTAATGTTTTGTTTAAAGTATTCAGCTTTCGCTAATGATGTCGTAATAACTGCACTAGATAGTCCAAATTCAGTATCATTAGCAATTTCCAAACCATGCTCTAAATCCTTACAGGGTATAACACAAGCAATAGGGCCGAACATTTCTTCTCGATTAATTTGGGATTTATTATCACCATCGATAAAAAGTGTTGGTTCTAAGTAAAAACCAGGTGTTCTCATATTCATTGGATTTCCACCATAAGCAAGCTTTGCTTCTTTTTTCCCAATTTCTATATAATTTAAATTACTCTCAAACTGAGATTGATTTGAAGCTGGACCCATTTGAGAGCCTTCTTCTAAGGCATGTCCAACCTTTATGTTGCTGATATGGTCTGTAAGTCCTTCAATAAATTTTTTATATATACCTTCTTGAACAATTACTCTTGATGATGCAGTACATTTTTGCCCCGTTCCACCATAAGCACCATTGGCAGCACAACTAATAGCCGTCGATAAGTCAGCATCATCGAGGACAACCAGAGGATTTTTAGATCCCATTTCCATTTGCATCTTTTTAAGAAGAGGAGATGCGTCAGCATACAATGACTTTCCTACTTCGACAGAGCCTGTGAAAGTTATTGCAGGAATATCTGGGTTGGTTGCTATCTGATTGCCAATACCACTTCCAGAACCAATGACAAGATTGAATAAGCCTGCTGGCAAATCTTGCTTATCAATTATTTCAGTTAAAGCTATCGCACTTGCAGGAGTTAATGAAGCAGGTTTTAAAATGACAGCGTTACCGCACATTAATGCAGGTGCGGCTTTCCAAGCAGGTATGGCTATAGGAAAATTCCATGGTGAAATAATGCCAATTATTCCAATTGGCTCTCTTGTTATTTCAACTTGAAAACCAGGTCTGGTAGAAGGAATTTTTTCACCGGCCATTCTTAAGCATTCCGCTCCATAATATTGAAACTGTTGTCCAGCTCTTGCGACTTCACCTATCCCTTCAGGAAGAGTTTTTCCTTCTTCTCTTGATAGAAGTTCTCCAATTTCTTTGGATTTGCTAATTAATTCATTACCTATATTAATCAAAATATTTGATTTTTTTTCAATACCAACTGAGGCCCACTCTAATTGAGCTCTTTTTGCTGATTCAACAGCTTGATTAAATTGTTCAACATTACATTCGTTATACTCCGAGATTATATCTTTGGTATCTGAGGGGTTTATATTGGCAAAACTTCTTCCTAGCCCACTGACCCACTCACCGTTAATGTAACTTTTATTATTTATCATTTATTTATAGTTATTTTTGTAAAATGAATGAGAGTCTTTGAGGTGTTATGTATCCAACAATTTTTTCTTGTTCTGTAACCTCGATCAGATTAGGTTTTTCAGTGATAACCTTATCAATAAACTTTTCAATTACTGTCTCTTGAGCGAGAGTCATTTTTTGACCACTCAATAAATCAGTTGGAACTTTGGTTTGATCTTCCATAATATTTTTAGCTTTAAGGACTCTTGAACGATTAACATCCTCTACAAATCTTTTCACATAGTCTGTTTTAGGATCTAAAAGAATATCAATTGCTGTTCCTTCTTGGTCCATGAAGCCATCTTTTAGAATTGCAATTTTGTCACCAAGCTTAAGAGCTTCATCTAAATCATGAGTGATAAAAACAATTGTTTTCTTTAACTCTTTTTGAAGATCAATAAGTATATCTTGCATATCTTTTTTAATTAGTGGATCAAGAGCACTGAACGCTTCATCCATAAGTAAAATTTCAGGATCATTTGTAAGGGCTCTAGCTAGACCAACTCTTTGTTGCATACCGCCTGATAGCTCTTGGGGATATCTTTTTTCATAGCCATCAAGTCCCACTTTTTTAAGCCATTCCATTGCTTTTCCCTGAGCTATTGATTTTTCAACTTTTTTAATATCTAAACCGAAAGTGACATTATCTAAAATGTTTAGGTGGGGAAGGAGTCCAAATCTTTGAAAAACCATGCCAGTTTTATTTTTTCTAAATTCATTCAGGTCAAGGACATTAAGCTGAGTAATATCTTGTCCATCAACTTCAACCTTACCTCCAGTGGGATCAATTAAACGGTTTATGTGTCGAATAAGAGTTGATTTACCTGAGCCAGATAAACCCATAACAACATGAACACTGCTTTCCTCAATTGACATATTAATGTTATTTAATCCTAGAACATGACCTTTTTTCTCTAAAAGCTCATCCTTACTCATTCCATTTTCTACTAATTGAATAGAGTCAAAAGAGTTACGCCCAAAAATTTTATATAAATTCTCAATTTTAATTTTTGTATTTGGCATTTAGTGATGTCCACCTTTTCGATGTTCTTGAACGCGTTTACCATAGGCTTGAGAAATACGGTCAAAAATAATAGCAATAACAACAATGGCAGTTCCATTTAATAAGCCAATTGCTAAGTATTGATTGGTAATTGATCTTAAAACCTCTAAACCAAGTCCTTTGACACCAATCATTGATGCAATAATAACCATCGCTAATGCCATCATAATTGTTTGGTTAATTCCAGCGAATATTGTCGGCATTGCCAAGGGTATTTGAACTTTATAAAGTTTTTGTCTTGGAGTGGCACCAAAAGATTCAGCCGCTTCAATGATTTCTTTATCGACCTCTCTTATACCCAAATTGGTAAGACGAACAACTGGCGGAACGGCATAGATAACAACAGCTATGAGTCCAGGCACTTTACCTATACCCAATAACATAACAACGGGTATTAAATAAACAAAAGGCGGAAGTGTTTGCATGAAATCTAGGATAGGAGTTAAAATTGCTTGTGCTTTATTTGATTTTGACATCAATATTCCTAAAGGAATACCAACTAGTATAGCCACAAGAGTTGAAACTACTATGATACCTGTTGTTTCCATTGTGTCTTCCCACATGCCAAAAAGTCCAACAACAAAAAGAGCAATAATGACACCTAAAACTAATTTATAACTTCGAGTTGCCCAATATCCTAAAAAAGCAACAACACCAATAAATATGGGCCAAGGTGTTGCTAAAAGTAATTGTTCTATAAAAACTAAAAATTTAAGAAGAGGGTAGAAAAAAGTCTCTATAGCATCTCCATAAGAACGAGAAAATTCCTTAAAGCCATTATCAATTCCTCTTTTGAAATCTCTAAGGAATGTTCTAGGTAATGCTGGGAATTCTGTAAGAAGATCTATCATGGAGAGCGCTCAAGATAAAGCCCCATGAAATATTAATTCCACAGGGCTTTATTTTAAATATTAATTATTTAACAGCCGCAATCAATGCTTGTGACTCAGCACAATCAGCATTTGCTCTTCCTACAGCACCACAAACCTTTGATTTCCAAAGATCTTGACGCTCTAGAACAATGTATTCAGCAGCTTCTTCAGGTGAATAAGCTTCAGTAGCAACTACATCAAGAATGATACCGACATCTTTATCACTGAAAGTTCTATTATTTAAATAGTTCATAACAGCTTTTGGAGCTCTCGCTTCAAACTCAGCAGTATATGCTACTTCAATAACAGCATTTGCGTAATATGACTTTTCACAATCACCAGGATATGAAGCATCAGTTATACAAGCCCAGTTTTCTGCAGTTTGCTCGTTCTCAGCACCAACAGAAACTCTTACGAAATCTCTTGTACCAAGAAGCGCTGTTGGACCCCAGTAGTAACCGAAAAATCCTTCACCTTTGTCATGAGCACCTGCAGCAGCAGCACCAAGTGCAGCTCCTGAACCTGGATCTACGTATTCAAATCCAGCACCTTCCATGTCATAGGCTTGGAAAAGGTTAGTGGTTGTAATCTGACAGTTCCAACCTGCAGGACATCCATAAAATGCACCCTTGTCAATTCCCTCTGGGTGAGGAAATAGCTGTGGGTTAGCAAGAACACCATCGATAGTTGCTAGCTCAGGATTGGCATCTACAAGTGATTTTGGAATCCAAAAACCTTCACCACCACCAGACATTGAAAGACCACCAGTCTTTACAACACCTCTATCAAGTGCTTCGCCCCAGAATGCTCCAAGACCGTTTGTCCATAACTCAGATGCAATATCAGGCTGTTGTTTTTCAGCCATAGAAGTAGACGTTGGCATAGTATCGCCCGGTACTACCTCAGTATCACAGCCAAATGCTTCTTTTAAGACTAGGGCATCAAAATATGCTAAAACAGCAGCAGAAGTCCAAGTCATTTCAGCAACTTGAACCTTTCCACACTCACTGGCTTTAGCAGAAAATGAGCCTAAACTTAAAGAAAGAATAGCTGAGACAAATAAAGTTTTTATTAATTTCATTATTTTTCCTCCTTATATAAGTATAAATAACGACATATATCTGAAACAATTTAAACATTTCAGCAATCATCATGCAAACAATTAAGTTGTAAAAAACTTAATAATTTCCTTGATCTTTTCACTTTAATTACTCTAATTCGTTATGACTAAATTTTCTCAGGATAAAGCAAGAGAGATAGCTCAAGAAAAGCTAATAAAATCAGGATGTAGTAAAAATAATCTTCAGGGCATCATTGATGGCATTATTGACGCTGAAATTAGTGGGATAAAAAGTCACGGATTTCACTATTTACCAATTTATTGTCAACATTTGAAAATTGGAAAAATTAATGGAAATTCAGAGCCTGTATTAGACAAATTGTCTGGATCAGCTATTAAGATAAATGCTGATAATGGATTTGCACATAGCGCAATAAACCTTGGCCTAACCAGTCTTTTTCAAAATGCCATGGATCATGGTATCTGTTGCATGTCTGTCTTTAATTCCTACAACTGCGGAGTTCTTGGTTATCATACAAAAAGAATTGCAGAAAAAGGATTAATTGGCATAGGATTTACTAATGCTCCAGCATCGATTGCGCCTATCGGAGGAATAAAAGCTGTTATTGGAACAAACCCTTTTTCCATTGCTGTTCCGCTCGAAGGTCAAGCTGCAATTATAATCGATCAGTCAGCAAGTGTTGTTGCAAAAAGCGAGATTTCAGTAAGAGCAAAGACTGGTGAATCAATTCCAGAAGGATGGGCCTTTGACAGTGAAGGAAAGACAACCACAAATGCTCAAGAGGCTTTGAAGGGCACCATGGCGCCTAGTGGTGGATATAAAGGTTTTGGCACAGGTCTTTTGGTAGAAATTCTTACAGCCTGTCTTGCAGGAGGAAACTTAGGAACAGAAGCATCTTCTTTTGCAGGAGAGGATGGGGGGCCACCAGCGACAGGCCAATTTTTTATTGCTATTAACCCGACTAAGTTTAATTCTGAATTTAAAACTTCTCTATTAACTTTGATGAATACAATAACTGATCAAGAAGGAGCAAGGCTACCTGGAGCAAAACGTCAAAGTAATTTTAAAAAAAATAAAGATGCAGATATAGAAATTGCTGATAGCCTTTTAGAAAGAATAAATCAAATTTAAAATTTTCTTTTTAAAAGCATTCCAATTGACATTGCAATAAAGAACATAAAGACATTACCATCAACGACTGTTAATGCAGCTATTGCAGGTCCCGGACAAAAGCCAACTAAGGCCCATCCTATACCAAACATTGTTGAACCTATAATTAAAGGGCTATCAATATCTTTTTTTAATTGTTGGCTGAATCCCTCTTTTTTATTGAAGATTGGAGTCGACATTTTTTTTCCAATAATTAAAAAAGCGGGCATACTAACAAAGATTGCTCCACCCATAACAAATATTAATGATGGATCCCAATTACCAAATAAATTAAGAAAGCCCATTACTTTTGCGGGATTTGTCATACCCGCGATAACTAGGCCAATACCAAAAATAACACCGCATATTAAAGGGATAATTATATTTTTTATAATCATAATGATACCCATCCAATTGATTGTAAAACAAATACCGTGATAACTCCTGCTCCGACAAATATACATGTTCCAATAATTGAACGTATTGAAAGTCTGCTAATACCACATACCCCATGTCCCGATGTACACCCTGAGCCTAATTGAGTGCCATAACCTACTAATAAACCTCCTAGAATAATTAAAACTGGATTGGTTGTTGGCATTGTAAAACCTAGATCATTATATGAAAGAAAACTCAAAATAACTGGGCCTATTATAAGTCCAATTATGAAAAACAAACCCCAAACAAATCCTGATCCTTTTACAGCTATGACATTAGAATATATTCCACTTATACCTGTGTAGTTTCCTCGAAGGAGATAAAGCATAGCTACTGCAAGTCCAATAATTATTCCACCAGTTAATGACTCAACGGGAGTAAAATTGACGATGTTCATTTTAATGATTTATTTTTTTGTAACTGCATATGGCGCAAACGAACTATCAGTTTTCTTAGATGGAGTTTTAATATTTTTAGCAGGAACACCTACCATTATACCACCTTTTGGTACGTCTTTTGTTACCACAGCATTCGATCCAATTCGTGCACATTTTTTGACAATAACTGGTCCAAGAATTTGTGCACCAGATCCAATAATAACATCATCTTCTATTGAAGGATGCCTCTTAATACCTACTTGCTCTTTTGATTTAATAGCTGGAGATACTCCACCTAGTGTAACGCCATGATAAAGTGTTACATTGTCTCCAATTTCTGCAGTTTCTCCAATGACCACACCCATGCCATGATCTATGAATAAATTTTTTCCAATCTTTGCAGCTGGGTGGATTTCGATACCTGTCAAAAATCGATTAATTTGTGAAATCATTCTAGCTGGGATTTTTAAATTTAATTCCCAGATAAAATTTGCAATTCGATGAAAGAAAACTGCCTTTACGCCTGGATACGTTAATATCACTAGCAAAAGAGAAGTAGCCGCAGGATCTCTGGACTTAATGGACTCAAAATATTTTTTTAAATTTTCAAACATGTTCTTAGATATAGGTAGTTAGTTTATTGTGAAGATCAAGTATCATTATTTAGTGTTTTAAAGGTTAATAATTATTGTTAATCTGTATGCGTGTTTAGCATAGAAAAACCTAAAGAAATTCACCTTCAAAGCTGGAAAAATATGGTTTTAGAGAGTCTCTCCTCTCATAATTTTACAGATACTAACTTTAATTTTGATCGATTGTGGACCGCTCTTTTTCAAGATAATTACTATGCGTTCAGTGCTAAAAATGAAAATAAATTTATGGGAATTATTATTTCAAGAGTTAATGAAACATATTTTCAAAGAATTATGGAATTGGACATTCTCTATGTACTTCCTGATTTTAGAAAAATTGGCGTTGCAAGGGCACTTATCAATAAAGTTGAAACAATTGCAAAAGAACAAAATTTAGATTTAGTTATACGTGGTGTTGAAAAAAGTAATTTAATTGCTCAAAAGCTTTTTAAAAATTATTTAGAAATTAATCGATCACGCTTCATCAAAAAAGCATAATTGATTTTATCTTTTTTTTTTGTATTAATAATTCTACATGGCAGATTCAAATAATAATGGCGAAAATTATGAGAGTAAAAATCGCTGGGTTTGGGTTCTAATTATTGTGATTGCAGTAAGCTCTATTTTTGTAATGACAAAAATCTTTATTCAGGCTCCGTGGCAATATCTATCTTAGTTTTAAGCTGTCTTTCAAATTCTCTTAATCTTTTATAAACACTGGCAAGCTCTATAATAGTGGGCCAAGATTTTAATAAATATTGCATTGAACCCTCTACCCTACCAAAAGCTCGAATAATTTGTTGCATCACACCAAGTGTGACAACACCAGCTACTATAGCAGGTGCAAGAAAGACATAGGCACTTAATACATTAGCTTGGAGGTAAGCAATCCTTCCAATATTAAAATACAAATACCTAATATAAGATAAAAAATGAATTTTTCGAACGTCATCAAATAATTCTTCAATTGATTTAGGGCGCACTGTTTCATCATCCTCAGCAATGACTAACATTTTTCTATACGCAGCTTCTTGTTTTTGAAGATCGTATTCAACTCCTACTAATCGTAAAATTATACCTAGTAAAATTAAAAAAAATGTTCCACCGACTGACCAAATGAGCGCCCCGACAACAAGACCATACTCCCAATCACCGAAGAAAAAAATTGGAATACCTACGCTCAATCCTAATAGAATGGGAAGAAATTCTACAATAACCATCACTGACTCAATTAAGCTTGTACCGAGTCCTTCCATAATACGACTAAATTTTATTGTATCTTCTTGTACACGTTGTGAGGCTCCTTCTATGGTACGAGCATGGTTATAGACGCTATGGTACCATTCAACCATTGAAGTCCTCCATCGAAATAAAAAATGTGCAGTAAAATAACTTACTAAAACTGCTATCCCAACATAAATGGCAGCTAGAGTGATAAAGGATAGTAAATTACCCCAATACTCTTCAATTGTAATAGAGTTAGGTTCTGCTAGTGCTTTTTGGATCATGTCATAGAAAGTTCCAAACCATTCATTTATTTTGACGTCTATTTGAACTTGAACCCATAAACTAATCAAAATTGCAGCAGACCCTGCCCAAGCCCATAAGAACCATTTTTTCGAGTTAAAAAACCTAAACATAATAATTATTCATAGAATACGCAAAAAATAACAATTTTAGAAGCTAAAACATGCTTCAAAAGTAGTCATGCGTTTAAACTATATTCCTATTATAATAGAACTTATGTCTACAGTTGGATCTATTAAAAAAGTAAAATTAAATTCTTTATTTAAATATTTTGGTCCAGACTCAACAGTAAGTGAAATTGCTGATCTAATGGATCTAGAAGACATAGGTGCAGTGCCTATATTAGATGATTCATTTCTTCTTTTAGGAATTGTTTCAGAGAGGGATATAGTTAGAAAACTTGTAAAAAATGGAAGAGACTCAGATTTAGTTACTGCCAAAGATATTATGACTAAACATATTATTACCGTAAAAAAAGAAACAACTTTAGTTGAGGCAGTTAAATTGATGAAAGATAATAATATAAGACATTTACCAATTGTTGATGGAGATAAAAAATTAATAAATTTTATTTCTCATCGAGATATTATGAGTCATTCCTATTCCAATAAGAAAATAAACTATTTTTTATTAGCGTTTGCTCTAATTTTACTGCCAGCTATAATTTTTATTAAATAAGCATGTCATCTACTACTAAAGGAATAATTCTTGCAGCAGGCAAAGGTACAAGGTTAATGCCTGCAACATTGCCAGCTCCTAAGCCATTGCTTCCTTTATACGATAAACCTATGATTTATTATCCTCTAGAGGCTCTTATTAGAATGGGCATCAAAGATATTTTATTTATTGTTCAACAAGATGACCTATTAACTTTTCAAAATACTTTTGGCTCTGGAGAACATGTAGGATTAAATTTTTCTTATGAGATTCAAAAAATTCAAAGAGGCATAGCAGATGCTTATTTTATTGCAGAAAACTTTCTTCAAAAAAGCCCGTCAGTCCTTGCATTAAGCGATAATGTTTTTTTAGGAAAAAACTATTTTGATTATGCTAATCAAGCCATGGATAAAATGAAAAATGTCGGAGGTAGTGTTTTTGGACTTCCTGTACCGGATCCTGAAAAATTTGGAGTGATAGAATTTGACTCAAATGACAAAATTATAGGAATAGAAGAAAAACCTAAAAATCCTAAAAGCAATCTCATCATACCCGGGATGTATTTTCTCGACTCTGAAGCACCATTGCACGCAAAGACATTAAAACCTTCTCCAAGAGGCGAATTAGAAATCACAGATTTGATTCAAATTTATCTTAAAAATAATAAATTAGATTTACAAAAATTAGATGCTTCTATTATTTGGCATGATACAGGTAATGCTGAGGCATTATTAAGTGCGTCTTTGAAGGTAAAGCAATATGAAATTGATAATAATCTTAAATTAGGGTCTTATGAAATTGCAGCTTATGAAAAAAAGTTTATTGGTATTGATGATTTAGAGAAAATAGCTAATAAATTTGATAAATCAGATTACGGTCAATCCATTAAAAAATACTTAAAAAATCTATAAATTACTTATCTTTTTGGTCTAATAAGACAGCAGTTTTAATTTCTTCTAATATATGAGGAGCTGCACTATCAACTCTTCTCCAAGTTGGCATATTTGGAGTATTGGTTGGTGAGTCTAAGTAAATTTTACCTGACTCAATGATATTTTGAGCAAAAAGCTCAACCATTTCCTCTTCTTGATGTACATCAAATTCAAGACCGTTCATTTCAGCATCGCTTTTGTAAATTTGCACCATATCCAAAGCCATTCGATAGTAGGTTGCTTTTAATGATCTAAATGTTTCGTTTGAAAAGACATGACCTTGAGTTGCCAATTTTCGAAAGAGTGCTTTCGATATATCAATAGTCATTTTAGATAAACCCTTTTGTTTATTATTTTTTGAAACCTCTTGGTGTTTATGCTCGTAGGTGTCTGCTATGTCGACTTGGCATATTCTATTACTAGCAAAATTTCTATACATCTCCGAAAGTATTCCTATTTCTAAACCCCAGTCGTGGGGAATTCTTATGTCATTTAACAAATCATATTTAAAAGAAAATTCTCCAGCCAAAGGATATTTAAAACAATCTAAAAAAGTTAAATACTCATTATGGCCTAATATTTTCTGAAGTGACTTAAGGAGAGGGGTAACAAGAAGTCTTGTAACTCTTCCATTCATTTTTTGTTGAGCAACTCTGGGATAGTATCCTTTACAAAAATCAAAATGAAAATTAGGGTTAGTGACTGGATAAAATAATTTAGCTGGTAAATTTTTGTTATAAGTAACGATATCACAATCGTGCAATGCAACTGAACCTGATTCTTTAAGAGAAATTGCAAATCCCATACAGTACCAAATATTTCTACCTTTGCCTTTTTCTTGAGGAGAGAGATTTAGTTTTTTAAGTTGAAGATCGATTTTTTTTAGTCGAGGGCCATCATTCCATAAAATATAAACATTTTGAGGTAGATCATAAAAAAATTTTTTTGCTTTTAGAAATTCTTGTTTTGAAGCTTGATCAAGTCCAATAATCAAATTTTTTATGTATTTAATCTTTTTTAATGTATTTACTATGTATGTAAGTGCTGGCCTTTCTAATTCAGAGTAAAGTGATGGTAAAATAAGTGTCATAGGAGTATTTTCAGAAAACTTTAAAAGATCTTTTTCAATATCGTCTATATTCTTTTCATTAAAGTTATGAAGGGTTGCAATAATGCCGTTTTGATGAAAATCACTCATTACAATATTTTTCTTGGAAGGACTTGATTTAGATAATTGATAGCCTCTCTCCATCCTTGAGGAGATTTTTTTGAGGATTTATAAATATTTTTTTTAGATGAGATAATCCTTGGTGCTGCAGCATGAGGGTTTTTAATAACACAAGGATAATTACTAAAATTCAACATTGATTTATCATTTCTACTATCGCCTAAAGCAATAATCTTACTTTCTAATTTATCATTAAATAGTAGCTTATATTTATGAATAATAATTCTTGAAGCTATTCTTTTATTGCATGGTGATGAAATTTGCATGAATCTCCCACCTTCATTAATTGTTCCATTCATATGTGTTTTAAGTGTTTTTTGAAAATTCTTAAATTTAATCTTTGAGTCTTTCCAAATAATTAATTGACTTGCCATGCGATTAAGCATGCCAGATACATTTTTCAAATTAGTTATTTTTTTTATTGTTGAACTTGGTAGGTCAGCAACTATCTCAAATTGAAAATTTTTTTGTTGGCATTTCAAGAATTGATACCATTGTTTTGAAGAGAATTTTGCTAATTGTATTTTCCAATACTTTTCATGACTCAAAGATTTAGAGGTTTTACGAAATATCTTTTTTGGGAAAAAAACAAATGCACCATTTTCTGATGAAAAGGGCATATCTTTTAAATTTAATTTCTTAATGAGTTTATTTATCTCTATATAGGTCTTACTAGAATTAATAATTACTTGGTGTTTATTTTTAATAAGTTTTTTTATTAGCAAATCATTTGTGCCTAACGAATAATTTTTATGGTCAATTAGTGTCCCGTCTAGGTCAGTAAATATTAAATAACTCTTAGTAGTCATCTGATTTGTTTAATTTTTTGCTTGCTATCAATCTTGATTAAAAGATGACAGTCGTTAGGACTTTTTTTAAACATCCAGAGCGATATTTTTTCATAATATTGGATAAATTCAGATAAATATTTTTTTAACAACGGGTCTTTAGTTTTATTTCTTAATCTTAACTCTTGTTTATATTTCCATTCAATGACGTTTTTCCAATTTTCGAATCGAAAATAAATAAAATAATTAAATTTCGAAAAAATTTTTTGATATAGGTAAAGATAGTCATTATAGTTTTTTCGCCATATGTGCTGAGGATCTTTAAGCTTTTCTAAATTATTAATATCTTTATAAAGAAATTGATCTGTAATTGGCTTAGCTCCAACACACCATCCTTCTAAAATTATAATATCTGCTTTAGTAATTTTTTTAAAAGATTTTTTACGAGAGTCAGTAGTTTTATCAAAAATAGGAAGATAAACAGGAAAATCTTTATTATTAAGTTTTTGTAATTTTTTTTGTAATAATTCTATGTCGTGAGTCCCTGGCACCCCTCTAGTTGCAAATAAAGGATGAATTTTTTTTGCGAGTTTTAATCTTTTATTCTTGGATATATAAAAATCATCAAGACTAATTATAACAGGGTTTTTTAAATAATATTTTTTTAAATATTCGCTAATTAATATTGCTAAAGATGATTTCCCAGATCCTTGCGAACCAGCAATCATTATCTTTTTTTTGTTTTTGATTGAATGAAGTAAAGGGAGGTAAAATTTCTTTATATATTTTTTGTCAAAAGACTCGTGAGTTATTAATTTTAATTTTTCTTGGATGAATACTATTTCATCATTTAATCTAGTTCCACTTTGCAGATTCATTATTCAAAAAAGTTATTACACGCTGTTTAAAATGTATACGATCATTCTCATCTTCTATCATTTTTATAAGATCTGTTTCAAGACTAGCTAAAATTCTATTTTTTGAATTCCATTT
>Ga0181606_10001192_pt1 | contig 22687 bp, 20 predicted proteins | sample 041ome_10_FD_132994 | JGI IMG/M metagenome (GOLD analysis project Ga0181606, IMG submission 132994) | Coastal salt marsh microbial communities from the Groves Creek Marsh, Skidaway Island, Georgia - 041412US metaG (megahit assembly) | ecosystem: Environmental > Aquatic > Marine > Intertidal... | reverse complement strand
GGATGCATTGATGTTGGACTGGGGCTATCCGTATGTCTTGGAACAATTCAAATATCACATGACATTGACCGACCGCTTATCCGATCAAGCATTAGTGGAATCTGAAACAGATGCTGCGCAACACTTTGCAAAGTTCCTTACAACCCCATACAGCATAGACAGCGTATCACTGTGTGCCGAAGACCACGATGGCCGTTTTCATGTCTTAAAAACTTTTGACCTATCGGGCCCACGGATGTGATATGAAAATGGCCCCTTGCGGGGCCAACGTGATTTATGAACTTAATTGGGTAATCTTTTCTTTAAGTCGTAGTTTTTGCTTTTTGAGGTCTGAGATATACAAGTCATCAGTGCTTGGCGATCGTTGCGCTTCTTCAATCTTTGACGAGAGGGCTTCATGTTTCTTTTGAAGTTCGTGAACATGAGTAATAACGCTCATTCTATACCTCCTAATGTTGTATAGATTTAGTGCATCATATTTTTTTAAATCTGTCACGCAGCATTTATATAAAATTATCATTCTTACGCGGAATATTGCCAAGCGCTTGAAACAAGATTTACCGATAACAATCAGTTAGCGCATGACCCTGCCGCAGCACATTTTCAATGCATTCCGTGTAATCTTTAGCATCTGAAACATGAACTTCGCCCTTATGCATGATCAAAGGCGATTCGATACGTGGTGCAGCGCGGCCAGATTTGCGGAAATGCACGATCACCAAAGTTGCGTCTTTGCCCATCCGCGGGACAATCGGCGTAATAACAACGCTGCCACAGGTTGGCGGAATTGCAGCCAACAAATCAATCAACCTTTCTGATCGAAATATAAAATGTGCGTGACCTTTGGGGGCCAGACGCTTGGCTGCTTGTCCAACCCAATGGCCTAACTCTGTTTGTTCGCCCATAGCACGTTCACGACCGTTATCACGCGCTGGGGTGGATTTCTGACGATCAAAATAAGGCGGATTCGCTATCACATGATCAAAGCTCTTAGAACGCAGCGGCGTCGGCATATGTTCAAGATCGCCGGTGACCACGGTCAAGCTTAGGCCGTTATAAGCAGCGTTTTCGCGCGCCATCTCAGCGTAATCGGGTTGAATTTCCAACCCGGTCAGGTCTAACCCCGCAACGCGACGCCCCAATGCAAGCACGCCAACGCCAACGCCACACCCCAGTTCCAATACGGATTGGCCGGCTTTTGCAGGAACACTTGCCGCCAACAGGACAGGATCAACACCAGCGCGATAGCCATCACGCGGCTGACAGATCAAAAGTTGCCCCCCCAGAAATTGGTCACGGGTCACGTCCATCATTCCGATAGTTCCCGCCCCAATCCCGCCTGGGTCAACGCCAAAACAGCATCGTCGTATTCTTGGTCTGCGACCATGATGCGACGCGGGAAAATACCCACAGATCCTTCAAGAACGCTCATATTTACGTCCAGCTCAAAGGTCGCTATACCTTCGGCGTCCAAGAGGGAACGAATGTGCGAAATCATAACGATATCGGTTGTGCGCAGAAGTTGTTTCATGGTTTAGATGTAGGCGCAGGCAAACGTTTTGTCGATAGCCAAGGAGGAGTTGATGGCGTTGGATCGTTCAGTCGATAAACCACATGAAAAACTGGCACAGATCTTGGCGTCAGAAATGGATGCGGTGAATACACTTATCCAAACGCGCATGGCATCGAAACACGCACCCCGTATCCCCGAGGTCACCGCACATCTGGTCAATGCAGGCGGCAAGCGATTGCGGCCTTTATTGACCTTGGCCAGCGCCAAATTATTTGATTATGCCGGCCCCTTTCATGTGCATTTGGCCGCGACAGTAGAATTCATTCACACCGCGACCCTGCTGCATGACGATGTGGTCGATGAAAGCGAAAAACGCCGTGGTCGTCCGACTGCGAATTTATTGTGGGACAATAAATCGTCGGTATTGGTGGGGGATTATCTATTTTCACGATCATTCCAGTTGATGGTCGAAACCGGATCTTTGCAGGTCCTCGACATTCTGGCGAACGCCTCTGCGACGATTGCCGAGGGCGAGGTGCTGCAGCTGACGGCAGCGCAAGACGTCACAACAACAGAAGACATTTATTTGCAAGTGGTGCGCGGCAAAACAGCCGCCCTGTTTTCCGCAGCGACCCAAGTGGGGGGTGTGATTTCGAACGCCTCTGCGCAGCAATGCCACGCGCTATATGATTACGGCGATGCGCTGGGGGTGGCGTTTCAAATCGTTGATGATCTGCTCGACGTGGTGGGTGATGCAAAATCGACGGGTAAAAACGTTGGTGACGATTTTCGGGAACGCAAGCTGACCCTGCCATTAATCAAGGCGATTGCTGCAGCAGATGACCATGAAATGGTATTCTGGAAACGCACGATCGAAAAAGGCGACCAAGTGGATGGTGATCTCGCACATGCGATTGACCTGATGCACAAGCATGGCGCAATCGAGGCGACGCGTGCAGATGCAGTGGCTTGGGCACAGCGCGCACAAGATGCACTGACACAGCTGCCGAACAATGAAATTAACGAATTGTTGTCAGGTCTGGCAAAATATGTTGTTGAACGGGTAGTGTGAACCGCTGCGCTAAATCTTGGACAGGATTGGCCGACCTTTGGACACCCACCATGTGGGATGATTTTGTGCGATCTGTTGGGCGGCATCTGCGCAATCCCCCGCATCGGGGTAAAGCCCGAAACACGTTGCCCCAGACCCTGACATCCGCGCGAAGCGCAGGCCGCTTGTTTGTTCTAACGCGTTCAAAACTTCCTGGATCCCGGGCGCAAGTTCTATGGCAGGTGATTGAAGATCGTTTCGCAGCGCCGCAAGCCAGGTGACAAAATCTGAATTCTGTTCTGTGATCTCGCTATTATCTTTGCGCGATAGTCGCTTGAAAACAGCGGGCGTCGAAACTTCGATCTTTGGATTGACCAACAAGACCGAAAACGATGCTGCCGTCTCTAGCTGTTCAACGTGTTCGCCAATGCCGCGCATGCGCATGACGCCCTGCCCCATACATACAGGCAAATCCGCGCCCAAACAAACCAAGTCGTGATCTGCAGGCTGGTCTATATTATAAAGCTCACACAGCCCTTTGATCACTGCGGCCGCGTCACTTGATCCGCCACCAATGCCAGACGAGGCAGGCAGGTTTTTCGTCAAATGAACCTGTGCTGGCAAGGACCGGCCAACGTACCCTTCTAACCAACGGGCGGCCTTGCAAATCAAATTGCGGTCATCCAAAGGCACGTCCGCGCCAAAAGGACCATCCGCCGTCAATGACCAAACATCGGCGGCAGAGACTGATACAACATCCCCGCAATCCAACAAGACCACGACTGAATCAAGCATGTGATAGCCGTCCGGCCGCTGACCCGTGACATGCAACGCCAAATTCACCTTTGCGGGCGCAAAAATCCTAATCATTTTGTACGGTTTGTGTGGTTGGCGGTTCACCCTCTTCGATCAAGACCTGATCTAAGCCAACCTCAAGCTTGCGACGGATACGATCAATCTCCTTCTCTTCTGGGTCAAAAGACAGTGCGCGCCGCCATTGAAATGCTGCCTCAAGCTTGCGGCCCACAGCCCAATAGGCATCGCCCAAATGATCGTTTACAATTGGATCGACGGGCATCAATTCAGCGGCGCGTTCCAGATGGGGGACCGCCTCTTCGAAACGGCCAAGGCGAAACTTGGCCCAGCCCAAACTATCAATAATATAGGCGCTATCGGGGCTTTGATCGACCGCGGTCTGGATCATGGCCAACGCCTCATCCAGATTGATCTTTTTTTCAACCATCGAATAGCCAAGATAATTCAAGACCTGCGGCTGATCGGGGTTTAGCGTCAAAGCCTGCCGAAAATCAGCCTCGGTATTTGGCCAATCATCCAACATTGAATGTACGATACCGCGGGCATAATACATCCGCCATGGTTCTTCGTTCTTTTCCTTGTATAGATCAATCGCCGTGTCATAGGCGGCCTTGGCCTCATGTGGACGATCCGCACGACGCAACGTGTCACCAAGAGCAGCAAAGCCAATCGAAACATCGGGGCGCAAACGCACCAATTGTTCCAAAACTTCGATCCCGCCATCTTGGTTTCCCATGGCCACCATAACATTGAAACGCCCTAATTCAGCAGCGTAAAATTTGGGGTGATCAACGGGGATTTTGCTATATTCGCGTACGGCCATGTCATATTGACCCAGTTCGTCCAACATCTGCGCGGACAGCAAAATGGTTTCAACATCTTCATCCGACAGCGCTTGCGCGAGACGGGCATAAAGCAATGCAAACACAGGTTCGCTGTCTGAAATCACAAAAGACGCAATTGATAAAAAGACCTCGGCCATTCCTTGCGAAACGGACTGCGGAAGCGTTACAGATGGCAATGTGCCTGCTTCTAGCTGTGACCGCAGGGTTGCCAATTCAGGATCACCCACAGCGTCATAAACGCTATCAAAGACCTCTAACGCTGCCTCACGTTCGCCTTGATTAACAAGAATTTTCAAGCGTGTTAGAAACGCACGCTGGCCAAGACCACGAAATCGAACATCAACTTGTTCTAACAGCGGCAAAGCGCGATCCATTTGTCCGATGGATGTGAACATCATCGCTTTATGAAATTGCGCAAAATCCGATAAGCGTTGGTCATTTGAAAATTCATCAAAGCGCGCGTCCGCAGCATCGATGCGCCCGGCACCTGCCTCTGCCCAAGCTTGGATAAGCCCGTTGACCAACGAATTCACATCAATCGTGTCGCCGATTGCACTTAGAATTTCTTGGAATTCTTTGTTTTTAATGAGGTCAGTCAACACGACCAAATCACTGATCTGACTGTTTTTATCTTTGTTCAAAAAGGATTGCGCCACATGCACCGCACGTTGCACCTGCCCCAAGGCGATGTAGGACAGCATCAGATTATCAAACGCTATTTGGTTTTCTTGATCGAACCCCAATACGCGTGCGTTATACTCGGATGCCTTTGAAAATTCATTCGACAGGCTCGCATGGCGCCCGGCTAAATAGGCACCAGAATGGCCATTCGCAAAGGATACCTGCCCAAGACTTGATGTGACGACTGCTGCCAATATGATTTTTCTGATCACTTAGGGGCCTCTCGTTCTAAGTGTTTCGAAAAAACTTAATCACTTGCGCCGCATAAAGCAATGCGGGGCATAAGATAATCTCTGCCCCTCATATAAATCCATGAATTGGTGACGTCCGACGGACAATTACATATTGGGATAGTTTGGACCGTCTCCACCCTGTGGTGTGACCCAAGTGATATTCTGGCTTGGGTCTTTGATATCACAGGTTTTACAATGCACACAGTTTTGGAAGTTGATGACAAACCGCGGGTCTGCGCCTTCTTCTTCGACAACTTCGTAAACACCTGCAGGGCAGTAGCGTTGCGCCGGTTCTGCGTATTTCGCAAAGTTGACCGCGATCGGGACGTTTGGATCAGTTAGACGTAAATGTGCCGGCTGGCTTTCTTCGTGGTTGGTCATCGAAAATGACACGTTGGTCAACCGATCAAAGGACAGCTTGCCATCGGGTTTCGGATAATCGATGGGCTGATGCATCGACGCGGGTTGCGTGGATTCCGCATCGTTTTTGCCGTGTTTCAACGTACCAAAAGGCGACGCTTTGAAAATGGTTTGGACCCACATGTCCAATCCGCCCAAGGTCAAACCACCCAACGGACCAAAACGACCATTGAGCGGCGCCACGTTGCGTACGGGTTTTAGGTCTTTGCCAACAGGCCCCGCACGCAATGCGGCATCGTAATCAGCCAAAACATCGCCTTGGCGGCCCGCTTGGATCGCTTTGAACGCGGCTTCGGCCGCATCAATGCCCGAATGCATCGCATTATGGTTGCCCTTGATGCGTGGCAAGTTGACCAAGCCCGCGGAACATCCCAACAGCGCGCCACCGGGGAACGCGGTTTGTGGGATCGACTGAATGCCACCCTTGGTCACGACACGCGCGCCGTAAGCGACGCGTTTGCCGCCTTTAAGCAATTTGGCGATCTTTGGGTGATGTTTGAACCGCTGGAATTCCATGTATGGGAACAAATATGGGTTCTTGTAATTCAAGTCGACGATATAGCCCACGTAAACTTGGTTATTGTCCAAGTGATAGACGAACGAACCGCCTGAATTTTTCCACCCCAAAGGCCAGCCCATGGTGTGGGTCACTTCGCCTTCGTTGTGGTTTTCGGGTTTAACTTCCCAAATCTCTTTCATGCCGATGCCGAATTTCGGCACATCGCAATTCGCATCCAGGTCATATTTGGCGATGATTTCTTTTGACAAAGACCCCCGCGCGCCTTCTGAGAAAAACACATATTTGCCGTGCAATTCCATGCCCGGTTCGGTGTTTTCGCCTATGCTGCCATCCACTTCTAATCCAAAGACGCCAGCAACGACGCCTTTGACTTCGCCAGTGTCGCTATACACCACTTCGGATGCGGCCATACCTGGGAAAATTTCAACGCCCATGGATTCCGCTTGTTCGGCCATCCAGCGGCATACATTGCCCATCGACACGATGTAATTGCCATGGTTGTTCATCAACGGTGGCATGACAAAATTCGGCAAACGGATTTGACCGGCCTCGCCTAAGACATAAAAATTGTCTTCTTTGACTGGTACGTTCAAAGGCGCGCCTTTTTCTTTCCAATCGGGCATCAAACGCGTCAGACCCGCAGGATCCAAAACAGCACCCGACAGGATGTGCGCCCCAACTTCGGACCCTTTTTCCAAAACAACAACGTTCAGATCGGCGACCAATTGTTTCAAACGGATTGCGGCTGACAATCCAGCTGGTCCCGCCCCAACGATGACCACATCATATTCCATCGCCTCACGTTCGATTTCCGACATTGGCGCTCCTCCTTTGGCCCTGCATTCAGTTTGCATTTGGTTACCCTGCCTTAAAGCATCGCGTCAATCATTACACGGCGTTAAATTGCCGCTTTGCGGCATAGCGCAGGCCGATATTTGAAATTCTGCGACGGTTTGTGCAAAATTACGGCGCGCCTCCGCAAAAAAAGACCCAATTAACAAGAAAATGTTGCAATCCGTTGGATAAAGATATTGGCTAGATTGCACAGGCTTGTCAGGTCCGATAACAGACCATAAATAACGAATAACAAACATTACGACGACGGAAACGAAATGGAAAAAATACCAATGACTCGAGCGGGTCATACCGCGCTTGAGGTTGAGCTAAAGCACCTTAAATCGGTCGAACGCCCCGCGATTATCCAAGCAATCGCAGAGGCGCGCGAACATGGCGACCTGTCTGAAAATGCCGAATACCATTCCGCCCGCGAAAAACAGAGCTTTATCGAAGGCCGTATCAAAGAAATCGAAAGCATTATTTCGTTGGCCGATGTCATTGACCCGACCGTTCTGTCCGGCGCCATCAAATTTGGTGCCACCGTTTGTGTTGTCGATGAAGACACCGAAGAAGAAAAAACATGGCAAATTGTCGGTGAATACGAGGCCAATATTGAAAAAGGCCTTTTGAATATCAAATCCCCAATCGCGCGTGCATTGATCGGCAAAGAAGAAGGGGACAGCGTCGAAGTGAACACCCCTGGCGGCCAAAAATCATACGAGATTTTATCAATCGACTATAAGTAGGCCTTTTGCAAATGGCTGATGACAAGACATCAAAATCGACACCTGCGGGACTGTATTTAGCGACGCAGGGACAGTCGACGCAGGCCATAGAATGGTTGGGCGTTGCCCTGGCCATACTGTGGTTGTGCGTCAGTGGTTATATCCTGATGATGCCAATCGAGGGCAATGCAAATACGCTTGCCTCAATGTTGATTGTGTTTATGCCTGTTGCGATCTTATGGCTGGCGGTGATCGTGATCAGAACTTCGCAAAAAATGCGCCAAGAAAGCCAAAAACTCCACGTCGCCATCGAAGCGCTGCGCAAAGCATATATCGATCAATCCAAAATGAATGGCGCGCCTGCAACCGAAGCGTCCATCACGCGTAAATTGGACAGTATCGCGGAATCGCAACGTAAAACCGAGACCGCAATTGCAATGTTTACATCTACCCGTCTGGCCGAAGCCCAAAACGCAGCGATCCCAAACACGGCACAGCCACAGGCAGAACATCAACCCGTTTTGGCGCTGGGCACCCCTGTAGAAGAACTTGCGCCACCGCTTGCCAAACCTGATTTTATTCGCGCGTTGAATTTCCCAGAAAATGCGAACGACGAAGAAGGCTTTAACGCGCTGCGCCGCGCACTCAAGGATCGCTCTGTCGCACAGCTGGTCCAAGCGTCGCAGGATATCCTGACCCTGCTTAGCCAAGATGGGATCTATATGGATGACCTAAGACCAGACATGGCGCGTCCTGAAATTTGGCGCCGTTTTGCCAAAGGGGAACGTGGCAGAACCATTGCCACGCTTGGCGGAATTCGGGACAGATCTTCTTTGGCATTGACCAACGTGCGGATGAAAAAAGATCCTATTTTCCGTGACGCAGCCCACCATTTCTTGCGCCTGTTTGATCGCGGTTTTTCAAAATTCGAAGAAAGCGCAACCGAAACAGAAATTTCAGCGCTGTCCGAAACTCGCACAGCACGCGCATTTATGTTGCTGGGACGGGTTGCAGGGACTTTTGATTAATCCGCGTTTTGGATTGGCAGCCAAGGCTTTGGTTGTTAGCATGTCCAAAAACCAAAGGAATTTATTATGACCCGTATTGGCCTATTACTTGCTGCACTGTGTATTTCGACGCCGGCCTTTGGGCAAAACTGCGGCGGCTCATTTCCAAGCTTTGTCAACGCCCTGAAATCCGAAGCCCTGTCGAAAGGCTATAGCTCAAAAATGGTCAACGCCTTTTTTGCAAATGCCCAACAGGATCCTGCCGTTATAAAAGCCGACCGCGCCCAAGGATTTTTTCAGAGTCCCTTTTTGGATTTCTCTTCGCGTTTAATCAGTAAACACCGCATCGATCACGGCGCAAAAAATTTGCAAAAATATGCCACAGTCTTTGATCGGATCGAACGTGAATACGGTATCTCGCGCGGTGTGTTGACCGCCTTTTGGGCATTTGAAACCGACTTTGGTGCGTTCCAAGGCGACTTTAATACGCTGAATGCGTTGTTGACGTTATCACATGACTGTCGCCGCCCGGACCTATTCCGCCCCCAAGTTTTTGCGGCCCTTGAACTTTACAAGCGTGGCGATTTTGACCCAATGACCACCACTGGCGCGTGGGCGGGTGAAATTGGCATGGTCCAAATGCTGCCCGGTGATATTTTGGAAAGTGGAATTGATGGCGACGGGTCTGGCCATGTGACACTGAAAACCTCTGCGGCTGATGCATTGATGACGGGCGCGCATATGCTGTCGCGCATGGGCTGGCGCACAGGCGAACCATGGCTGCATGAAATCATCGTCCCACAGGACTTGGACTGGTCACAAACGGGGTTGGATCAAACAAAATCTGTCGCGGCGTGGAAACGTTTGGGTGTAACTGCGCGCACCGGGGCGTTGGGACCTAATACCTTAGACGCATCGGTTTTGCTCCCCCAAGGTCGCAAAGGGCCTGCGTTCTTGGCCTACCCCAATTTCCACATCTATTTTGAATGGAACAAAAGCTTTGTCTATGTGACAACAGCAGCCTATTTTGCGACCCGTCTCGAAGGGGCTCCGCCCTATGCAGCTGGAAACCCAGATCCCGCGCTCAGCGGCGACGAAATGAAGCAGTTGCAAACCAAATTAACCCAGCTGGGCTATGATGTGGGTGCAATTGACGGAATTTTAGGGGCAAAAACACGTTCCGCTGTGCAGGCGATACAAATTAAATTGGGCCTACCTGCCGATGCATGGCCCACGCAATCCTTGCTTGATCAATTGTAGGCTTTGCAACATTTTGGGATGGTGGGCGGGGCGATGTGCGTGCACGAGCGTCGTGCACCATCCCCATCAAGCCACCATTTGCTCAGCTTTTTTCAAATCGACTGAAACCAGTTGCGAAACACCCTGCTCTTGCATGGTGACCCCAAACAAACGATCCATCCGCGCCATCGTCACCGCGTGGTGAGTAATAATCAAAAAACGCGTTTCCGTGCGGCGACACATCTCATCTAAAAGATCACAAAACCGCGTGACGTTCGCGTCATCCAGCGGGGCATCGACCTCGTCTAGAACACAGATTGGCGCAGGGTTTGCCAAGAACACACCAAAAATCAACGCCAACGCGGTTAGAGTCTGTTCGCCACCAGACAACAAAGAAAGCGTAGATAATTTTTTGCCAGGCGGTTGGCACATAATTTCCAATCCTGCCTCAAGCGGATCATCGCTTTCAACCAAAACCAAATTGGCCTCGCCACCGCCAAACAGATGGCGGAACAGATGGCTAAAATTCTCGTTCACTTGTTCAAATGCGGTCAAAAGACGTTCGCGTCCTTCACGGTTTAGGCTTGAAATGCCACTACGCAACGTTTTGATGGCTTCCTCTAAATCGGTCTTTTCTTTAACCAGTTGTGAATGCTCTGCCTCGACCTCTTTGGCGTCTTCCTCGGCGCGCAGGTTTACTGCACCCAATGCATCGCGTTGGCGCTTCAGGCGTGCCACCTCTGCCTCAACCTGATCCGAAGGTGGCATGCGGTCTGCATCTGTGTTCAACGCAGCCAATAAATTATTCGGCGTCGTCTCTAATTCTTCTTCAATACGATGGGCTGCCGCGCTGACGGCTTCGCGCGCTGCATCTGCCCGCGCTTCTGAGCGCGCGCGCGCCTCGCGTGCATCAGACGCCGCGCGTTCTGCATCTCGCTCGCTGGCCACCAACAGGCGCAATTCTGATTCCGCTTCGGCCAAAACATCGCTTGCGTGTGATCGCCGATCTTGTGCTGTCTCAATAGCCTCATTCAGCTCTTCGCGCTTTTCAGCAATTTCTTCTGGCACGGCTGATGCCTCTGCCAAATCCTCTTCGCTTGTGGCTTTACGCTCCAACAACTCGGCGCTGCGCTTTTCCGCGGTTTCAAGACGGTGCCGCCATCCGCTCAATTCTTTCGTGACTTCTTGGGACCTGCGCACGCGTGCATCCCCTTCACGGCGGATTTCATCATAGGCAGAGCGCTTGGCCATCATGGTCATGCGTGCCGCCTCTACCGCCATTTTTACGTCGTCAACCTGACCGCGGGCTTGATCCAAATCCCCCAAAGATCGCAGAGTCTTCTCTGCCTCTGATACTTGGGCTTTTGCCTCAAACGCATCCTCTTCATGACGTTTCATGGCCATTTTCAGCGTCTCAACCCGTCCTTGCGATAGGTTACGCTCAGCTTCGGCACGGCTCACGGCACGGGCGGTTTCCCCCACCATCCGGTCAGCGTCACGGCGTGCCTCGCGGGCGTCACGGTCAGCACGCGTCAAATCACTCAGTTGTGCTGTCAGAGCCTCATGCGCGGCGCGCGCAGCGTCCATGCGCACCGTGGCGCGTTCTAACAACTGTTTCAATTCCTCAAGGCGATTCAATTGCTGCAACCGTAATGCAGCGGCCGACGGGGCATCTTCGGCCCATGCACGATAGCCATCCCACCGCCATAAATCGCCTTCGACGCTCACCAATCGCTGTCCAGGCAAAAGTGCTGCCTGCAAGCGGTTGCCATCATCGCCATCAACCAGCCCGATTTGTGACATACGCCGTTCCAACACGCTTGGAACAGAAACATGGTTGGTTAATGCCGTAATACCGTCTGGCAAGGCCTGTGGTGTGTCATAAGCCGGCAATTCAGCCCATCCTGATGGACCATCTTCGTCAACTTCTGGTGCGCGCAAATCATCAGCCAAGGCTGCACCCAAAGCTTTTTCAAAGCCCTGCTCTACCTGCAAGCGATCCATAATTTGGCCACCTTCGGCGGTGTTGCGTTCCACCAATTTGGCCAAGGCTGCCACCTCGGCACGGATCGCGTTGGCCTCACCTTCGGCCTCTGATCTTTCGGCGCGCGCTTCGGCTTCGCGGGCTTGGGTATCACTACGCTGCTGTTCAGCAGTTTCCAGCGTTATCTCTGCCTGCTCGGCGATTTCGGCAGCCTCTTCTTGCTCCATCACCGCTGCCTCATAAGCCTCGGATGCCTCTTCGACCGCGCGCAAGGCGTCTGCCATAGACAGGCGCGCTTTTTCTGCTTCGGCTTGGCTCTTGGCCAAGGTCGCCGTTACATCATTCAACATGCGCGTGGAAGATTGATGGCGTGCAGCCAGACGTGCCACATCTTCGGTCATTTCCGAAAGCTGTGTTTCACGATCTTGCAAAACGCTCGCCGCTTCATGGGATGCAGCTTCTGCAATCTCAAGCTTGTCTTGCTGGCCCTCTGAGGCTTTTGCAAGCTCGCGCGCCTCCCATTCGAGCCGCGCGATGGTTTCGCCCGCATCCCGGTTCAGGCCCGTTTCACGCTCCATATCACGCACCAGCTGTGCGATGCGTGACCGCAGTGTTTCAATACGCTGCTGGGCCTGTGCCTCTTGGTCAGAAAGCGCATCGCGCTGCACTTGCAAACGCTGCAATATCGCTGAAGCGATCGCCTCTTCTTCGCGCAGCGGCGGCAGTTTGGTTTCTTGGTCTTCGCGGGCATTGGACACTTTGCGCGCTTCGACCTCGGCGGTGGCGGCTGCGCGGGTGCGTTCTGTCAATTCCTGATCCGCGGCCAGACGTAGGGCATCTGCCTCTTTCCAGCGTTGGAACAGCAACAGGCCTTCGGCGTGGCGCAATTGTTCACCAATCTCACGATAGCGTGCCGCTTGACGGGCTTGGCGCATCAATTGGGCCAGTTGATTGGCCAGCTGTTCAATGACATCATCGACCCGCGCCAAATTGGTTTCGGCAGATTTCAATTTCAATTCCGCCTCATGGCGCCGTTGATACAGGCCCGAAATACCTGCGGCCTCTTCCAAAATGCGGCGCCTGTTTTTCGGCTTTGCGTTGATCAATTCTGAAATCTGTCCCTGACGCACCAAAGCTGGCGATTGCGCCCCCGTCGACGCATCCGCAAACAACATTTGCACATCGCGGGCGCGTACATCTTTGCCGCTGACCTTGTACGCACTGCCGACATCACGGGTGATGCGGCGCACAATTTCCAACATGTCGGTATCGTTGAACCCCGCCGGTGCCACGCGATCGGAATTGTCGATCAGCAAGGACACTTCGGCAAAGTTACGTGCCGGGCGCATTGCCGCGCCTGCGAAAATCACGTCCTCCATCCCGCCACCCCGCATCGCGGTCGGACGGTTTTCGCCCATGACCCAACGCAGCGCCTCAAGCAGATTGGATTTGCCACACCCGTTTGGACCGACAACACCCGTCAACCCGTCCTGAATGATCAGATCGGTTGGATCAACAAAGCTTTTAAAGCCAGTCAGTTTTAAACGAGTAAAGCGCACGCTTGTCCTTGTGGCTGATTCTGTTATCTAATCGTCCCCTAGGAACGGTTACGAGTCAACGCCCCACCACAGGATGCAGGGAAATAGGCCAGTTCATCCACAAGATATTGCCTTAAAACGCATGAGGTACAGATGATCGAAATCGACTATGCGGCACCGCGCCATGCGGGCATTCGTGCCTTATTAGGTCAAAGTCACGCATTGATGCGCGCGCTTTTTTCGCCCGAAGACAATCATTTTCTTGAAATTGATGACCTATGCGTACCAACGATCCATTTTTTTGGCGCCCGTGTTGATGGGGCCTATCGGGCCTGTGGAGCCTTGGCGGTTAAGGATGGTTATGGCGAGATTAAATCGTTTTTCACCGACCCCGCCGCACGCGGCATGGGGTTGGGTCAAAGCGTTTTGGAACATATCCAATCGGTGGCAAAAGACTTGCAAATCAGCGAATTACGTTTGGAAACAGGTGTCGGTCTGGATGCTGCGCATCGCTTATATTACAAAAACGGGTTTCGCGATTGTGGGCCATTTGGTGATTATGAGGCGTCCGAATATTCGGTCTTTATGCAAAAATCGCTGGGCATCTAAAACATTGTGAAAACAAATGAACGCGCTATATTGGTAAAAACTTTGAACCAATAGGGTTGCCATGCCGTTTGAGAAAATCGCATCCGAAAAACTGTCGCATGCCGTGACGCACCAAATCGAAGAACTGATTTTGCGCGGCATTCTGCGCCCCGGTGAACGATTGCCAGCGGAACGTGAATTGTCCGACCGTTTGGGGGTGTCACGCCCATCGCTGCGCGAAGCCATCGCGGATTTGCAAGAACGCGGCCTGTTAGCATCCAAAGCGGGTGCGGGCATTTACGTCGCCGATGTTTTGGGCAACGCATTTTCACCTGCCTTGGTAAGATTGTTTTCCACCCATAACGAAGCGGTGTTTGACTATGTCTCTTTCCGCCGCGATATGGAGGGGTTGGCCGCAGAACGGGCCGCAAAATATGGGTCAGACACCGATCTTAAGGTCATCCAAATCATTTACGATAAAATGGAGTCTGCCCACACACGTCGCAACCCATCGGATGAGGCACGGCTGGATGCGGATTTCCATCTGTCAATCATTGAGGCAAGCCATAACGTAATCATGCTGCACATGATGCGGTCCATGTATGAATTGCTGCGCGAAGGCGTGTTTTATAATCGCCAAGCGATGTTCAAACAGCGCACCACGCGCGATGAATTGTTGGGGCAACATCGCGCCATAAATGACGCCATCCAATCGCGCGATCCGTCAGCATCGCGCGCAGCCGTCGAAGCACATTTGAACTATGTCGAACAAAGTCTCTCGGATCTGAAGGTTGCCGAGCGGAACGAAAAAATCGCAAAACAACGCTATGATCACGAATTAGAACGTAAATAAAGCGTAATACGGACGTTAGGTATGCACCGATGTGATACCGACGTGTTACAGATCGTGTTTTTTTCTGATTATTTGCGGCGGATTTTCAACCAAATGTCCGAAAACCAATCGCCAATGCGTTGGGTGATCGGATCAATGCGGGCCGTGCGAAAGCGCACCCAACGCACCCAAACTGCCCAAAAGACCCCCGCCAAAATAGTGAGCAAAACAATGTTAAACCACGGAATGATCTGTTCATCCGGTCCGTTGGCGGGACGGATCGACACCGCATTTGGATAGATTGAAAAATATTCATTGCGCCAGCCATAGTGCGTCACGACCGCCCACTGCGGATCACCTTCATTTTTCTTGGACATCAAATCGGACGCCTCGGCCTGAAGGTTCGATGTATCGAATTTGAAATAGGGTGGCCACGACCAACCGGTATCCTCATTACGGTAAATCATTGGGCTATCATCGGTCATAAACGTTTGAATAAAAAAGACATCTCGGTTTGTCGCATTGGTTGCTGCGCCCACATCTACCGACGCCCATAACCAGCTGTTTGATCCAAAATCAATGCGTTTTTCATAGGTATCTGTGATCCGCACGATATCATGTTGTGGCAAAGTATAATGCAAAAAACTACCGACACCGACGATTAAAACGATACGTAAAATCCAGCGAAACACATCCGACCCCCTTGACTTACCTGTGCTTGATATATGGTCCTAAGCCGCCAATTAAAAGGGGAACAAATTGGTTTGCGCCCCAAACAAAAACCCCTGCAAAGGCAGGGGTTTTATGTTTTAGCTTAGCTTGCGTTCGATTTCTTCGCGTTCAAAGATTTCGATCACATCTTTTGGTCGAACATCATCATAGTTTTCGAATGCCATACCGCATTCTTGACCTGACTGAACCTCTTTGACTTCGTCTTTGAAGCGTTTCAATGTCTTCAAATTACCTTCGTGGATTACAACGTTATCACGCAGCAAACGCACCCCAGCCGAACGACGTGCAACGCCCTCGGTCACGATACAGCCCGCAACTTTGCCGATGTTGGACACCTTGAACACTTCTTTGATCTCGGCATAACCGATAAAGTTTTCGCGAATTTCGGCAGACAACAAACCGCTTGCCGCCGCTTTGATGTCGTCAACAAGATCGTAGATGACCGAATAATACCGGATCTCAACGCCTTTTTGGTTCGCAGAATTCCGCGCAGATGCATTCGCGCGCACGTTAAATCCAACGATCGGGGCGCCAGATGCCTCGGCCAAGCCAACGTCTGTGTCTGTAATCGCACCGACGCCGTAATGCAGCACGCGCACACGCACTTCATCGTTGCCGATCTTGTCCATTGCTTGCACGATTGCTTCCGCCGAACCTTGAACGTCGGCTTTTACGATAACGGGCAATTCGGATACATTCGCATCTTCTTTTGCTTTGGCCATCAACTGTTCCAAAGTGGTCGCAGCACCTGCAGCGGCGCGTTTTTCTTTGGCCAGATTTTCACGATAGCTGGCGATTTCACGTGCTTGCGCTTCGGTGTCGACAACGTTCAAAACGTCGCCCGCCTCTGGTGTGCCGTTCAGACCCAGAACCTCAACGGGAACCGATGGACCCGCTTCGTCAACGCGGTTGCCTTGGTCATCGACCAATGCGCGAACCTTACCCCATTGTTCGCCAACGACGAAAATGTCACCTTTGCGCAATGTACCTTTTTGAACCAAAACGGTTGCAACTGGGCCACGGCCCACGTCCAATTGCGCTTCGATAACAGCACCTTGTGCAGCGCGGTCTGGGTTTGCTTTCAACTCTAGAATTTCAGCTTGCAATGCAATCGCTTCTAAAAGGTTGTCCAAACCTTGGCCTGTAATGGCAGACACTTCAACGTCTTGCACGTCACCTGACATTTGTTCGACGACCACTTCGTGTTGAAGCAATGCCGTACGCACACGCATTGGATCAGCTGTAGGTTTATCCACTTTATTGATCGCGACGATCATTGGCACTTTGGCCGCTTTGGCATGATTGATCGCTTCGACCGTTTGTGGCATCACCGCGTCATCTGCCGCAACAACCAAAACAACGATGTCCGTGACCTGTGCACCGCGTGAACGCATGGATGTAAAGGCCGCGTGACCAGGTGTATCCAAGAATGACAGCACAGCGCCATCTTTTGTTGTGACCTGATACGCACCGATATGCTGCGTGATGCCACCCGCTTCGCCGGCAACAACCTTGGCGTTACGGATTGCGTCCAACAACGATGTCTTACCATGGTCAACGTGACCCATGATGGTGATCACTGGCGGACGTGGCTTTAGATCTGCTTCGTCATCTTGGGTTTCGTTAATCACGTCTTCGACATCGGCATCAGACACGCGAACGATCTTGTGACCGAATTCTTCGATGATCAATTCGGCGGTATCGGCATCAATCGATTGGTTCTGCGTTACCATCATGCCCATTTTCATAAGCGCCTTGACGACCTCGGCGACACGTTCCGCCATACGGTTTGCCAATTCTGACACAACGATGCTTTCAGGGACTTGAACGTCACGAACAATTTTCTCACGTTCACCTTGTTGACCCATAGCTTTTTGACGCGCACGCTCTTGCTTGCGTTTCATCGCTGCCATCGATTTTTGACGGCCGCCTTCGCCGCCATCCAGGGCTTGGCTCAGGGTTAGTTTACCCGCACGACGTCCGCCATCATTGCCACGTGCTTTATTGGCACCACCACGATTGCGGTCGTTATCTTCCTCGCGTTCGCGTTTACGTGACACAGGAGCCGCAGGAGCAGATTTTGGCGCGCGCGTTTCGTTGGTTTCCTGTTTCGCAGTCGGCTGAGTACCGACCAGAGCTTCTGCCGCTTTTGCTTTGGCCTTCAGATCTTCCTCGGCCTTGCGCGCGGCTTCTTCCTCTTCGGCTTTACGACGCGCAAGCTCTTCGATTTCGCGCTGTTCGCGTTCTTTCGCTTCTTGTTCTGTGCGGCGACGTTCGCGTTCTTCTTCGCGGGCTTTCTCTTCGGCGGCGCGTGTTGCGGTTTCTTCGGCTTCGCGCGCTTTTGCAGCCTGCAACGCTCTTAGGCGGCGTTCCATCTCCGAATCGGTGATGCCCGCTGGCCGTTTACTTGCATCGGATGAAGATTGCGAAGTCGATGTCGCTGGCTTTGCTGCACTAGGCTTAGCAACAGCAAACCGTTTTTTTGTTTTCGTCTCAACTACAACATTGTTTGAACGTCCATGGCTGAAGCTTTGCTTTACGCTGCCGCCACGTGGTCCACGAACACCCAATGTTTTTTTGCCGTCACTATCGCTCATCTAGCTGTCTTTTCCTTTCCGACGGTTCACTTTACCGCCGTCAGTTATGCGCAAACCTTTTAATCTCTGCGCCTCATCTACTACACGTTGCGTCAAACCACCAGACGCAAGCGCGCAATGAATTGTTGTTTCTCGTCCAAAGGCCGCGCCCAATTCATTTGCGGTCAACCACCCAATGAATGATCCACCGTACGGCGTGCTTAACTTGGACTTGCCCCGCTCAGATCCATCTGATGCTTGAATCAGGACTTGCGCTGCTTCTTTTTGAAGCCAATCTTTGACCTTTTCATAGCCAGAGACAGCATGCCCTGATTTGCGTGCCAAAGAAATCAGATCAACCAAACGCCGCGCGATTTGTTTTTCGACCTCATCGATCAGATTTTCTGGAACCTGAACAGGCTGTTTAAAGCTACGAGCAAATAAACCATTTTTGACCGCTTTTTCAAGTGCGCTGCGGTCTGCAGACACCCAAACGCCCCGACCCAGCAATTTTTCCATCACATCAGGAAAAACGGTTGAATCGGGTGACGCAACAAATCGGATCAGGCCAAGCTTGGGCTGAACCTCGCCAGTCGCAATACATTTGCGTTCTGGGTCGTCGATCTTTTTATGTGCGCCACCGCGTGTCATTTATAAGTGTGCCTTTGCTTATTCTGCGTCGTTTTCGTCTGCCGCAGCAGAGTCGCCGATCAGATCTTCTGGATCGACCCAACCCAACGCGACGCGTGCGGTCATGATCAAATCTTGCGCTTCTTCTAGGCTCACATCGAACGCCTCTAGCAAACCGTCGTCTTTGACGCGCTCGCCGCCAACGGTGGTCCAACCGCCAGCCAATTCCCAATCCGCACAGGTTGCAAAATCTTCTAGCGTTTTGATTCCGTCTTCTGCCAAAGCTTGGATCATTTGCGGTGAAAGACCGTCAAAGTTCATCAAGCTTGCCTCGACGCCCAATTCCTCGGCCCGTTCAATTGCCTTGCGATTTTGTTCTTCTAGATATTCGCGCGCACGTGTCTGAAGCTCTTCTGCCGTGCTTTCATCAACACCATCGATGACCAACAGTTCATCAACCTCGACATACGCGACTTCTTCCAAATTGGTAAATCCTTCGGACACCAAAAGCTGTGCAAAGAATTCATCCAGATCCAAAGTTTCCATGAACAATTTAGTGCGTTCTTCGAATTCTTTCTGACGACGCGCTGATTCTTCTGCTTCGGTCATGATATCAATATCTAGACCTGTCAGCTGGCTTGCCAAACGGACGTTTTGACCGCGACGACCAATTGCCAAAGACAGCTGCTCTTCTGGGACAACAACTTCGATTTTGCCGGCTTCTTCATCCAACACAACTTTGGTGACTTGTGCAGGTTGCAACGAATTCACCAAGAACGTTGGCTGATCTTCGTTCCAAGGAATGATGTCAATCTTTTCGCCTTGCAATTCATTGACCACAGCCTGAACGCGGCTGCCGCGCATACCGACACATGCGCCGACAGGATCCAATGAACTGTCATTGGTGAAAACTGCAATTTTTGCGCGTGAACCGGGATCACGGGCGACTGATTTAATTTCAATCACGCCCTCATAGATCTCTGGAACTTCCATCTTGAACAGCTCGGCCATGAATTCAGGCGCAGTCCGTGATAGGAAAATTTGAGGGCCGCGCATTTCACGGCGAACATCTTTGATATAACAGCGAAGACGATCACCTGGGCGATAGCTTTCACGGCCAATTTTTTCGTTGCGACGCAAGATGGCTTCGCCGCGGCCCACATCAACAATAACGTTGCCGTATTCTTCGCGCTTGACGGTGCCATTGATAATAGTGCCTGCGCGGTCTTTGAATTCTTCGAATTGGCGATCACGCTCAGCTTCGCGCACCTTTTGCAAAATGACTTGCTTGGCCGATTGTGCGGCAATCCGGCCCAATTCTACTGGTGGGATTTCTTCGACATATTGATCACCGACCACCGGGTTTGCCATATACTGTTTGGCCTGATCGACGGTCATTTCCGCTTGGTAGTTTTCCAAATCGGCCTCTTCGACAACCGTGCGCACGCGGGTAAATGACGCGCGGCCGGTTTTACGGTCGATGGAAACACGAATGTCCATTTCCGCGCCATAACGTGATTTCGCCGCGCGGGCCAAGCTTTCTTCCATCGCGGATACGACCAACGCTGGGTCGATCATTTTTTCACGTGCGACGGCTTCGGCGGTTTGCAAAAGCTCTAGCTGGTTTGCAGAAGTGATTGCCATGGTTACTCCTCTTCGGACTCTGCGGACTCTTCGGTCTCGATGTCGTCAAATTGCTCTTCGTTGATGTTTTGCGCCGCTTTGCGTTGGCGCAGCATTTCTTTGATTAGATCGTCGGTCAGAACCAGCTTGGCATCTGACAGCCAATCAAACTCTAGACCAATCGTGCCTTCCTCGACGTTGATCAGAACTTCGGTTCCTTCTACGCCAGCCAATTCCCCTTTGAACCGCCGACGTCCGTCAATCATGTCATGGGTTTCAAGCTTTGCTTCATACCCTTCGAACATTTCGAAATCTTTCAACCGCGTCAGCGGGCGATCAATACCTGGGCTAGATACTTCTAGGTTATAGGCGTCAGAAATGGGATCTTCGACATCCAACACCGCGCTGACCGCGTTTGAGATATCTGCACAATCATCAACCTCAATCCCGCCTTGGGGTTTGTCGGCCATGATTTGCAAGGTTTTCATTTCGCCACCCATTAAACGGATACGCACCAGTTCAAATCCCATATCCTCGATGACTGGGGTGATGATCTGGGCCACGCGTTCATCCATGGCAGTTTTTGCAATCAAACTATTTGTCATTCTTCCAAACACAAAAAAACGGGCGCGCGGCCCGTTGCTCTTTCTCGGTGGAGCGTCGTTGCCAACGCACCGCTGTTGAGGTGCGTATACGCGCATTTATCTGAGTCTGCAACCCCTCGCATTTTTAGGGAAGATTTGGGATAATTGCATCGAAACCCTTGTGCGCGTGGGCGAGTATCTTTATGACCATCCCAAATAAAGCGAGGGCTATCAATGTGCTTTACCGACCGACACCTTTTGGGCATCGAACCGCTTCGGCCAGCAGCAATCACCGAAATCTTGGATCTGGCGGATACATACGTAAAGTTTAACAGGCAATCTAACAAACGATCCAATGCGTTGGCGGGGCTGACACAGATCAACATGTTTTTTGAAAACTCTACCCGCACGCAGGCCAGTTTTGAATTGGCAGGCAAACGTTTGGGCGCGGATGTAATGAATATGTCGATGCAGGCCAGTTCGATCAAAAAGGGTGAAACCTTGATTGACACCGCTTTGACCCTTAACGCGATGCACCCTGATTTGTTGGTTGTCCGCCACCCCCATTCAGGCGCGGTGGGTTTGCTGGCGCAAAAGGTCAACTGTTCCGTTCTTAACGCAGGCGATGGTAAACACGAACACCCGACCCAAGCCTTGTTGGATGCCCTAACTATTCGTCGCGCAAAGGGGCGTTTGCATCGCCTGAACATCGCCATTTGCGGTGACATCGCCCACAGCCGTGTCGCCCGATCAAACCTGATTTTGTTGGGAAAAATGGAAAACCGTGTGCGTCTCGTGGGCCCGCCCACTTTGATGCCCTCCCAAATCGATCAATTGGGCGTCGAGGTCTATCACGACATGCGCGAAGGGCTGCGCGACGTAGACGTTGTCATGATGTTGCGCCTACAAAGAGAACGAATGGACGGCGGCTTTATTCCGTCGGAACGCGAATATTATCACCGCTATGGTCTGGACGCAGAGAAATTATCATATGCCAAAGACGACGCAATCGTCATGCACCCCGGTCCGATGAACCGCGGCGTCGAAATCGACGGGGATATTGCCGATGACATCAATCGATCCGTGATCCAAGAACAGGTCGAAATGGGGGTCGCGGTCCGCATGGCCGCGATGGATCTATTGGCGCGCAACATGCGCCGCGCGCGGGGGGATCACGATGTTTAATGCATCCCAAAACTGCGCAAAAAACGGCATCTGCAACACGTCGGTATTACGTCGGTATTGCGTCGGTATTTTCACCAACATTTGCGCCCAACGTCACACCAATCGCATAGGGGCATCGGCATGAGCATTCTTTTCAAAAACGCCCAGATCATCGACCCCGAGGCAGGCACCGTCACCACGGGCGATTTAATGATCGCAGATGGCCAGATCGTCGCGCCATCACCAAATGCCAAAATGGTCATCGATTGCACAGGAAAATTTCTGGCCCCCGGGATCATCGACATTGGCGTCAAAGTTGCCGAACCGGGCGAACGCCATAAAGAAAGTTATCGATCCGCAGGTGCGGCCGCCGCCGCTGGGGGCGTGACAACCATGGTCACCCGCCCAGACACAACGCCGCCCATTGACACGCCAGAAGCGTTGGAATTTATCCGCCGCCGCGCGTCAGAGGCAGCCCCCGTCAATGTGTTGCACATGGCCGCGCTGACAAAAGCGCGGGCGGGCGCGGAAATGACCGAGATCGGATTT
>Ga0181606_10001191_pt1 | contig 22709 bp, 20 predicted proteins | sample 041ome_10_FD_132994 | JGI IMG/M metagenome (GOLD analysis project Ga0181606, IMG submission 132994) | Coastal salt marsh microbial communities from the Groves Creek Marsh, Skidaway Island, Georgia - 041412US metaG (megahit assembly) | ecosystem: Environmental > Aquatic > Marine > Intertidal... | reverse complement strand
GCGTCGATCCGCGTCGCTCTATCGTCGATCCTGCAGAGCATGACGAAATGCTCGCCGCCGTGGCCGATACGATGGCTGTGGCGCAGAAGCTGGGTTCGCCGCCACTGATCATCGCATCGGGATTCCGCGTTGAAGGCATGTCCGAAAAGGAACACCGCGCCAATGCGGTGAGCGTGCTGCGCCGTGCTGCTGCGCTGGCTGAAGAGGCCGGCGTCACGCTGGTGCTGGAGCCGCTGAATACCGAGCTGTTCGCAACCATGTACCTCGTCAGCACGAAGCTGGCGCTCGACATCATCGAGGAAGTCGGCAGTCCGCGCCTCAAGCTGATCTACGACGTCTATCACAGCCGCGTGATGGGTGAGGATATGCGCGAAGTTCTCGAAGGGCGCATGCACTTGGTCGAGCATGTGCAGGTGGCCGGCTGGCCGGGCCGCAACGAGCCGGGCAGCGGTGAGCTTGATTATGCCGAGGTCATGCGCGTGCTCGGCGAACTCGGATACACCGGCCCGGTGGGCCTCGAATACTTCCCCACGATGGACAGCGTGAAATCGCTCGCCGCCGCTGCGGAGACCCTCAATGGCTGAGGCGCAGAGGCTGCGCCCGCTCGAGCGCTGGAGTTACGGCTTTGGCGACATGGGGACCAGCCTCGCCTACAACATGGCGAGCGGCTTCCTACTCTATTACTATGTCAACGTGATGGGCCTGCCTGCGGGTGCGGTGGGATTCATCTTCCTTGCCGCGCGCCTGATGGACGCGGTGATCGATCTGGCGGTAGGCGTTGCTGTCGATCGCACGCATAGCCGTTGGGGCCGCACCAGGCCCTATTTCCTGTTCACGGCGCTTCCCTACGCGGTTTTCTCCGTGGCGGTCTTCATGGTGCCGGGAAGCTGGGGGCAGACCGCGCAGCTGGTCTACGCATTCCTCACCTTCAAGGCGCTCGGCATCCTTCTGAGCTTCGGCGCGATACCCTACACCGCGCTGCTGCCGATGATCACGGGTGACACCAAAGATCGCCTGAAGCTGTCGGGCGCGCGCGCCGTCGGCACCTCGGTTGGCGTGGTGCTGGCCACGGCGGGCACGATGCCGCTGGTCGGTTGGCTGGGTGAGGGTGACGAAGCCAGAGGTTTCGCGCTTACCGCTTTCCTGTTCGCCATCGTCGGGCTGGTGGCCATGCTATCGCTGTTCCGCAACTGCCGGGAACGACTGGCGGAGGAGCGTCCGCCGAGCTTCGCCATCCTCCCGGTTATTGGCGAGATGCTGCGCAACCGCGCATGGATCGTCGCCTTCCTGTTCATCCTGTTCTACTTCATCCGCTTCGGCGCAATGATGGCCGAAACCGCTTATCTGGCGATCGACGTGCTGGGCCAGCCGTGGATGATCTCGGTCATGTTGCCCATGGTTTCCGGCACGGTGCTGCTGTCCGCCTTCCTCGCGCCGCCGTTCTTCGCGCGGGTCGGCATCCGCAAGGGGTGTCTGGCGATCATGCTGGTGTCGGCGGCACTGTTCCTTGCCTTGCCGCTGGGCGAGGGCAATCCGGTGGCGTTCCTGGCAATCTTCTTCGCCGCCTGCCTCGCAACCTCGCTGGCAATCACTGCCGCCTTCACCATGATCGCGGGAACGGTCGACTGGCACGAGAAGCAGTTCGGGCGCCGCAACGAGGGCATCCTGTCCGCCGGCGTGAGCCTGGCAACCAAGCTGGGAATGGCAATCGGTTCGGCCGGTATCGCCTTTCTGCTCAGCTGGGCCGGCTACCAGCCCGATGCGGTTACCGAGACTGCACAAGACGCGATCCGCTGGTCTTACTACGGCGGCGCGGCATTGCTGCTGGCGCTGCAGGCAGCGGCCATCTGGTTCTGGCCGATCGAGGACGAAAAGGGAGAGTAAGCATGATCCGTGCACTACTGGCGTTTCTGGCGCTGATCACTCTTGGCGGTGTGGCTCAGGCGCAGCCAATCGTGGAGTCCACCTATCGCCCGCCAGAAACGGTGCAACGCGTGTCCGTTCCGGTGAACCCAGCGGAAGAGAGGCTGGATGTCCTCATCATCAGCGGCCAGAACAGCTACGAGCATGACTGGACCGGCGTGAACAATCTGCTGCGCTGGCAGTTGCAGGATACCGGCCGGTTCGACGTGCGCGTGACCGAGGATTTCGACGAGGGCAACCTCGCGATGCTGCAGGACTACGACGTGGTCATCCTCAACTATTCGAGCCGCTGGAACTATTCGGACGAGCAGCAGCACCTGTGGTCGCCCGAAGCTTTCCAGGCGCTTTATGACTATGTCGCCCAAGGCGGCGGGCTTGTCGCCTATCACTCCAGCTTCACCTGGGGCCGCGATATCGACGAGTACAAGCGGCTTGTCGGCGCCTCGATGCAGCCGGGCTATTCGCGCCGTTCCCCGCCTGATTCCTTCATGTTCGAACTGGTAGACCGCGACCATCCGGTGACACGTGGTCTCAGGCGTTATCACTGGACTTTCACCGAGGACATGTACACCAACATGGTCTTCCATCCCGATGCGCAGGTGCATGTGCTCGCCGCCGCCTATGACGATGCTGCAAGCTACGCGCCTGAACGCGCCGGACCAAAATATCCGGCAGACGCCTACTCGCCCGAACGCCTAGCCGAGATGGATGGCATCAATAGGTCGCATCCGCAAATCTGGGTGCAGGATTATGGCAAAGGCCGTGTATTCTCGATCACCTTGGGACATGGACCCGATACGCTGGCCTATGATGGCGTGCGCACCCTTTTGATGCGCGGCACGGAATGGGCGGCAACCGGTGACGTGACGATCGCGCCTTATGACAAGGCGGCAGACTTTGAGGTGCCCGAAGGGGAGTAGGAATGCTGGAACTTGATCGCCGCAAGGTCCTGTTCGGATCAACGATGACATGACTATGGCGCGGAAATGCCCGGCCGCACGGTGCGCGTGTGCGAGGATGTGGACGTGCGCCTGACATGGGCCGCGCCGCCGCCGAGATCTTCAAGGTGGTGGCGCAGCCCATATGATCCGGACCTTCCCTAGTAGGAGAAGGTTTCCGAGAAGGTGTAATAGGGTTCCGGCAAGCGCGCATCGAGCGTCTGTCCGCCGTCGATGCTGTAGGGATTGCCGATGTTGTGCGCAGGTTCGTCAGGCGTGGGCATGAAGACCGGGCGGCCATCGTCACCAACATACATGAGCTCGGAATTGAAACCGCCGTGCTCGGCCTGTGCCGCCCAGGGGATCCAGCCCATGTTGTAGGGCTCACGCGCGACTTCGAAGCAGCGGAAGTGCCAGATCTTCCATTTGCCGTCCTGCTTGATGAAATCGATGCCGTATTTGGCATAGACATTGTGCATCCACACCCGCTTGCCATCCACCATGACTTCGGGAACGTGCATCCAGTCCGGCATCTGGTCGACGAACTCAGGCCTGGTCAGGCCGGATTCCAGGCCTGTCATGATCCACATGCCCTTGGCGGTCTGTCCGTCGCCGGCAACCTCGATCAGCGGGGTGGACAGTTCGTGGAAGATCAGCTTGCCCGTGGGGTTCGGGCGGTTGCGGTGATATTCCATGATGCTGTCATAGGTGGTGAAACGGCCGAGGTTGGAATATTCGGCGGCCATGCCGGGCGTGCCTTCGCGCGCCCACATCGGGATGATCTGCGCATCCTCGAAGGCGTTGTGCAGGTACATGTAGCGCGAGAACAGATTGTTGATCTTGGTCCGGTCATTGGCCTCACGGGCCTCGGCCTCCACGCGGTCCAGCCGTTCGATCAGGGCAGCGATCTGTGCGCTGTCATCCTGCGCGACAGCCTGCCCGCCGGTTATCACGGCTGCCAGGCCGGCACCGGCCAGCAGCTTGCGTAAAATTGTCATCCTCTCATCCTCCTTTGACGGTGAAACTGTGTTCAGACGCGCGCCGCGGCATGCTTGCGGTAAAGCCAGACCATGACGAGGCAGAGGGTGATCACCACTGCGCTCTGCGTCAGCGTGTGCCATTCTTCGAAAATCACGTGGACCACGGCGGCTACTGCATGGTTGAGCGTGATCCAGACGGCGCTCCAGACGCCAGCTCGCCGCAGCGAAGGCACGAACAGGCCGAGGATCAGGACGGCAGCGGCGACTATCTCCACCCAGCCGATCACGCGGCCCAGCAGCACCGGCAGGTGGTATGTCCAGGCGCTGTGCTCGCGCAGCACCTCGAGCGGCGCCAGCGCCTTGTTGTAGCCAACGAAGAGCGAAAAGCCGCCAAGCAACAGGGCGAGCAACGCCAGTACGACAAATGCCATGGGCGCAAGGCGCGCGTTTGCGTGTGTTCCAGTCATCTTCCCATCCCTTGCGCACTTGACGTGCGTCACCGTTTAATAGAATGAGAGTTCTAATTACAAAATGTGAGTCGCGCAAGCCATGCGACTCATCCTATGGTCGGCAGCGCTTTGGCAGCTGTCATTTGAGAGGATTGGTGCAATGGCCATCAAGCGGGGCGTGAGCCTCTATTCTTACCAGAACGAGACCTTTCAGGGGAAGATGAACCTGGAAGATTGCATCCGTACCAGCGCCGAGATGGGTGCGAACGGGATCGAGGTTATCGGCGAGCAGACCTTCTGGGGCTGGCCCGAATATGGCGTGGCTGATGCCGACGTCGATCACTGGCATGCTCTGATCAGGAAGTATGACTGCGTGCCGGTGAGCCATGACTTTATGCTCGACTACAAGCGCTACAAGGGCCGCATCATGCCGTTCGACGAGCAGGTGGCGAGCGTGAAGAACGACATCGACTTCGGTGCGCGGCTGGGCATGAAGTATATTCGCGCGCTGGTTTCCATCGCGCCTGAAGTGCTGGTGGCCGCGGCTCCCCATGCCGAGGAGAAGGGCATCAAGATCCTGATCGAAGTGCATGCCCCGCTGCATTTCGACCATCCGTGGATCATCCGTCACGCCGAAGCCTTCGAGAAGAGCGGTTCGGACGCGCTCGGATTCCTGCCCGACATGGGTATGTTCCTCCACGCCTTCCCGCCCGTTTGGCGCGACAAGTTCGAACGTCTTGGCGTGCCCAAGAACATCTCGGACTATATCGTGAAAGCTTATGAAGACCGTGTGCTGAGCGAATATGTGATCCTCGGTGTGCAGGAACTGGGCGGCACCGGGCCGGCCATCGCCATGGCCGAAACCATGCGCCACAATGCTGCATTCGAACCCAAGCGCATGCTCGACTACATGCCGCGCATCCACAACATCCACGGCAAGTTCTACCAGATGGACGAGGACTATGTGGAACCCTCGATCCCCTATGACGAGATCGTCGCCGTGCTCAAGCAGGGTGGCTATGACGGCTACATCTGTTCCGAATACGAAGGCAATCGCTGGATCGAGGATGCCGAAGAGCCCGATAGTGTGGAGCAGGTCCGCCGCCAGCAGGTGATGCTGGCTCGCCTCCTTGGTGAAAGCGAAGATCCGAAGATCACTACCCCTGCAAACGCATCTGCCATGGCCGAAATGGCCGAAGCAGCAGAATAAGGAGCCCTGAGCGATGATGGACAACAAGATGATCGTCGAAGGCAGCCTCGAAAGCGTCGAGGGTGGCTTCTCATTCCTCGGGCGCCTGCCTTACTATCGCGGTCTCGGCCTCTCGATGATTGAGGATATCCAGGTCACCGTGGATGGCGACGTGCAGCCGCGCGACGCCGTGCGCTTTTCCGTGCGCGGCAAGACCTACACGCTGGACGAGATGGAAACGGTCTATGACGACCGCTGGAACTTTGGCGAGAAGGCACGGATCATCGTGCTGAACGGCGGGCTTTCGGCAGGCGAACACACGATCACCTTCGCGGTGCGCAACCGCGTTTCCTACCTGCCCTTTGTGCCGACCACCAAGGATACCAAGCAGCTGGCATTGGCGGCCTGACCAGCGGCCACCGATTGCCAACGTGCAGTGGCGCGCTTTCCTACTCCCGGGAAGCGCGCCGCTTTTCATTGTGCTGCTCAGGCGCGGTTGATCAGGTTCTCGCACCACTCCTGGCGGCCGGATTTGCGCTGAGGTGACAGGCCCTGCTGCACGGCATGGTCCGCAATGGCGGCCAGCGTTGTGCCTTCGGCGTGGATCATGCGCCCCAGTTCGCCATCCCAGCCGGCGTAGCGTTCGGCGCGGAAGCTTTCCAGCTTGCCATCTTCGATGATCGCGGCAGCATTGAGCAATCCGCGGGCAAGCGTGTCGATACCGCCGATATGACCATGGAACAGGTCTGCCGCGTCGATCGACTGGCGGCGCACCTTGGCATCGAAGTTGAAGCCGCCGGTGGTGAAGCCGCCAGCCCGCAGGATCTCCAGCATCGCCAGCGTCATTTCCTCGACCGAGTTGGGGAACTGATCCGTATCCCAGCCATTCTGCGGATCGCCACGGTTGGCATCGACGGAGCCGAGAATGCCGAGCGCACGTGCCATCGCCAACTCATGCTCGAAGCTGTGGCCGGACAGCGTGGCGTGGTTCGCCTCGATATTGGCCTTTACCTCGTTCTCGAGGCCGTAGCGCTTGAGGAAGGCGTAAACGCTCTGCGTGTCGAAATCGTACTGGTGCTTGGTCGGCTCGTGCGGCTTGGGTTCGATCAGGATCGTTCCTTCGAAACCAATGCGGTGCTTGTGATCGACCACGAGGTTGAGAAAACGGCCGAAATTGTCCTGCTCCGTCCCGATCTCGGTGTTGAGGATCGTATCATAGCCTTCGCGGCCGCCCCACAGCACGTAGTTCGCGCCGCCCAAACGATGCGTCGCCTCAAGGCAATCGCGCACCTGGCTGGCGGCCCAGGCGTATACTTCCGGATCAGGGTTGGTGGCAGCGCCGGCCATGTAGCGCGGGTGGCCGAACAGGTTTGCCGTGCCCCACAACAGCTTGCGGCCGTGCTTGCCCTGCAGCTCTTCGAGGTGATCGACCGCCGCGGCAAAACTGGCGCGGAAATCGCCGATGCTCTCGGCATCCGCCATCACGTCCACATCGTGGAAGCAGTAGAACGGGACGTCCATTTTCTCGACGAAGGCGAGCGCGGCCTCGCGCTTGGCTGCAGCGTTGCTGGCGTCCATCGGGCCTTGCAGCCACGGGCGCTCGAATGTACCCGCGCCGAACACGTCGCTGCCCGGCCAGCAGAATGTATGCCACATGCATACGGCAAAGCGCAGGTGGTCCTCCATCCGCTTGCCCATCACCACGCGGTCCTTGTCATACCAGCGATAGGCAAGGTCGTTCGTGCTGTCGGGTCCTTCGTAGCGGATGGTGTCAAAATCGGCGAAGTAGTCGGCAGACATGGTTAGGCTCCTCGAATAGCGCTGACAGCCCTGCGAAAACGGGCGAGTTTGGGGTGCAGGCGTTCTGTCAGCACCGGATCGGGTGAAATCACCTCGCGCACAGGCGGCGGGGTGCAGACGGCGGCGGGGTCTTCGCCGGTAAATGAAAGGCGCGCGAGGCGGGCCGCGCCCAGCGCCGGGCCCACTTCGCCGCCATCGAGATAGGCAAGATCGACGTCCAGCGCGCATGCGACAATCCGGCCCCAGTACAGCGAACGAGATCCGCCGCCGATCATGGAGAGCCGGTCAATGGTCGAACCTGCATCGCGCAACGCGGCAATCCCGTCTGCATGGGCGAAGGCGACACCTTCAAGCACTGCGCTGGAGAGCCGGGCTGGCGTGGTTTCGCCATCGCAGCCGAGGAAGCCCGCGCGAAGATGCGGGTCGTTGTGCGGCGTGCGCTCGCCGGACAGGAACGGCAGGAAGAGCTCAGGCCCGGATGCCGGTTCGGCGTTTTCGGCAAGGGCGAAGAATTCCGCAGGCCCGCCAAGGCCCATTTGTCGCGCGGCCCAGTCAACACAGCTGGCGGCAGACAGATGCACCGCCATCTGGTGCCAGCGTCCGGGCAGGCAGTGGCAGAAGGCATGCACCGCACCGGCCGGATTGGGCCGAAACGCGCCGTTGGCCACGAAGATCACCCCGGATGTGCCGAGCGAAAGCAGCGCATCGCCATGGTTCACTACGCCAACGCCCACGGCGCCAGCCGCATTGTCCCCGCCGCCTGCCGCAACGGGCACTTGCGCCATGCCCCAGGCGGAAGCGATGGCAGGAAGCAATGTACCGGTCGGCTGCGAGCCTTCGAACAGTTCGGGCATGTGGCTGCGTTTGAGCCCGGTTGCTTCCAGCATGGCGTCGGACCAGTCTCGCCTGCCCACATCGAGCCAAAGTGTGCCAGCGGAATCGGACATGTCGCTGGCCTTGTCGCCCGTCAGGATCAGCCGGATGTAGTCCTTGGGCAACAGCACCGTGCGCGTAGCCGCAAAGACCTCTGGCTCCTCGCGCGCGACCCACAGCAGCTTGGGCGCGGTAAAGCCGGGCATCGCGATGTTGCCGGTGGTGGCCCGCGATTGCGGCGCGCGCCGTTCAAGCTCCGCACAATCTGCATGGCTGCGCCCGTCATTCCACAGGATCGCCGGCCGCAGCACCTTGTCAGCAGCATCGAGCAAGACTGCGCCATGCATCTGCCCGGTCAGGCCGACAGCTTGCACCTCTGCACGCAGTTCGGGAGCAATGGCGAGGACCGCGCGGTTGCAGGCGTCCAGCCAGTCTTGCGGATCCTGTTCGGACCACAAGGGCTGCGGGTAGGAAAGCGAGAGCGGGGCGCTATGGGTGGCGACAACGACGTCATCTGCATCCAGCACCACGGCCTTCACGCCGGACGTGCCGATATCGATACCCAGAAACATCCAGTCCCCTCCAAAAAGCCCGGGTTATCACCCTTGACGCAGCTTCCAATATCAAACTAGAATGGGGATTACAAATTTAAAGGGAGGATTCTGATGAGGCGCCTGCGAATGGGCATGATCGGCGGCGGGCCGGGAGCATTTATCGGACCTGTCCATCGCTTTGCGGCGGAGCTGGATCGGGAGATCGAACTGGTCGCCGGTGTGTTCTCTTCAGACCCCGACAGGTCGCGTTCTGCTGCTGCTCAGTACCTGATTGATCCGTCACGCGCTTATGGCGATCTGGCAACCATGCTGGAGGCTGAAAAGGCGCGCGAGGACGGGATCGATTTCGTCAGCGTGGTCACGCCCAACCACAACCACTTGCCTTCAGCGCGTGCTGCGCTGGAAGCCGGATATCCGGTGATCAGCGACAAGCCGATGACGGCAACTCTTGCCGAAGCGCAGGAACTGGCGGGCGTGGTGGAGGCTGCCGGCCTGCCGTTCGGCCTCACTTATACCTACACCGGCTATCCGCTGGTGCGCGAGATGAAGGCCCGCATCGATGACGGTGCACTTGGCTCGCTGCGCAAGGTGGTGGTCGAATATCCGCAAGGCTGGCTGTCGCAGCCGGCTGAAGGCAAGCAGGCTGAATGGCGTGTCGATCCCGAACGGGCAGGTGCAGGCGGTTGCATCGGCGATATCGGTGTCCACGCGTTCAATCTTGCCGAATTCGTTACCGGGCAGAAGGTGACACGCCTGCTGGCAGACCTTGCCGCGGTAGTGCCGGAACGCCAGCTCGACGATGACTGTTCGGTGCTGCTGCGCTTTGCCAATGGTGCGCGCGGCGTATTGCTCGCCAGCCAGATCGAGATCGGCGAACTCAATGGCCTGCGCATCCGCTGCTATGGCGACAAGGGCGGGATGAGCTGGAAGCAGGAACAGCCCAACAGCTTCACTTTCCACTACCTTGACGGGCGCACCGAGATCGTGCGCGCCGGCGATGCCTCGCTGGGCGCACTCGCCACTGGCGGCACCCGCACGCCGGGCGGCCATCCGGAAGGCTATCTCGAAGCTTTCGCCAACATCTATCGCGATTTTGCCGCCGTCCTGCGCGGCGAGGACGTGCCGTGCCTGCCGCGCCTTGAGGAAGGCCTGCGGTCCATGGCCTTCATCGATACCGCCGTCCGCTCCAGCGCCGCAGAAGCGGGCTGGGTGGACCTCAGCGTCTGAAACACCGGGAGAGAGACATGAAAACGATCAAGGGACCCGCCATTTTCCTCGCCCAGTTTGCCGGCGATGAAGCTCCGTTCAATTCACTTGATACGATCTGCAAATGGGTTTCCGGCCTTGGCTACAAGGGCATCCAGATTCCCAGCTGGGATGCGCGCCTGTTCGATCTCGAAAAGGCTGCCGCAAGCCAGGACTATTGCGACGAGGTGAAGGGCCTGGTCGCTTCCTACGGAATGGAAATCACCGAGCTTTCCACGCACCTGCAAGGCCAGCTTGTCGCGGTGCATCCGGCTTATGATGCGATGTTCGACGGCTTTGCTGCCGAGCATGTCCGCGGCAACCCGCAAGCGCGGCAGGAATGGGCGGTCGATCAGGTGAAGAAGGCGGCAACCGCAAGTCAGCGCCTCGGCCTTGATCGGCATGCGACATTTTCCGGCGCGCTGGCATGGCCCTATGTCTACCCCTGGCCGCAGCGCCCGGCGGGCCTTGTGGAAGATGCCTTCGACGAACTCGCACGTCGCTGGCGTCCGATCCTGGACCATTTCGATGCGTGCGGCGTCGATGCCGCCTACGAGATTCACCCGGGTGAAGACCTGCACGATGGCGTAACCTTCGAGATGTTCCTCGAGCGGGTGGACAACCACCCGCGATGCAACATCCTCTACGATCCCAGCCACTTCGTGCTGCAGGCACTCGACTATCTTGACTATATCGACATCTACAAGGAACGCATCAAGTGCTTCCATGTGAAGGATGCCGAGTTCAATCCCACCGGCCGTCAAGGGGTCTATGGCGGCTACCAGTCGTGGGTCGATCGCGCCGGGCGCTTCCGTTCACTGGGTGACGGGCAGGTGGATTTCCGGGCGATCTTTTCCAAGATGGCAGCCAATGATTTCGATGGCTGGGCCGTGCTCGAATGGGAATGCGCGTTGAAGCATCCGGAACAGGGTGCGGCAGAAGGTGCCCCCTTCATCGCCGACCACATCATTCGCGTGACCGAACGCGCTTTTGACGATTTTGCAGCTGGCGGTGCCGATCGCGAACTCAACCGGCGGATCATGGGAATCGACTGATGCCCCGGGCCTGACGCTCAGCCCCAGTCGGGGTCCTTGCCGGGCTTCCACTTGATCGAACAGCCAGCGCTGGGCACCTGCGGCTGCGGCGCGGGCTCGCCTGCCAGCACTGCATCGGCAGCGCGGCGCATGTCTTCGCCGGTAACGGGAAGCGTGCGGCGGTAGGTCTCCGTGCCCTCCATCGGCGGGTGCGGCAAACCGGGGCGGCTGGGATCGAACTGCCCGCAATAGGCGAGCTTCATGTCGCCATCATAAAGGAAGAAGTCCGGCGTACAAATCGCGCCGTAGGCCAGCGCCACGTCCTGCGTCTCGTCGAACAAATAGGGGAAGGTAAAGCCTTTTTCCTGCGCCAACCGCGCCATTTCCTCAGGCGAATCCTCAGCGAAGTCCGCCGGGTCATTGGGCGAGATCGCAACAACCTCCAGCCCGCGCGGCTGGTATTCGCGGGCGAACTCCACGAAGCCATCCAGCACATGGCGCACAAAGGGGCAGTGGTTGCAGATGAAGGCCACCAGCAGTCCCTTGCCACCGGTGAATTCCTCCAGTGTGCGGACGTCTCCCGCGGTATCGCGCAAGGCGAAAGGCTTCGGCGATGACCCATAATCGACCTGTCGCGACAATTTCAGCATGACCTCTCCCTAGAAATAGAATAAACATTCTGATATTAAGGATCGAAAGAGTCAAACCCCGTCACAAGGGGGGAAGAGGATCGGGATGGAAGGCAGGGGCTGGAGCCGCCGCGAATTCGCTGGTGGAGGATCACTATTAGCGCTGGCTTTGGGGCTGCCTTCGGCAGCGGTTTATCTTGAAGGGCTGGACAAAGGCGATGCGCCAAGCGACCGCCAGCGTGCGATCATGCGCGAAGTGGCGGACATGGTGATCCCCGATACGGATACGCCGGGTGCCGCGAAGGCTGGCGTTGGTGATTTCGTGCTGCTGGCTCTCGCGCACGGGCTAGAAGGTTCGCGCGCGGCGCTGGCACCTGACGCTGTCAGCAGCACGATCCGCCAGCATCTGCGCCGCGATGGCAGCCTCGATCATGCGCGCTGGCTGGAGAACACACTGGACCGCGCCGTGGGCGGCGACTGGCCCGCCAAACCCGCCGAGCGCAAGCTGGAAGCACTTGCCGCCATCGATGCGGAAGCCTTCGCCGAAGGAGCTGGTCCGCATCCATGGCGGATGGTCAAGGGCCTGATCCTCACCGGCTACTACACATCGGAGATCGGCGGTTCGCAGGAACTGGCTTATGAGCCTTTGCCCGGTCGCTATGACCCGGCGCTGCCCATGGGCCAGGATACGCGCGCCTATTCGAATGAATGGACAGGAGTGGACTTCGGCTGATGGCACAGGATTTCGATTTTGACGCGATTGTCGTCGGCTCCGGCATTACCGGCGGCTGGTCTGCCAAACAGCTGACCGAGGCTGGCCTGAAGGTGCTGATGCTGGAACGCGGGCCGGATATCCCGCACCAAACCGGCTATACAACCGAGATGAAAGCGCCGTGGGACATGCCTTTCCGTGGTGAAGGTGACGAGGAGCTTTACCAGCGCGAATACGCGGTCCAGCGCCTCAATCGCCATTTCACCGAATTCACGCAGGACCATTTCGTCAACGATGCCGAGAACCCTTACCAGACGGGCGAAGGCAGCGATTTCAACTGGTTCCGCAGCTACAATCTGGGCGGTCGTTCTCTGACCTGGGGGCGACAGTCCTATCGCTGGTCGGACTATGATTTCGATGCCAACCGCCGCGATGGCTTTGGCACCGATTGGCCGATCCGCTATGCCGACATCGCGCCCTGGTACGACCTCGTCGAGGAGTTCATCGGCGTATCCGGTTCGATGGAAGGCCTGCCGCAATTGCCCGATGGCAAATTCCAGCCGCCCATGGCCTTGAACGCGGTGGAAGCCGCTGTTCGCGAACGGATTTCCGCACGCTGGCCTGAGCGCCGCCTGATGGTTGGCCGCACCGCCAACCTCACCGAGGCAAAGGAAGGCCGCGCCAAGTGCCAGTATCGCGCGATCTGCCAGCGCGGTTGCTCTTTCGGCGCGTATTTCTCGACGCAATCGAGCACGCTTCCCGCAGCTCAAGCCGCCGGCAATCTGACGCTCGTGACTGACGCGGTGGTGGAGAAGGTCGATTATGACCCGGCCACACAGCGCGTCACCGGCGTGCGCTGGATCGACAAGGCCGAAGGCCGCCGCCGCAGCGCCAGCGCACGGATGGTGTTCCTCAATGCCGGCAGCTTCAACTCGGTCCATTTGATGCTCAATTCCGCGAGCGAGGCGATGCCGGCCGGCCTCGCCAATTCCAGCGGTGTGCTGGGCACACATATCATGGACCATCCGAGCACGCTTTCGGTTGCTGCGCTGATGCCCGGCTTCGAGGATGTGACCACCTTCGGCAACCGACCCACCGGCACGGTGATCGCGCGTTATCGCAACATGGACGAAATGGACGGCGAGGGGCACACCCGCGGCTTTTCATACCAGGGCGGCGCGCTGCAATCGGCCTGGGTTCGCGGCAAGCGCGAGGCGGGTCTTGGCGCGGAGTACAAGAACTCCCTGCGTGCACCCGGGCCGTGGCGCATGGTGCTGGTCGCCTTTGCGGACTGCATGCCGCGCGAGACAAACAGGCTCATGCTCGATCGGGTGAAGGTGGATGCAGACGGTATCCCGCAGCTGAAGATCGATTTCGCCTTCGGGGCGGAGGAACATGCCGCGCTGGCACAAGCCAAGGCCGATGCGGCAGACATGATGACCCATGCCGGCGGACAGGTGCTGATGGGCTTTGATCGTCCCGGCACCGGCGGCGGGGCGATCCATGAAATGGGCGGCGCGCGCATGGGGCATGACCCGGCGACATCGGTGCTCAACAAGTGGAGCCAGGCGCATGACGTGCCCAACCTGTTCGTCACCGATGGTGCGCAGATGAGCAGTTCGGCCTGCCAGAACCCATCGCTGACCTACATGGCGCTGACCGCGCGCGCTTGCGACCACGCGGTGCAATTGCTGCGTGAAGGGCGGATCTAGTCCAGTATTGAAACTGATATTCTAGTTTGTTAGAGGCCGGATTATGCCTGGTAGCGGGGAACTACGCCCCGCTTGGGATGGTGCGCCCCTTCAGTCGGGCGTCCAGCTGCAGGCCCCGGCGTCAATCGACGGTTCCGTTCGCGCGGGATACGGGGTGCATGCTGATGTCCTGCCCGTGAACGCATCTGCCGGAACCCTCGCAAGGAGAGGATTTTCGCGATGAGCGCCTATGTTCGCAACTGCTGGTACATGGCCGCATGGCAAGAGGAAGTGCCCGAAGGCGGCATGCTGTCCCGCGTTCTGCTGGACAAGAAGTGGCTGATCCATCGTCTGGAGAGCGGCGACTATGCCATGCTGGAAGACCGCTGCCCGCATCGGTTCGTGCCGCTGTCGATGGGCCGCAAGCAGGGCGATGTGATCCATTGCGCTTATCACGGTCTCGGTTTCGGGCCGAACGGGGCTTGCGTGCACAATCCCTTCCCCGAAGATCCGCCGGCTCATGTGAAGGCTGCCACCATGCCGGTGGTGGCACAATATCGTGGACTTTGGTTCTGGCCGGGCGATCCCGACCTCGCCGATCCCGCGCTGATCCCTGACTTTGCGTTTCTCGACAAGGAAGAGCCTGCCATGCAGCGCGGGCACATGACCATGCAGGGCAATTACGAACTGGTCACGGATAATTTGATGGACCTCAGTCACGCCGAATTCCTGCACGTCGAGACCTTTGGTACCAACGGATCGCTGTTTGAAAGCGGCGCCCAGACGGTGGAGGTGATGGAGGACGGTGCGATCTGGAACAAGTGGGACATGACAGACGCCCGTGCGCCAGACTGGGCCAAGGGGTTCCTGCCGGAAGGTGCACGGGTTGACCAGAAACTGCACATGCGCTGGCACGCGCCAGCTTCAATGGCATTGGCAATCGAGATGGCACAGGCCGGTACGGACTTCTCCCAGCCGTTGGTTCCGCCCATGCTCAACCCGCATATCATCACGCCTGAAACGCAATCCAGCTCGCACTACTTCTACGATCACGAGCCCAATGAAGATGCCCGGGCGCTGGCGATGAAGGTGTTTGCCGAAGAGGACGAACCGATTATCGAGGCGGCGCAGGAAGCGTTAGGCGATCAGGACTTCTGGGATGCCCGCCCCGCAATCCTCAATACCGACGCGGCGGCCATTCGCTGTCGCCGTGCACTGATGCAAATGCGCAAGCGCGAGGCCGAGAACGCCTAGTCGTCACCGGCCTCGAGCACGCCGATCGAACGCATCCAGCGCCACATCATGTCGGGCCAGCCCTCGGTCGGTTCGCCTTCACGGCCGAGGCCAAACCCGTGCCCGCCGCCTGACAGCAAGTGGAACTCGATCGGCTTGTCTGCTTCGCGATAGCTTTCCAGCAGCGGCAGCCCTTCGTGCGGGGCAAGCAGGAAGTCATCCGCCGCGATAACCACGAACATCGGCGGTGCGTCCGCCGGCACCACCATAGGGGCCATGTTAGGATAGATCGGCGCCGCAAAGTCAGGCGCATTCTCGCCGCCATGCTCGATCACGCTGCGGGTCAGGAAGCCACCTGCGGAAAAACCCATGAACCCCACGCGCTCCGGGTCAATGCCGAATTCGGCGACATGTTCGCGGACATGGCGCAGGGCGGAAAGACCATCCGCAAGCGACTGCGGCGGAGTGTCATCCGGCGGGCGGAACATGCCTTCCCCGCCACTTCTCGCGTTGGTCAACTCGGCGGCAAAAGTCGGCTGGTCGACCGGAGTGGGCAGCACGCGATATTTCAGCACAAATGCCGTGACACCGCGGTTGGCAAGCCAACGGGCGACGTCCCAGCCTTCCTTCTCGATAGCGAGGCCAAGGAAACCGCCGCCGGGTGCCACGATCATCGCTGCACCGGTGTGTGCGCCAACCGGGCGGACCGGCACCAGCGTCGGCACGGTAATGTTGCGGACCTGCCAGCTGCGTTCGCCAGCCTCAACCTGCTGGAACCAATACTCCTCGTCCGCTGCGCCTGCGGCTACGGGGAGAGCGACTGCCTCTGGCTGCTGCGGTGCGGGCAAGGCCTCTTCCGATATGAGCAAGCCTTGCGCCAGAACCGGTGTGCCAACGCATGTGCCCAGCGCCACCAAGGCTGCAATTGTGTGCTTCAGCATTGGCTGTCCTTCCATGGTGTCAGGCTGCGACAGCGTCCTTCTTCGCTGTCATGCCCATGACCACCATAGCCACGATGCCGCCGACCACTGCAGCAATGCCGGCGAACAGGAAGGCACTCTGCATCGTGCCGTCCTCACCGCGCACGGCGCTCAACACCAGCGGCGAGGCAAACTGGCCGAAGAAGAAGGTGGCTGTCCACACGCCCATACCGCGGCCGCGATGTTCGTAAGGCAGCTTGCTTTGCGCCCATGCGATCAGCACGGGAATGGCCATGCCGGCGCCGGTCTGCTGCAGCACCATGCCTGCGACCATGCCTTGCCAGTTGCTGGTTAAGCCCATCAGCGCCAGGCCGGTGCCCAGGAAGCCGAGCGTGGTCGCTATCTGCCAGCGAGCGGCGACCTTCTTCTTGCCGAGGATGAAGAACAGGGCGGCGCCGGCAAGGATGAACAGGCTGGGCAGGGCGGTGATCTGGCCGATGCTCTCGGGGTCAGCGATGCCGAGCTCCTGCCACACGATCGAACCGTTCACGATGAAGACGTAGTAGACCAGCGAAGTGAACAGCGTCATCGCGCCGATGCCCAGCATCAGCAGCCACGGGAAACCGCTGGCCGCGACGCCCTGCTCGTCCATCCCCAGGTTGCGGCGCACGGTGGCATCGCTTTCCGGTTCGAACATGTACTTCAGCATGGCGAAGAAAATCGGGATGGCGATCAGGTAAAGCAGGAAGATGCCGTTCCACTTCCATGCCGTGAGCGTTCCGGCAAAGAAGATCATGACCGATGACAAGGCCGGACCGACCATACCCTGCGCGGTCAACCACCGACGGCGGCCAGCTTCATCCCAATAATCGGCAATCAGCGTGTTGACGGTCGTGAGGATTGCCGCCTCGCTTACACCAAGGAGCAAGCGCGAGGCGTAGATCTGGTCAAGATCCTCGAGGAAGAACGGAACAGCGCCGATGATGCCATAGCTGAGGGTGGAGACCAGCAGCAGCTTGCGCCGGCCGAACTTGTCAACCAGCACGCCCGCGAACAAGGCAATCACTGCGATCGCCAGACCAGGCGCAGTGACCATGGAGGGCACCTTGGTCGCCGCAGATGGGTCTGTCGGTGCAAAATGGCCGATCATTGCGCCCACGGCGGGGAACATCGACACGATAGCCAGGATTGGCAGGAAACCGGTCAGGATGACGGTCAACCCCTGCGGGATTCCCGCCTGCCGTGGCGCAGTTGCGTTGCTCATTGATCCACTCCCTTGCCCTCTCGCGGGGCTCATTGACTGTGCCGCGCGATTCCATTTCGCGGCATTATCGCGATTGACGTTAGGGCAATGCTTCGAATAATAGAAGCATGATTTTAATTTTGGTCTCGCTAATCGGTTTTCGCGGGATATTCCGGGGGACAGCAAGTGAGTGAGACAACGGCACATGGCGCAGGAAGTGCCATCGGGATGAGCGACCGGCGGCGTTCGCTGGCGTTCATTACTGTGTTGGTTGCGGTGGTGCTGGAAGTGGTCGATACCACTATCGTCAACACCGCGATCCCGCTGATCCGCACCTCTCTCAATGCCTCGCCAGCGGCCATGCAATGGATCGTGGCAGGCTATTTGCTGGCACTGGGATCGCTGCTGCTGCTGGGCGGCAGGCTGGGTGATGCCCTGGGCCATTCGCGGGTATTCCTGATCGGCGTGGCGGGCTTTGTCATCACATCGCTGCTGTGCGGTCTGGCGCGCGATCCGCAGGAACTGGTCATCGCCCGCCTGCTGCAAGGCGCCTCCGGCGCGATCATGGCGCCGCAAAGCATGGCCATCATTCAACTTCTCTACACCCCGCTCGAGAGGGTGAAGCAACTCGCTTACTTCGGTGTTATCCTGGGCCTCGCGGCGATACTCGGTCCCATCGTTGGCGGCATTCTGATCGAACTCAACCTGCTGGGCCTTGGCTGGCGGTTGATCTTCCTGATCAACCTGCCCATTGGCCTTTTCGCCATCACGCTTGGCTGGTTCGTGTTGCCTGATGCCGAGACGAAGGCGGAGCTGCGCATCGATCCGATTGGGGCGCTGGTCTTCTGCGGCGCTTTTGGTGTCCTGCTCTACGGGCTGATCGAAGGAAGCGAGAAAGGATGGCGGCCGGAACTGCTGGCGCTTATGGTGATCGGCATCTTGCTTGCGGCTTTTGGCTGGGCAAGGGCCAAGCGGCGGCTGGCAGCCCAACTGCCGACGATCGTCCGGCCTGACCTGTTCCGCATCGGCACTTTCCGCTGGGCCACGGCTGCCTCGTTTGGCTTTTCGGCGGGCTCGATCGGTTTCCTGCTGGTGTTCGCCGTGGCGCTGCAGACAGGACTCGGCCTGACTCCGCTCGAAACCGCGCTGGTGCATATTCCATTCGGTGCAGGTGTGATGCTGGGCGTGGGCTTTATCGTGCCGCGCCTGTTGCCGCGCATCGGCAAGAAGCTGCCCACGGTCGGTGGCAGCCTGATGCTTGCAGCAACCGTGGCGGTGATGCTGCTGATCCGTGGTGGCAATGGCGGCAACGCAATCCTGCTGCTGGTGCTCATGCTGGCGGGTGTAGGCATGGGCTGCCTGCAAGGTCCGCTTGGTCCCATCGTGGTGGCAGAGGTGCCGCGCGAACTGGCTGGCACTGCAAGTGCTACCTTCCGCACCTCGCAGCAGGTCGGCGGTGCATTGGGCATCGCGCTGGTCGGCGGTGCCTATTTCGCGCTTGGCGGGACTATCGAGCCTGCACTGCAAGGCCTGCTGCCTGCCGCGCTGGTGGTGGCGTGCCTGCTGGCGCTTGCGGTGGTTTCCGTCAGCCTGCTGCCCGCACGCCTGTTTGCGCACGAGGATTGAACAACAGGTCCTACTGCGCCTCGGCGTCCTCGCGCTTGGCAAGCTTGTGGGCTTCCTCGGTCAAACCGCTCTTCCAATAGGACGAGATGTAGAGCCTGTCCGGCCCCAGCCCGCGCTCGTCACGCAGATAGGCGCGCAGCGCCTGCATGGTGGAAAATTCCGCGGCGACCCAAGCGTAAAGATCTTCCGCTCCCCAACCGGCATCGCGGATGGTCTGCAAGTGTTCTGCCGCACCCAGACCGGGTTGTTCGGCCACCAGCCATTGTATCTCGAAGCCTGCGGGCCCTGCGATATCCTGCCTGTCTTCCACGCTCATCACCTCGATCACGGCAAGGCCGCGAGCGTCAGCGGGCAGCGCTTCGATGTTGACCAAGATGGCGGGCAGGGCGGTCATGTCTCCTGCCAGCAGGTAGAAACTGTGCCCTGCGGGTAGCGGCTTGGCGGGGCCGGGGCCGCCTACCAGCACCTCTGCCCCAGGCTCGACTGTCATCGCCCATTCGGTGGCGGGTCCGGCATGTCCGGTCGCGGTCTCGGCATGCAGTGCGAAATCGACGTCGATCTCGCCATCACGCTGGGCGCGGATGGTGTAGGTGCGCACGGCAGGCTTTCCGCCATCCTGCGGCAGGTTGAGCTTCACATAGCCCCCCTGCCTGTCGGGCGGGAATCCGGCCAATCCCTCACCGCCCAGCGTAACGCGCAGCATATTGGGTGTGACATTGCGCTTGGCGAGCACGGTCATCGTGCGTGGGGCGGGTCTGTTGGGAGGTGCCATAGGTCGTCCAGATGGGGACAGACGGTCAGCGATCAAGCTGCCGTCTTGCCGCCAAGGGTTTCAGCGAACCAGTCCGCAATGTAATCGATGGCGAAGGCGTGGTTGTCCGCGCCCACGTGCTCCACAGCGCCTTCGCGCGGAGTGAACCACTTGAGTTCCCGGCGCGGGCTGTTGATCAGCTGGCCATAGGCCTGTTGTGCATAATCCTTGCTGATCTGGCGATCCTGCACACCGTGGGTGACCAGGAAGGGAACCTTGATCCGGTCCATGTGGCCATTGAGGTTCATGTCCTTGGTCTTCTCCAGGAAGTCGTCCATGTCCTTCGCGCCGAACACCCAGAACACGTGGCCCCAGTAATGCGGCACGGGGTTTTCGCCCTCGCGCTTGATGCGCTTGTCCTGCACTTCGCGCCAGTTGTGGTTGGCACCCCATGCAGCGCCAGAGGCAAAGCGCGGTTCGTAGGCCACGGCGCGCGGGGCGAAGTGGCCGCCTAGCGAAATGCCGGTCATGCCGATGCTTGCATTGTCCACATCATCGCGGGATTCGAGATAATCGACCCATGCGCTGGCCCATTCCTCCGAATGCGGCGTGGCGGGCAGATCATGCAGCCTCAGCGCTTCGCCGGTGCCGGGCTGGTCAACGCAAATGGAATGGATGCCGCGCTGGGCAAGCGCCTTGGGGAAGCCGCCCATCCACAGCATTTCCTTCATGCTGTCGAGGCTGTTGCAATAGACGACGCAAGGGGCCGGGCCATCGACCGGAGCCTTGTGGAACAGGCCCGCAATTTCCTTGCCCTTGTAGGGGATGGTGATCTTCTCGACCGGTTCCTTGGTGTACTTCATGGCGCGCAGGAAGTTGTCGATTGCCTTCCTGTAGGTGACCTCGCGGTCCTTGCTGCCATGCTTCTGCATGCGTTCGCCGGTCTGGTAATAGATGGCGGAGCGCTTGAACTTGTTGCCGGCAGAAAATTCGCGGCCCAGTGCGAGGTCTTCCTCGCCCAGTTCGACGAGGTTGTCTGCCATGCGCACCCAGGCCTTCATGAAGTCCTCGGTGCCGGCATCCTCGCCGGCTTCTGCCTTGTCCTTCAGCTCGTTGATGATGTCGACGATCTCGCCGAGCTTGCCGCCGTTTTCGACCGCGATGGAAACCGACAGGTTCCAGACGTAATTGGGAAAGGGTTCGAACAGCGCCACGTCACATACTCCGCATAAATACAGCAATTGCTGCATCCGCTTAGGCCGGGGAGGGTGCGGTTCAAACTCCATTCCATGGATAGGCTGCCATCGAAAAGCTTCATGCTGCTTTTGCTCGGCGGCAGGCTAAGCTGCCGGATCAGAGGAGAGATGATGTCATGCGATCAACAATCATAACTGCAGCCATTGTGCTGGCCACCCTGCCATCTGCCGCTTTGGCGCAGGATGCCTGTCCCGCGATGCGCTGGACCACGTTGGGCACGGCGGGCGGGCCCATCCCCACGCTGGACCGGGCAGAACCGGCGAACATGCTTGAAGCTGGCGATACGGTGATCCTGGTCGATACCGGTGATGGCACGGCCGATGCGGTGGCCAAGTTGGGGCGGCCGATCGGCGATGTGAAGCACGTTTTCATCAGCCATCTGCACTGGGACCATGTGGGCGGGCTGGCTGCCGTACTGGGCCTTCGCTGGATGAACACCTACACCGACGAGATAACGGTCCACGGCCCGCCGGGCACGGCGCAGGTGGTCGAGGGAATTGTCATGTCGCTTCGCCCGCAGGAACGGGTCGGCTTCGGCACAGGCGCAGCAGTGGCAGATCCTGCCGCCAATATCCGCGTGGTGGAACTGCCGCTGGATGACCAGACTTTCGAGCTCGCCGACGGAATCACGGTACGGGCGCGCACCAATACCCATTACGATTTCCCGCTGGAGGAAATCGGCACCACTTCGCTGAGCTATCGCTTCGATATGGGTGGCCGTTCAATCACTTACAGCGGCGACACAGGCCCGAGCGAGGACCTGACCGAGCTTGCTGCCGGAACAGATATGCTGGTGACCGAGGTGATCGCGCTGGAACCGCTGGTCGCTGATATCCTCGCCAAGCGGCCCGACATGCCGCCGCCGGTGCAGGCATCCATGCGCCAGCACCTTGCGACACATCATGTCGATGCTGCGGAAGTGGGCCGGATGGCGGCGACGGCTGATGTTGGTCACGTGGTGCTGACGCACTTCGCCGTGCCGCCTGTCGCCCTGCACGAAAGCGAGGACTACCTGCGCAGCGGCGTGCGCCAGTCCTATTCAGGCCCGCTGGACCTTGCACGCGATCTTTCGAGTTTTGACGTTGGCTGCGATTAGCTGCCGTCGGTAACCACCGTGCCGCCATCCACCGTGATGGTCTGGCCGGTGGTGAAAGCTCCTGCTGGCGAAGCGAGGAACACCGCAGCTCCCGCAACTTCCTCCGGCTTGCCCGGGCGGCGCAGCGGGGTCATCTGCATACGGCGCGCCATGAAGGCCTCGCTTTCGAGCAGGGGTTTTGACAGTTCTGTGGCGATGAAGCCGGGAGCAATGGCGTTGACGCGGACGTTTTTCGGCCCCCATTCGACCGCGAGGTTGCATGCCAGCTGCGACACGCCTGCCTTGCTCAGCGCATAGGCGTTGATCGCGCCATTGCCGCGCTGGGCGGAAATGCTGCCCATCAGCACCACTGCGCCGCCTCCCTTTGCCGCAATATGCGGGACGGCGAGGCCCGTCAGCACCACCTGGCTCCTGAGATTGATCGCCATCACCCGATCGTAATTGTCCATCTCGATCCCGGCGAAGGGACCCGGCTTGCCGGTGATCCCGGCATTGCAGACGAGGATGTCCAGTCCGCCAAGGTCCGCCACGGCACTTGCAACCAACGCGGCCAGTGCAGCATCGTC